>Ga0265780_10000503_pt1 | contig 60494 bp, 50 predicted proteins | sample P1T30metagenome_FD_192432 | JGI IMG/M metagenome (GOLD analysis project Ga0265780, IMG submission 192432) | Plant litter microbial communities from East Loma Ridge, Irvine, California - P1 T30 | ecosystem: Environmental > Terrestrial > Plant litter > Unclassified | place: USA: California... | reverse complement strand
ACGGTGCTGCCCTACGAGCTGGCTGTGCTTGCGACCTGCGACCTGCGGGCTGTACAGCTCAGTCCAGCTTACGGTTGTCAGTTCGATCCTCAAACGGGTTCCAGCCGTTGTCGCTACTATGCAGACTAGATGCACTCAAACAAACTGAGAAGTAGGTGAATTCTAAAGTCAGAAGCAGCTGCAGCGAATCCCAAAAGTTGAGGTGTGAGGCGGGACCTAGGTGGTAGTGAAGGTGCGGCCCGTAATGTTGGTGGGCTGTTGCTGTCAACAGCTGAACTTGGCAGCCGCTCTAACCGTTTGATCGACCAATCGAAACATGCCAGCCTCTGACAGACCTTGCTTTGGGCCCTCTGCGCGACATGAATTGCATCAATCAAGGTTCATAAAATGGCGTTTGCTGGTCTAACTTGGCCGTCGCGTGCGCTGACATGTGCACCTGCCCTGCCAAGCCTCGTGCTTGTTACGTCACTCAGGGTCCAGCAAATGTCATAGCTCCGAGATGCAATCTTGGTGCTCCGCCATCACACAACTCATTGTAGCAAACATGACAAAGTCACGCAGAGAGGAAGCGGAAACTGAAGTGCGTGCCTGGGGCTTTGATCACGTCTTTACATGGACCGATGGGCCGTGAGTAACTTGTTGAGCATTCAATCCAATTGTTGCACATGCTTAACGTATGCTAGAAATGCACATTACCCGCCACACAAGCACAGTGGCGTAACCACCCATCTCATAATCAATGGCGCGTTGACGTACACGTACCCGAATGATCCCGAGCCGATCAAGGAAACATTGGGCGTCGGTGGTCGGTGGGACGTGGATGCAAATAAAGTGCACGAGGTATGGGTCGGAAAGGAGGGATGTACGTATGTCATTGGAGAATAGCGGGCGAAAACGGTATAATGCGTGCGAGTACGAATATATTACATCTCAACCGAGGAAGCCATTCTGGCCAAGATACTTGATCGCGTCGAGCGCCAGCTGATCCGACTTGACCAGCTCTTGTTCAACGAGCTTCTCATACAGCCCTAGTCGCTTCTCTCCTTTTAGAGGAGGGTGTTTGTACCTGCAGTCATCTCCAAATGGACATTTACCATGTTGTTTCCAATTGTCGCACATCTTGCCTTTACCAGGCTTCCGCTCTGTTTGCGAGGATGCGGATGGCGGTGGTGGTACTTTGATGGGCGGCGGTGCAATCTTCGACGATGTTGCCTCGGGCGGTGCGTCACTGTCGTCCAAATCGTCATCAGACTCTTCTGACGACTCTTCCAAGCTGGACACAACCGAAGATTCCGAGAGCACCGAATTTTCGTCCTCGGATTCTGTCGCACTGCCGTATCCCACCCCGAGATCAACTGTTGTGGGGGCCTCCTTCTTTTTCATCATGCTTTCATGAAGCTTCTTACGCAATGCCGCGAGTTCTTCTTGTTTCTTCTCGTCCCGTTGACTTCGCTCGTGAACCTTGGGTGCGTGTCTTGCGCGCTCGGGTTCTGGCTGCGGCGGCTTTCCTTTCAGTCTGCGAACAAACTCTAGTTCGTTCTTGCGCTTCTCCGCCTTGGCTTGGGCTTTTTCAACAGCCTTTTGGTATGTTGGAAAGTTCCTTCTTCGATCTTTGATCCACTCTGCAATATCTGCAGCTGTTTGTAGCGAAATATGCTCGCCCTCATGTTCGAATGCATACCCGCCGCCCTTCAGCTTCTCACCGAGAGCAGCCTCCTCGTCGACATCCTCCCCTTCGCTGCTCTCCTCTGGCTTTTCATCATGTTTTGTGAGCCCAAGTCTGACCTTTCCTTTCCTATTGCCTTGGGTCTTGTGCGATTTAGATGGTAATGGTGCGGACGAAGTTGTGGGTAAAGTGAATCCAAACCCAGGGACAGCTGGTGGCACGGCTGCCTTGGCTCTCGGTGGTTTGGGACCTTGTTGTTGTGGCTTGCGCTGGGGCTGGCTTTGCGCATGTGGGTCGTTCTGACGCTCATCCCACTTCCTCTTCTGACCGGACTGCTGCGAGGGTGGGTATCTTGGTGATTGTTCTGGTGTTTGTTGTTGGAATTTTGGTTGCGCAAACGGCGTATTCCCAGCACCGGCCATGTGACTGGCAAAAGCTGCCATTGACTGGGCCCCAGCAGGTGTTGCCATGAACGACATAGCCTGTACCAGCGTGTTTGGATCGACTGCTGGTGGGTTCGCGAAAGATGAGCTTACATAGGCGCCACTGGCCAAATTCGGCGCATTCGAGGTGTTTGTCTGCATGTGAAGGTTTGGTTGCTGCCATTGTCGTGAGCCGCCTCTCTGAGAAGAGCCTCCTCTGTTGTTCTGATATCCTCCCCTTGGGCCTCCTCTTTGACTTCCGCCAAAGCCACCACGTTGATTACTGCCCCTCCCGCGACCTCCATCACCCCTTCCCCTACTACTACTACCTCTCTGACTGGGATATGGCGACTGATTGTCGTTTGAGGAAGCTTTCGGCGGCGGTGGAGGTGGAGGCGGGAACTTGAATGATGACATTATCAAGTCGCGAGCGTTGGCGAAATTCATATGTATGCACACATGGCAGTCTCTTGTAATTCTCAAGTCATGTGCAGCAAAGCGACAGAGTGCGAAACTTTGGAAGCAGTCGAGACGCGTCTCGGGAGTCCTCAAAAGTTGTTATCGATAAGGCTAGCACGACGCTAGTCATGCATAATTCTTGTAGCTAGCTTTACCTTTGCGTCCTCCACACTGTCAAGATGCCTCGGTGACATATACAGTTCTCTCAACCACTCATGAAGCCTCCTATAAGCCCATCATGTTCATTCTCGTAAGTAAGCTTGTTGCTGTAGCGATAAAGTGCACTCCTCTGGTGTTCGCACATCATATCGGGCGCTGTATGGGAGTCACGGGATACATCAAAGCTCGTCTCAAACCCATCGCATTGATTCATAATCTGTCCTTGAGACTTTTAACTGCGGTTATATTTCTTTACTAACACTTTCCCAGACCACAATACAAGACCTGATCCAAATCAAACCGCAGGACTTCTCCAAGCCCAGCGCGCAAGCCATCAAGGATGTCGTTAACGAAAAGTACGCCAACAAAATTGTCCCTGGCATCGGATTATGCATTTGCATGTGGGACCTTTTAACGGCCACTGAGGGCCTCATCGGCCACGGCACCGGTCTCGTCAATGTCAACATTGAATTCCGCATGACTGTTTTCCGCCCGTTCCGTGGCGAGATCATCTACGGTCGCATCAAGAGTTCGAGTCCGGATGGTATCATTATTGATCTCGACTTTACCTCCGAGGTCTTTGTCCCGTATCAGAATCTATTCGAGAATTCGAGCTTTAGTCAGGCCGAGGGCGTGTGGGTGTGGAATTCAGATGGCACAGAGCTGTTCCTGGACAAGGGCGAGCCCGTACTATTCAGGGTCGAGCAGGAAGAGTGGTTTGACCAGAGGCCGACGATCGTGCAGAAGGATGAGCAGGGAAATGTGATTGAAGAGAGAGGCACAGCTTGGCGGGTTATCGTGCGTCTTCACAGCACAGGGATGAATTATGATGTATGCTAACTATTCATAGGGCTCGATGAACCAGGCAGGCTTAGGTCCAACACTATGGTGGGGCGAGCAAGAGGAAGGTGAAGAAGGTGAAGAAGGTGACGCCGAGATGGAAGACTCCAAGGAATGAAGAACAAATTTTATTGATAAGGTAGGAATCCGGTCAATCATCAGATTGGAACGGGATCTATACCCAATAGCGTTGTAATTTGAACACACTGCCTTAGTGAGAAGATGTAACACAGCCTTGTTCGGAATCGTGCAATGAGCAACCGCTTCAACATTTTATTTCTACTTGCCTCTAGCTTCGGCTCGTCTTCCCCGCGCTACCAATGACGCGTCCGCACACGATTGCCCAACTCCCATCAATTGATGTATGTATTGCCATTTCACTCTAGATCAACGTTAGGCCGACTATATAGAGCCCTGTGTTCAACATCACCTAAGCGCCGCAATTAAACATGGCTCTTTTGCATTTCGACCACCAATCTAGCGCCATCGACTGTGGTATGCTTATTAGCCACGCGATCTCGAGTCTCACTGTACATGTCTTCGCATTTCTTTTGTGGATTCTTTGTTGTTTCACTCATTCTCGGACATTTTGTCAGACGCTTTGGACCGCTTTGGATACAAAAGAGCGACTTGTCTGGGCGGATCTGAGTACAAGTGGATCTGTCCATGAGCTGCCTGCAAGTCGGCGGGCAAGCAAGCTTCCGGTTTGAAGTCATGGGCCATTACACCTTCGGTCATTCAGTGTCATACATGCCTAATGACATATTCCGACCGCCTCGAGAGACGCGATTGCGGTGCCAAGTACGGCCATGAGCCAGTAGTCTCCACAGAATTGCATATCTATACCATAAAAGCTATGCACGCTTTAACTCAGCGAGCGACGGCCAACCAGGTAATCATGACCGTCACGGCTTGATGAAATCTCGATTGAAGGCAAGATTCTCGGACACGCTAGAACTTCCGGTACCGCACACGATCGTCACAAGGACTAATGTGGGCCTGGAGACACGGCAAGAAAGGACACCCAGAAGATGTTGCAACTAGTCATTCACAAAAACCCACGATTCGCCATCATCATCAAAATGTACATCTATCGCTACAGATGATAGACATGTGACCCCCACCACATAGCCAGCGCGCGTCGCTCCAAACAATTCTCTCACATGGCTGCAACCTTATCCATCTCTTAGCGTCTACCCCTCGCCTGGAGATGCCGCGAACATCGATTCAGGCCCAGTAGATCGCGCGTGGCTGCTGCTGGTCGCCTGTCGGAGCACCTCCGCAGTGTTGCGCTAGATTGTTGGAGAGAAACTGGGGAAAGGGTCTTGCATCCCGCAACCAGGTCCTGGGCGATGGCGCTAGTGGGTCATGGTGGAGATGATGATCTGGGAAGATCGTTGAGGAGATTCGTTGAAGATCGTGAGGGGTCTTTCAAGATGTGAAAATTGGCTGACGATTGAGTTTGGCTTGTTTGAGCTGCGTGTTGATATGGTGTTTGTAGGTGTTTGTAGTACTGGTCCTGTCACTCGAGGTGCAGCGTAGGACATGACATGTAGTTCTGAACAAATCATAATTCATTGACGATATTTACACAGAAGTGGTCTTGCGACACCTTCCCCTCGTACCTATGGGTATCACACCAGCAAATCAACCTTCTACTTCCATCTCATATCCATATGCTCCTACTATGTATCAGACTTAAACGGCAGTTTTCTCGTTGAAGCCCTCAGTGTACTGAGTGCTCCTCTTGCGGGAAGCCTCGGCCTCAACATCAGTCAAGCTCTTGCGGCGGTTGTCACCCTGCACGTCCTGCACATCCTGGAAAGAGACAGTGGGAACGAAGCCCTGAGACTTCCATGCCTTGCTGACCTTGCCGTAAAGCTCGTCAACCTGCTCGAGAGATAGGCCCTTGGTCTCGTAGATCATGGCCCAGACGAAGAAACCGCAGATGAAGCAGAATCCTCCCCAGACGAAGAAGACCTTGGCTCCGAGGTTGGCGTTGCCAGGGCCGTCGTTGACCATGTAGGGGGTGGCGTATCCAATGGCGAAGTTAAGAAGCCAGTTGGAGGCGGCTGTTGCGAATATTAGCATAGCTTCAAAGACTCAATGTAGAGGTGACTTACTGGTCATGGAGAGGGACTTGGCGCGGACCTTGAGAGGGAAGATCTCGCCGGTAACGACCCAGGCGACCGGGCCCCAAGAGCAGGCGAAGAAGAAGATATAGATGCAGACGAATGCGACGAGCGCGTTCTGTGCGGCCTGGTTCTCAACACCGGCAACGGTACCAGTAATGGCGACGATGAACTGGCAGACAGCCATACCAACAGCGCCAAAGAGGAGAAGGTTGCGGCGACCCCACTTCTCGACAAGGTAGAGACCAGGGAAGGTGGAAGCAACGTTGACAGAGGATGTGATCATAGAAATGATGAAGGGGTTCTTGAAACCAGCACGCTGGAAGAAGGAGGTACCGTAGTAGAAGATGAAGTTGACACCAGTAAGCTGCTGGAGGGCCTGGAGCAAGCAACCAGTCGCCAGACGCTTACCAAGGTTACCCTTGAAGCAGTCGATGTATGTGGATTTGCCGAGCGAGAGCTCGTACTCGTGGTTGGCAGTGATCTCAGCAAGCTCCTCGACAACGGCTGGGTGGTCGATGTCGAGACGACGGAGCGTGGACAGCGACTTGGCCGCGGCCTCTGGCTTGCCCTTCTTGATGTACCAACGAGGGGTCTCTGGGAGAAAGATGCAACCGACGAACAAGATAATAGCCCATGCAAATTGAACGGCAATAGGAATGCGGTAGGATCCGGTGTCGTTGCGGTCCTTGGTAGCGTTGTTGACGATGTTGGCAAGGAGGATACCGATGGTAATAGCAAGCTGGTAGGCACCAACAATGACACCACGAATCCACTTGGGTGCGGTCTCAGACTGGTAGAGAGGGATGGTTGCACTGATCATGCCGACACCGTATCCAGCGAAAAAGCGACCAGCGACGAACACAGGGATGTCGGTAGCAATGGTTTGCAAGATAACACCAACGCAGAAGACAACGTTGCAAGCAACGAGACCGAGACGACGACCGAGGAAGTCAGCTGCAGGTGCAGCGGTGAGAGCACCAAAGAAAGTACCAGCGGAGAGGATGGAGACGATCAAGGAAGATTGGGAGGCGTCAACATCGAGCTCGTTTTTCTCGTTGCGATAACCGGTGCTGAACAGGTCCTTCCAGTAGGTCATGCCCAGGATACCACCAATCGTTCCAGTGTCATAACTGATAAAAGATTAGTTGCTTCTCATGGTAAACGTAGGAAGATACATACCCGAAAAGAACACCGCCAAAGGCGACGAAGAGACCGACCAAAATAGCTGGGAGTGCGCTTCCGGCACTCCCCTCGGGCTTCTTCAGCATCAGACCCATGTTGAGATAACCTCTGAAGAAAGGTTGTATGAAGGAGAAAAGATGGAGCGAGGTCCTCTGAGTTGCTATTGATGCTCAAGACTGGATGAGGATTTTGGCACGGGTAAGCCTTCCCTTAAGTACGTGAACTGTCACACGCGCACCCCGACATGGACCCCGACATGTTGTCCCAGAAGCGTGTGTCTAGTCCGGGGCTGGAGCGTGGAGAATTGACGCTAGAGCCATTATTGGTTCATGAAGGATGCTCCGATAGCACCGACTTAGCGTAGATCTTAGCTTTGGCTCTTGAACGCTTATTAGTTTCAAGCCTCGGCGCACCAGATGGACGCCAGTCATGCATCTCGAAGGCACGATTGGAATCGCTGTTGGCGCACTATCTTGTGCTCTGCATGCGTAAGCAGTGCTTCGAGCCCGTTCCCGAACCCAAGCTTGCGAATCATATTTCAAGCAAGTACAGATTCTGTCCAGCACGAAGGATGAGGAAACTCGGGATCCCCGTGCAGCATGATTGTAGTGGCGCAGCTTGGACGGCACCCAGCAAGCCGAGGCAGCGCAAAGGCGTTTTCGAGTGGTTCTGATAGGATGCTAAGCTCTTTAGCGCCTTTGCATTGTCATCGGTGAAGATTGACCTCTTGTCGGAGATCATGTGTATGGCTTTGCGGGGACGGCACACTGCTCATCAGTCAAAGAACAATGAAGGCCACCAGCATGCGGAAGTTGATTTGCTGCATGTAGCATCGCAACGTTGATCCTCTCGCGCTCGTCATGCCAAGGGGCTGCATGCAATCTCTCGCTGCATTAGGATGATCACCTGGCGAACATGATTGTTTGAGCACTTCGCCTCGAAAGTGCGACCATACTGTCACGTGTGCTGGCGCCGACCTGAACCCCGCAAAGCCACAAAATGTTTTGTCAGGAGATGGAAGCATCCTGGGATGCGGTGGTTAGTGCAGCATGTCGGAGAGCGGCGTTGTTGCTGTGACCATGTTGCAGCCCGTGTGGCATGGGCGGACATTGACAATCTTGAACACGGAAATGGTGCCAGCAGAAATTTTGCTTCTGGCCTCCAGTTGGGCCCAAGCATACGATACGCGGCGGGGTGCATTAGCTCCCATGCGACATCCCGGAGGCTCAACAAGCTCTCAATGGACGGGCTTGTCTCTTCTAGTGCAGTCTCGACCAACCAGACTTTAGGTGGCTGACGCTGGGACAAATACCGGAGAGATTTTCGCCCCACTAGCCATTGTAGGACTGGTGATGCTGCGGTCGATGCTGGACTTCGCCGTGAGAACGTCCAGGTTCCAGAGAGTGGACGCGCTACCATGTACGTTGCGATCTAAGAACTCTCTAGATGCCAAATCGTGTCATCGAAGGACATGCCACGCGTGTCTGATGGAAGAGCATGCGATTATTGAATTATTAGGTGGCTGGCGAGGCTGCAAGCGGCACAGGGCGCTGAGCGCGTCGCACACGTGGTCATGTCAGGGGGCAACTCCGCCGTCTAACTTCGTGTCTGTCGCGTGGTATCCACATTGCAGGTGCTTTCTCCAAGGTCACGAGCTCTTCCCGTCTTTGTCTTTCTGGCAACAACAAGCGAGTTGAGGAATGCGCTTGTGGTGGAAGTGGTGATGATGTCAAGTCGAAATAAGGTTACCAAGACCTCAGAAGCTGGCACCTCTGGGTATGACTATACTGAATGTGGTTGCAGCGACAACGAAGTTGGTATATCTACTATGCCCACAAGCCGCTGCCTTTCATACGGCCAGTCCATTGACGATATTTGAGTTGAACAAGCATTCCTGGAGTCACCGCTCTGGAGCTAACAGGCCAGTGGTATCGGTTACAGTCTGCAACGGAGATATCCAAATAGTAATGATCACGTGTCGCCATGATCAATCAACGCGTCTTCAGGCACGACCTTTGGGCATGAATCGAATGGAAGCTAGGCGTCAAATCGCACAAGAGAAAATTTGCTGCACCAAGTGGACCACGACACTGTCAGCGAGATCGATGCCACTCAACACCAATACGCTTACTTCGCGACGAGGAAGCACTTTTTGTCGCTGTTTTTGGCGATTATAATTCTGGTAAATCCAGATTATGTCATCAAATCAGATCTGGCTCGATGGTGTAGTTGGTTATCACGTCAGTCTAACACACTGAAGGTCGGGAGTTCGAGCCTCCCTTGAGTCAATTTTTGCAGTTCAATACTACTTGTACTGAGTTGCTGTCACTTTTTGGTGTCGTGGTGGTGTTGCTGTAGTGTGGTGAGTGTGGTTGTGCTCAGGGGGCGGTGAAATTCCATGTTCGGTCATCCCGAGGTCAGCGGGGCACCAACCTCATTTCGTACTGCCATGGTTCTTTGAGAAGCACGAAAAAACATTTTAGTAACAAGAATTAACGCATGCCGCTGCATGGACCAGTACTTCAGCGACAGAGTGACATACCATGCGTACTTCTCATTGCCCAGGTGCAGCTGATTAGCGTAGCCAGCATCTGTAAAGTTCTGTGCGGCACAGTGTAAAGTTTCTAACAGTATGCGGCACGGAACACTAAGGGCTGCTGCAGTCGGACCGAGATGGTCTTACATACAGGACACCCTAGGTCGGGACTGCCTATTTCGCGCAACATGCGGGGGGTGCAGGCAGAAGCATGCAATCAATTGACGATATCGGCCCGGGCCTGAAGCTGTGGAAATTTTTGGTGGTTGGGCTTCAATCTTGGATGAAGAACGACTGCCTACAACCCGGTCTTGACGCTTTATTTTCTGGAATTAGGACTGTTCACGATAAATGCACCGGTGAATAACGAAGGGTTAGAAAGTCGCATCGACCCGGCATCGTCAGAGTCAGATTTGCACTTGAACTGAGCCCAGTGCTCCGATTCTGAGACCCGTGAGTCCATGCTGCGATACTCAAGGTACATATGTACCTAAGTACATACCTATGGTAGTTCAATGCCACAGCTGACAGCTCATGCACCCACAATCTTTCGGGCTTCTAAGCTGCAAATTAGGTGCTTTTAAATCTACCTAGGTAGTTTTCAACAACTAACCTCGGGAGGTAGGCATGTTATTAATGTTGATGTGACTGTGTAAGTTTTCTGCCCATAAAAATCCCCTCAAGCTCTGCAGTGGACGGTGTTGTGCTATTGTACTTATAAGAGAACAATCTGTTTGCGTACTGTATAAACACAGATGAATCTAGTGTCTTTAGGTCGATTATTACTCCAGACTCTTTTTCAAAGACTAGAAATTTTCACGCTTGATTCCGAATATCACCTCCTCGAATATTTTGCAATTGTTATTACCATATTGAGACAGGATCAGTGCTGTAGACTAGGTAGTGTTTTCGGAATCCATCAACGTACTTTAAGAGACCTAAGCGCGCAGGCCACCAGGCTGTGATATGGACGACGGATGCTTATCTCCACACCATGTTAGCTGAAGCAGGTATCCCAGATATGAGGGCTGGGGAGGATCTGGAATATCTGACAAGATTCCGAAGATTTGATGTTTAGGTAACAAAAGCCTTGGAGGGCATGCTCTGAAATATTAATGCATGAATATGCACTGCAAACCCTAGCGATCAACTAGGTTGGTGACGTTCGAAGGACTGGGCACTTGATGTGGCCGTGGTATGTTGCCATACACCACAACTGCTGCCGATAAATCGGGAGTTGGAAAAGTCGGCTTCGACAAAAATTGAAAGCATCCGTAATCGCAATGCTGCCTGAAAGAATAGACACACTACCTGAAGCAGATGCGCCAATCGAGATGGATTAACTACTGGCTGAGACTACCCAGGTCAGAACAGCAGTTCTAAACAACAGCATGATAATTGAGTATTCGAATGATAAAGTTATGCTTGGTGGAGTAAAGAGTGGCACGGTGTCATATCTGACGAACATTAAGCCAGTGCCAATAATCTGCGCATTCCAGCCGTTCGGCGGCATCTTAATACTGTTGGCGCCTCTGATAATTGGCTTCTAATCAGTCCTGCGGTCGATTACACGTTTCATGCCTAGCTATTGCTTCAAACATAAGTTCTACCAACCACGTTATCTGCCACATACGACCATAGGACAATGATCATTGGGCTTCCCGTCTGCTCAGCCATACACAAGCATTGTACCGGAGGGTTAGTAGTTAAGTGGGTGACCATTAGCGAATCTCCTCTGTTGTATGTTTTTGGATTTTATTTTTGGCTGTGGGGATGGTGCAAATAGTGGAGACCAGATGACTCCCGAATAAGGACAAAGAACATGGAGGTTAAACAACATTTCTTTTGCTACGTTTTAAAGATGCTATAACGTAAGGCGAGGATGTGGGAATTCTCGCCAACTTTGCTCGCGACAAAGCGCTTACTACTCCATCCAATCGTTGCGTCTCGAGGCTATTGTATTCCTTTCCAGCATTCAAATTTGTGAACCCTATAAAACTCCATGCGTGTACCTTAGCAACAGTATCCAAAACAATCATTACTACCCTATCCGCGCCCGCTCTACCATTCACACAAACAAGCGTTCACTCCCTAGGCTTAACCTGCACATTCTTAAGCAGATCGTCATACTTGCCCCGTTCCTTAAAGAACATGTCCCGCCAATCCTCCACGCTCGTCTCCAACTCCGCAATCCTTTCCCTATCAGCGTGGACCCTCGCAGCACGCAGTAAGTTATAGGACTCTTCAAGTTCGGCATACTCGTACGAAGCGGATTCGAGAAATGTCTTCAACATGTCATTATCTTCATCTTGGGAGGCAAGGAGTGCGCGCTGCTTAGCGATGGTTTTGGTCATATCAGCGAGTTCATGTGTTTTGAAGCGAATTTGGAGGGCGAGGTCGAGGCCGTCGGCGTCTTTGGTTGCGATGCTGGCGTCCTTGGCGGCAATTGTAGTGTCTTTTGATGAGATGATGGATTGTAGGCGTGCGATTTCGGCCTTTAGGGAGGTGTTCTCTTGGACGACAGACTCCATAGTATGTTGGTGAGGGCTGAATGTCTTCAGCAGAGTATTAAGTAAAGACTAGGAACAGCTAACTTACTAAAGGTATATAGGAGATTAGGTGCTGTTCCGGGAAATGGGTAAAGTTGTCGGTGATAGACTCAGGCTCTGGTAGTAGGCTGGATAGTTCCAAACTGTTGCTAGGCTTCAAGTGTATGGTAAGAAGGTCTTGAAGGTATACAGGATACTGTATGTGGATCTGATGAATAAGAAGTAAGATATCGCACGTGAGCTTTTTATAGGCAACGAATTCATAAAATTCAGTAAATTCGAAATACAACCAGCGGAACCTACATCGTTAGCGCGATAACAGACCAATGAGCACACGTTCTGATTGGTAAACGGGGGTCAGAATATTGAGTTGCAACTTTTGGACCTTTACTAGTCTACCAGGAAGCAGAGCTACTACCCGCTCTTGTATTCTTCAGAACCGAAAAATCCTGCCCGCTATCATCGATGGCTTACGACGATAGAGAGACACGTTTGCTAATTTTCTTATTCGTCCAGTTGAACGTAGTTGGCAGGGAAGAGGCCAGATTTGCCGTTGTAGCTTCCGAGCCACCAGTCTTCATCAGGAAATTCCTTCAAAGTGTTAGCGCAGGCGCAAAGTTTTCCGAGTTTGAAACTTACAACTCCTGTGATCGTTGCGTTCTCTGGGAAGCTGATCTCATTATCTTCAGCGGCATCGTAGTCGTAAAGCGCGGTCGCAGTTGGTCCCGAACTGCCGGCCGACTGAGGCGGCGCCGCGGCAGGCTCGGGTTCTGCGGCCGATGGATGCGAAGGGAGAGGTGGTGCAGAGGCACCACCTGATGGCTCATCATCCTCTACCAACTCAACGTAGTTGGCTGGGAACAAACCGCGCTCTCCCTGAGAGTTGGTACCCATCCACCAATCCTCATCTACCATGTCAATGTCGGTGACATATTCGCCCTCGCGCAGCTCGACCTCATTGTCCTCGGCCTTTTCATAGTCGTACGAGATGACGGCACGCTTTCCAGAGTCGCCATTGTCATCCTGGCCAGATGCCAGGGCGGAACCAGCAGCGACACCAGCGACAGCTGCACCGCCAAAAGTCGCAGCCGCCACACCGGCGCCAGCACTACGAGCAGGATCCTTTGCTTCGACTCGCGGCTCAGGTGACAAGTCGCGCGCTTGCTGGGCAGCGTGATCCAGCGACCGGACCGGCATAGGCGGTGCCTTCTCCTCAGCAGGCGACATTTCCTCGGGTTCCCGTCCGCGTCCAACGGGCATTGCAATACGCACAGGCGAGCCCGCAGGCTCAGGAGATGGGCTGCGTCGTTGCGGTGGAGGCGAGGGCATGCGCTGATGCTGCACTGCTGGCACATCTTCATCGTCAGACTCTGGCTCCTTGGGTCGCGAGGGTAGGCCGGGCATGGGGACGCCGCGACCGCCAGCGTTAGGCTTACTAGAGTTGTCGAGAGGTGGTGGGCTCGCGCCTCGTGGTTCAGGTACAGGGCGCGAAGATGCTGCACCCATCGGTGGACCACCGACGAAGCGATCCTTCAATGAGCTGACACCACCTGCTGCTGGCGAGGCCGGTTCCTCCCTTTGAGGCTCTCCGCCCGTGCGTTGCTCGCTGAGGTTGCTAGCCGCAGATGCACCGGTTCGTGTAGTTTGAACAGGTGCCCACGACTTCCCGGCATAACCGCTCTGCCAGCCACCACCACTCTTTTGATCTTGGATGGGAGCTGACCGAGCAGCTGGAGAGCTCGCGCTTCCACCCTGAGCAGCTTTCTTCTCGGCCCAGATTTGAGCTGGCGTCTTGCCGCCTTCATCCGCAAATGTCTTGCTGGCAGCTCCAACGATTGGGGCCGCAACCGCTGGCTTTGCTCCAAAGCCACCGGGCGTTGGGGCCTTGGTGCCAGTGAATGCGCTTGCACCAGCAAATTTGTTGGCAACCTTGGGCTTGGGCAGACTCGTGAGTCGCTCGGGCTGCTGGCTGAATGCAGACGATCTTTCTGCAAGGGACTTTGGCCTCTCGTCCTCGTCGTTGTTGGATGTGCCGGTCGCTGCTGGAGACAGGCCGGAGGCCGGGGGCCCAGCGTTGGCCTTTGCGCGGATAGCAGCAATGTCAACCTTCCCAATAGGTTCATATGCGCCCTTCACTACAGTTGGCCTGTCGTCTTGCTTTTCCTTTGCCTGCGCCCTGATAGCGGCAATGTCAACCTTTCCAACTGGTTGGTAGGCACCTCGGACAACTTCAGGGCGGTCTTTCTGCGAGTTTGATGGCTGCGAGCGGGTCGATTCGTCCCTCTTGGATGTGAGCTCAGCCATGTTGACCTTGGTTGGCTGATATGCAGATTGGACCTTCTCCAGCTGCGACCGCGAGACCTGTGGCGCATCACTGCCCCATCCATCGGCGTCTTCATCCCCCCTTCCGGCAGGGGCCCTTTGACGCCCGAGTGGGTTGAAGCCCTGGCCTCCTCCTCCAATAGATGTGGGTGTGAAGACGGGCTTCTTTGCGGCAACAGGAGGCGGTCCGCCTGAAGAGGGGATATCTGCAGCGCCGCCGTACTTTGCGCCCGAGGCATCGGCAACTTTCTGGACGATCTTTTCGGGGGTGAGGTCTGCATCCGAGCGGGCGGTGACTTGCACGTGGTAACCCTGGCCAATGTCAGCGGGTCATGGTGGGATTGGCGGTGGTTGTACGTACGTGCAGAAGCTTAGAGACGACTGTAAGATGGCTTCCAAAGTAGCCCTTTGTTCGCTCTGGGACACCCTCGCCGCACTGAATGTGTCATTAGTACAGCGTCATCTGTAGTGCATCGCCAATGCTTACCCAGGCGATTAGGACATTCTTCGGCAGCGATGTGTTTGGATCCTTGACCTTGACAAACGCGAATTGAATGCGTCCGTCGGAGAACTCATCCACCAAGTCAATCAATTCTCCCTCTGTGTTGGGTCAGCCTCCTGTTCTCCCAAGCTCTGCGCTTCCGAGTTGCCGACCTCCAGCATCTCAGCCCAAGAGTGGGTCCGACACCGCCTCGAGGTAGTGTAGAGCATTTCGGGCAGAGGCGCGGAATCGCTGCAATGGAGGCAGGCTATCTCCGGGTGTTGGTTGCACATACCTCCGGTGCTTTGGACCTTCAATACGCTCTCTTTGCCGCCATCGCTCTGAAATGCGCTGACTAGTGGGGCAGCTACGGCAAAGACAGCCCATTGGCCGTATGTGGGCGAGCTTGCTTGGGCGCCGGACGGCGGCGGAGAGTTGACGACGTTCTGGTAGCTGCGGGTGATGTTTGGGCCGTTGCTGGAGGTGTTGAGTGAGGCCATGGCGAAGTGCGGGTGGGGGCGCTGCTATCTGCGGCAGACGGGCGGAGGCGGAGGGGAGGATGAGAAGAAAGAGAGAGGAAAAGAGGGATGGGGGGCAATTGCAGTAGAAGACTCGCTCTATGCACGCACTGCTTCGTCTGAGTAAGTACTGGGCCGTGTTCGTATATGTGTACGTGAAGTTAGCAGCACAGCCTCTGGCAGCCACGAATGCCCAATCCAACTTCGTCATCCGCCAAGAAGACCCTAGCTCACCGCACTTCCCGGCGATTGGCCCTCGACCTCGTCGGCCTCACTCGCGTGATTCGCTGAGCTGGCTCTGCACTACCTCATATCGCCTGAGCCAGCCTTAACAGTTCCTGCGTCCTTCAGCTACCGCCTTGACCCTGACCCTTGACTTTGACCTCTTCACACCGAGCACACCCATCTGTTCCCGCGACACCGCTAGATTGCATCGTGCCTTCCGCCTCGTGCGCAGCTCCTTCCCTCCCTCCACCTCCACCTCCACCTCCACCTCCACCTCCACCCACACCCTGGACCCCCATCCCGCCCTTCCCATGTCTGCAGCCTGCTGTGTAGCGCTGTGAGGCTCTCGTGAGCTTCACATGCCGGCGGGCCAAGTCACCATGGCGGAGCGCGAGTCCAGCGTAGCTTCCTCGACCGACTTTTATGAAACCGAGCCAAAGCCCGTGATGACAGCGAACACGGCGCAGCGTGATATGGCTGCCGCGAAGCGCAAGGCAGAAGACGACTCTTCTGCGCACGACAAGAAGCGCAGGCTGCGCTCTCCTTTCTCTCCCGTCTCAAGTACCTTGAGACCATGCGCTGGGCTACCACCGGCCGTGTGGCAGCATGTCTTCCTTTTCTGTTCGCTCGCAGACCTGGGTCGGTTGATGCAAGTCAACCGATCATTTCTTTCATGTCTCACAGACGTGCATGATGTCCCTGTACCCAAGCCAGACTCTGCATGTCTGCGTCTCCTAAAGTCCGAGTCTGTATGGGCCTCTGCCCGCAATGCGCTTTCTCCTAGACCGCCGAAGCCATTTCCGGGCTTCACTGAGCTGCAGATGTGGCAGCTGGCGTGGTCGCCACGATGCCAGTTCTGCGGCAAGTCTAATTCATTTACACCTGGTGAGAAGATCTGGCAGAAAGGCCCCGGCAGCAACGGTGTCCGCACCATCTGGCCCTTTGGCATAAGAGTGTGCGGACCGTGTTTGATGCAGCGATGTCAAACAGTGAGTCGCACCTGCCTTCCCATGCACCGCGACTGACTCTTTAGGAAACGAGTCTCCTTTTTTCTGCTGCATCTGCACTCCGACCCGCGCTCCCATTTGCGCTCATCACCAACGACCACAACTACATCCCCGCGCATATTCTGCAGTCTGCGAACACACCCCCCGACGTCGAGATCGGCAAATACTACTACAAAATACATGTAGAGGAGATCACCCATGAGCTCAACGATGCGCTGAGTCTTGGCACTGCGGCCGCTGAAGAATGGTCTAAAGGACTCGATGCCAAAGGCAAGGAGCGGATGAAGGTTGCTGACAACTGGGAGAGATGGGAGGCTAGGCACCATCAAGAACGGAGTCGCGCGCCCTCTGTGACCTCGACGTTTGTAGCAGGCTCGCGCGAAGAACCATCAAGATCCCCAGCGCGACACTCGTCACCCATCATCCATACCCCAGTCCCAATCGGTATGTACATCTCTGCTCGTTGTCCCGTTCAGTACGGCATCAGTAGACTTGCGGCCGCCACAATCTCATCGCCCAATCTGACTGCTGCAGCTCCTTCTTCTCAGTTTGCCCAACCGCGGCCGCCAACTGTTCCACCACAGATTTCCACTCCCCAGCCGGGTCAGAATGGGAGCACCCAACCATCGCACCAAAGAAATCTTCACGATGCAAATGAAGCCAAGGCCAGCCGTAAGACGGACATTGAGCGGCGTTGTCAGCACATGAGCCCTCCGATTCCTCCAAACATTTTGCGACACATGGATTCGTTCAAGGCAGCTCTCCAGATCTCGCAGCCAATGAACGACTATGCCTGGAGTGTGCTGCAGCCTCGCTTACTGGCCCAACTTCCTGCTGCCCAACAGGCAGAGGCTAACCACGTGTCACACGCGGCTTCGCTTTCCACAAAACCTGCAGAGCGCCGCTTTACGGATGCCAACTCCAAAGAAGCGAAGGAGGCCATGGACCGGGAGTGGGAAGAATCACAACGACCTATCCGCGACCGCCTCAGCGCCATTGCAGATGATTTCATCGATCACGACTGGGACCAGGGTAAAGCTCTTACCTTTGACAACTGCCCAAAGTTTGCGGCCGACCTCCTTGCACACGTTCGACGCAAATTCAACGAGGCTGCCACTGCAGACATTGTTACGCCGCCAGCACACCACGACCCCACTGATGATGCAGCCGCCAAGCCTAAGCTTGTCTTGGAGAACATGAAATGGGTCTATGATAATAAGATCAAGCTGCTGACTGAACAGTTTCGCAAGGATATTTTCTTCTGCAATGGGCAGGACTGCGAAAGCAGTGCAAGACCCTACGGTTTTGAAGGTGTTGTGCAGCATTTTGGTGCCAAACATACCCATGCTTTTAGCAGTGGTAACGTAGTGGTCGCTTGGAGAGAAGCAGAGTGGCCAGAGGAAACACCATTCCATCCGGATCCTGTTTCCGTCCAAGCTTTCCATCATCCCCATGCTTCCAACGTTCCAGGCTACACTGGCCACTTTGGTGGGTACTCCCGTGCTGGAACGGCTACCCCACACATGCCAACCCACATGCCGCAGGCCAGCCCGGGTCCGTATTATGGAGGTAACTACAATGGCCCGTTTCATCCACCGCAGACTCCTGGCGCCCCAATCGCTGGATACGACTACAGTCAACAATTTGGCACTCCAGTGGATCATTACGGATTCGCAGCTATGGGACCTCCGGGGTATGTTAACCAAGTAGGAGGCAATTCCTACATGCCATCGCCCGCTATGGTCAATCCTGGTATAGCGCCACCGCCAGCTATGCCCCCACCTGGACACGTCTTGCCAGATCTCAACGCAAATAGCGCCGAGGATGCTGGTCACAGCACTAGTCTGTTCGACAAGCAAGTAAGTACTGTCATCGAAACCAGTCAGGACATATGGAAGACTACATCCGGAGTCAAGGACATGCCAAACAGCCTCCGGATCTACGTTTTGCTACATCGTGTCATTTCAAAGTTCCACGTTGAGTTCAACTATGAACCGAACCTGAATCACTTTATCGATGCTTTCTCCAATCACGAGATCCCAAAGGGCCTTAAGCTTGCTCCTGGCCTTTCCTGTAAAGCATGTCAGATGGGAGCCACCCACCAACTGACTGGTGCCTACTATGCCAAACCGGCAGAGAGAAAGACGTACACTGCATTGAATTTGCTGTTGCATTTCAGAACACAGCACCTGACCCCCCTGCCATACAATACAGGTTATGGACAGCAGACCCATACTTCTGATTGGAAAGAGGACATGATCGAACTTCCAGGTGAACGTTTCATCTCGGGCCTTATGCACGCACCCGGAATGGATGATGAGAAGCTACTCATGATAGCAACTGTCTTTCCAAGCTTGTTCCCCATGCCATTACCGAAAATCGGGGTAATAGATAGCAATGGTAACGGTCTTGTTTCGCCGCCTTTGACTGGGACGAAAGAAGCGACAACGGCCAATGGGTCGACTAGTGACGCTCCTACCAAGTCGGGCCCATCATCCCGTGCATCCGCTCAGAGAGACTCGCCAGCGATACCACGCCCAGCGGAGGATGAGTATGCATCCCCACGTCTGCTATTGCCAGCACAAGTCACTAACTTTTCAAGCTCCACACGAAGGCAGCACTCTCATCGAGACAGCCCGCCCACCGATCGTAGGCAGCGCGTGTATCCTGATCCGGGCTACTATGTAAGTACTCAACCTGGTCAATCTCAATACAATGTCAAAGCTAACGGCCGCGTCCATCAGATGGCAAGAGACGATGTGGATGACGATTACCATCATCGTTCACAGGATTATGTGGATCATGCTCCCGGCCCCAGGATTATGCATGCTGGTCCAGCATATGGGGAGTACACTGGACGCCGTACAGCATTCCGGGAGTATGAGCGACTTTATGGTCCGCCGCCAGACGAAATCGTCTATGCGCAACCGCGCGAAGGGAGTCATGGTCGAGAATATGGCGTGTATCCTCGACAAGCGCGATACTATCCAGAGGACGATGTTCGAACGGAAAGACGGTATCCCAGGGAACCACAACAGCAGAATAGTGCTTCAGGAAGAGGCAAATCCGCAGCGGATCGATTTCTGGAAGACTTTGTACCTGGTCAAGCTTCGGCAAATGAAGCTCCCCGGCCGCTCTCTGCACAACATCCCGAGACAGGACCACAGACTCCCGCCGTGGAGAGCTCCGAAGGTGTACGCTTTACGTCGCCTCCGCCACCAAACGCTCCAAGCACGAAAGACCCAGAGGCTTTACCGCGACAAATGCCAGCACCGCTCCCTAGGCCGCCTTCGACGGTGTCTAATGGCTCTAGATACGAGGAATACCATCCACATGGTCGTCATATCCCGACACCAGAATCTGCAGGGCCTTCAAGGAGACCAGGACCTCATCGCCGAAGGGACAGGCCACATGAGCAGCGGATGCCATCCAAATATTATCGATACATGAGCGTAGCTCGTGATGAACCTTACGGCCGTGGTCCTAGCATGAGTCGCTCCCAGAGTCGAAGATACGAAGAGCAGCGTCGCAGGATCGACCAGCAAGAAACTCCGCAGCCCAATGCGGACCATGATTATGAGCCAGCTTACTCCAGAGATCACAGCGTAGAAAACGCATCACCAGACGATCGTTTCCACCCTCGAGCGACGCCACGCGAATATGTCTCTGTTCAAGATCGCTTGCACCACTTCTCGCCACCGCGCTTCCGTTATGATGAGCCGCGCGGACCACCTCCGGTCTATATAGACGAGTACGGATACGAAGTCGTTATGCGTCGCGAGCCGCGGCATGCACGCGGTTCATACGCACCCGCCTACCATCCACCACCGGCCCGTTACGAAGCCGAACGATACGAGTACGTCCCATACGAACGTCCTTCCCAGCAGAGGTACAACAGTCGTGGAGAGTATGGGTATTACGAAGATAGGGAGAGGGAGAGGATCTTACCAAGGCGGCCTGCCCCTGCTTCGGAAGCCGAGCCCGAACCATACGAGACGGCTGGACCGGACATCAAGGTGGAGACGGCACCTGTTCCGATGCCACCTGAAGGACCCTAGATGAGGCCATTGGGTGTTTACAATTTGGATATGTTTTCGGTGTTTGCTTTGTTGATGAACATACCCCGGAGGCCCTTTTGATGATTTCACGAAAGTAATTGTAGATGTGGTAGCCTGATCACTGCACGCTAGCGCGGGGAGGTAATTTGAAAACATTGGTCTTTGGGTAGAAACAAGCTTTAAGCTAAATTAATGATGACGAACGTTTTCCTATCCTAATTGTGTGCCTACGTCTCCTTCAAGTTGATTCCTCTCGCGATTCTTCCCTTCTCTAATGCCCATCCTATCCACACAATCCCAATCAATACAGGAAATCCATAGAGTTGCGGCGATCCTTCGCCGAACTCTGGATCCATCCACTGCGCTCCCGGGTATAAAATCCCACTCAGACTCGATCCATAGTACAAGGTGTGCAACACGCATATCCAGGTCAGATTCGCCATTTGCACATCCGGTGAAAAGCTATAGCGCAAGAAATGCAGAACGTAGAGTGTAATCAGTCCAGTGAAGAGGCCCATTGACATTGTTTGCCCGTTGTGGTAGCGTGCGTGAGGGGGCCAGTTGGGGTTGTGGATGTGTGTTTCGCTGGCTGGGTTAGAAGATGGAGGGTAAAGAGTGGATTAGGGTGGCTTTACTTCCAGTCTGCGAGGTAAGGCGCGATTATGGTAATGAGTGCGATTAGGGAGATGAGGGATTTTCCAAGGGTGTGTGTTGATGGCATTTTAGGTGCAGGTGTGTGCGGTTGATGGGTGTTGGTCTTCTTCTTAGGAATGTTTGAGATGCTTTAGATGGGGATGTGTAGTGTTTTGCGACTTTGCAGACTATTTAAGACAGGATTGGCTGCTCTTGGATCGAGTTGCACGATGTGGAGATCAGGGGATGACGTAGCAGGTGGTGTTATCTAGGGAGCTACGAACGTCGCACTAGATACGTCTGACTTTGAGCTCACAGGCTGCCAACTTTAAGAACCATGGCTTCATATTATTCTATGTATCATGGCGCCAGACAAACTGACAGATATGTCGTAGCGCTTAATAACAACTACGGCAGCTCTCTTTCACCTCCGCTTCCGAGCACGCTAACGCACAGAGTTGCCGTGATGTCTCCTTCACCTCGCAATATTTTGGTATCTCGTCTTCACCGCAGAATTACTATTGTTCGGCACACACAATAGAGCTGCTTCCCTTGGCAACTACTATATATTGCATGCCTCCCTTCCTCCTCTCCTCTGCAGCTACAACTCCTGTATCTACTATCCTACCACACAACGACTACGAACCATGTCATCCCAAAACTCCTCACCCATCGCCTCCATCTTCGAGTTCGACTTCCTCGCTGCTGGCAGCGAGTACTTTCCGCCTCTTCACCCTGGCCTCCTCACACTCCACACCATCGAAGAGTACCACTACGCCATGGTACTGTGGTACTACCAAGAAGGGCTTGAACATCTGGAGGCAGATCAGATGTCTCCATCACCTTCATCATCGCCCTCACCATCATCTTCATCATTCACATCATCACCATCATCTTCATCATTCACATCATCACCATCAACATATATCATGCCAGCCAGCCCCCAGAGCTGGTCCGCATCACATTCGCCTCGCATCTGGATCAGCGAGGACAACGTATGGGCCAACGACGATAACAGCGAGTGCGACACGGTGCTGACGAGCATCGAGTTGCCGCCAATTCAGAGCTTGATCGACTTTCCGTGGACGCCGACGGGCGTCGAGTTACCACCGCTGAGGATGGGTTGAGGGAACGAGACAAGCTGGAGGGTCTCACGGCAGTACACAACAATCAGACATACTATATCAATACATGAACATGTTCAGCCACATCTATTGCATTCCAAGCAGGCTCAGTGAATACAGTGCCTCCACTTAGTCCATTTGCCCAACGACATCCCATTCCTCCTCAATCGGCCATGCAGCCTTACCCGCTGACCTAGCCTTCAGCAACTCGGTCTGGGCTTCGAGCTCCTTGATCTGCGCGTTCTGCATACATGCGACGAGAGACATTAGGATTAGGACAGTCATACTCGGCGCGCATATGAACATAGGCGTGAGACCCAGCAGAATCGTCAAACGCGGGAAGTCCTTCCTCTGGGTTGCGCGGTTGATGGATGCGCCGATGGCATCGAAGATGTCGAATGCAGCAGCTGGTACATCATAAGTCATATTTCAAGGAAAGGAGTGTTGGATTTCGCTTACTGTTAAAGTTCTTGACGTAGTGGCAGGACTCCTCACAGAGAGTCAGGACGAGCCAGGTAGAAAAGAATACGAGTTCTAGGACCCCGTGCTCGATGATTGCCTCTGAGATGGCAAGGGCGCGGCGACTTCGGACTGGCGCGGCGGGCATGGAGCAGAAGTGGTGCAGTTGTTCGCGTGGAGAGTTCTTTTCTAGGGGAACACCGGCCGGGCGAAGTTCGGGATCACGATCCATGTTGGGGTGGGGATGGGCTTGAGGTGTGAAGTGGAGTATGGGATGATGGTGTGAAAGCGTGCAAACTGAACGGGGAAAATATATATGGATCGAAGATGCCAATTTATCAACGTCGGGTGTGCTCGTTTTCCGAAATCAAAACACGGTAGCGAACTACGGGCGGCTTCTTGCTGCCTGAGGTTCTGTGTGGGGAAGCCGACCGGCTGTTGAGCATCGTATTGAAATTCTCGAGGCTCGCATGGACTTTCGAGTGGCAACTCGGCCTTCTAATGGGTATAAAACAAGCAAGTACTGAGATGTTTCCAAAGCAAGGATCAGCTTATGCAGTCGACGGAATGACCTTCTCCTCAGTCGATGTCGGCTCTACACCCTGGGCAGCAGCATCAATCCGATTTTGCGCAAGACGCTACGGTCGTGTTAGCAAGTTCCGGCACTTACGGGCTGCTTACTTACCAACAAGTTCCTCAGCAGTACAGCAATGGTGACCTTGCCGATAGCGGGTACGTAAATCGAAGCCTTTTCCTTGACCTCAGGCGTGAAGTTGCGCTCGCTAGAAAAGTTGATGCACACAGCTCCGTCCCGCATCTTCTCCAGTGGGACCTTGTACTTGTCGCCAGGCACGCCACTGATGACTACGTCGCTGAGCGGCAAGCAGTCGTCCAAGGTCCAGCCAGGCTTGTCGACGACCTCGTGTCTTCGCTTTCTGAGGCCAACTCCTCTTGTGAATTCCTGGACATCGCTGATGTCTACGCTGTATACGCAGGCGCCGTCATTCGCTAGCAACGCTGCCAGCGGCCTTCCAACGACTTCACTTCGGTTGATCACAGTGATCGTGCGCCCGTGCAGCCTGTTGCCGTAAGGAAGAATAATGTTGTATATCCTCAAATACTCGAGAATCTTAATAACAGCCAGCGGTGTGCATGGCAATATGCTTTTTTTTGTGTTCGCAGGGTCCAAGAAGCGAATGTTCTGGTACATGTTGAAAATGTAGCGATGCGACAAACCCTCAACATCCTTGTCGATGGATACAATCTGCTGGAGGTATTGATCTTGTCGATTGCCGAAAATCGGGTAGTAGACAATTATGCCGTCCACCTTGTCGTCGTTGTTTGCATCGATGAGGGCGTCCTCGAGGAGTTCACGGTCGACCTCACGGAGGTCGAAAGCGAAGCCACTACTCCGCGATTAGCCCTCAATTCAATGGAGAACATAGAGATGGGCAAAATTATTGTAGTGAATCAAGTGCTCACTTTTCAGTACACGTCTTGCCCGTCCACTCAGCATACACACGAGCAGCGGGATCGGAGCTCGAAAGGAAGCCGACGAGGAGTGGCTTTCGCTCGATCTTACTCAAGCCATCTCTGACTTCCTCCAGAAGACTTTTGGCAATGTTGTTGGCCAGGACGACCTTGCAGTTGGGTTTGTCTTCGGCCATGGTGGGGTAGTCTGGTTGGTTGAGATTGGTATGCGGAACTGTACCAAAGGTGTGATGGTAGCGTTTACGGGAGCAGAACGAGTGACAGTCAGCTGTAAGCCATGCAAAGTCTTTCAGGTCACCCAGGCGCTCAACTCCCGTGCAATTAACTCGATTCATGCGACTGCCGTGTTCCCAGTAACTTTTTTTGAGACTGCCCCACCATCCCGATACCGGCCAATCAGCACCACCGCGATCCCGCAACGTCATCGCACCGCAACTTTCCCAAGCGCGTGCTCACGACGCATTCAACCTACACTTGTGAAGACGCGCTGTGATAATGTCGGACATTCAGCAGTATCTGCTGGAATATGACAGGAGCAAGAAGGAGGCGAACGAGACTGCACAGAAGAGTGCGACGCGTGAGTTTGGCGGGGCATGGTCTGACCGAAGCGTGCTGATAGCTGGTAGGACTCAAAGATGGACAATTGAAGCTCATCAGCCTTGTGACTGATCTGGGCGAATATCTGAACAGCGAAGATGGCGCCACGCGTTCTAAGAGTCAGTTTGCAGCACATGGATGTAGCTTTGATCCATGCTGATGGTAGCGTAGCCATGTCGTATCTCGCCGAGGTGCTCGCCTCGACACCACAAAAAGTGCTGTCTCTCCAGCAGCGTACGTCAATTCCTCAGTTCGCTTTCTTCTACCGAGTCTTCTACCGAGCCTCTTTATACAGTCATATACCAAGCCGCACACGCCCTTGGATGCCGATAAGTCAATCAAGGCTTGTGCCTATGATTCTTGAGAAAGCACAACAGGCGTGCGAGGATCGGACCAAGAAGTTACTACGCGCAGGTGCATGTGCAAATTGGGTCCTATAGTATGCGTTGCGGTTGCAACTAGGCTAACGGACCTACTAGGTAACCTCCTATGCGACTTTACGCTCTCAAGAACCGAGGATACCGAAGGCTTAGGGTCCTGCGCGAAAGCACTCCTTGCTATAGAAGAGCTTGGGAAATGGGATGATGTACGAGTGGTCGGCATAATCGAAGCTTTGCTTACGAATACCCACCCGCTACGCCAGTTCAAGCAGCAGAGCGAACGGTACCCCGTGCTGCGACTGGTCGATACCCTCATGGCCAAGTACCGAGAAGCCTTGCGAGAACACCACGAATCTAGACCGGACTTCATGTCTCGATTCATTGCATACTTTGATGGCGAGAAGGACCCACGGAACCTGATGGTAGTCTTCTCTATTCTGAAAGTACCCATGACGGAGTGGAACATTGGCGCGGACGCCCAGGAACTCTTCGATGCTGTTTTCAACTACTTCCCTATCACGTTCCGACCCCCGCCAGACGATCCGTACGGTATCACAGCTCAGGATCTGAAGGACCGTCTAAAGGATTGTATATCATCCACCGCGGACTTTGCGCCCTACGCTTTTCCAGCTCTCCTTGATAAGCTCGACTCTACATCAATGAACACCAAGCGAGACGTTCTTCAAACGATCACCGCATCCGTCACAGAGTATGGCCCACGAACAGTTTCACTCTACTCGATAACATTGTGGGATGCTTTGAAGTTTGAGATTCTAAAGGTGGAACAAGAGGATCTCGCCGAGGAAGCTCTGTCGGCACTGGCTGCTATTGCAAAGGCCCTGTCTCAAGGCACGAGTGGCCCACTCAACGCATATTTGCGACCAATTATCAAAGAATGCAACGAACACCTTGAGGATGCGCCAACTAAGCAATCACAGGCCGCCGCTCGGATATTGAAGAGCATCGCGAACGTGTCAGCAGAGGTCACCAACATTCTCCTTGCTGGAGTCTTACCGACGATGTTTCTCTTGTTCCAAAACGCAGATACCATGGCCAAGCGAAGGGGACTCCTGGAAGTCCTGGTGCAGCTCATCCGGGCAAACATTGATGTCTATGGCGATTGGCGTGTGATAGGACCTGCTGGGGATCAAGTTGAGAGCAATGCTCTAGCTAAATTCCGCGAAGACGCCATGAAGATCATGCTTGACGGGCTGAGAACTGCGCCAGCCAAGGAAGTCTCGTTTCGGTTAGTGTGCCTAGATGGTCTTTTGCAATTGTCGAAAGCACGGCAGCTACTACGAGACGAAGACGTGAGCGAGATCATCCAGCTCTTACACTATATCGTCATCCACGAAGAGCCACATGGCAAAGATGAGGTCAAGGTGGCTGCAATCAACGGAATCGTGGAAATCGCCCACCAAAAGCCACAAGTAGTTGTTGACAAAGCTTTTCCTGCGTTTCTCGCACAGTTACCTGACATTGACGCCAATGGCGAAAGAGAATATCTTACCGTGTTGGAGGCTTTCGCAAAGCTTGCCAATGAAGAACAAGTTTTCGATACCGTTCTACTGCGATTAAAGAACAAGTTCAGTGTAGCTGTAAAGCAGGGCGCGACTACTGAGTACGTGGTCGCATTGCTCTCGGCTATCCTCTACGCCCTCAACAAGGGCGAGGCAAAGTTAGCACAGGCCTCAGAGAAGTCTAGCTACTACAACGACATCGCCTTGCCTCTCTTACAACGTGCTTCGGACGCCAATGCTTCTCACAAAGCCTTCGAAGACGAGAAAACACTGGACCTGATCGGACGTATATGCAATCTCATCATACGACCACAATCCACTGAGCAACAAAATGCCGTTGCAGCGGAGGTTTACACACTTTTCCGTGGTACATCGCAGTTTGAGCTAGCGCCATTCAATGTTGATGCCTCGCCGAACACACAAAAGACAATGGTTGTCTCTACACATCTCATCGCTTCATTCCGAAAAGAGACCGTTCTACCCACTGAAATTCAGCTGATCATTTCGTCGTTGGCCAACTACGCACAACAAGCATCCTTGACACCACCTATCCGCTCAGCATCCCTCCGCCAGATGTCCCTCATCATCAACAAGTACTACACTGCTTCCGCGCTCAAGACATGCATGGACCCTCTCATCGCCGACTTAGACCTTTTTAATCCTGAGAAGCTCGACCCTCTTAGGATACGCATCATCTTTGCTTGCCTCAAGGGCATCGTCCTTCGCAGCAGCCCCATCCTCAGCACCCTCTACCCAAATATACTCAATCTCCTTTCCCACCCACAATACGGCACGACCGTCGCACACGGGTTCTCCACGCTCCTTGAACCCGATGACCTCTTGATCAAGCAAAATCACTGCCAGATTCTAGGTTTACACAAACACAAGACTTTCGCGCTCTTGGTGCCGAGCATAACACAGGCTTTCAGAGAGGCAGATGCACAAACGAAGCCAAACTACCTCATCGCGCTGGCCGGTGCATTGCGATGGATGCCCTTCGATGTTGTTGTCGAGGAGGTAGCTCAGCTGACTACTCTACTATTGCAATCCCTCGACCTCAAATCTGCCGACGGCGTTAAAGAAGCAGCCATCGGTACGCTTATGAGCACTTTGAGCGAAAAGCCTGCGGTGTTAGAGGAACACGCCAACGCGTTGATATCGCGACTTTTGACAAACGCTACAGGCAAAGGACCAGCGGGTGTCAGGGTAGCAGCGCTGCGGGCACTGACGCTCGTGGCAGAGAAGTTCAAACGCGAGACAGTCTTGCCGTATCGCAGACAGGTAGTGAAGAAATTGATAATTGCGCTGGATGATAGGAAGAGAGAGGTCAGAAGTGTGGCGGTCAAGTGCCGCGCCAAATGGCTAGGTGTCGATGATGAGGATGATGATTAGATGTGAAATGCAATGAGTTGGTAGCTGAATCAAACAAATCATCTCTGTATTGAGCACTTTTATGCATGTCAAGCGCCTATTGCAAGATGGTATAATAAAATCCCAACACCGCGTTCGATCGAAAATGCCTTTAAACGCCATCCATGCAGTGTCTGTTCATGCGTAGTCGTCTACACACGCGCCTTCTTTGGCGTCGCCTCGTCATCTACACTCTCTCCGCCGCTCTCGTCACCTCCATTCTGTACTGCTTGGACATGGTTCTCGTCCCTGTCTCCTCTACTCCTCTTGAGACCCTTCATCTTCCTCGTCTGCATGGTGCCCAGGTCCTGCTTACCCACATGGATCTTACCAGTCTTGTCTCCCATGACATCCGTGTCGATGTTCTTCTTCGTCCTCGGCTCAGCTCCCTTTGGCTTCTTCAGCGCAGCCTTCATCATATCCGCGTCAGGGAACTGTTCGCGACCAAGCGAAAAGTCCATCCTAGGGCCCATTTCTTCGACCTCGACACGGGGCAGCTTTTGTCCCGAGCGCTTGGTGCGGATCAGATAGAATCGCAGCTTGATTTCGGGGTTCTGCTTTGCGTCGGTGGGTTCTTGTGCGGAAATGCTGATGAGGTATTGCAGGCCCTCGACGTCGATTTCCTCGGCATCTTGTCCCTTGAAGAAGTCGATGAACAGGCTCTTCGCAAGCGTGTACTTGGTCTGGTTTGGGTCTTCGAAGACGGTGCCGTGGAAGGCTAGGAGGGGCTTCAGGCCGATCGAGGGCTTCTTGTTCTTGAATTGCTGGAGGTTGCGGAAGGTGTCGGGGTTGATGTAGAGCTCGAGCATGTCGAGGATCTTGTGGGAGAAGGTGCGGGCAAGGGTGAGGCAGTGCGGGCGCTTCTTGGAGTGGAGGGAGAGCATGATGAGGGAGGTGTCGTTCTTGAGGGAGAAGAATTCGAGGGCTGTGGGCTGTCAGTAGTCTGCTGTCGTATTGTCGGGTATCGTACGTACAGGAGGCATCTTGGAATGGGTGGATGTCGTTCTTCTTGGTGAAGCTCTCGCAGAAGGGTCGCTTGAGTGTGCTGAGGTCTGCGACGGCGAGCTTGAGGATCTGAGACGTCCTCTGGCCTGTCACGAAGAGGGTCGTCTTGGGGTTCTCATTCTGCTGCGGCTCGCGCTTTGCCATTGCGCGCTTGGCGCGGGCATTCTTGGGTTTGCTGGGAGTGATGTCAGCATGCCATGTGCTTGATACTGTCGGCGCGTGGCTGTACATACACTGTTTTCAACATGGTGTCGTTGCTTTGGTTATGTCGGCACCCTCGAACTCTTGGCAGTAACTTTTTCTTGAGGATCGATAACGGGCCGGCGAAATGGTTTGGCCGATCTGATAAGGCCGGCGGCGGCGAGTTCCGTGGTGGAGGGGTGCTCTTGCTGGCTTGGTTCCGCACATGGGCGGGGCGTAGCGCAGAGCAAAGCACGTCAGAGAGTTGACTATTACTTATCAGATCATTTCATTATTCGCTACTCTGCCTCCACCTTTGAATCTTCTGTCCCATTACGCACCCTGCACGCTTCTTAACACGAAATCTAAACACCACCATGGCGACCATTCAGGACGTGGCCGACGAGCAGGCCTTCCTGTCGACAATCTCCGCGCTGCCCGCCTCCACCCTCGCCGTCATATACTTCCACGCGCCATGGGCCAAGCCATGCGAGCAGATGTCGATTATCCTCAAGACGCTCGCTAGCACATACCCCGCCAACGCGCCAATAGCGTTCCTCGCGCTCAACGCCGAAGAAGTTCCAGAGGTTTCGGAAGAGTACGACGTCACAGCTGTCCCATACATTGTGCTGCAGAAAGATGGCAAGACGCTAGAGACGGTATCAGGGTCCGATGCGGCCAAGGTGCGAGCGGCAGTGGAGAAGTATGCTGGCGCGGGCTCAGGCGACTCGAAAGCAAGTCTACCACCGGCGCAGACAGTCACACGACCGACGCAGACGAATGGCACAGACAGCGCAGGCGAGAACTTGGCCGGCTATGCGCCCGGCGCCCAGGATCCAAACACCGCGCCCGAGTACAGCGCGAGCGAACACCGAGAGGGCGAGCAGCAAACAAACAAGGATGAGCTGATGAAGAGGCTGGGCGAGCTTGTCAAGGCCGCGCCCGTCATGCTGTTCATGAAGGGCACACCAAGCGCGCCACAGTGTGGCTTCAGCAGACAGACGGTCAGCGTATTGCGCGAAAAGGGCGTCCGGTACGGCTTCTTCAACATCTTGGCCGACGACGAGGTACGGCAGGGCCTGAAGGAGTACGCGGATTGGCCAACCTTTCCTCAATTATGGGTGGACGGTGAGCTGGTCGGCGGACTTGATATTGTAAGTCACACTGCATTGGAGAAACTACAACCAGAACATGCTAACACAGTTGCTTTAGGTCAAGGAAGAATTCGAGAACGATCCCGAGTTCCTCTCACAGTATTCAGTCAACAAAGCAGCGGCTTAGCCAACTCACCCCATATCCCACATAAACATCTCCAAAGATATCGTCTGCTCCAATACCGTTCATGAGGATTGGACTTTATGTGTACTTGTACCGGCTTAAGTCGACGGCTGGATACGATGCTACCATCTTTCTAGCCTGCTTCCCTGGAACGCAATTTGTGAATAAATTTACTTTCCACCTATCTATTTGATGCTTCCCTACATCTTGCTTGCTTTGCAATTGCTTGCTTTGCCACTCTCTGATGCTGTAAATTCTCTGACCTGTGTTGGTATGCTGTTTTGTCAAATACCCCGATATGCAAGACTGGCCGCACGCTGTCCGATTGATAGTATCCATCCCTCGTACGATACATGTCTTCATACACTTATTCTGTATCTTGACTCCACCCCTTCTCAATTATTGGCGGATCCCTTCTTGACATCTGTTAGCAACTTTGGCAACACCGTATCAGTAAACGCCCAAAGCGTACTGCTGTATGGCGCACCCCACACAGACCCCGTATACCACATGTTCTTGTATCCTTGCAACGAGTACAACTCCTGCACGAACCCTCCCTTGAGCTGCACCGCGCTCTGCTTCCACACCAGCCTTGTATGATCGCTCATCGCCTTGAACTCCACCGTACAATCGCCCGCCACTGTTCCCGAATCTTGAATCTTTTGCACGCCCTCTAACACCAGCCTTTTGTATTCATCTGATGAAATCGTGTAATTTGCTCCAAGGATGACGCGGAATAGACCAAGGCCTGTCGGGCCGGTAAAGTCGAAACGTAGAGAGTACGGCCAGTCCTTGATTGCAACTTGGTCGTTGGGGACTACGGCTGAGGGTATGTAGTTGATCGAAGAGTTCTCTGGTATGCATGGTATTTTGGCAACGCCGATCCATTCGCCATCGACAGCCCATTGCGAGAAGACGCTTTTCTCTTTGTCGTCGAGATTGTATGGCTCAAGCGCTGTGAGGCTTGGTGGTGCAGTGTACAGGATGCGTTTTGCATTGATTTGATACTCTTTTTCGCCTTGCTTGACGAGTAGCGTCGCCCCGTCGGAGTGTCGCTGAACGCTTTGGACGGTGGTCGAGAGAAGGACGTCTTTGTGGAGCAGAGCCAGAGCAAGTTGGTAGATGAGACTGTTCGATCCAATTGGAAGAAGGAGCTCGCCGTTCAAGACTTGCCTAGTGAGTGTTGCACCAAAGGCTTGTATCGAATTGAATGTGAGCAGGTGGCGGATGCCTCCATATCCAACGCCGGAGATGGAGACGATCCGCGGTATCGCGGCCTCGAGTTCGTTCTGCTTGACAAAGTTCTCCACGGGTATTAGAAGCTCCGCTGGGATATCTTGTGGTTGTGGGAAGTTCCAATATCCGGGCTCGAGCATGTATTCATACTTTGTGACGATGTCGAGCCATCGCCTCAGCGCTGCATTGGTAGCATTCGCAGCTGGTGAAATGTAATCCTCCAACCTCGCTCCTGTTTCGACGTCGAAATTGATGGCTGTCAGTCTTTTGGCAGCAAATGACTGTGTGCCGATGTTGAAGCGCGCATAAAAATCTAAAGCGGCCTGATTGCGTACGTATGACTGCACACCGTATTCGAGCGTGGTGTTCGCCTCGGGTACGGTATACGTGCTGACATGTCCTCCGAGGTAGTCTCTTGGTTCTATCACAATAATGCTAGTATTGAAGTCTTCGCGTAGCCTAACGGCACCGTAGGTCCCTGAAGCTCCTCCGCCTACTATGGCAACTTCGACATTGACTATTCGTCCTGGATCCAAGCCAGACAACTCCGTGGGTGCTGAGGTCCTTTGAGCACTGGCGCACAGCGCAAGTAGAGTGGCGCTTTTGAACATGTCGCGATTGTATAATTATCACAAAAAGCTACAAGCGATACAACTGACGGTTTGAATTATACCTTCGACGCCAGACACAAGGAGTGGTGAAGTTCATGCATTTCATAGAATTTCTGCATGCCTATGCAGCGGCTAAAAGGAAGCTGACGGGACACAAACGCAGTGCAAGCAGGAAATCACACTTTTCAGGATGCGCGAAGGATTGCATACATACAGGCTGACCTGCTTTTAAATGAGCCAAGAACTCGTTTTGAAATATTGTTTATGTAGGGACCGGTCTCGCTGGCTGACATGCAGATTACATGAGGGGCTCCAATCCTTTGGTTGCTTAGTTGGTCGCCTTGAACCTTCAACTTTCGCCTTTGGGAATATCTCGAATGGAAGGCAGAAGTCTGCAGCTGAAGTACTCGAGCGTGCATGTAGGCGGGCGAACGTACTACATAGCCAAAGTTTCGCGAAAGAAAAGTCGCTGCGCCTTCAGTTTCAAAGGGCATGGCGTGCTGCTCGGACGCGAATCCGAGTATATTGGTCATACTTTCTTGAAGATGGGAACTCTGGCGATGTGGAAGTCGATGTGTTGGAGACGATGTTACCTAGGTGGGCACTAGGCATCACCCTCGATGCATCAACTCTTCACGGACCTTGTTGCGCCCAGCCATCTCCATCACCCATTTCCAAAGACAGTCACGCGCATTTGGACAACTCGCAACACAACAGCTTCACAGTGACTTGGGGAACGAACTTCCTTGGTCGGACATGCCCGTGGCACCCATGAACACATACCTCGTTTCCCGGTTGTAGACTCTGCGTATGCTCTTTCATAGCATTCCCCAGACTTGCTCTCTCCTTCTTCCTCTCTGCTGCTATCTACCGTGTTCATTGCCTTCGGCACCTGAACGAGGCCACCCCCAACTTGCAGATCCTGCTTTCAAAGCATCGTCGGACTCATCTGAAAGACCTTATATTTCAAAAGTTGGCCTCCATTCGTGGGCGGTTTTCAGGATGCAATATATCATCCTCGTCATCACTTCGATATGCGGGCTGAAACGGCAGGGCATGATCGTGGCTCTCGGCACTTGCCCATCGAAGTGAAGGGCCGGCGAGTGACGGAAACCATGAACAGGTATAGAACGGTAGGGGTCATCATGAACGGTCGCCAGGGACCGTCGGCCAGTACCAATACTACTCGCCGTTAGTTGTGGTCAACCCTGCTCGACTCGGGGTAAGAGAGATACATGCACAACGTTTGACTCGTCAACCTTGTCCTTATCTGAGGTCGGCTTCAACTGTAGTCTCTTTACCCCCATACACTACCGGAACGATACCGCCGTGTTCGGGCCTCATGTCAGGTATTTTTGAGTCTGGCCCTGTTGCTTAGCGAAGTCGCTGTGGCCCTCCGGATAGTGGTCTGAACTCTACACCTCGACGATCATGTCTGCCTTAGGCATAGACAAGGTCCCCAGGAAACGCCGCGGATCTATCAGTGGCAAATTCGTCTTAACGTTCAAGGTACTGAAGAGTTTGTGTAGTCCGTTCTATAGAGGTCGCCAAAGTATTGTCGCTTTGTGGAGCGTGCTGAAAGATATTGAAGGTCAAAAGTCGATTATTGGCGAAAAAAAGCCGTCGAATATAAATACCTCGACGACTGGCCAGTTGTTCGATATCCTCAGCCATCAAGCAATCCTCAACGACCTCATGGGACTTCTGAAGCATTCTTGACAATGCGGGCCTCTTTCAACACCGTTCTCCTTGGTTTATCACTATGCTCAGACATCGCCTCCGCGATGCCAAAGGCCCCATGGGTCGAGCAACACGCCAGGACCCGAGGCAGAAAGCATTTCACTGCGTCCATCGAGAAACGCAATGTCACAGAAGATCCTCCGGACTGCGTGGCTCCAAAGGCTCAATTGACAAAGGCTCCCAAAGCGAATATTTGGGGTGGGCTGACAGGACCGGAAGCCTCCGGGGTCGTTTCATGGCTCTTTGCGCAGCCAGAACTGAACTTGACCGAGTCACAGAAGGCAGATAACTGGGACAATACCATGTGAGTGCTAACCGTGCAACATGGTGCGACATATAGATGCCCATGGCTGACATTTATGTCCAGTGTCACAGTCGAGCTGTTGATGCCCAATAAGACTGATGCACTTGCCTATATGGACACGAATGCTACATCACCAACACGTTATGCGAGAGCGGTACTGGATATTCGTGCGATCGAGAATGCATACTTCCAGGAGATTCGCGTCGGACCTCTGCCACTGGTCAACGGTACCACAAAGTGGGAGCCACTGGACTACACGTGGACACGAAAGACGGGTGGGAAAGTACGCAATCTTGTTCCAGACGTCGACATCATGCATGACGAATGGCTTTACAAGATCGGTGTCGAAGTTGCAGACATCACCACGGACCTTTGGAACATGACCATGATGGGTTTGAAGAACGACACATTGATTACATGGGGTATTGATCCACCATTCGAGGTGGATGGTCGCTTCCAGCGATGGGATCAATTTTGGAGTATGCCTCAAGGCATATTCGATGTCACCTCCAACATGCAGATGGGCCTCTTCTTCCTATCCGACGTGACAGGCAGGGATCCTTCCAAATGGACAATTGAGGGATGGTACTACAACGGCATCTTTTATGAGACGACCGAAGGATTCAGGACGGCCTACTTCAGTGGCAATTTCGAGAAGCTCCTGGGAAACGTTGATGGCGAGTGGGCTCATACCGATCAGCGAGGCCCAATCCTGCCCCACGACACAAAGACCCCTCCAGTGACAGTTGCTCCTCAGGGCGCCAGGTTCTCCGTTGACCATGAGAACAAGTACGTCGAATGGATGGGTTGGAGTTTCTACATTGCCTTCAAGCACGACACTGGTATGGCCTTCCACGACATCAAGTACAAGGGCCAGCGAATCCTGTACGAGCTGGGAATGCAAGAGGCTCTTGCTCACTACGCCGGAAGTGATCCTACACAGGCAAACTCGGCATACTTGGACAGTCTGTATGGCTTTGGACCATTCGCATTCGAACTTCTCAAGGGCTACGATTGCCCCTCATACGCCACCTACATCAACTCTAGCTTCTATGTTGCCGAGACTACGCACACTCATCTTAACAGCATCTGCCTTTTCGAATATGATGCCGATTTCCCCATGTCCCGCCACAGCACTGCCGGCTACGTGGCGGCCACCAAGAACATCTACTTCACCGTCCGTTCCGTATCGACCATCGGCAACTATGACTACATGTTCACATACAACTTCTACATGGACGGCTCTGTGGGTGTCGAGGTTCGAGCATCTGGCTACATTCAGTCCGCCTTCTACGCCAAGAATGAAGACTACGGATTCAAGATCCACGATCAGCTATCCGGCTCCCTACACGATCACGTAATCAACTTCAAGGCCGACTTCGACATCTTTGGCACCAACAATTCTGTACAGCTGATGGACCAAGTTCCCATCAAGACCACCTACCCATGGTCAAAGGGTAGAGAGTACAGCACGATGAAGCTGGAAAGGCGTTTCCTTGAGACAGAAGACGAGGGCCGCTTTGATTGGCAAACGTCGCGACCACAAGAAGTGCTTATCTTGAACGAGAATTAAAAGACCCGACACGGAGAATACCGGTCTTACCAAGTCATGCCATACACAGGCACTGGCCACCTTACCATTGAAGACTCCAATGTGCTTCTCAACTCCACAAGATGGGCTGAGAGAGATCTCATGTTCTCCGTTGCAAAGGAGACAGAAGCGAGATCTGCTAACATCTTCAACACCATGGACAAGGCCAACCCGCCCATTGACTTCAATGAGTTCTTCGATGGCGAGTCTCTGCGAGACCAGGATCTCGTTCTGTGGTTCAACCTTGGCATGCACCACGTTCCCCATACGGTATGTCAAATCATGATGGAAAGCTCCAAATCCCCAAGCTGATACAGTCCACAGGGCGATTTGCCAATGACCGTTTTCACAACCGCGCACTCTGGTGTTCACTTCACGCCAGTCAACTACTTCGAGGGAAGTCCAAGTGTCGAGACCGTGAACATGGTCCGCATCAGGCAAGTTCACACTGTACAAAGTCAATATGTTCATAGACTAATGCCCTTTATAGCTACAAGAACGGCACCACTTCCAGCCTCACATCGTTCCAGCAATCGAATGCGGTCTGTGAGTTGGATTATGAGCCAGCTCACGTGGATCTGTGGGAGTACAAGGGTGATGTTGTGGTTCGGAAGTACCCGTACGACCCCAGCAACCCCTACTACTTCACTACATTGGACATCCCGTTGTAAATGGAAATGTTTTTGGGTCTGGTACAAACATGATGGAGGGCAAGAGATTCAAGAAGTCAAGGCTAACGCCACATTGTCTATGAAGGGGCACGTACGGTTGGGGAATAGATATCGTAGAACAATTTTATGTCCGATAAGCTCAAGATTCATTATGATCTGGTGCAAGGGGAGTGAAAAGCTTTAATCTCAATCTCAGTCAGTCCAGTATCGGCAATGAAAGTTACAGGTTTTCTTCCTTAGCGGCCAACATATTTCAGCTCCAGCCATCTGGCTGGTGGATATACGATCATCGTTAGACCCATGGCCACTGGTAGGCCGAGATCGGCGCCGTTACCAACAAGTGCAGCAATCGGGCCAGTGAACCAGGTTTGGTACATACAGAGCACAGCACCCACCCACCCGACAACGAAAGCGAACAATGCAGCGAGTCCGTGAGGAAGCAGGTCCTTCCTGTTCCATGTTTCCCAATCATAGTTGCCTTCACGGAAAAGATATTCATCTTGCGCTGTCATCGTGATCCAAATGATAGTCCAGTATCCGATTAGTGACAACCAATTGATGAAAATATCAAACAAATTGTCTCGTCCAGCTATTGCAATAATTGTGAAAACAATACAGCTAAACGTACTCCTAAGATTTCAGAGTACGATGTTAGTGTATGTCTCATATGCAGTTCGTACATAAAGTTACGTACCAGATTGGTCGAGGAATGTTGGCCCACGGTGCACCTAATTGTTGCCAGTTCAGTGCCGCAGCATAGGTTCCAGGGATATTGTTCGCCGCGATGCACACGGCTAGAATTACGCAGCACAGGTTGCCGAAGGAATGGAGCGGCTTGTAAGACTCTACAACCAATGCTCCGATACCGTGAGATTCGAACGCTTGTTCCCAAGATGGATTGAGTAGGAGACCCGAGCCCAATCCGATTCCAAGGAATTCGATCAAGAGTTTTCCTGCGGTGATGCCACAAGTCGTGGCTGCGAAAGTACCCCAGCGTTTGGTGGTCTTGGGGTAGTACACCACGTAGTCAGCTGATGCGGAGGACCAACTCAATGGTCCTGAAGCGACCAAAAAGAAGTAGGACAGGCGGTTGCCGTGCAAAACTGCTCCAGTCCCTCGTGAAGGGGTCGAGGTGTCGAAGTGTGGGCCAGCGACACCAATTAGAACGAAGAGGACAAGGACTGTAGGCGCCCAAACAAATCTACGAGTAGAGTTAGTTTCTTTTGCACGAACTTGCATGAGGTAATGCTTACTGCTCAAATTTGTAGAACCATTTGATGCCAAAGGTCACCACTACCCAGGTGATGAGTGCGACGATGACGATCCCGACGATGACCGACATGCCTCCACCATTTACTGCCGAGAGCAAGAGCCCACCAACCAAGCAGTCAATCAGACCATACCCGAGCTCAATACAAAGATTGAGAATGACGCAGAGCTTCGAAGGCCACCAGCCCATAGTGTATTTCGCGACGTTTAGGGTGCGCAGGCCAGATCGAGGTCCGAAGGTCGAGATATATCCCGTACATAGTGAGCCAAAAATCGTTCCAAACATACAGATACTAAATCTTAATTAATAGGCAGCGAGCGAAATATTCATATCTACTTACAGAATCGAATCTGTGAGACCAAGGCCGTAGCTCACGGGACCAAGCACACCAAGTGTGAGTTGATTGGCGGTGCAGTTCATTGAGAACCAACTTGTGACGCATCAGCTCAGTTTCGCGATATCGCGATGTATTGCTTACATTGTGAGCATGTGAATGTAGTCCTTGTAACTCATGTCTCGCTCACGTATCTCCTCCGGTATTCTTTCGATACCACGAGCTTCAACCCCACATACGGCATCGAGTCGATTGCAAAAGCGCTGCAATGCATTGACAGGTTCGCTGATACCAAGCTCGAGTGTTGCAGCATTGACGCTGGAGAAACTAGCTATTGATTTCAAAAGGTGAAGAGTAGAAACAGTGAAGCATGTTTGCCAACACTAGTGCCGGAGGTTGCGGAGTTGACCCGTGGGTCCCAGCAGTCGCGCTACGATGGATTCGTCACCAGCGGCGGTAATGCCTGTGGCTGTCAGCTTGCATCAACGCAACCCAGCACTCAAACAGCGTCTGCAATCCTATCTTTAGAGCCTCTGCGCACAGCTGCATCGCCATATTCCTTCCCAAATCGGATCTGCGTGCTGTGAAACCGTGGCCGCAGCTTCTCCGTGCGCGCATTCGCGTGTTTCAGAGCGCCAAGCAGTTGCCTTGAGCATCTCACGGCGAGGCTGTGAACGGCGAAGCAGCCAGCTGTTCATTAACTCTGCGCCTGATCTCTCTCTCTCTCCACACCACCACGTTTCTTCCTCGCCTTGATGCATGATGAAATACCTTAAGGGCCTCCTGCTGCCCGCCCTGCTGGCATTAGCACCTTCCGCCTCAGCTGCCAAAGACGCGCCTTCCATCGAGACGACCACGTTTAGCAACGAACTCGTAAACCTCCAGTACTTTGACGATTCCACGGTTGCTCTCGTGCAGGAATTGGGGAGCGGGAAGATATACCGGTCACCTGATGCTGGCAAGGCCTGGAAGGAGCTCAAAGACCTGAAGAAAGGCCTGGGCATAATCAAAAACCCGTACGATAACAAGGTCGCTCTGGTGTTGGGCGAAGAGCAGCACTGGATCACATACGATCAGGGCGAGACATGGCAGGACTTCAGAACCGAGTACTCGCCGTCCCCGAACGGACCTGTGAGCTGGCATTCACAGGACAACAAGAAGATCTTGATCCACGAGATTGAAGATTGCTTATTTACCCCATGTTTGGGACTCACCTACTACACCACCGATGGCTTCAAGACAAAACCGAAGACTCTGGTTGAGGGCCGCAGAATGTGCCAGTGGGCAAAGGGCTCGGAGCGCTTCCTCGAGGGACAGGAGAAGCACGACGACCGCATATTGTGCATCCTGCGCGGCCAATACTCAGACCGCTCCAAAGACTTCAGGCTCATGATCAGCGACGAGTGAGTAGCTACCGGAACATGCACGCGACCAGATGCTGACCTACACAAAGTTACTTCAAGACTGCAGAAGAACCGGTCATGTCATCCGGACGCACCGTACAGGGCATGGCTAACATGGCCGCCGTAAAAGGCTACCTGGTCGCTGCCGTGAAAGCCGACCACTCGAGCGAATTGTCCCTCTACGTCACCCAAGACACGGAAAACTGGCACCATGCGCAATTTGGAAACGGCAAGATTGAGGAGGATGCGTACACCATACTTGAATCCACAAATTACAGCATCCAGGTCGATGTCATGTCCTCCAAGTACGTGTCTATTGGGTCATTGTATACCAGCAACTCCGACGGTCTCTACTTTACCAAGAATGTCGACAACACGAACCGCAACCCAGATGGATTTGTCGATTTTGAGAAGATTGCAAACATCCAGGGTGTTGTCCTCGTCAACATTGTGGACAACGCCAAAGCTGTCCAGGAACGAGGCGCACACAAGAAATTGAAGTCGCGCATCAGTTTCGATGATGGCAGGACTTTCGAGGAGCTCAAGGTGAAGGGTAGCGACAAGGAGTTACACTTGCACTCTGTGACCAACCTTCACAACAGCGGACGCGTCTTCTCTAGTCCAGCTCCTGGAATTGTCATGGGTGTCGGGAATACCGGAGATGAACTCGGCAAATACACCGATGGCGATCTTTATGTTTCCGATGACGCTGGTCTGACCTGGGAGCTTGCGCTGGACGAAGCACACAAGTACGAATTTGGCGATCAGGGGTCCGTCCTGGTAGCTGTGTTCGACGAGGGCGATACAGACAAGGTCATGTACTCGCTCAAGCACGGTCGGAAGGACACCTGGAAATCCATCGATCTTGGCTATAAAATTCGTGCGCGCGAGTTGACAACGCTCTCAGACTCGACCTCGCTGAGATTCTTACTCTATGGATCGAAGAAAAAAGACGGTGGTGGTCGCGAGCACGTGCTCATTCAGCTAGACTTCAACGATTTGCACGAGCGAAAATGCGAAGACAAAGACTTCGACCCGAAATGGTCGGTGCGTGTGGATGAAAAGGATAGCCCAAGCTGTGTTATGGGTCACAAACAATTATTCCGAAGGCGCAAGTGGGATGCTGAATGTTTCATTGGCGAACCCTTTAAGGACCCAACTCCCAGTTTTGAGTCCTGCGAGTGTGACGAATTCCGAGACTTTGAATGCGATTTCGGGTTCAAACCTGAAGGCGAGGGCAAAGACAAGAAATGTGTTCCTGAGAACTTGACTCTGCCAAAGGACGCGTGTAAGAACGGAGACGCGACGTACATGGGTAGCTCTGGCTGGAGAAAGATATCTGGAAACCAGTGCAAGGGCGGCTCGAAGAAAGACGAGAAGACGGAGCGCAAGTGCGACGAGGCCGATCTACCACCACCAAAGAGCGACAAGATTACCAGCGAGATCACTAGGTTCAAGGGTAGCAACTTCTTGGAGCAATACTACCTGGAGCGAGCTACGCAAAACGATGATGACGAAACCGACCATGATGAGACCGTAGTCATGTTGACGGACGAGCGCACTGCTTGGATCACCCACGATCATGGCAAGCAGTGGAAGAAGGCCGTTGATGACGAGGTCGTACGAATCTATCCTCATCAGTACGATAACAACTATGTCTACTTCCTCACGGCATCCAAAAAAGTCCATTACTCAGAAGACCGTGGACTTCGCAACAGCATCCACTCGTTCGAAGCTCCTGTCATGCCAAACCAGGAGATGCTGCAGATCTTGCAATTTCATCCAAAGCAAAAAGGCTGGCTCATCTGGATGGGCGGCAAGAATTGCGAGAAAGTCAACAGCAAAGAATGCCATACTGCAGCCTACGTTTCTCAGAAGAACGGCAAGGACGAGAGCTGGGAGCCGTTGGTCTCTTACGTCAAGAAGTGCGCCTTCGTTTGGCGCGAAGCTGGTCGTGATGTGAAGGAAGAGCGGGTATTCTGCGAGCAACACGCCAATGAAGAGACGGGCGCTCCACTCCAGCTTGTATCCAGCGACGACTGGTTCAAAAAGCAAGATGTCAAGTTCAAGTCGGTCGTGGAGTTTGCACTCATGTCAGAATTCATCATTGTGGCAACCAAGGAGAAGGACGACACGCTCCGTCTGGATGCTAGCCTTGATGCAAACACTTTTGCGGAAGCCCGATTTCCACCCAAGTTCTTCGATATCCATCAGACGGCTTACACTGTCCTGGATAGCTCAACTCACGCCGTGTTCCTTCATGTCACGGTCAATCCCCGCGTGGACCAGGAGTATGGATCCATCATCAAGAGTAACAGCAACGGAACATCGTACGTCCTCAGCCTGAATGCTGTGAACAGAAACACTGAAGGCTATGTCGATTTTGAAAAGATGCAGGGACTTGAAGGCGTCGCAATCGCAAACGTTGTTGTCAACGTCAATGAAGTGAATGACGGCGCCAAGAAGAAGAAACAGACTCGTATCACACATAATGACGGCGCAGACTGGGAGGCGTTGAAAGCTCCGGAGAAGGACGCAGAGGGCAAGGCGTATGACTGTGTTAGCAAGGGCGACGAGAAATGCGCTTTGCATGTCCACGGCTACACGGAACGTGCGGACCCTCGTGAGATGTACTCGTCGCCGACAGCAGTTGGTCTGATGCTCGCGGTTGGTAATGTCGGGGAAGAACTCGGTACTTTCGGCGAGGCCAACACTTACATGACTACCGATGCCGGTCTTACGTGGAAAGAAATCAAGAAGGGTAGCTATGCTTGGGAGTTCGGTGATCAGGGCTCGGTCATTGTCATTGTGCGCCGAGGCGAAGACACAGATCATGTCTACTACACGCTCGATAGCGGTGAAAAGTGGAATCTCTATCAGTTCTCAGAGCGCAAGGTCCGCGTCGACGCCATTACCACGGTGCCCAGCGATACATCCCTCAACTTCCTTCTTTGGGGCAAGGACGGCAAGGAGCTTGTTGCAGTCAATGTCGATTTCTCGGGTCTACCTCAGTTCCAAAGGAAGTGTGATCTCGATGAAAAAGATCCCGAGAAGGGAGATTTCGATCTTTGGATCCCGCAGCATCCTCTACAGCCGGACGACAAGCAATGCCTCTTCGGTCACGTTGCCGAGTACCACCGCAAGAAGCGTGACGCGGAATGCAGGAACGGGCAGCGCATCGACCATATGCACAGTATCCAGAGAAATTGCACCTGCACGCGGCGCGACTACGAGTGGTAAGACGTCCCCTTTGGACATGATGACAAAACACAGACTAACATGTTCATAGTGCATACAATTATGAGCGGCAACCCGGAGGTGAATGCAAACTCATCGAAGGGCTTGACCTTGAAGATCCCCAAGCTGTGTGTTCTAAAGGGGCCAAAGAATTCTGGGACGTGTCACCGTACCGCAAGATTCCTCTTTCTACATGCGAAGGCGGCAAGGAATTCGACCACATGGGCGATGTGCACCCGTGTCCTGGATTCGAAAAAGATTTTGATGAAAAACACGGCATCTCTGGCTTCGGCCTCTTCATGGCCATTGTGGTCCCTTTTGCAGCGGCGGGCGGCATCGGCTACTATGTCTGGCGCAACTGGGATGGCAAATTTGGACGCATCAGGCTTGGAGAAAACGGGGGGGCTTTTGACAGCGATAGTCGGTGGGTGCAGTGGCCGATTGCAGGGATTTCGGGTCTTGTGGCAGTTGTGGCGGCGATACCCATGCTCGTGGGTAGTTTGTATAGGATGGTGACTGGGCGCATGGGAGGTGGCTATGGTGGGCGAAGGTACACTAGCAGAAGTTCGTTTGCGAGAGGCAGGGGCGATTACGCAGTGGTGGATCCGGATGAGGGAGAGTTGCTTGGGGACGACAGTGACGAGGAGGTGTAAGATAGATGGCTGTTAGACGTGTGTAGCAAAGTTGGGCTCGGCGAACCCGAGCGGTGCATGAGGTGAGTTGTGTGATGTTTAGTGGTAGGGTCGCACTTGTACATTGATTGTAAGAATTCATACAGTTGGAATCATTGTAGCTGGTTTCGTGACTGAGCGAGTCGTGTGAAAGATTGAAGCCATGATGTAAAGTTTACTTGATGTTGCTTGTTCCGCCACTCAGCGTCAGGCAGATGCAGCGACAGGGACACGCCCTGGTGGTTCAAGTAAGGTGGTAATGCGGCGCAACTCAACTCGGAGGCGTCGATCAGTGGCGGCGGCGGGCCGGCACCACGGGGCGAGTGCAAGGCCAGCAAGATGCGATAAGTTTAAAATAACATGGCTATTCTCGCTGGTGGAGAGATGCACGACAATGCGAGAGGCATTGTATGACAGTACGACTGTGACAGTTGTTCATGCCGCGTGGTGCGATGGGCAAATGAGATCTCGCAGGGCGAAACAGAGGGAAACAGCGGCGCGCGCGGGCTTGAGTAGCCATGCCGGATGCGGCTCGCAATCAATCATGTTTGGTTTGTTGCGAATGCGGTCAAGCGCGTTTTGACACGTTGGAGCCGCATGTACGACGGCGGGCGAGGCAGCGGCAGCGGCAGCGGGTTGGTTGGCCAGCACCAGCAGGTTGGTGTTTGTTCCGAAGCGGAAAGACAGTGGTGCGTGGTGGTAGTGCGGTGCATGAGACTCGCGTCCCCTGATGGGCTGTCTGCTGTTGAGTGCGGGTTTATGCGAGCTGTGGGGTGAATGGACGAGTGGCTCAGTGGCACTCGTTGGGTCTTGCCTGATTGGGGCCCCTGTCGCCCACCCACGTTGTTTCAGGACAGGGTCGGCCAATCAGGAAGGCAGGACCCTGGACAACTCCTTCCTTCTGCGTCAACGTCGTGAATTCGACAGTGACGGGGCGCGAAATGTGCGTGTCACGACGCACAGCCAATTCCCACTGCCGCCAGCCTTGCTCCTGGCAACAAACAATCTCTGCCCGTCCATCACGGCCCAATCGTGCGTCGAGCTGTCTCTGCCGCATCTCGCTTCGCAGGCCTTGCCGTCCCACTTGGTATGCTGAAGCAGGCGGTGCGCCTTGGCGGACGGGCACCCGGCGTGAAATGGCCATGGCAGCCTGCGGGAGCCAAGGCGTTTCATATGCAGATGCTGCTTCGAGGAGCTTGGGTGGCTCATGGCCTGGACGCCTGCGACGCGAGTACATGAGGCCTCGTTCGTGGCTTCTTTCCTGGCCCACGCCTTCCGTCTTGGTACTTCTTTCCTCCGACAACCTTCAAACAATCCTTCTTTTCTTTGACACACGCACACCTCGTGCTTACATTCATTCATTAGGAGTCCCTTGCCCGTCACACGTCCCAGCACGTCTTTCACCTCACCCTCACTTCCCATTTACCCTTCTTCCCGCCGCCCGCACTTCACCCACACTTTGCGTGCTGGCACGTCCTCTTCACACCTGCCGACCCTGACACAGGACTTCGCCGCACCTTCACTGCTTGCGCGTTGATGTAACTATCACCTTCTACTACTCTATACATTGTGAATCCCCACTGTCCACTATATCCACGCGTCTCCCCATTGTGCACCTATCTTGTCCTGCCATAGGACTACTTCCAATACTTCTCGCCACGTTTCTTGCCTGTTTCATATTTCCTATCTCCTCACCAACACAACTTTGCAGTCACGTTATCCGCAAACGCTTACCAGTCATAGCGCTATTCACATTCATTTTCTTCTTGACTGTACCTCAAAAACAGTCGCCACCTCCTCCGACTCGACAATCACCCACTTTTTAGTCGGATCCGGATCTTGTTTCTAGTCCAACATGAAGAACGTCTTTACCGTCGCCGCCAGCCTTCTGGCCCTGGCATCTACCACTCTCGCCGCAGCGCCTCGTCAAGATGGCTTCATCAGCAAATTTGCTCTTCCCGCCAACCACTCCACGGAACTGAAAGAATACATCATCACCTTTCAGCGCAACGAAACTATTCCCCCAAAGATCGACGACTACCTGGACATGCTCGAACTCAAGCGCAATGCGCCCGATGGTGGGGACACAATTCTGTACCAGTCAAACAACACAAACCCCAATACCACTAGGGTCTGGATGTTACGCATCTGTGACGAGCACGCCAAGATCCTGCGAGACGAGTTCCCGGAAGTCAACGTCGTAGAGGAAAAGGCTGAGATTCAGTCATACGAAACCAGAAGTGGAGCACCCTGGGGTCTGCAGCGCATTTCCAGCGAAGCTGGCGCCTCTGGTTCTCCCCAGGGCCAAGACTTTACCTACACGTTTGACGATGCGTCCCTCGGCAAAGGCGTCGATATCTATGTTGTCGACACCGGTGTCCGAGACACACATGCTGTCTTCACTGGTCGTGCTTCCCAGGGTTTCTCTGCAACCGGATCACCCGTCGACGGCGATGGCCATGGCACACATTGTGCTGGTACTGCCGGAGGTGCCAAATTCGGTGTCGCTCAGGGTGCCAACATCATTGCTGTCAAAGTCCTTAGCGATGACGGTTCTGGTTCATCCTCTGACACCATCCGGGGCATGGACTGGGTCATTGCTCGCCACGAGCAGCGTAAATCTGAGTCCGGCTTTGTTGGCTCTATCATGAGCATGTCCTGGGGTCTCCAAGGAACTGCCAACTCAGTTGATGAGGTCATTGCTGGTGCCTCCGCGGCTGGTATTCACGTTTCGGTTGCTGCTGGCAACGACGGTGTTGATGCCTGTGGTTCTACCCCTGCTCACCTTGGTGGCGCCAACTCCAACGTTGTCACTGTCGGCTCTGTCAACATCCGCAACACTGTCTCTTCCTTCTCCAACACCGGCAAGTGCGTTGACATCTACGGCCCTGGCGAGCAGATTCTCAGCGCGTGGGCCACTGGTGACACAATTATCAATTTCTTGTCTGGAACTTCCATGGCCTGCCCTCACACCACTGGTGTCATGGCCTACCTTATGGCACAGGATGCTGCGGCCTTGGGCCAGAACCCGGCAGCTCTCAAGAAGAAGCTTCTTGAGACAGCACGTCAGTCCAAGATCACCGGTAACCTTGGCGGAAGCGCCAATCTGCTTCTTAGCAACGGCGTCAACGGCACTCCGGCTACCAAGCGTCTCATGAAGAACTATGTCGTTCCTGACCGAAGCGGTTCGCCTGCTGCCCGTGCCGCGGCTTCCATATCCGGTCGCGACATCGTCATTGACGAGCGCTTCCAGCTTCACTCTCGCGACTCCAAGCTCCGCTTCTAGAGTCCCATCAACGCATGAGGCGGGGTTTTGAGGAACCCTTATCATTCCGATATGGCCATCAAAAGCAAATTTACACGGGCTTCTAGCTTAATAACTCAGCTTGCATGGCATGGTACGGAATTTCGTTTCTCTTTCGACTTTGTCAAGATTTCATTGTGTGTGCCTATGTATCTCTCAGAATGGTGCATGTTAGAAGCTTAATTTTCGCTGTCAATACTTTTTATCGCAGGCATGACTGCATTGACATGGGGCGATGTTTGTGCGCCACGACTCTCTGCAGCATAACCTTTATGCGTAGCTGTGGACTGCATGCAGCGGTTACAGTAATACCCAACAACTCAGTAAATATCAAATCAAATCTATTATGAACAAAATCTTTCCAACCTTCATGTGCGCCTTGATTGCGATCGTCTGTCGATCTCCGAGATCAGCTCGCGTGTAGGCAAGAAATTCTGTTGACAGCTGCCGTGTCTATTCCGATCATGTGGCTTAATTTAGTGATGCAGTACCCCCAACATTATGGGCTTTGCGTCCCGTGCCAGGAGCAAATGTCTTCATGATGAAGAAAGTTGGTAAGCTAGTACCTGAACTAGTATTCGACATTGCACACGCATCCACCGGGACATAGTTGTACTCGTCAGCCTCGTCTCCACAACGTGTGCTCCACAACGGTCGACTAGACACTCGAGACGCGCAACACGCTCTCGACCCTTCTTCGATGCGTAATCCAGAAAGACGTCCATCTGCCGATATCTCCGGTGGCGATTAGGCTTCTCACCTGAGGCATGATGTGCAGGGAGGGTTTTACGCGGCGCCAAGATTATGGTTGGTGTTGATGCAGTGACAGGGACCCTGGGGTAGATCAAACCGTAGGGGCCATCACCTAGGTCACGTGACAGGGTCAAAGATGGGATTTCGGTGTTGGAGGATGGGGTGGAGTTTCGGTGATGCATGAACGCCGAAAAGAGGCGCCCTGTTTTTTTTGGCACTGTGATTGCGATCGGATTAGACATTTCTAAGGTGAGGTCGTAACCTTAGGAGTTTGCCGCATCGGCTGATTACTGGCTTAAACTACCTATGGTACACAGGGATCTTGCACAGTGGGTTCTAGATCGTCTAAGCGCCGAGCCGATTTAATCTAATGTCGACACCGAATACGGACGAGATTGAATTTCCAAGGCTCAAAAGGATGATCGATCACGTGAGCAATGAAACAGTACCTAGGTGGTCTGCTACTTGGGTGTGATGTGTGGAGCGGAACGAGTTTCCAACTCGAAGCTTTTGGAGCAATAGGACCTGCGCCATGGTACTAGTAGAAGCGCATGTCAAAACGTATGTCAACAAAAGTGAAGTCCGTATCCATCGCCTTACTTGTGCTTCCAAGATGTAGTCATGTTGTCCACAAACCAAAGACCCGAAAGATCTAGCACCACCAGGCTCCGGCGAAATTCCCGTTCGCCTTCACTAAACGAGAAGGGGGAGAGGTAGCCTGGCTATATTTGAAATATTTTGCAGAGCTAGATGAGTAATCTTGCTGCACTAAATATGTACTAGCTCCTCTATAAACTTACAAACTGCGCTCCTAAAGACAATTAGATTACTTGACGCACATGTAGAGCAGAGCCTGGTGGCACTGTCATGACAGGTGATCGCATTCGTGCGGTCGAATCGCAGTGTAGTTCGATGCACCACGGAAATGATTATGCAAGGGCCACAAGAGTAACACACGCACGGCATGGTCCCTCGAATAGTTGACGGGTGCAGTGAGCTTTGGCTGTGTTGGCCCATCAGCTGCAACGTCGTACAGCGTTGGGGCTGGAACTTTCAGCTGGAACAGCTGACCAAAGTCTCAATCTTGAATCTACTGAAATTTTGTCCTATCGTTCATTGGGGGGAACTCATTCTGGATATTGTTGAGAATGCTTTGCGTTTGTGTTTCTGACATGATAGGATGATCTGATGTGATTCTAATGTCTCGATTGTAAACGTAGAAGGCGTCCTTCAGTCTCAGCACTGCCTTGCCAAAAGCAAAACATGCATGTTGTGGCTTTCAGCCCCAACTTCGCGCGACGCGAAATGGCAAGCACTCTCACAACATGAATAGTAAGCTGATCATCCAGCATCTCGTAGGCTTAACCCTGGTCAATAACTCTTTTGTCGCATCGACCGGGGCTATCGCATGCACTTTACTAATAGACTGGCGTCAAACACACCGACAGCGGTTGGCCGAAGGACACTGAAGCATAACCCAGCCGACTCACGATCGATTCCAAGGAGGATCTAACTGCTCTAGAGCGCGAACTCCGCTAGTTTTTACCTCTCTCTTATGGATTTGCAAATTGCCATGTTTCAACAGGAGCAGCGATATACTGGCTCTGGCGATGAGCCTGAGGCTAGTTCGTACATATCTCCATATATATCGACGCCGCGATTGGCTTCCATAAACACACCTCACGGGGACCCATCGTCTCGATTTACTAGCCTTGATCTGAATGGCACTTGTCATCCCTATACCACTCGTGGCAGCTGGACAGAGCTAGAGGAGCTAGCGTAAGGAGCCTCTCCTCACATGCATATCGCGTCCTGCTGACTCTGCCAACAGGACATCTGCAACTGGCGATGAAAATGAATATAAGATTTTGACGCCACACTTGAGAAGATCCTCGGCTGCCTCAAGTGCCTCGTTCGGCTCTATCCTAGAGCAAAAAACTCGCCTCGACCTCATTGCGAGTTGGATCCAAGCTTCCCGTTCTTTGCCAGGAATACGGCATGTACTGTTGCCGTATGAATACCTTGGTCGAGCCGCTACCCGTTCTGTGGCAAAAACGCGCTTCCACGGATGGCGAATGGGTATAATCCTTGGATGCTGTATGTCGTCGCTCGTACTGCTCGTGAACATTCTAGTCCTTGTGGTCGTGTCAAAACGTGAGCGCGGTTTCGAAGATGGCATCGCAGTTCCCATGACAGGGACTGCTGAAGATATGTCTTGGTGGAGTAGTGCATTCCACATCCTGATCAACGCCATGAGCACTCTGCTCTTATCTGCGAGCAACTACACCATGCAGGTGCTTAGCTCTCCTACCCGGAACGATATTGACAAGGCACATACAAAGAGCGAGCATCTTGATATTGGTGTCTTGAGTCTGCGCAATCTAGCACGCATCCCCAAGAGGCGGTTGTTTCTCTTCGTCATCATGGCACTATCTTCGATCCCGATACATCTCTTGTGAGTAAGTCTATCCAACTACTACAGCTATAAAATGACGAATCGAAGCTATAACTCGGCGGTATTCTACATTGGTGCCAACAATCAATACGACATACAGGTCGTTCAAGTCGACTCTGAAGCCTACGATAGTATTATGCGGAGGTCGGCCGACGACAGTTACGACTTTAAAAAGATACCAGGTACTGGATGGGTCCGAGCATACGACAACTCACTTGTTAACTTTGGGACACTCGTACTTGCTGTTGATGAATACCGCTCAGCAATCGAAGCAACAACACTCACTGGATATCCCGAAAAGTGGCCAAACGTTACCAACACAATTTCAACTGATTGGAACACAGGCAATGTAACCTGGAACATGACAGAGCCGCTTTTGTTTTCGATCCAGGTACAGACACTCTTTGACCGCGATGCCAGCTCCAGAGAATGGATCAATCTACGAAAAGAAGGGCAGATAACTGGTCCTCGTGGCGATCTTCCCCGCTATGCACACGTCACTCGTGCTTTTGCAACATGTGTGGGTACTGCTAGTCGAATTCAGCTAAGCCTTACTTTCATGATCATTGTCATCGTTTGTAACACTACCAAACTTATCACCATGATTTGGATTGTATCTGTTGAGAGGAAAGACTACATAGTCACCTTGGGTGATGGTGCAGCTTCCTTCCTCGAGACCCCGGATCCAAGTACTGAGCGATTGTGTGTCCTGTCAAAACCTGAAATTGTACGCGAAATAAAAAGCTTGGCCCCTGAGGAGAGACACGATGACCAGCTGTCACGTCTTGTAACACAGTCCAAGCAGACGTGGACCAAGCAGTCTAGCACTTACTCAAATGCATTGAACAGAGACAGAGAGATTGGGTCTTACTTCATGTGGGTCCATTGCCATGCTATGTCAGAAAACAACAATGCTGAACCAACATAGTTTCATCGTCATGGGACTCCTCTTCATTTGTTTATTGACCAGCCTTGTGTATCTTGGTAAAGCCAGCACTGCTTGGGGCACAGAGTCCGACACCACGTTCCGTGAAGCGAGTCCATCTCTTCAGGACACACTCCTAAACGCATGGTTGGCCAACGCGGCTCAACTCGTTCTCTCGTTCTGTTATCTTGCCATTAATAGCGAATGCACAGCTATGGCAGGCGCCGCCGAGTGGAATAGTTTTGCATCATCGCGCAAAGGTCTACGCGTGACTAGACCAGTCGGACAACAGCGTGATACGTACTTCTTGCAGTTGCCATACCGCTGGTCCTTACCTTTGACAATAATCAGTGGCGGGCTTCATTGGCTTCTTTCACAGTCGATATTCCTCGTGCGCATCGACACCTACGATCGTAAAGGAAAACTCGTCGAAGGAGAAAGCTCGAAATCAGCATGTGGCTTCGCCCCCACAAGCTTCACGACACTGGCGATTTGCTTCTTTCTTCTGGTTGGCATCGTTGGACTGATCGGACGCAAAAAGATCGAGGTTCGAATACCTTTTGCAGCCAGTTGCAGCCTGGTCATTAGTGCGGCTTGTCACACGCCACCGAGTGATCCCGAAGCATATACGAAGCCCGTAAAATGGGGTGTTGTGGAGGATAGTATGTATGATGGAGAGCTACATTGTTCTATCTCCTCTAAGAATGTGACCAAGCCTAAGGCAGGAAAGAAGTATCTATGACCGAACATGAGCTTGTAGAATGTACTCGGCTTTGTCAGAAGCACTGAGCATCTCTCCAATATACTGCCTCTGGCAATCTTTCATCATCTACTCAGAGTATTCTTCAAGTCTCCACGCCAGGAGATACTCCAGCTACATGCTGTGTACAGGACGCCTATGTCTAACTTGGTGCATTGCGAAAATAAAGTGATAAACATTGTAGTGCTGGGTAGATGATTGAAAATTGACCATGGGAGCAATTGACATGGCGATAATTGAGATTTGCTGAGTCTGAGGTTCATGGAATACTGTCGTAAATCTATGCAGACTATTGACAGGCCCGTAGAGCTTCACGGCGGTGGCGAGGGCGAGGCATTTCCATATGAAGATGTCATATTCAAGTAGTTTGCTCCACAGATTTTGCTGGCATTGGTCTACTCGGGAAACTAGTTCTCAGACCACCACAGTATATAGCCGACACTACAGTTAAGTCTGCATTGCAAGTAGTCTTGATCAACGTATGCGTACATTGTCTACCTCCATAACCCCATTCATAGTACAAAAGAGAAGAAGAAGATTCTAGTCATGCCTAGCCCTATTTTACAAAATTTGATGTGCTTTCCAAAATGGCAGGTGATCATACACCACTTGTATCCCGCTTTTTACCCCACTGGAACAAACGAAGAATCGAGCCCTAAGCGCTTAAGGCAATTATTTGGCGAAGTGCAGATCGTATCCGAGCCATTTCCTCGCCTGCACTTGCGCCACATCGAGACCGGGCGAGCCGTAGGTGAGGGGCGCAAAGAAGAGGAAACTCCAGAGAGTTGCGGTGAGGATGACGCCGGTGGCGATCCAGCTGCCCATTTGGCTGGTAGTGGCCATGCGCTCGCGGACAGGTCGCGACTGCGTGCGGCGGTGGCCCTTGATGGTAGGCGACTCAACATCCATAGGCTCGATGCAGAAGATGAACTCAACCAGCGCGCCTGTGACAAGACACGAGGCGAGATGGGCGGGAAGATAATGGTGCAGGAAGAGCTGACGGCCCATGATGTAGAAAGGGATGTAGTGAGCTGCCCATGTCAGGAAGAAGAAGCCGGTAGAGTTGTATAGACGAGAACGAGTGCCTAATGTACTTGTTAGCATACATGTCTTGTGTCGAGGCGTGAGATGCACTTACGCTCATCGAGGGCGTCCATGCCACGGCGAAGAGCCAACTGGTCGGCGCCAATGATGCCAGCGAAGACGGCAAGCAGGGATGAGGCCAACCACCATCCGATGGGGTTACCCAGGAAATAGATCTGCTGGCGGGTGTCGTTGTGCGTCCAGAAGGAAACACCGCGGAGGAGGAACGGCCAGGAGATGGGCTGCGAAGCATATGGATGAGAGCTGGTCAGGGCGTTGTTGTGATAGAACATGGCGCGCTGAAGCTCAACCCACTTCCTGAGGAAACTGAGCCTCTTGACTTGCTTGGCTTCTTTCTTATTGCGTGGATCCTCGGTTGGTAGTGACGGAATGTCGTCGACGTACCAGACATTGCTGGATTGCTGGATGTTCTTGTTTCCGTTGATCTCAGCCTGCTTGTAAGCCCAGTCGGGAAGAGGTGAGGTGTGGGTCCACATGGCAACCTTGGTGGGCACGTGAACGAGTTTGAAGTGGGTGGACATGGTCTTGAAGTCGCCTTTGCCCTTGTCCACCTTGATCTCGAACAAGGTGTCGTTGAAGCGTCCGCCGTTCGCCTCTTCCATGTTCGCAGTAGTAAACTCTTGATTTGTAGGATAGTATGGCGACGCGACATCGTGGGTAAGGAGAACAGAGTCGGTGATCAGATGGCGCAGGCGCACTGTGTCGCCAACCTTGACACGCTGGCCCTTCTCGCTGGGCAAAGTCGTGGCGGGGAGAATCTGCCAGTGGTTGTTGGTATCGTTGTGAGGGTATCCAGTAACCTGCTGCCCCTGGGAAGAAACACGGCCATCATCATATCGCAGAGGGTAACGGTCGGGATGGCTGTGGAGGTACACCTTGGTCTCCTTGTGGCGCAAAGTGATCGAGTCGTAGTAGTCGATTCCGACAGACTGGAGAGTCATCATGTTGTCACTCAGAGTCTCCTGGAATTCTGGGGTCATGAAGTCGTCGCCTGGACCGGAGCGGGACAGGATGGAGAAGTGGACTTGGAACCAGAAAAGGTAGAGGAAGAAGGGAACAACGATCAGGCCAATGACACGAGCAGCGAGGTGCTTGCCGAACTCAGGAAGCGACAGAGCACCCTGGCGGCGCTTGACGTCCATGAGGTCCCAGAGATCGATTGCGACCGGGACACCGACAGAGAAGAAGGTGAAGACACCGACGTATTTGATGGAGATGACACAGCTCAGGTTGACGCCGGTCAAGAGCAGCCATTTCCACCACTTGCGGCCAAAGGGCTCGTGTCGCAGCTTATAGAAGCGAATGTACGAGAGCACAGAGAGGGCCATGAAGAAGATGAGCGAAGCGTCGAGGAGGATCAGGCGCGTCTGGCCAATGTGGGCGTTGTCGAGGAGCATCAGGCCGGCGGCAGTGACGCAAGCCGGTAGTGAGTAGCCCGACTCCCACATGATCATGAAGACGATGGGCACGGTGAGGGCGCCGAGCGAGGCGGGCATGGCGCGGTAGGCGACATAGGGTACCTTGTTGGTGATGTACGAGTCGCCAATGTTCTCGAAGAGAAAGTCGCCCTTGTATCCGACCAGCCAGCCAGCGAAGGCGAAGAGCAACTTTCCAAAGGGCGGGTGCACGTCGAAGAAGTAGGTGCGCTGCAGATAGTACGAAGCAAACTTTCCAAAGTGGACTTCATCGAAGACGACCTGGTCGGGGTGTCTAATGCCCCAGAACCGCGTGATAAAGGCCAGCACCGTCATGACCGCAATGGCCAGCTTGTAGTCCCACTCGCCGCCCTGCTGTGCGGGCTTGAATGGCTTTGCCTTCTCCAAGACATGCGTGACTTTTTCCGACACCTTCTCGGTGAGCGCCTCGGGATTTGGCGTCGTCGGGCGCTTCTTGTCCTTGGTCGTGCGCTGCCTCACCTGGCCGCCGGGTGATGACATTGTGGCTTCTATCTTGAGGCTGCCTGCACCTCGCATGTTAGTGTTGGGCTTTGGTCGCAAAGTGCAATTGCACGGCTCCACCTGTTGGCTACTCACCTGACCTCAAGTCAATTCAAAATGGGTGAAGAGGAGGGGGTTTGAGGGTTGCAAGGAACAGAGCTGGAGTTGGTAGATCTGTTCAAAGCTCCCGCACAGACCCCATGCACCCCTAATATTCGTGCTAGCACTATCCCTCGCATCAGCCACGCCACATTGAATCCAATGGGACACGTTTGCTTGCGCGCAAAATGATTCAAAATACCCGCAAAGGGCAGCAATCCCTAGCTTCTCATGTGCACTTTCTACATATACACACTTTGACGCGCAATCCCCAGCGAGATTCAACCCCCCCCTTCAAGTCTATGTGAACCTCCATCCGTCACCTTTTCCTTCACTGTCCTTTCTTTCCTTTCGCCGGCTCCAGTTTCCTCTGTTGCGGAATGCGGTACGAAGTCTCCCACCCATACAGTGCGCCTGCACCAAACACCATACCAGCCCCAACCTTCATCAGACCGCCCATCTGATTTCCAAAGATCCAGATGCTCAATATGAAGCTGACCAGCTTGCGAATGTTCAACACTATCGTGACAGTGACCGCAGAGGTATTGGCGCTCAGAATATTGACGCCTGTAATGCAAAGTAATTGCGTGACTGCATTAGCCGTGAGGTACATGACGTGCTGAGAGGTCGATGCGAGAGCTTTGTTTAGCGAAGCTGGCAGCTGTGCCGCGATGCTGACGGGGACTGAAAATGACTCGGAAGATTGGAGGCGAGTGAACTGATCGTAGAGGATGGGACCAAAGCCGGCGAACATGGGAATCGAGAGCAGGTGCGAGTAGAAGAGATTGGCTTGCCAGTCTTTGCCATGATCGCGGTATACGTCCTCAACATAGGCCCCCATCCATGCCGAAAGAAGCTGGGCAATCAACAGGATGAGAAGGCCTGCCTCAAAAGAGCCACTTGTCGTGTCAACCTTTGAGCTGTTCACGAATTTACCCTGTACCAATCAGTAAATCGACCCATCCATTCGAAGCACATGCGATGCGTACCTTTGATTGTGCATCCGCCCAAGCAGACACCATCACACCCGCGGTCAGAATCGCAACAGAGAACACCTGCAAGCGAGTGTATCGCTTGCCACGTGCCCATCCAGCAGCCATTGTAGTCACACTACCAAAGCTTCTAAGGATGATATGGACAGGTACGGAAATGTTGAAAGCGAAAGCCCAGTTATTCAGCATGTTGACCGTGAAGAACAGCGTCGCGCTGACGCACCATTTTCGAAATGGCACAGGCGACGACCTGAGGAAATAACGACCGTTGGGGTCAAACTGGTAGTGTAGCGTAGACAAGCAAGTAAAGACAAACTGGAACAGCGTGATGAGCAGCCCGCTGTCAGGTTCTTTCCTTTGATCATATCAGTCCCAGGTACAGGTACAACCCTATGGTAGTGCGGCTCACTTTACAATCGCCTCGAGACAATATACCTGCAGTTGTTTTAGAATAATGACGCCAAGGGCTATGAGCAACCTACATTTGCGCAGCAGCCGCCAAAGATGAGCGAAAAGCTGCTGATGATCGACGCGAGGGCTGCCATGTTGGACCTTTGAATGCACTTCGATATGTATGGCTAAAGGCCTGGCCCTTGACAAAAGCTATGTGTTATATTAGCTACTAAACTACATTCCAACGTGTGCGAGCAGCAAAGAGCAGACGAAGAGGAAGTCCCGAGGTTAAACGCAGGGCGCGCACAAGCTCTATTCAGAACGAATGAATACTTACATCGAGAGAGAGAAGGAATGCGGGTATAGTAATCACGGGCCTATCATAGTGCACCAAAAGTGATGAAGTTGGGTGATGATGTGAAGAGACCGCTGACGTGGAGACTTTGAGCCTCATGCGGACACTAGCGGCGATTAGCCGTGTCGCTTCCAAGGTTGGTAGGGCTGACTGGGGTGCTTAATTTGTCCGAAGTTACATCAAAAATCTATAATGGGTCCATCGGTGACTTGGTAACCTTAAGAGATTGCCTGTCTTCTCTTGGAGGATTACATGAGATCCTTAGCACGGGTACTGCATGCTAAACTCACTAGTGTACATAGGTAACGACCACCTACCTCTTTCCAAGGTCCAAGATCTCTGAGATTGCATGTACGAACGTAGTCCAGTTGTGGCAGGCACTACAGTAGATAAGAAGCATAGGCCATCACTCTCTGATCATAACGACTTTGCGTCTAGCATGCCGTTCGTTCTTGCTTGGAGGGTATATTAGCACGTACATTGAACATCTTTTGCAAGCATGTTCCGACAATACAATTGAAGTTTAATATAATTTCTTTTCTTATTCTCTGCCACTTCAGAGTCATTATTGTGGTGTATCAATCTACTGCTATGCTTTCTTACTATTGCACGTCGCGACATCAATCAGCAACTCCCACCTCACTCTGGTGAGCCGCCCCGTCCCTCATCTTAGCGACGCCGAAAGAGCTGATACCAAAGGTGAAAGCAATATGAGAAATGGGTCGCCAAGGAAACAGGTGGAAATGCTTCTATTCGCGAATGCCGTGGGCGAGAGACTACACTACGGACAGTATCCTCACAATGCAGAGAAGACGAAAAGCTAGAGCATGTTAGCCAGCGAAACAAAGTGTCAAAGAGTCTATCATGAGGGCTTACGTTGTTGGTTGCTGCGATAGCAATGCTGTCCTCGAATGGATGCCAGCTCATGTGCAGAATCTTCTTGTTGAAGTCGATCTGGTCTGCATCGGTTTCCTTCCTCATCCGCTGCCCTTGGCCAACTGCGCCTGCGGCAGGACTGCCCGCTCTTGACCCACCCTTCTTACTGGTGCTGCCTGTAGGGCTAGTCGACGAGTTCATTGGTGTGGGAATGCCCACCTTCTTGGCCTTGAATGCAGACTTGTCAGCTTGGAGCACAACCTCGGTGTCCTTCTCTGGATCTGATGGGTAAATCATGAAATTGTTGTTGTAGCTTCCAGTCATGACGTTCTTGGCATCACCAGAGAAGACGACCTCGAACTTGTCGAAAATGCTGTCGTTCTCGTATGTATCGCACAGCCTTGGTCGAAGATGTTCATGGATTGGAATGGTCTTGACAGGAGTCCGCTCCATGTTGACATCCCAGATCTTTACAGTCAGATAGTCGCGTGACAGGATGTATCGCCCATCGTGCGAGAAGCGCACGTCTGAGATGGAGGAGATGATCTCCGAGAAGAAAGAGCGGGACGATGGGTCTTCTTCTTGCTCGAATTCTAACCACAGAAGTTAATTCAAGTACTCCTGAAACACGAATATTGACTTACGCTTGGCATGTTGGTCGCAGAGAGCAGACTCTCGCATGTCTGCGAGCTTGATGGTGCCCTTGGAGCTCGCGTACATGAACCAATTGCAGCTAAGGGGATGGAATTCTGCGGCGGTGATGACCTCTGTTAGCTCCTCCATGTTTGCAGGTTTGATGTCGACGATGTTGAAGCTCTGGTCCTGGATGTTGAGGTTCCAGAGGTTGATCCTAAGGTCGTCACTGCTGATGAAGGTCTCGCCATCGCTGTTCACTGATATGCTGTTGATGTGGTATGCATGCGCATTGGCGTACGTCTTTCGCGGTACTGCCGCAACGACAGTGTCGTGGTGTGTAAGGCGGGGAAGCTTCAGGTCGGTGGCGTTGCGGAAGTGCGCGTTCGGGTTCCTGACGGGACCGCCTCCACCAGCAACCCCACCACCGGGCGTCAGCTCGTGTGACAGATTGTTCTCGGCAACCACCTTCAGCGACTTCTCGAACACCTTCCATAGCTTGATTGTCTTGTCATTTGTGGAAAGAAGGTAGTGCGAAGCATTTTGGCGACGACACCACTTGATCTTGTTGATCTTCTCTTCGATCTCGAGGGATTTTAGGTAGTCGAACTCTGGCTCGTGCGATTGGAACTCGGTGTGGAACTTGTACTCGCAAGTTTTTTTCTAGGCTCTATTAGTGCTCTCCTCCAAAGACACAGGGTGGCGCCGAACATACTGTTTCGTTTCGCTCGAACAACACCACGCGACCGCCCTTGTCGCCTGTTGCAAGGTAGTTGCCCGTTTGGTCGAACTCGACAGTGGAGATGATGTCAGCTACACCCAGTTAGCAGGTGCTCACTTCACTGCTGGTGCCGGCGGAGCAGTATATAATGCGGGCCACGGACCTTCTGTTATGTCTTCGACATCGCCTTTGTCACCGAAGCACCTGATGGAGTTAGCTTGTACCAACAGCGACAAAACCTTTCCTTTCACGGCGAAGGACAGGAGCTAGACACTAGGAAAGGTGCAGTATGGAGACTGGGTAAGCGTACTGTGTAAACTTCCACGTTGTGGGACTGCCCTCTGCATCGGCCATGATTCCGGACCAGGGTTATGGATGCCGCAGGATTCGATATGGAGGGAGAGCTAAGACCTTCTGCGATGCTAGTCTAGCGGTAGCAGTGAAAGAGCTACTCGGTGCGGTGGCTACGGGGCTGGGTTGCGGCGGGAATGGGGGTGGGAGAGCGCCGCCGACGTCGAGGGTGGGCAAGCAAGTAATGCTGGGCTGGTGGATGATGCAGCGGCAGCGGTGTGGGGTGAACAGCGAGTGCGGCGGATGTTGTTGGCAGCGGGCGCTGGCTTGGGGGTATGCGATAGGACCCGGCTCGGTAGCGGGGCTATTATGAGGGCCGGAGGCGATGCAAAGTGAAGATTGCAGCGCAGGTACAAGACAAAGCGTGTCGTAGTGGGCGATTTGGGTACATCACCTCTCGCGGGGCCGCCAAGCACGGAAGCCGCCATCGGAAAACGGCGCTAACGCCTCGCTAGCGCCCACAGCACTATTCTAATAATCTGCGTCAAGCGGACTTGTCGACAACCTCGATACTAACCACAGCACATCGAACACCATGTCTCACAGGAAGTTCGAGGCTCCCCGTCACGGGTCATTGGCATTCTTGCCGCGCAAGCGCGCCGCCCGCCACAGGGGCAAGGTCAAGAGGTAGGAATGGCGCTGCCCGCAACTTCGACAGCGAGCTCACGAGAATTGCAGCTTCCCTAAGGATGACCCCAAGAAGCCCGTCCACCTGACGGCCGCCATGGGCTACAAGGCCGGCATGACCACCATCGTCCGCGACCTTGACCGTCCTGGTGCCAAGCTGCACAAGAAGGAGATTGTCGAGGCTTGCACCGTTATCGAGACGCCTCCCGTACGCAGAATGCCCACGTCGCAATTGCAAGCGCAGGACTAACACCACGCAGATGATCGCTGTCGGTCTTGTCGGTTACATCGAGACTCCCCGCGGTCTCCGCTCGCTCACCACCGTCTGGGCCGAGCACTTGAGCGACGAGGTCAAGCGCCGCTTCTACCGCAACTGGTACAAGAGCAAGAAGAAGGCATTCACCAAGTACGCCAAGAAGCACTCCGAGACCAGCGGCTCGTCCATCACCAAGGAGCTCGAGCGCATGAAGAAGTACTGCACCGTCGTCCGCGTCCTCGCCCACAC
>Ga0265780_10000501_pt1 | contig 60594 bp, 58 predicted proteins | sample P1T30metagenome_FD_192432 | JGI IMG/M metagenome (GOLD analysis project Ga0265780, IMG submission 192432) | Plant litter microbial communities from East Loma Ridge, Irvine, California - P1 T30 | ecosystem: Environmental > Terrestrial > Plant litter > Unclassified | place: USA: California... | reverse complement strand
CTGCGTATCATCGTTCGGGCCGCGGATTCGGTTCTCGTGCGCCGCGTCCCACAACTCGAATATGCCGGTTTCCGCATCGGTGTGTCCTTGCTGGCCTCGTATCTGAGAACCCACCGCGTACTTCACTACACGCCCGAGTTAGTGACGCTCAGAGGTGTCGAAGTTTTTCACGGTATCGATGGTGTCGAGGAACTCGAGGTAGAAGAGAACGTACGAAAGAGCTTCGCTGTGTCCTTTTGAAGACCGTCCACAAGTGTACGAACCGCCACAACTGGACACAGGCTGAGTTCCGTGCGCAAAAGCTTTGTTTGGCCTTCTTGGTTGCAGGTCAAGATGGCGGCGAACTTCTTGGTGTCATCATCTTCGCAGATCACGATATCTAGCGTTGTGTTAGGCTCCTTGTTGAGTAATGATGAGGGACTCTGTTCTTACCGTAGAACTTGAAACGTTCGCTGCCGTAAAGAAGACGACAGTTGCCAAGACAAATCTCTTTGAGGGTCTGGACCTTATCAAGCTGACGTTGTTAGCCAACTAGGATGCTGTAGTGAAGAAGTAGTATACTTTTTCCGTGCTCTCCAGCCATGGCTGTTCGCTAATGTTCATCGCCGACGTCTGGCGTACCAGTTCACCATCTTCTACGTCATTGTGTGAGTGCATGGGGACGGGCATGATGATCACTCCGATGTTGTCGCTGGGAAGATAGAGCTAGTGTTGGAAAGATTTCGATAGGTTGAGGCCGAAGACTGTCGTGAACGAGCGTCGATCGTTCGTTCAAGTCGAAGGTCGAAAGTCAAATGCTGCGTTGAGTTGTTGATAGTGAGGTGGCGAAGAGTGAGAAGAAGAAGACTAGTTGAAGGTTTATATGGCCGGCGAGGATCAGCAGTTCGGGCCCAATACACACTGTCAAACAGGTAAAGGCGCTACTTTCTGCGGCATCCCAGGGTAAGAGAGCGGCATGAGGTCCAACGGCAAGACACCTGATCACGGTGAGTTCACGATCTCGACCTTGGACACGCGGGGTATACGCTTACCACTGATTCGGGTGTTCATACGGTAGACTGACGGCATCTATGGGGAACGGTGTTGAAGCGCTGCCAAAAGCGGCTTGCCAGGACAAATAGCGTTTGCAGAGGTGTCGAAGACCTATCGCTAACACGATCTGATGTAACGCCGCAACAAGGTGCCGCCAATCAGCGAGAAGTCGTACAATCTCTTTGCTCATTGTTGGATCTCTCCCCTGCATCACTCCAGGAGTCATCTGTAGTGGTATGACTAATTGATGGTATCCATTCATAGATCAAAGTGATTGCAAGGCAAACGACCTGATTCATAGTTTCATACTCGAAATAATTGGCTTTGGGGCCAGAGGTTGATCCTATTCCTATACAGTAGCATGAAGCTTACCCGTGGGCCCATACTCCTTCATCAAGCCCTTCAAATTCACGTCTTCAAAGCGAACTCTTCTTCCCCAAGTTCCCTGAACTCAGCGAATGTCCCGATCTGTTTTCCTTCAAATGACCATCCGTAGCCTACTGCCGCTCTTTTCCCTGCCTTACCGTTAGTTTCGCTGAGAACCTTCGTTACTACTTATCCGGCACCTTACTGGTTGAACACGATACCAATACTCCTAGAAGAGTCGCCAATTTCTCAACTGCATCCTCGACGTTCTGTCCCAGACATGCTCTCAAGACGTCCCCCTTGTCCCGACGGCCGTCTAGTTGGACTTCATAGCGTACAAGACGAGCTTCCGCGAAAGTATGATCGCGACGCACGCAGTCTATCCCGGTACGTGTGTGGTACTGGAATTTGTGGAGCCGTCGATCTTTACGTCCAGGAACGATATTCGTAAGAACAGAGTAATAGGCATCGCCCCAGAGGTAGTGGCCACGTTCTTTGATCTGCTCGTACAACGGCATGACTGCGCTGGGACCAAGCTGAGAGCCCGGTGTCGGCATGAGAGAAGAAGAGGTACTCTGCGCGGAACTTGTGTCAGGCTGAACTGGCTGCGAAAGGCTTGATGGTTGCGTGGTCGCAGGCTGAGCGAACGTGCCCCTGGCATCGCTTGTAGGGCCAGTATTGGTAGAGTTGTCTACATCTTATCAGCGGCAGTCAGAAGCCTTCACTACGCAGACCCCTAATCCGAAATTCATATATCCGCGGCTCCTAGATAGAGCCCGCACTCGGTTTAGGGACTTCTCTCAAGGATCTTTCGATTGTGTTTGTAGCACAAGCATTCGATCCGGATGGCTTGCTTACCTGGACGCCGTGGAGAACTCGTGTTTCTGTTGTTGCTGAACAGGTTTCTGACGACAAATTTGATCGAACGTGTGTTGTTTTGAGCCATCGTAGCCGTATGTACAGCTGTGTTTTAGATGCTGGTTCGGTAGGTATATTGGCCACGCAAGTGCGTCGATGAAAGTGTACTTATTAACGATGTTGACGATACTGACGAACGGATGTACACTTGATAGCGGTAATGACATGCGATGTTGACTGATCTGTGTACATTGTGAGTGATCGTGCCTTTGCACTAGCGCGGGATTTCGTCCTTGATAGAAGTGACGGTGCGAACACCTGGGTAGTCTTGCAAAGTCGGATAGGCGCGTGCGAGCATTTGGCAGTAACACTCTTATGAACGCCCAAGAGTGGCATTGAAAAGAACGAGCTACCAACTGTGCGATGACCCATATTTTACGACCGTTCTTGTATAGCTTCCTCTTTCCACTATCGAGAGTGAAGGCTACCATTTGTTGGATCGTGGCCAATGCTCTCCACACAGCGGTGAACAGTACGAGACTGAACACCAGGCCCCTTGGTAAACACGAACTCTTATCTTCAGGGCAGTGTGTGAATTATCAGGTGAACACCGCACCTGTCAGCGAAGCAAGACACTGGGCTTGTTCAAACCATCCATGGATACATTTCCATTTGCGTTGCATGCCTGTCAGGCTCAATGTAGATGTGACATGCCATCTGCCGCAAGGTCAATCGAACGAAACTCTGATGGACATTTGCGAGGAGCAAAGATTCGAAGACATAGATGTTGTAATGCGAGTTGGGAAGCCAAGAGGTTGTCCAGACGCGAATAGAAAACGAATGACGTTGTCAGCGCACAGACACAATCTCGCAGCCGGCGGAGCGCAATGAGCACCTGGGCATGCAGACTTGCTCACATACCGTCAACCAGTAAGTTCGGGCCATGTACATTGCCTGCAATTCTGTAGAGATATAACCGCTTCTGTATACGATCCACACGATTACTACGCCCTATCCGCACGACACGACGCGCCGAACCGTCGAATCATCCCCGACCCGCATAACACCCGCGACGCGCTTTGCACGAGCAATGACGAACAGAGGCGCCCTTCGAAATGGGGTCGTACCGACGCTCGCTATAAACACCCTCTACGAAAGAAGATGAATCGGACAAGAATGCGCATGGCTACGTTCTCTGGCGCCTCAATAGCCGGGGGCACTGTGTTGAGATGACGGAGGACCTTCGACTCGACCCCTCGGGACAGGACTATCTATGCGTATCGATCGATCACCAGTATCTTCAATATGAGACGGGTCTGACAAGACTCTTCGGCCCACCGGCGGTGTAGGCGCGGTCAACCTGATATGTGGTGTCGGAAGGGATACAACCCGATTATCTCTTTGCCGGGACGGCCGTAATCCTTCAGTCTGCCTAGGTGTGGCTGCCACAACTCCGCTAGGCTGTGAGTAGGGAACACTGCCATATTGTGCCGCGGACTGGGTGTTTTGCATATAGGACTGCGTCCTGTAAGCATCTGGCGGAGCGTATGGCGCATACCTGGTCACCGGGGGAGAACCTGGAGCTAGCTCGCTCGGCGGTGGCGATCTTATACCGAGCTCACTCCTCTGTAAGAGCAGAGAGAGGTCGCTTTGTGGCGGGGACACAAGAGCATACATATCTTGTTGCGGCGGGCCTTCGGCACGTTGGCTCCGCCTCACAGGATCTTCCGGGTAACGCATTGGAGGGTCAGGATTCGTGGTATACGGAGCTTGTCTCGAGCTGTGCGCATTACGCTGCTCTTGTTGCAGCGGTTCCAGGCCATGCTGCGTCTGTTGTGGAGCAGTTGTACCAAGTTGGGTCTGCCGCATGGAGTCCGTGGCGAACCGGCTTCGCTGCGAAGGATTCCGATCAGACACTTGCCCGCGCCTCTGGTTCTGGCGTGAAAATGGCACATCATCTGGACGTTCCCGAGGGTGCTGACGACTGCCAAATGACGAAGGCGCTGACCGCTGTGCTGTCGACTCTGTCGGACCGCTCATCTCGTATGGGGCTCGAAGAGGGACTATGTTACTCAGGTCCAGCTCCCACGGCTTGATCCTTTCCCAATCTATCTTGTTGCCCTCCAAAAGCCGGCGCTTGATGACTTGAAATTTCTCATATTCCAAGTCAGTGGCGAAGTACTCTCGACGGTCCCAATCCTGCACCATCTTCCGTATGTCTGCAAGCGCAGCTACTGATTTCCTCATGTTCTCTTCCAGATTCTCGCGCGCATATGCCTTGACGTTTCTTTGCTTCAGGATCTCGACATCCAAACTGTATCGGTATCGAATTCTCTCCCTCAGCTCCCGTATGTTCTCTGCCGTCACGAGTCGGGCTGGGACCGGTGTTCGCTGAGGTGTTCGAGGACTAGAATCCTGCTGAGTAGAAGGTAGTGGGGGAGTGTCTACTTCATTGAGTGCTGGCAGTGGCGCTGGACCCTGCGAAGTCGGCGTTCTTTTTATCTGCCAAAAACTCTTGGTCTTTTTCAAGAGGCCCATGACTATATTCAATGGACAACCCGCCTTCAGTCTGTAGTGGTGGACGCCAAACTCTTGTTTCGAACAAATGAGACCTGGGAAGAGAAGAAAGATGGGGAACGGAGCTGGCCCTCTGAGAGGAAAAGAGCGAGGCTACCGAAGCCACCAGGCTACCTCGATCAAGAGACGGCTTCTCAGCCCACATATGCTGTTCCGCGTCCTCTAGTAGCTGCATGCGCGTGCCAAGAACTTTAGCAAGAAGGCTGTGGCTGCTTAAGAATTGACGCTTACAGTCTACCGAGCCCAGCCTCTGAGGACGGCACACACCTTTCGCCTCTATCCTTGAAAGACGCTGCAGGCGCACATGGCCAATGCTCATGTGGTGCCTGGTCATCCAGCCGTTCCGACAATGTGCCCGGTTAAGCGCCATAGGAAGTCTACCTTCCTCTCGCAATACGGTCCTGGCATTCGGTATTGCGTCCAATCACACAATGGGCATGATGTTGACAGGTAAACCTTGGCTTCAAGGCTGTGTCGGCCATTGCTTGTATCGCGAGGCTGCGTTGAGAATCACGAGCCCTAAAAGCAGTCACAACGGCTTTTGGAAGTAACGCGTTCATCATATCTTCGAGTTGGGTGCAAAGACGTTGAATTCTTCATCGACTATCGAACAGAATAAGACACTTTCGCAGCCTGGCAGCCCGGAATCACTTCTCCGCTAGTAAGGTGCTCGCCTTTCGAATTTCCATACCGCTTCAACTCCGGGTTGAGAACTAATGTAAGAGCGCGCTCTTTCGTTTTAGACTGCGATAACAAATCTCCGCTTCCATCGGGTAAGCTCGCAATCAACCTGTAAGGCTGCGAACAAAACTCCATCCAGGTTTTCGCACAAAGTCGCACGAGACTTTCCAGCATCTTAGCTTGCTTATCTTTGAGGATAGCTACCTTTCCCAGAGCATAGTGTAGAGCGTCGAGTAATTCCAAAATGGATCTTTCGTAGCCATTTTTGAGTCGCATATCATCCCCCGATGGCCGGGCAGATGGTTCTATAAAGATCAAGAATTGCTTGGCCGTCTCGTACCGCCTTTTCTCGATTTCTTCTGGTATTTCGGGCCACTTGAGACTGGAAGTATCTTACAACCTGTTAGCTCAAAAACGGAGAAGAGCGACAATCCAGGACTTACTGGACGTGTGGACGTCTATCCACTCACGGTCCAAGTCTGCTCCTTCTAGACCTAGGATTCTGAAAGGACTGACGAAGATCCAACCATACAGCAGGGCCCAGATAGTGTTTTGAACGATTTGCTTCTTCAGTTTTCGTGTGTTCTCGCGATGGATGTCGAGTAGCTGGTGCTCGCTAAATGGCCAGTCTAAGGTACCGTCCCACTCTACGTTCGCAAAGTCTTGTACTTGATCTGTGATACTGCGGAATAGGTTGGCTAAATCACGATCTTTCAAGCCTCTGAAATGCTGCCTGTGAAATAATCCTTGTTTCAGCTCCTCATTGTCAGTGCGGAGCTGGAATGTTTCCTGCGTGTGCTTCTTGGACAGTTTTGCCTCCTGCCGTTTGAGCTCTTTCTCACGTCGCTTTTGTTCTTCTTGCAATTTTGCCTGCTCAGTTCGCAGTAGGTCATGCAGTCGCTGTTCTTCGCGCTCCGCCTCGAGCTTGAATTGAGCAACGCTTGCTTGGTGTTCACGCACTATTCTTTCAAGCTTTTCCTCTTGTTGTTGCATTTGCTGGGCGTGTATTTCGTACTCATCCTTCAGCTTCTCATCAAAGCTCGCCTGGTAATTCCGCATACTAGCTTCGTGGGTCTCTTTCACTTCTCGTAGTTGAGCTTCCCATTTCCATTGTTCCTCACTCAGCTGCTGTTTAAGACTGCTGAAGTTCTGCTCAAGTCGCTTTTGCTCTTCATGTCGAATTATTCGTAATCGTTCTTCGTACCAGGTCTTGATCCTCTCGTTCTCGTTGTACAGCTTCGCTGTCTCGATATTGAAGTGACTCTGGTGTTGTTGCTTCAACTTCTGCATCTCGCTTTCCACGTAATGCCGTTCTTGTTCGCGTTCTGATTTCTGATTCTCAAGCATGTCCCGAGTATTTGACAATTCTTCGTGCTTACTACTGGCATCCGTCTTCAGGTCCTGCACTTCGCTTTTACTGACTCGCAGTGCATTCTTCAAAGTGTGTACTTCGTTCTTCAAGTCATTCACGATAGCTGTATCAGTTCTGTACTGATTCAACGACTGATGAGCCGCATGGAGTGCTTTATCAAGCTCACGATATTGACTCAGAAACCTCTTAATGCCATCTTCCGTCGTTTCTCCAGGTGGTGATCGCAATGCAGGGAAGTCATACCCAGCCCGTAAAATAAGCTCCTGGGTTCGTGGTATGCTGTGATCAATAGCTGAGGACTGTGAGTAACCTCCAGTCAGCCCTGATCAGTCCAAGAAGTGGTATGAAAATTCGACTCACCAGTCTTCTGTGACCATCTGTTAAGCCTGCGTTATAAGATAAGGTCGCTCCTGTATAGGGACTGGAAGTGTCAAATGAACGCGCCTTCTCAATTGTCGCATTCCTATTCATGCGTAATGGTGAAGGATCCATCTCAGGCGCATGTATCTGTTCTGGGTGAAAGCGAGTATCATTTGACATGTTTGCTGCAAGGGTCGGAATTTGGGAGAGCGGCGGCTGGAACGCTTGTGAAGTTACATCTTGCTCTTGGTGTTGCTGTTGATGCTGCTGCTGTTGTTGGTGTTGCTGTTGGTGTTGCTGTTGGTATTGCTGTTGCTGCTGTTGTTGTTGTTGCTGTTGAGGCGGTGGTACGCCTATCGAGACCAGAGCTTGAGGATCCGTCAATAGACCGTGAGGAACCTGACTACTGGTTACACTGCTCAACTCTTTCTGGTTCTTCCTTCTCCGTCCATACGCTACTTTCGCCCCCTGCACCGCCAGCTCAGGCTTCCTGCCATGAGCAAGAGCTTCCAGAAATCCCGCTCGGGGCCTTTTAGGTGCTGCTACTGGTACATCGGGCCGTTGTCGTTGTTGTTGTTGACTTGACAGAAAGTCAGGTGTTTCTAAATCTTGATTTCGAGTTATGCCGCTTCGAATGCCTTTAATTATGTTCATGCTCATTTTCAACCTGAACACGTGGATACGACTCTTCTGAACAGGAACTTTCGACTATGTCAGCCATGAACTTATGATCGCCGCATGCCCCCAATCATTCCGGTTCTCTTTTTAGAGAGAAAAACGCAATCATGCAGATACTTGGACTGAGAAATGCAGCCCAGCCACTGAGCGGGTGAATGATGGCATGGAATGTCTCGTCACAAGACTATCGCTCTCAGACTGCAATGGTGGCTTATAGTAAGCAGTGCAGCGCTTACGGATCTTAGCTTGCCTAGAGCTGAACTTTTACCAGTAGCCCAATATTGATTTTCGTGCCACACCAATATATGTGACAAGGCTACGTCGCAGCCTTGCGCCTCCGTGCATAGCCCGAACACGAACCGCCAGCTCATTGGTACCCATCAACCGGACTTGGAACTTCTTGCCGTTCGTACGTTTATCTTGCCCGTTTCCGGTGCGCACTTGGAATCTAGTCTCTACGAGGCGAGGCAGAGTTGTATGACTGCGCAGCGCCCTCCGAACCAACCTGCACACCAACACACCTGCATAGCTTAGGCCCGCGCTTCACTCGTGCCATGATCTCATAGGCGCGGTAGCCAGAAAGCTTCATCGACCGAGATGTATAGCGATCGCCGTACCCAACTACCGTGAGACTAGATTAGTTGTTCTCCAGGAAGAGCTCCAACACAAAAGATTCGATATGGACGACAGCGACCTGGGGTACCACTCTGAGCGTACGTCATTGGTGTCCTCTCATACAGATCACGAGTATTCCCCCAGAACAGACAACTTGAAGGGGAGAACGCACGAAGGGGTGCAAGAAACGCGACTAGTGATCGGTCTGGACTATGGCACTACATACACCGGTATGCTACTTCAATGGGCGTTAATTACAGCTATGCTAACATCACAATGAGGTGTGGCCTACGCTACTCCATCTGGGTTCAGTTGCTCGCTCGATACTATTGACGTTATGGTAGAATGGGGTATGTCGTGTCGCCCCCTGCCATAACGTATGCGCTGACTAGGACAAGGTAAAATCGTGGACGAGAAGGTACCAAGTGTCATCTCATACTCTCACTCAAACTACGAGTGGGGCGGTGCTTTAAGTGAAGACTCTATCTCTATGGTGCACACTAAACTCGAGCTCGGTCTACAGAGTCGCCAGGACGAGCTGGACATGACGCTCCAGGTCTTGGATGGAATGTCTAACCTCAACATCGACGACATGTTACGTTCTATGTCCAATGACGAAGACGTGCCTGCCTACTCACATAAAAGTCCGGAAGAGATAGTCACCGATTACCTGCAAAAGGTATTCCAACACCTAGAGGTGGAAGTCGATCAATTTGGTGCGATCGCAAGAAAACATACAGCTACAGACATTGTAGTCACTGTACCCACAGTAAGCGATACCAACCGTGTTGCATTGCTATAGGGCTGACTTCCCGAAGAACTGGGACTACATGGCGATGAACTCGACCTATCGAGCATTGATGACAGCAGGATTCAATCGAACAAACTTTCCAAAACTACGAGATGTCATGTTCATCACAGAACCTGAGGCTGCTGCAGTTTATACTGCGCGCCATTATCGAGACGAATTGGCGCAAACGACTCTACGGGTTTGTTCAATACGTCAAAGTTGGTGTTACATTGTGAAGCTAATAAAACGAAGGCGGGTCAGTATTTCATACTATGTGATGCTGGGGGTGGCACAGTAGTAAGACCATCACTGAGCAAGTCGCTTTTGAAGTGAAGGAGCTTATGACTATGTTTAGGACGTGGTATCATACCAGGTCAAGCGATTAGAGCCGGCTCTTGAGTTGGAGGCGATTGGAATGCCAACAGGCAAGCGGAATCCGCACCCTGAGAGTGTCGCTAACCGGTCTCAGGTGACAAATGCGGTTCGATCTTCATCAACATGAAGTTCAAGAAATGGCTTCGAGAGATACTCACGGATGTTCACTACAGAGAGCTTGACCCCAATTTCGAGATCGACAAGCTGGCGACCCATGCTTCAGAAACCCCAGCCATGAGATCGCTCATGAAAGACTTCGATGTGAAGAAGAAACATTTCACGGTGGCGTCGCCCGATTACCAACTAGAGCTTCCATTTCCATTGGAAAACCTCGATATTCCAGGTGTGAAACAAGGCCTTCTCACTATCAAGAGGTAAGCATATTTGGTGGCTTTGTCGACCAGTGCTAACATCTTCAGGCAAGACATGGAGTCATTCTTCGACGCGTCAATCGAGCGGATCGTCAGAATGATCAAGGGTCACGTCAAGAGGATTCGAGAACAGTGCCACAACCGCCCCAAGGTAAAGAAGTCTCCCCGCCGTCGCGGTGAAGGACACTAACGTGGACAGAACCTGTTTCTTGTAGGAGGATACGGCGAATCGGAGTATCTTCAAGCTCAGATAAGGGAAATGCTAGTACAAGAAAAATTAGTGATGCAGCCTTGGAGACCCCAGAAGTCCTGGACGGCGGTTGTTCGGGGTGCAGTGGTTTGTGGTATCGAGAAGCGTGAGTCGAAAAGCTTAATGCGAACGAGCTCCTGTCGGCACAGCTACGCAATTTGTCTCGACGAAAGGTACGCCATGGCTCATCATGGTAGGCAAGAGGAGATTATCGAGTATGGCGGGGGCACTTTCGCCAAAGGACAACTCACGTGGCTGCTGAACAAAGGCGATCTGGTATTGTCCAACAAGCCAACGAAGCGGTCCAAGACGATTCACATCCGACTCGTCAAACAGCGTCGGGATGTAATGACTTTAAAAATTTGGCAATACATATGCGACGAGGAACAACGCCCAACGCGTCTCGACGACGCCACTGACGGTGAGTGGTAATTGTTGCCAAGAATGTCCGGAACTGACCCGTGACAGATTTTTACAACGCGGGTGAAATTGACATTGATCTGAGTAGAATTCAGTTTGAGCGTGTGCACGAGGGGCGTGGAAAACCCACGTACTTCAAGGCTGATGTGGAGTTGGTGCTGGAATTGGAAAGGGGAAAGCTTTGGGCGATTCTGCAGTGGAAACGAACGGAACTAACGAGAATCTCAGTAACATACTAGCACAAAAATTTACCTCTCTACCGTGATCGCGGGGCTATGTTCCAAGTATGACAAAGTGTGTGATGCCTTTCGCAACCACCACGGACGACTCGGGCTATGCAAGCTCTGGCCGCAGCCGACTCAGCCGACTCGTTGGCATAGTGCGGTGCAGAAGCCATGCAGAAGGCTGCGCCTATCCTGCAGATGCCGCCAGCCTGACACTGATACGCGGAATTGAAGAACGAGAAGGCAACGAGGCAGATGCATGGCGTTCTTGGCAAGCGCCAACCCTATTTGCGAAGTGCACCCATCACCAAGCGTAGCCCGTTAACAGTATGGTGGCTTGTTGACGATTAAAGTAGCCTATCTAAGCAAGGTAGAGCCGCAGCCTCGAACCCATATCAATAAGGCGGCAAGGTTCTCTCTTTGTGATCAGCACCCATTTCCCTCCATCTTACCTAGATACAATGACAGACCTCATCAACCTATCAGCAAGATACGTCATCAAAACAGATCAGTTGGGACTCGAAAGCGCGCTCGCATCCACACCAGATAACGACACCCTCGTTCTAGAGTCCGTCTCAAGCGACGCTAATCCAAGCCAGCTCTGGTACTTCGAAGAGACCGAGCTCGACGACTATTACCGCCTACACACCGAAGATAAAGGGAACGGCAACTCTCTGAGCACGTACAACTATGAAGGAAGCCAGACGACAGATTTGCGTTTCCGAGCTAGCGAAATCATAGACGCACAGTACTGGCGACTAGACGTACAAAGTGATGGAAACGTCAAAGTCAGCAACAACCGCGCCGGCTCTAGTAGTTATCTCGATATCGAAGATGGGAGCCTGAAGCCTTTTCTCGCGCAAGGAGATTCGGGCAAAGGAGAATGGACACTTAGCACTTTTGGTGCTGCTGCGGCTACACCCACCTCTACCGTCTCCACCTCCTCTGATGTTACGACCACACCGGATGCAACGCCGTCTTGTACCTCAGAATGTACAGCAGCTACGGATGTTACTACCGCCGATGATGCAAAGTCTTCGGGGTTGAGTAAGGAAGCAACAATAGGCATCGCGGCCGGTTTGAGTGCAGCAGGGCTTTTGGCAATCATAGGAATTGCGGTTTGGCTGTGGAGACGACGAAGGCGAGTGCCATCTCGTGCACCGAGTGTTCATTCTATGAGACAGGGCCACCTACTTGGTTGAGGCTGACGACAAGGAGAATCGAGTGTGACCAAAGGGTAAACGGTTTGTATTTGGCTTCGTTGCATGCATGGTCGGTATAGACTGTATGATATGATTTAGCGTGTTTGGTATGCACAAGAGTTTTCCAGCTTGAGCACAATACACCTTTAACAGCATCTATGCATTTGATATCTATATCGGTAGATCGCCAGCACCACATCTAGCCATGGCGTGATACTATTCATGTCTACCCTCGTCGCAAGTTCCCACCATGGTATAAAAAGAAAGGATCATACAAGCTACGAAGCAAAAGAAGTAAAGCGCAGGCCCAAATCGTCCGCCGATAAAGCCGACCTCGCGTCCATGTCAGATAGAATACATAATCCGGTGGGAAATCCCACCGAGAACCGCAAGACAGCAGAACCTGTTCAAAGCGCAAATTATACCGTAGTCCCGCTAACCCAATGCTAGAAAAACGTCAAGAACGTGAAAGAGAAACATTGTACACAAATCGTGAATGGAATGAACGCAATTACAGCTGGTATGCTGGTCTCATCCCAAGGTCTTCTAATCAATGGTGATGACGTCGTTCTTGGACTGCCCTGGACGGCCTCCTTGACCGCCTCTACCTTGCTGTTGTTGCTGAGACATTTGCTGGCGGCCGTTTGGCATCTGCTGCTGCGAGGGTCTGCCGTTCGGAGGTTGGCTTCTGGGATGTTGCTGCATGTTCGGGTGCTGTTTCCCAGCTTGCGCCTGAGCCTGTCTTTGCTGCTGCTGACGCGCTTGCTGCTGTTGTTGTTGCATCCTAGCCTGCTGCTGCTGGTTTCCCTGCTGGTTTCCGTTCGCCTGTGCAGGCGCCTGTCCTGGACCAGATCCCTGGTTCTGCGCTTGTTGCGGGGGCTTTTCAAGTGGTGGAGGTGCAACATAACCTCCTGCCATTTTGCAACTCAAAACACATTCATCCAGCTTGAGTAGTGCTTCAGGGATCGCGTCCAAGTCCGCCACCATGCCGGTTCGGGTACCAAACCATCCTGGGCCCTTTCCACTGAAGAGTTCCTTCAGCTTGGCCTGTAGGCTGTCGAGACGCCTATGACCAGGCGCACGCTCGGGAGTTGGTAGATTTGTGGCTTGATTTGGAGGATCCTTTGGACGCAAGTTGTCTTCGACGAACCAGTACACCTGGTCATCTTTGGGTTGAAGGCGCACGTCGAAAGTGCAGACCGGATTGTCATAGGTGAGTCGGTATTTGAGGACGGAGTGAACATGGATTGCGGGATTACTATAGTTGCCTGGCGATCGTTCTTCGACTTCGCGCAGGGCCTTGAAGAGGGGCCGGGTCGCGACGAGAGTCGTACAGAAGCGATCTAGGCCATCGACATCGCTGACCTCCGTGGTTGGGAAGGAAGGCAACCGATCGTTGGCGATCTCAGTGAGCAGATGGAGAATCCGATGGTGGGGATTGTCATGTGACAGCTCGATGGTAAGCTCCTTTTCAGTGCCAAAGTTGACGGTTGCAGAGTATGGCGATGGACCGTACTGGAACTGTACGCGCTGTAAGGAGGAGGACGAAAGCCGCATTTGGCGCTTCTGGAGGGTACTGGCAAAGGTACGAAGGCGGTTAACATCTCGCAGTCGTGCTCGCAGCTCTCCTAGGATATCTTGCCCAAAGGGTGTAGCAAGAAGAATCCTGAAGTTGCCATCTTCTGAGAACTTAAAGGCGGTCTGTGGTGAAGCTGCCATGAGCTTATGCATGTCTGCAGCAACAGACTTGACCATTCTACCGACAGCCATATGCCAGACGTCCTGACCCCCAACTTTCAAGCCTTCACATGTAATCTTGATGTCTGATTCAAGCCATGAGTCTTCGTCTGCTTGGGGCACAAGAAGGTCCGGAGTTTGCACATGCAGCACCCATCGACGGGGGACACAACCAGCTTCTACGAACGAGCCTGCTTGCCCTAACTCAGGTCGCAAACTGAAATTCTTCTTCTCCTTTTCTAGTTGGCGAGCTGTGACGCGGAACGACAGAAGCTGCACAGCGACCCTCTCCAGACTTGCCAAGGTGTTGCGGTTGATGGGCAAGGAGCTTCCATCAGGTCTGTCCAACTTGATCTGCTCGGCGTATTCGAGGCTATTTCCACCAGATCCGATTTCAAAGATCCACCACGATTCGCCTGAAGAGTCGATTACCGCTGCCAATGCCCAGTTTGGTGTCCAGCCGCGAGGGCAATACAGCGTGGAAGAGATGACATCCAATTTGACAGCAGCCGACACTACCTGCTGTTTCAAAGCCTGTCTTGCGACCGATTGCCAGCCGAGTTGTTGTGCGTTCTTCTGGATCAGACTGAGCAATGTGCCGGCTAGCACTTGCGTCATTACATGAGCAATCTGTGATGGCTCTCTGCCTTGGTTGAAAGCATTTTCCGCTCGCGCTGATAGTGCGCTAGCTGGTCGCAGGATGTAGTTACCAGTGACCGACTCTAGTGATAGGGCAATTGATGTAGATTTCGTACCCAGCGATGCGTTGAGTGTAGAGTCGGCAGGTTCGGTCTCGGAAAGATGTGCATTCGCCGTCACTCCAGACTTGAAACTCTCCTTTGTGGATCGCAAGATATCACTCGTGTGGCGTGCGATAACTTGCTTGATAACGCGTTCCATGGAGAGATCCTTCCAGTCAAAATGGAACTTGACATCTTTCACTTCTTTGCCCTGGCGGAACCAGCGCGTAGTCAGCGACGGTATGGGAGGCCCTCTCCACGAAACCTTGCCGTTCTTTGGTTTGTTGTTCGATACGCCAATCTCAATCCAATTCTTTTTTCCAGGCTTATCAGTCCAATAAGACACGACGAGCAAGCGATGCACAGGCTCAACCTTGAGAGATCCAGCCCAGCCGCTGCGAACGAGATTAACAGCCTGCGATCGAAGCACTGAGATCTTGTGCGTTAGAACAAAGTTGTTCAGGAAGTCGAAAAGGCCGGTCAGACCCTTCTCCTTTAAAACTACGTCGGCCTGCAGCTTGAGTTGCATGAAGAAACGGCTACCGACGGTAATGGTAGGTGCAGGAGTGAACAACAACCGGAGATCAATGAGAAACCACTGTTCTGAGGCATCCTCTACAAAGGACATGACGTCGAATTCCAGCTCGCCGGCAACAACGAAAGTTGCGCGTCCAGAATGCACGCGCCAGTCTTGGAGGTGTCGTGGGAGACTTTCGTGTACGTTGAGGCGTATAGAGAGAGAAGTGTTCATGTACCGAAGCAGTTTAAGGGCTTGCTCCGCAGAGATAGGCTCAGGGGGTATGTAGCCCAGGCTCGGCATCCATGACGCTTTCCCTGTCGATAGCACTTCCAGGGCGGTCGCAACGTCCGGATTGTTTTCTCTGGCATTGTTGGACAGAATCTTAATCTTTTCCAGTTTGTAGTCAGCAGCATCCATATGGGCTGCCTGGGTACTCGCGTGGGCCAGCAAATCAATGAGTTTTGATATGTCAACGGAAGCTTTCTTTCCCCATTCGGTGAGGACTAGCAGCTTGATGAATTTAGCCCGTTGCTCCTGCGCGAATTGAAGCACAACCAGCTTTTTACGCTTGTTCGCCTCTGCATTCACTTGTGCATTTGCCGCGCCAAGGCCATTGGGAAGAGCACCGTTTGACACTGGCGCTATCTGGATGGCGGCCATGTTCTTCAGGACTTCCTCCAATTCATTGTAAGATTCCTGGGATATCCGCAACAACAGTGTTGACAGGGACATGTACTGTTCGGGGCCGATATGAGCGATCTCCGGGGGCAGATCCGAGTATTGTTCGAGCGTGGGACCCGCCGTTGCTGCGACTACCATGGATGCGCCGTTGGTGCTGGTTTCGCGCGAAGGACCCCCATTAACAGCAGGTCCCCCTGCCGGCGTATCACTTCGCGCGCCGTTGAGTCCGCCATTGGTCAGATCCCCGTTGTGGCTCCGCTTCCTGTTTTCTGCATCTCGTGAAGCCGTCGCTGAGTCGGACCCGGTGTGGTTCATGGTGAGAATGCCTGGCATACTACGTCGTCCTCCGTCCCGCGGCCTGGGGCGCCGTCTGCGCACCCGTTTTGCGCGCGTCTATAGCTTTCTTGAAGTGTGTGGTCGCGCTTTTTCCTTGATGTTGTCGCGAGAATGTCAACCGCGCGGTTTGAATCGTGATCGAGGCTGCGTGCAGAGGGCTGGCGGTGGAGTCGGCGGTGAAATGCGCAGGTTAGGAGTGAGGCGCGCTCATTAAAGCAGATGCTTTGGCGTAAGAATGGAAGCGCCGAGATAGCACGAGGCGCAGTGAGTGTTGAAAGGGCGCTGGTCGAATGCAGCAGGTGAAAGAAAGCGAGGTCGGGGCGCTGGCGACTAGCGCATCGTCGACTGTGAATGCTGCAAAACGTCGTGATGGCAGTCGCGGCCGTAGAGCGGTGGGAATTAGTCCGGAGTGGTCGTGGATGGGGTGCGCGCGACGTGGGCGGGTGGAGTGGTTGCAGCGATGAGGTCGTTGAAACATCAGCAGCCTCTCGTACCGACGACGGGAGGGAGGGCGTGGATTGGGTTTAGCGCCTTGGCGCTCGCTCCACCCATGCACGCTGATGATGGAGCCCTGCATCTCCTGCCAGACACACTGAGGTCGCATCAGCAACCGAGTCAAGCTTGAGGGCCCAGCTTGTCTATAATGTGCGTCAACGACACTGCACATCTCGTCGCGCGGATGCGATATAGCTAGCTACTTTAATCGCTAGTACGTTCAGTCATTCACCGCATTGCTGTCCGCGGCTCGGCGAGCTTGCGGCTGCGGCGGCCAGTAGTCTATCTAGATGCGAGCTTGAGCGCAAGCGCCTTGTCCAATGTCTTTCTCGGATAAGCCTCTACTGCAAGTAGACGCTTTATCAGATGTTCACAGGTCATGCCCATGGGATCATCCGCTGCCACCCCAACAACTCCACATCTCTCCCCAGCTTGGGCCTGACCTCAACGTGCCCACTAGAAGTTGTCCTCCGACCTGAATAGCAGCCCGGTCAGCTGTCGCATTTATCCCTCGATCCTTCATCATGTCTCAGTTGCGGTGACGCATTTCCGTTGATTAGCGCAGGACCCTGTTTTGTGGACGACTGCTTCCAATCGCTCGATGTCACCTCGCGCGCCCGAGCTCCCGCCCTATGAGCGCCCGACCATTGCGCGCAATGCATCCTCACAATCCAAAGTCTCGGTGCCGTCCATATCGCAGTCCAACGAGGCAGACGATGAGCAGAGCCTCTCTTCCGACCAGAGCCTCGACATGGAGTCCCACGACTCGCAGCCCCACTACGAGGGCGAAGACACCCGGTTGACCAGCGACAAGGAGCTCCGCGGCTTTTACATGTATGGATGGGCTGCCGAGGTACTTCACCCCTTCTTTCCTACTATCGTCCCAATCTGCTTCAGGCCTTTGCAAGCTTGTTTCAACATCGCAAAGCTGTGCGCGTGTCTCTCTCGTGATGCTGCTTCTGACGCGCCTCGTCAAGCTCATAAACTACGCGAGCACCAACACTAACCACCCCAGGTCTTTGTTGTTTGCGGTATCGGATCTTTTATACCTGTAACGCTCGAGCAACTCGCGCGCGAGAATGGCGTCTTATTATCCGATCCGTCCACACCGTGCAAAGCCACGAAGCCTACCGTCCATCCAGGCCCATCATTCTCCACCAACGCCGTAGAAGCTCTGTTCAAACCGAATCCTGAAAAGGGACAATGTGTCGTTCATATCCTCGGCATCGAGATCAATACTGCGAGCTTCGCCATGTACACTTTCAGCATATCGGTCCTCATACAAGCTCTGCTGATCATTAGCATGAGCGGCGCAGCGGATCATGGGAGGTTCAGGAAGACCTTCCTCTTATGGTTCGCATTTATTGGAAGCATCGCGACCATGCTTTTCCTACCCGTGGTACCCAAGGTGTATCTGCTAGGCGCAGTGCTGGCAATCATTTCAAACACATGCTTTGGTGCCAGTTTCGTACTATTGAACAGCTTCCTACCGCTAATGGTGCGCTTCCACCCTACAGTCAAGTACGCCGACTCCATCGCCGACGAATCGTACGCAGACGAGGAAGACGAGGCGGAGACAGAAGAGGACGACGAAAGAGGAGGTGAAACTCCGACGCAGGAGAATATAATACGAGGAGCGCAATACGCAAACCAGCTTGGACAAAGAGAAGGCCTTCTTGACGAAGTCGCTGATGCGACAACTGCACTGTTGCCGAGTAACCTTTCAGCCGCCGATCTGACAATTCCGAGGGCAAGAAGCAGGTCCGCTCCTTCAGTGGAACTCGCTCTTGCAACCAAGATCTCATCCTACGGTATCGCGATCGGTTACATTGCTGCTTTGCTTGTACAAACTATCGGTATTCTCATCGTCATCGCGTTCCAATCCTCCAACTTTGGCCTCCGCCTGGTCCTCTTCGTCATCGGCGCGTGGTGGTTTGTCTTCACACTACCGACAGCGCGCTGGCTGCGTCCCCGTCCAGGACCGCCTCTGCATATCGGTGCGCAAACCTCCAACTTTGGCACTGCCCTCGCGTACTTTGCATACTCGTGGAAATCTCTTGGCCGTACAGCGACCCACGCGCGGCATCTCAAGGATGTACTACTCTTCCTCGCAGCGTGGTTCCTACTTTCAGACAGCATTGCCACTGTATCCGGTACAGCAGTGCTCTTCGCAAAGACAACGCTAGGCATGTCGTACGCCATGCTCGCCCTAATAAACGTCATCGCAACAGTCTTCGGCGTTCTGGGCGCCTTCCTGTGGTCACGGCTATCTGCTTTCTTCCACTTGTCGCCAACACAAACAATCCTACTCTGCATCATGCTGTTCGAAGTAATCCCAATATACGGCCTTCTAGGGTATATACCAGCAGTCCAGCGTTTAGGATACCTGGGTTTGCAGCAGCAGTGGGAGATGTACCCTCTAGGTGCAGTCTACGGCTTCGTCCTTGGTGGTCTCAGCAGTTACTGCCGTGCGCTATTCGGCGAGCTCATCCCTCCTGGCTACGAAGCCGCCTTTTACGCCCTATACGCTATCACAGACAAAGGCAGCAGTGTCTTCGGTCCCGCTATTGTAGGCGCCATCACCGATGCTTATGGCGAGATTAGACCGGTAAGTCTGCTCAACACTTTCGAATTCATGCATCATACTAACGTCAACCACAGGCCTTCTGGTTCCTAGCCATCCTGGTCGGCCTCCCCTTCCCCATCATGATGCTCGTCAACGTAGACCGCGGCCGCACCGAAGGCGCCGCCCTCGCCAAAACCCTCGAGGAACTAGCGCGTGCTCAGGATCCTAGCCACATCGACGCCGACGATAATCTGTCGCAGGAGATCAGAGATGACCTCCGTAGCTCGTTTTCCTATCAGCGCTCTTGAGTTTTCGAATTACCTGGATCATGATGCCGTTTGCGTTCTGTCACGTTGCATTGGGATGCTGTTTGCGCAGTCTGGGTAGCTCTGTTGGCTCGCCAGCTGGCCTGGCAGGCTATGTTTCGTGCTTCATGTATTGGTGTCTGCACTGCATTGTAAAGGCGCTTGTCTGCCGTTGGGATCTAACCTCTCATCTCTTGTTCGCTTTTTGGTTCGCATCATTGCGGGTTTGCCAGAGTGGCGTTGGAGGCGTTTTAGCTACGTTCAAAGCACGATGTGAATGATATATACGCAAGTTTTATACACTTTTGTATGTCTTCAAGTAGTTCGTGTCTTGAGCCTGAACTATCTGACTTCACTACATCGTCCTGGTATGCTCACATCTAACATCGTACAACATCGCCTGCACATGGTACCTAAGCATCGTTCACGCCACTCTGACAGCGCAGCAGACCCTCATCCATCGAGGTCGAACATCTCCCTCTGGTCCTCTCTCTCTTGCGGATCAGGAAAATTCTCCTTGATCTCTTTCCACATCTCCGTCACAATCTTCTGCCTCTTCTTTGCCACACGAATGCTCTTCTTCCACTCCTTCTCAATCGCTTCTCGCTCTGATGTTGTGACCTTGCAGAGTTAGCACAAACATGCATAAATCACTCTGAGTACATTGAACCTACCTTCTTCGCCTTTCCCTTCTTCAGTCCATCAAGTCTGGACTCGATCTGCTCTTTCTCCGTCTCAAGAGTGGTAACATTGGCGACAAGATCTGCCGTGCTGAGCGTGGAGTTGAGACTGGACAAGGAGCCACGCAGATTCTTTGCGACTGCGACAAGCGTGGTGGTCTGTGTGCGGAGATTGAGGATGGTTTCGTCCAGAGCGGCGAGTTGTTCAGTGGTGCATGCTTCGGCTGCGTTCTACAAGTGGGTCAGATCTGAGCAGATGTAGGGTAAGAGCAAGGATTGGATCATACCTGTAAAGCGTGGTATACGATTTGCTTGCCTGAGATTGTCAACTGATATGAACTGCAGACAGGCTCAACCAAGCTCACCAGCGGCACGCCCCTCGATTGCTTTCTGTTCGTGGAGATCTTTCAGAACCTTTGCCGCAGACGCTGCCCTGAATCAGTCGTTGTCGGATGAGAGTGAAAGGTCAACGAACCTTTTGTGACCTTGTTGTGTAGATTTGCCGAAACATCGATAGCCGAGTATGGGCGGTTTTGCTTGCCTGCGACCAGTCAGTCTTTGAGTACAGGGTGCAGTGCGATCGTTGGGCTCTCAGATGTGAGGTGAGGTGAGTGACTCACGTAGATACTCCAATACTAGATCTGCGGCCTCGTTGGCTGTGGCCTTCTCTTCTGTCTTCTTGCGGGGCGCCATCATCTGCTCTAGTAGCGATGATAGGGAAAATTGAATGAAGAAGAACAGCTTGCTAGGTGTAAGATGCGCCCGTGTTGGGATGGCGCTAAGTCACGGGCACACTCCAGACGGAAGGAGCCATCCTCGACCCAGGCAGGTGGGGTGAGCATGCTAAGAGCAATGATAGCAAATGACATTGAGACTGTGACCATGCATATACTCATGTAAATACTTGATTCGTTATTGCAAGCGCATTGCCAGCCCGTTAATTAGTACTTCAGCCTCCACGTTCACCAAACTGTGTTGCCCAGTCCTCAAATTCCTTCAGTCCTTGCTTGCTTACAGACGGTCTGATAGTCTGCAGGCTAGCTACAAAGTCCTGATATTGTATCGGTCGTATTTGATCCATCGTCATGGAAAGTAACTTCTCGCCCAGTGAGCGCAAAGGGCCCATTGCAGCGTCTTTCGCGAGCGCTGTTATATCGGAACCAGAGAAACCTGGAAAGAGATTAGTGTTATGATTCAGGTCCTCAATGATCATCACATACCCTCAGTGAGCTTGACCAAACGATCCAGATCGCGGTCACTCAACTCATGTTTCTGATGGCTCAATAGCGTCTGGACTTGTTGCTTCCGGACCCAATCTTCGGGCAGTGGGATATATTGCCTTCTTACAAATCTTCGTCTTGCTGCTTCATCGATCGCCCACGGCAGATTTGTTGCTGCGAGGACGAGAACCCTAGTTGCATCGCCCCTCTCTTTGTCCTTGTCCGTGACCGCGCTCCCGGCAGCTGCCTTTTGCAGATCGGACCACTGAATAAGGAACTCAGTTTTGATGCGTCGCGATGCTTCGTGCTCGCCGGATCCCGAACGCGACGAGAGGAGTGAGTCGATCTCGTCGACGAAGATGATTGATGGCGCCAGCATCTTTGCAAGCTGGAAAAGGGCGCGAACAAGCTTTTCTGACTCGCCCAGAAACTTCGACGTCAGACTACTAGCTGATATGGCGAAGAAAGTAGACTTTGACTCTGTAGCAACTGCCCTGGCCAACATCGTCTTTCCAGTTCCAGGGGGTCCAAACAAGAGCATGCCGCGTGCAGGTTCTCGCAGACCCATAAACAAGTCAGGCCTCAAGAACGGGTACACTACCGTCTCTTTCAGGGCGGATTTCGCAACTTCAAGTCCTGATACGTCGCTCCAGTGTACCTCATCTCCCTGTATCACGATCTCGTTTAATATCTGCTGTGCTGCTTGCTTATCGACGCCCCGTGGCAAATTCTTCATGATCTCATCCGTTTTGCGCTTCCATTCATCCGTCTCTTCTGGCTCCAGTTCCGCCTCAGAACTATCCGCACCTGGGGTATCTGGTAGTTCTGCACGCATCGAATTGCCTCTAGCCCTGCCCTTCCGCACTGGAGGTGGCCTCTGCTTGAGCAAATCTCCGTCCTCTTCCAGTGATAAAGACTCAGGTGAGTCCTCCTGCTCTGAACTGCTTCGCGCTTGTGTGTCATTGCTCTTGGGTTTCGGTACAAGTCTCCTTGTCGTCGGATCCCACATCACTCCACCTCGCTCGCCCCCAGTGTCGCCGTACGAATGGGCTGCAGCAGACGCGGCAAGAGATCGAGGGTCCGGTGTGGGCTTGGGATACTCCTTTCGGTAAGATGGTAATGGTGTACTGGGCCCTTGCGCGTTGTTCAGTCGACTCAAACCCACAGACTTTCGGGGTATTGCTGGCGCTGTTCGCTCGTTTGTAGCAGGTTTGACCGGCCCCGGATCAGTCTCACCACCAGGTGGTGGAACCGCATATGCGGTTGATGCTGACCCCTCGCCAGCTCTAAAGTAGAACGGTGCTTGTGCAGGCGGCGGTTGTGCTTCGGGTTTCGGAAAATAAGCACTCGGTCTCTCAGCAGCCGGCTTGTCGAGGGATGAGCGGGCGGAGGGTGTAAGAGAACTGGTCGATGGGTTCGGGGCCCCTAATGTTGGCCGAGTGGAGGATGCTGTGGCTTTGACACTCCACGCTTGGGTAGCTGCCTTTGAAGCATCCGGGCGACTTCTCAACGTGTTGGGCAACTTCGCCGAAGATGGCTTGCTCTCTCTCCCGGGTCTCAGTGTCCGTAGCATTCTGCCACTCTTCTCCGGGGATGGGGTACGTGTCTTTTTATCTCCTACTGGTCCTGGGGATAGCGTCGATGCGCTTCGAGTCTGGGTCAAGCTGTTGTCCCGTATGGAGCCAGTACCGGAGCTCTTCCGTGGCGCCATCGCCGGACGGTATGGCAATGCCGGCGGTCTTGAGAGATCTGTGTACTCTATGGGTGGTATAGATCCGGCTCCGAGCCATGATGTAGATGCGCTTGGATCGTTTTGCGATAGGGGCACGCCGTGGGGTGGTGGTGTGGGTGCATCGTTGTCTGACGAGAGCGAGGCAAGGCTCTCTTTCGACTCCTTGCGACTCTTTTTCAGCGCCTCCAACAGATCCACGCGCTCTTTACATTGCAGCTCCAACTGGCGTAGCGATTCGATCAGTGCCCTCTCTGTTTCGGACGCGGGGCGGTAGGTCGAGGGGTTGCGACGGGCGTTGTGGTAGTAGATGTGGTCAAGGGCGGTTTTCCATGATCGCAGCGCTTCTTTCTCGTTGTTCTATATGTCTCTCTGTCAGTGATGCTGGGCACATGCGACACTTGGGGGGTGGTTGGGCACTGACCTGGCCCTCAAAGTAGACTGCAGTCGAGCAGGCTAGGAAAGCCTCGTCGTAGGCTTTCTGCGTCGTGTTGGCGCGCATAGCGGAAAACATGTATATGATGCGCCCAATTCACGCGGGGGGTGGCGTGGAGGACAGAATAGGTGTCTCGCGTCCAGTCTCGGGCTCGTGTTTGTAGATTCGTCGCCGGTCTTAGTTCGCGCGGGTGTGTGACGTAGGTAGCTGCGTTTCGCAACCGCGAAGGCTGAGCAGCGACGACCATGGAAGACGACTTTGTCCTCACGCATTCATGCATCCTCTACGCAACTCGGCACGCTCTCTCTCGCGCTATTACATCAGATCACAAGGTAATACTGTCAACCCAGGATACGCGTGCTCACACAGCCACGAGGAAGGCGCATGTGCAAGTGGGGCTGCTATTCGCGCCCGGCTGTTATCGATTACGCACCTTGTTTGGGCTGAAGAGCGAAAATGTTCTTGGGTCTTGAGTGACGCCGACATTGAATTTGCTATATGATACAAGAATGCGCATGCCGTCGTGTGCTCGCATAACCAAGCATCCAGTACGCCGCCAGATCGGCTTCCACAAAAGCCTCTATGACTATACAATGGCAGTGAAGAAGCGTCGCGACGCAGCCCTATGCTCCTCCAGCGCGCCACACAATGCTAGACCTTGCCTTGGATGCCCAATACTGCCATGGTCGCTACTCTCCGCGACACTGCGTGTATATCGTTCCGTGGGTAGTGCGCATATCGCGGAATCAGAGGGCTCTCGTAATGGTTCAAAAGAAGATCAGTCAAATAGTCGTCTCTCTGTTATATGGCCGTTGATGAGTTGGTGCTCCTCCGAATGAAGAAAGCCTTGGCCATCTCGTATGCGGACCTATGCAGTGTCAGATCAATACCGGTTGCGGTGTCCAAGCTCAAAACTTACCAGCAAATTGCCGTGCTTGGCATGGTGGTGATGATTCGGGGTTTCAGACCACGGAAGTATCCCCTGTATCCTTCCCTTTGATGGATAATTTTGGCTGCCTGGATTAGGCCGGAGACGTTCTTCAATTCTGCGTCTCGAGCATTGCCGCGTGTTTGTAATAGCGTCTTGATGACATCGAGGGGAGTTGTGAGCCCCGCTGCAAATCCTCCGGCGATACCTCCGGCGAAGCAGTGCGTATAGGGGTCGTAGCGGCCGGTCGGGTTCATGACCTTGGACATCGATTCGTAGGCCATGAATTGAAGTGCGGTGAATGGCACCGTCATACACAGTGTAGTGGGGTATGAGACGTAGAATGCGCCCACGCCCTCAGTGCGGAGAACCTCTCGGGCGCATTGGGGAACGGACTTGTAGACGGAACCGTGCATTTGCATGCGTTGTTTTATGACTGCGAGATTCAGTAGGCGCGGAGCGAGGTCGTGGTGCGCGTCTTACCGTCAAAGGGATTCATCAGCGCATCACTGGAGATGGTGGCCGCGGCACCGCTAGCAGCTGTTGATGGTCAGTAGCTGCTCCCGCATTTGTAGTCGTGGTATTGCGCACCTGCCGCGAGGGGATGGTGTTCGTGGCTCTCTCCCTCATTGCCACCGAGGGCGTGCTTTGTAGCTTCGTAGGATGCAAAATAGACGGCATGCGCGGGACCTGCATTGTGTCAGTTCTCCTTGCCGGTCTTGCTTGTCTGACACTACCCACCTGCGCCCATTACCACGCTCGAGAGTCCCCTCCACAATGACCAGAAGCCCTCCGCCCTGGATATAGTGACCATGGCGTTCGAGATACCGCTGTACATGGCGCTCGGCGACGGGTTGACGATCTGCATGCGGGTCTGTCCGGAGTCAGCGCGCTGTCGGCAGTGCATGGAGAGCTTGATGGGAAGCTGCGTACCTTGAGCAAGTCGACGGGGTACATCACCGAGTGTTCCTATCGTCGGGTCAGTCGGGATTTATACACGGCGGCGACCTCGGAGACGTACCGCAACACCTGCGAATGCGCCCGCAAGCATGTTGGCGGTGAGGGAGAAGTTGGGCGGGAGCGCTTCATAACTGGCGCGCAAGTCAGCGACGGGTGTCTCTCATTTGCGGCGGTGCAATGGAGCTGTACTCGTGTTCTTCTTCGATAGGAACTGATGGCCGATCATTGGGGGCCATAAGTCGGCCGGCTACTGGCGCCGCGGATTCCAGCTTTGCGACTTGAGAGGGTTTTTGTTTTTGGGGTGGACGTAGAGCCTCCGCGCGTCGATGCAGAGGGGCGACTGTGGTGAGTGGGCAATGGTCTGAAATTGAAGTTGTTACTTTTGTTTGCAACTAACGGAAGCGCGAGATGACTTCAGCCGAACGCCGAGACGTCAGACCTAAATTCCGCCCGCGACTAGGTACTCTCGCTGAGTCGCTGCTATCTGCCCTACGTACCCATGCCTCCACCAGCGATGCCGGAGCTTCCATGGCAAACCTGCGCATGCGCATGCCACTTCATCTGCCAGCGAAGTTTTCATCCTGAGCCTGTTTGCCATGGCGGACGGCACATTTTCGCGACGCCCTACCCAAATGCCCCGTAAATCGGTGACAGGTGCCCGCGGAGATCAAGTACATCATCAACGCGATAGCTAGACTCGGCCAAGGTGCCTCGGATGTGGGAGGGGGAAGGTGCTTGGTATATCTTATCAGATCATCTCCGCCCGCACCTCGAGCCCGCCACACACGTCTGGTCCGCTGCCACTCGTCTACACGTTGTTCGCAAAGCTTGAATTTGCTCACGATACCCCGCAAAGTCGGCAAGTCTCGATTAGCGCATCCAGACTCGCATGCTGAATAATGTCCGATCTTGGGATGGTTTGCATAGTGCATGCCCGAGCTTCACCTGCAAAGCTCGCTAGGTGCACTGAGCACAGTGTTTGATAACAAATGGATAACCAGCGAACTTTCGTCTCCACTCCGCCTTGCAAGCTGAATAATAGGGCAAGTCTACACACGGAAGTTTGGACACCCGGAGCTATTTTTCGTAGATAGCTCACGGTGCCTTGGTCCGAGGCTATCCCATCCAGATTCGAGCAGAATGAGCAGCTATCGTACAGCCGGCAGCTGATCGTACAAGTACAATGAACGCGCGGTCTTCATGTGCTGCAACAAGCAATGCTATCCAGCCCCTCTGCCATGCCACGTTACGAGATGCCACGTCCGTGACCAGCTGGCGATGCCGTGATCCGGGATACCGGAGGTCCTTATATCTTGTTTGCGCATCAACACTCGCACCGCTTGTACCACCGGGGAAAGCTGACTACGTCCCTGATGTTAGATACACCAGCGAGGTAGCACAGGAGTCGATCGAACCCTAGACCAAAGCCTCCATGCGGTACACTGCCGTATCGGCGGAGATCCACATACCACTGCAGGGAGCCGTCTGATGCGTCGGTAGTGCTGTCCGGCGCTTGTTGAAGACCGTGTTCGTCCATGGACTGCAAGAGTTCTGCTAGTCGATGCTCACGCATAGAGCCCCCAACCAGTTCACAGATCTCAGGTATAAGGAGATCGAAGCATGCGACGGTCGAGGCGGCCGGGTTGTCAGCTGTCGGGTCATTTGACGGCGCCATGTAAAAAGGCTTGATGTTACGTGGGTAATCAGTGATGAATACGGGTCCACCGCGTCCCAAGCTCTCAGCCAAGAATCGTTCGTGCTCGGTCTGGAGACCATCTTCATGACCAGGTGCATACTCAAAATCCGCCTTGCCCTGAGCCACTGCGTCTTTAAGGTGCTGTATTGCGGCCGCATAGGTGGTTCGAGGCCATGGCCCCGCTACCAGCCCTTGCCACCGTTGTGCGAGGACAGTGTGCGACACGGATGTGCTCTCTTGGTCCTGGTCTCGTGCTCGTGCCTCGAGAAGTTCTTGACCTACAACCGACTCTTGTAATTTCAACGCAACGGAACGCAGCATATTTTCCACAACATCCATGACGACATTCACATCCTCTGTGAAAGCTAATTCAGCTTCCAGCATGTAGAACTCGCTAAGATGACGGGCTGTATCACTCTTCTCGGCTCGGAATGTTGGAGACAAGGCCCAGACCTTGTTTACTGACTGAGCTAAAGCCTCTAGGTGAAGCTGACTGGAGACCGTCAGATACTTGGGGGAACCGAAAAACATGTCTTCTTGCTTTTTGACCTGATTCGAAGAGCTTTTGTCTGCTGAAGAAGGTGCTCCAGGCGCCACAGTGAACACCTCTCCTGCGCCCTCGCAATCGGAGGAGGTGATGATTGGTGGATGGCACTGAATGAAATCATGTTCCGCAAAGTAGTTGGTCACTTGTGCAGTGACTAGCGATCTCAGCCGCAAGAGAAGCGAGTTAATTGGTAGTCGACTTCGGAGATGTGGGAGTGTGCGCAAAAATTCGGGCGTTTGGTATTTCTTCTGGATTGGGTAGGTCTGGAATTAAGATTCAAATCAGACATCGGGCAGGACTCCGAGGCTCACTCATGTTGACTTACTGTGGCATCATTCTCTCCCAATATTCGCACGTGGTTGACTTGAAGTTCATGGGATTGGCCTTGGCCTGGTGAGGGTGTCCACTTTCCCGTGACTGTCACTGCAGTGCCCGTAGAGAGTCTGATAGTACAGCATGTCAGTACTTACAGAGTGTTCTAAAGGGAGCTACTAACCCTTCTGCTAGTTGAGGAGGCAGGACGGCCTGGACTGTTTGCAAAGTCGAGCCGTCGCCTATAGCAGCGAATGCGATGCGTTTTTGCTTGCGCACCGTCCGTACATAGCCGTTTATCGTTAGTGCCTCGTTGTCCTGTGCACTCTGCTGAGACGAACTGGCCGATTGAGTTGGCCTTAGCAGCTCAGCAATAGTGTTTGGACAGAAGGTGGAACTGCAGCGGGGACGGCATAGTGATAGTGCATGTGCGCAAGGTAGAGCGGTTCCCCGGTTTCGGAATAGGTGCTGGGGACGGACAACGCTCCTCCGAACAGGCAGGAGCCAATTCATTTACGCGTCGGCAAATTTCGATCGGCCAGGAGCTGCGCAGTGTAGCGTAGAAACAGCACTCTCTATCACACGTGCGGGTTGATGTCTGCGAAACCTTGGAAAAAAACGAAGGACGCTTGGACCCCACGCTAGGATCGCGAAGGCCTCGCCCGTGCCGTTCCTGTGGCTCGTTGATCTCGACTGTAACACTTCAGCCATGGCTGAAACATCATGTGCTGCAAGGACCGACCATGTCCTTTCACGAGATTTGAGGCCCATGAGCATAGCGCCGATGGCCTTAGGAGCCTGTGGACTTGGTGTTCTTCTTGGTCGTTCCCTTGACCATCATTGGGTGGGTCAGCTTCCTCCTCCCCTCCACCGCCAGTAAGCACACCAAGACACAAACGCCACGCCCCACCAAGCTCGACGGCCGTTTGTACAACCTTTACCGTCTGCCAGGATACTTCCAGGCAAGGACCCGTCATCAAAGTGGCGGAAATGCTCGCTAGATGGACGTTTTCGTGCCACCTCCGCTGGCGGTGAGGAAGACGCCTCGTAGAACGCCATGCATTCCAGCAGAGTACCATTACCCTGCATCCGGATCTTAGTGCCGACGCTATTACTGCGACGCTATATCGTGCAGGATCTTGGTTAGCAGCTGTCATCATCGGCTTGCTCAACGCCGCCAGATCTTTCTAAACCGCTTTTAACTATTTGCAGATCGCTTCAAGGCCTGGACGATCGATCCAGCCACACATCCCTGCTCCAACACACTAGGAACCCGACACGGCACTTGGTGGCTTAAGGTGCCTGGCAGCTATGTGGGTGCACGGCATGGCCCCCAGGACCAGGATGAACTTTTGCAATCACAAGGCGCGGCTGCTACCGGCCATTCGACATCTGTGTCTTCCCTAGACTGCTCGGGCACACGACTCATGGCTCCATCTTTCCTGCAGGTCTGCGCTACGGCTGGTGTAGATGCTACCCGCGATGACTGCATGCACAGGGGAAGGCTTGATTCCCGCAGTGGACTACCGTTTTGGTAGCTGGCGCAGTGGAAATACGCCAGCTTAGTCTCCGGGGTCCATCTGGAACCATTATTTAGCTGCGTTATCACACGCCCTTGAGTAGCTGCTCAAGTGATATACTACCCTCTCGCCCGTTGGGTCACAGACTCGCTTTCGCTACTGTCAACCCTCGTTCCTCTCACGCTGTTCCACACTGCAGTCAACTACACCTTCATCATACGTCCATTCACACAAGCAGTCTACAGGAACCCCCTCACAGTACTTTACTACCATGCCGCCATCAAGACCAAAGCCGTCAGAAATAGCAGCCGAAGCAAAACGCGTATGGATGCCGCATATCTGGAAGCATTACATCCGAGACTCCAAAACCTCATACCTGTACCCAGACTCCTCGCAAATAAGGATCAACGTGGACAAGCGATCATCACAACGCACGAGAGTAGCAGTCATGGAAGGCGACCCCGTGAACTACGCTTTGGGCTGGTACCAAAGTGCTGTCAACGCAGACCCAGAGTGCAAGCGGATACCAGTGATCAACGTAGCAAACGAGAAGCGCGCTGGAGGTGACTGGGAATCTGGGCTCATGGCACCAGAGGAATGCTTCGCGCGGAGAAGCAACCTCGTGCATGCCCTGACAATGCCCTGGAACGCGCAATTGGGCCGAGAAGAAAACTATTACCCAATACCACAGACAGGCGGCATCTACTCCCCTGAAGTCTGTACGTTGGCATGCTAGTAACGATCGTCACGAGGCACAAGTCACTAACGGGCCGCAGTTGTTTTCCGAGCAGGCCCAGATCAAGACTATGCAACTTTCACAGACATAGCGTCCTTACCTGTGATATCCGTTGCACCCGTGCGGCGTCCCAAGCTTGACGAGAGCGGCTGCAAGTATTCGTTTGCACAAGAGAAGGAGCTCATGAAGGAGAAAATGCGGGCAGTACTGCGAATCGCTTCCTACTGCGGGCACAGGAACTTGGTATTGGGCGCTTTTGGACTAGGGCCTATATTCCGAAACCCGGCACAGGAGGTAGCCCGAATGTGGAGGAAACTACTCTTCGAAGAGGAGGAGTTCCATGGCGCATTCCAGGATGTCGTGTTTGCCATCGACAGTAGTATGGTTGGGTCGCCGAGCAAAGGGTGCGCGTCCGATGTGGAGATTTTTAGGCGCGAGTTCGACCCTGCGACTATTTGGCCGACAAAGTGGTGACCAACTGCCACTACGACGGCATCGAGGATGTAAGCAAACGGACCTCAGTAACAAAATCTTCGGATCAGCATTGGGTAGCTTTTGGGTAGCATGGGACATGATCACGAAGCCTACGAACAAAAGCACACGAACCGAAAGGCACACACACACACACGCACACACGTACACACGTACACACGGAGGCAGGATCCTTCGGCGACGCACCAACCCGATGGAGGGGTAAAATAAGCCACTTGACCCGGATGAAGTCATGGAAATGGTGGGGTGGGGGTCTTCTGTATGCATAGATAACCGAGAAAAAGCTCAGATCTCGCCGACCCGACGAGTCGAACCAGGTGGCGCGCTGCTGCTACTGCCGCTCGATTCTGCGGCTAAAACCTGCACGTCTTAGTAGCCAATCAGTATTAATCAACAATATTGGGTAACATGCTGTCCTGCGGCAAGACATTTGTCATGCTCCTTGCACTTTGCTGTTTTGGTGCGTGCAGGATTCCGGGCCCTGGAAGGTTGATTCCGATGCGCATGTTGATTCCGATGATTACTCTGATTAGGCTTTCGTGCTGATGAGGGGTTGCCAAACAGAGTTGAAGACTTCCATGTTCCCCCTCAACAGTAGAGTTACCGCTGTCAGGCTGTCAGCAACAAAGACTCGGGCAAAAGGAAACTGCCGACAGACAGCCACATGCCACATGCCCCTGGAGGTATGGTGACCCAACAAAAGGTCACAACCCTTGGCATCAGGGCCAAGACGCGGCCTGACCTACAGAACTCACGCTACGATGCTGCATAGAAACAACTCCCGCGCCTACTCCTAGGCCTGCATTGACAAGCTAAACACCGCTGATCCCCGATTCGTCCTTGCGTCTATGCGACGAACCCATCATGCAAGGAGTACACTTGACAGGCGCGGCTCGACACTCTATGGCTAGGCTACATCGGTGAGCGTTCCCAAGCTCCGGTGACGACATTATGCGAGTCTAGTCACAGTTCGAGTAAGGTAGTGTGTTGGATGTTTGGGACGGGCTACAGGACCGCGCACTGAGGGTGGGAGGTTCATGCACTTCCATTTGATCTGAGGGTCTAAGGTAAACGCGATGCCTTGCATTTGAGTGCATGGAGAGTGTGTGGGTGCTATGCCCCATCGTGTGAGAAGTCTAGAACGGCAGGGAAGCCGAGCTGCGTGATAGCTGCAAACGCTTTTTGGGAGCGCTTTGAGAGTAGTATACATATTGTACATTGGTCATGAGCGGCATTATTAGGGCTGTTCAGCCATCCTCCATCTATCTGTTCTGGCCCGGCAGTGGTAGTTGCGGGGCAGTGATTTCTCCACCTTGCATCTCGATCTTCTTGATCGTCTGTTCTCTTTGGTAGTTTACGACTCGTTGCTTCTTGAAGTATTCGACCTAGAGAATGTTAGCCTAGTATTCGGGTAAGATCCTTGTAAGATGTTCAATCTGTGGTCACAGGAAGCCTGTGTAGTGACCCAACCGCCGTTTCTTTTGCAAACATGAACGTATGCTGCTTGCGATTTCGAGCCTTGACGTACCCAGCTGTGTGCACAGTTCTTCTCAAACTCCTGATCAAATGACGAGCAGAAGCTGGCCGCCTTGTCCCTACCAGACTTTGTATTTATGCTATCCAGGACGTTGTTCTTGTCGAGACATTCGAAGAAAGCGTCGCGTGCAGCGTAACATTGTTTCCGGTTGGATCGCGATGGCGACTCGAATGCACCGCCTTCTGTCTTCTTGACGCCCGAGTCGTCCTTGGAGCTTGAGCCGAACCAACCCATGGCGGCGATTTTCGAGCTTGCGGAGGAGATGCGGAGGTGGAGGCGACGGTCGAAACTGCCGCGGGTGTCAGTCGCAAGGTGGGGTACTCGCAGGTAGACCAAATCGGGGTGATAACGTACATCGGTAGTGTAAGTCTGGAAGTCGGATTTGTAGAGTTGATAGGGTTGTCGTCGATAGACGTTGGAGAGCGCAACGATGTCGAATTCGTGCTTGGCAGACCCTAAGCTATGACATCGGCGCTGGCTGTCCACGTTTCGCCGAACCGTTAGGGAACCCATGAATCAACAGGCAACCTTACAACTACAACCAGCCAAATCGACAACTCCCCTTATGCTCGGGTTATAGCGCATCGACCGCGTATTGATGCCACGCCGACGCCGCCCTCCACGACCCGGCGCACTTGCGGATCTGTCCCCAACCCGCATCCTCACGCAGATTGTACTCCTACAGGCTGCCTACTATGCATGCGCCGGCGTCCTCATCCTCTTCACCGCGCTGGTAGCGGGCAAGGAGGTCAGCACCGATCTCCTGTTCAGCTGGCAAAGTCTACGCGGCGATACCACAATCGGGTGGACGCTGGGTCTGGTCTGGGTGCTGAATAGTCTCACTTGGTAAGCATTCCAACGCGCTGGATAATCAGTCATACCATGGTCTAACACGCGGCAGTGCCATCTTCATACTTCTCCTTATCGCGCGCTCAAAACTCGTTCTCGACTTCGCCCTGACTGTCCACTTTATCCACCTGATCGTCACCTCCCTATATACGCACGCGATACCCACCCACATGTTCTGGTGGGCCCTCCAGATATGCAGCGCGACCATCATGACTTCGCTGGGCGTGTGGGCATGCCAGTGGCGCGAACTGAAGCCAATCAATTTCGGTAGCAAGCCGCCTGCGCGATCACAACCAGCTACAGAGGACGAAGGTGGAGAATCTAGAGGGCGAGGGAGGGGCAGAGGGAGAGACGGTGCTGGTGAATACGAGATGGTGGGGATGAATGAGGGGGATAATAACGTCTGATCAGATTTCAGACCTGCATAATTGGCGTTTGGGTTGGGTTCACTTGGATACATGCATGTGAGAGGAAGGAGGCTGTTGAGAGCCATCACATTATACCCTTAGAAAGCATGGAGCATATTACATTAAGATTCGTCTTCTACTTTCCCATGTCTTTAATCTCGGACGCACCATAGTGTCATCGACACTCGTAACTTTCTATTTCTCTACCTGCGAGAAACCATCTGGAGCCACTGCTTTCGAACTCGACAACTCCATCTCTTACTGCAAACCATGGTAATGCCTTTGGTTCCATACTGACATCTAATGCTTCTCTTTCCTCGGTGCTGATATTCGGCGTGACTCTGCACATGATTCTTTCCAGTCTTGCGCGTGATACTGACCGGCCTTGTTCGGTGGCTTCCATCACTTGTACAACGCTTGGTCGATCCGGTAAGACTTTACCTAGTCAGGCTGTCAGCAACGGTCGGATTGAAGCCTGGTGCATGTGACATACCTGGGTAGACCCTCGTTCGTAATGGTATTTTAACCTGATGCACCTCATTGCTTCCACTTTCCTTGAATGCTAAGACGACGTCGGTACTTTGCGATTGGTTAAGTTCGTGTTCTTGGAGGAGAGGTAGCTGAGTGTCATGCTTTGGTATGCTGAGAGCGGGAACAGTCAGGCACAGCGACAGATTGTAAAAGAAGTGTCTTAGTAACATGGTTCCTGCGAAGGAGGAAGAAGATGCGGTAAGGTGTATGGTGTTTTGGAGTAAATGCTTCAATATGAGTTGGCGCAGGTGCTAAACCCGTCCAAGAGGGTAATTACGGTAGCGAGTTCTGAAAGTGCACCGGCAGACCCTTCCTAGATTGACAAGAATTGGATCCTGTTCTATATAAATACGGGAGCATATTGGCTGAAACGTTTATAAAGAACTGCCACCTACTAAGCTAGCTGCCGGGACAGCGGCTCGGGCTGCCCAAGCAGCAGGGTAGCAGCGTTGACACCGCCTAGTAATTTCCTCGCGCTGGGCCTAGATCGTTGATGTTCTCCATCACCACACGAATCCCTTATAGCTGGACTTGCGCGATAAGACAAGTACCATCGGGAGGTTCGCATGAGAGCTTAACAAGTGGTTCGGGGAGAGACATCAGTTCCTAGTGAGCCTCGAATCGGAGTGGGCGAGACGCGTGAAGCTCTAGCGCGAAGCACGTGCACCAGCCTCTGCAACAGTCACAATCCCTGTCTCGAAGCTTTCGACATCACCACCATTTTCTCGGTGCATACACCACAATGATCACTCACTAACACGTATGGGCTAACGCAGGTACGATACGATCAAGCACACAATGAACCCCAATAATGGATACTACGGGCAGTGGCCGCCAGGACAGCCACCGGATAATAGACGCTTCTTACCCGTTGCAGGTACTTTTGGAGAGGCTGCGCCAAGCTTGATGCAACCACCTGCGCAGCATGGCAGACAACAATACCCCGTACATTTCCCACCAAACGCCGTATTTCCTCCTCAAGAGGTATACCCACATCCGCCTCCATTCCAGCCTTCACTTCACCATCAGCCGCCAGCCCGGAGTCCTTTCATACCTCTCATCCCACTCAGCGCTGTAGAGGATTTGGAGGAAGAGGAGCCTCCGCCTTTCACTAGTGGAGGGTTCCAGGATCCGTTCAATAGAGCCTATGCTACCAGTGGACCTGCAGTCTTTGAAGGATTCATCCCAGCCAACCCGGGGCAAGAGGACGATGATGAGTATACCAACGCGACCAGATTTCGTGATTCGCGATATGACCGCGACTTTGATAGTTCGGATTCCGATCAAGATGACTTTCGGCTGACGATGGAGGAAGAGGAGGAACTACAACGGATCGAGAACAAAGACGATTCAGAAGTAGACGCAGACTACGAATCGGAAGATGCACAGGAAGATGAAGGTGATCCAGACGAAATGGAGCTAGGCGTCGAGTTTGAGGATACTGAAGAGCGGACAAAGTACAAGAGAGGAAAGGGTAGAGGCAGAGGCACACTCAAGACTCCAATCACCGCCAGTATCATACCAGCGTCTAGCACCAGAGGGCGAGGTAGTGGAAAACGAGGACGTCCTTCGACTAGGGGTCGTGGCGGCAGAGGGGGCAATAATGGTGCCAGACCGACCCCTCGGAAAAAGAAGCGAGGCAAGCCCGGAAGAGAAAAGGGACCCAGAGGTCCCCGAGCCGTTGCCGACCCGGGTGCAGAATGGAAAGCACTGCAAAAGCAGGCCAACGCCAAGTTCATCGAAAAGGACTACGAAGCTGCCCTCGCATTTGCCCAGCAAGCCATTCAACTCAATCCCGAGATCTTCGATGCTTACAACATTGCATCCGAGATCTATACCGAGATGGGTCGAGAGGAGGACTCATTAGCTGTACTCCTGGCTGGTGCGCCAACTAAACGTGATCCTGGTCTTTGGCAGTATATCATCGAGCGCATAGAACGATTGGATCCAGAGAAACATCCCCAGTTTACAGACGAGAACAAATCGGCTGCCATCCTTCCATGTTTGAATGAGATTATCTTGCTCAACAACGACTATGAAGCCCGAAGTCGCAAGCTTGAAATTGAAGCGCAATTGGGTCGTTCATCCAAGTGCGTCGCACTCGGCCTCAAGATGCTCAAAACACTCAAGGAACAGGGAGAAGATCCGGATGTCAGTGTATTAAAGATCATGGCAATGATGGGTACTGCCTCTCCAAAACAGACTAGGATACACCTTAACAAGCTGCTGAACAGCTTTGAGGAGGCCATTGACGTTTTTACACAGCCTGACCGGGATCCAGTCGAGAATGAACTCGATTGGGAGCTGATCAATATTTATCTCGATCTTTTAGATCGAGCTGGTAGCTATGGTGTTGGTGTCACGCGACTCAAAGAGCTTGCCCGGTGGAAGCAGGGTAGGCGTTCCGAGACATTCTGGGACGAGCTGAAAGACGATCGCGAGTTCGATGTCGAAGATGAGCCAAGACGCGTTACTGTGCCTCAATTCGTCCGAGCATCGCAGGATGCAGCCTATGGCTCAACCCTACCATTGGAGATCAGGGTGAAGCTAGGCCTGTTTCGCTTACGCAGGAGCAAGGATGACTTTGAAGAAGCGATGGTAAGTCGAATGACTGCGTCGAAAGCTACGCATTACTAACTACGATATAGCGTCACCTTGAGATGTTGGAGCCAGATAACCATGACGCTGATGCTCTGATTTGGGACTACGAAGACCTATTTCGTATCATTGGCGACGCTCTTCATGCCACCGGCCATGACGAACACGCGCTGCGATTTTACGAGCCCTTATTCGACAAAAGTTCGAATGAGTTCAACCTCCAAAGTTACATTGGCCTGCACACATGCTTCAAGAACCTAGAGAGGACCGAGAGGGCGGCAGAGGTGATTCCAATCCTGAAGAAATGGCCGGCTGAGAACTATGACGATCTCGCTGTCCTTGCGAAGTTTTTTGAAGATCAAGGCATGTGGCAAGAAGCTGGGCAGCGCGCTGAGACCATCTATCGCGACAAGTACGGCCACAAGCTCAAAGCGCTCGGGTTTGAGGCATACGATGAGCTCAGAGTGTACTACTACAACCAGCGAAGGCAAGCTCGTGGTCGATATGGAGTTCGGAAAAGCACGGTCAGAAGGAATAGGAAAAGGATGCAGAAAGCAACAGGTCAGACAGGTGAAGAGGAGGATTCTGCAAACGAGAACGGCAATGTGGAGCTTCCCGCACTCATTGCCCCGACCGAACGCCCCAAGAAGGGTTTCTTCCGAACGAAGAGAGCCAAGGCGCCCAAGGTTCAGGCGTTCCTTGATGTACGTGATGAAGACGCCGATACAGTTCCCGATACTGAACCGAAACGAACTACACTTGAAGGTACCGACGTGCCGTATCGAGCGATCAATAACAGACTGTTTCGCCATAAGCTCCAGAAACTGGCGACCGACCACGCCGAAGACCTCAAATCAGCCCGAGCTCAGCACCGGGAGATCGTTTCCAGTTTCAAGCGACTGGAAGAGATATGGGAAATGGCAGAGGACGGGGACGAGGATGCTATACATGAAGTTCTGTCCATTACCCGGGAGCTCATCGAAGAGTTCTCCACATTCGATCTGTTCTACTCAAACCGGAAGGAAGATCTCATGACTTACTTCCGTCGCGTCACAGGTGGCGATCTCTGGAAAGAGTCTTCGCTGATGGTACTTGCCGTGGTAGCAAACAACGTTGAAGACGGAGAGATAGATCCTGAGCTACGCGAGCGACCAGATTCGGCTCCATCTGATTTCTGGGGCATTCATTTTGACAAATGGTGTGATGCATTTGGTCGCTATGCTATTCTGCTTGCCAGCGAAGGAGATGAAGAGCAATGTTTCGCTACGCTCGACATAGCCACTCAGGCCAATGTCTTCCATCGCAACCAAAAATACCACCAACAATTACAGCTATGTCGCCTCACATGCGCCCTCGCAGCGGACAACTCGCGCCAAGCGTCTGTAGCAACACGCTGGCTCCTCAAAGAATACCCATTCGGTACCGACCTCTTTCGCCTCTATGGCGCTGTCAACCGTCTCTGTTCCTTCCCGGAGGGATTTGCAACAGGCCCGGCATACAAAGTGCTCATGCGCTACATCAAGACCATGGACTACGCGCTTCTGACCCCAGCACAGCGCATTGCATATAACTTCCGCGACACAAAGGACAGCAAAGGAGGATTCAGAAACAACATCAACGTCGAAGACGTAGACAAGGTCAAAGATCACGATCCCGCGCTGTTTGCATTATACGGACATGTATTGATGTGCGGTGGAAGCTACATGGCCGCACTCAACTACTACTTCCGCGCCTTTGCCATCACACCTGAGGATCCAGTATTGAATCTGAGTATCGGCGTGGCGTACATTCAACACGCGATGAAGCGACTGTCTGAAAACCGACAGTACCAGATCCAACAGGGTCTGTCCTTCGTCTACAGATACTATGACATGCGCTCCAAAAGCCCTCATGCTATCCATCAGCAAGAGGCGGAGTTCAACGTCGGGAGGATGTGGCATGGGTTGGGTCTTGTCGCGCAGGCGCTTCCGGCGTATGAGAGGTGTTGCGCGCTTAGTGACAAGGTCAGACAGGAGGCAGAAGATCAGTGCCAGGATGGGAATTGGGGGTATGAGGACTTCGGCACGGATGCCGCCTTTGCTATGCAAAGCATCTATGCTATCACCGGTAACTTCGAAGGCGCTCTGGATGTTACGGAAAGGTTGCTCGTCATTGAGTAAACGGAAGCGTCCGTGCGGGCCTCAACGGTGGCCCTAAAACGTCCTTCATGCAAATACCAATGATTCAAGTTGCTTTTACAAATACCCAAAATCTGAATTCAAACGCAGATCATCATGAGCGTCCTCCCCCCACATGATAGTTATCATCAATGCTCTCCTCCACATTCCGACTACCATTTCCTCCCTCCACCGACCGTGCATCAAACAGGGCCGAAGAATGTGATCCAACATGCATGTTCGATTCTGCAAGGGCGGCCAAAACGCGTAAAAACAACGACAAGAGAAAATAACACCCAGAAAGAAGCGCCTGCATCGCTTATCGACCCGAAGCCGCAGGCCGTGTGCACAAGCTAATGCACCTTCCAAACTGCAGACTTCCACCGCAACCTGCATACATATACTGCGCCTCGTACCCGCATCCGCGTCGTCCCTCACACCATGTCATCTCATGCCATTCTCTACGGCGGAAGGCACGCGGCAAGCCCAAAGGCGTTTTTAGCCGGACACACCCCAGGCAGGTAGACAGGGAACCTCAGCAGCACCTTCCCCATTTTGTGGCACACGACACGTGGAATTGCCAGGGCTCCCACAATCATCCGATCATGTCACAATCGTGCGTTTGCTGTTGAGTAATCACAACACCTCATTATATCCTGGGCATCGTCATGGCTCGATTTGTTTCGGAGTGGCTGCAACGCGTACCGTACGATTTTCTGCGTCTGCGACGCCACGGGCGTTGCAAGAGGCGCAGATTACTGGTTTGGTTACACGACGACGCATCATGGCATGTTGGCAGACAAGACAGACACCGCTGGCATTTGTTTGTGTTATGGGCGGTGTGTGTGTGTAATGTGTAATTTGTAATGTGTAATTTGTGGTGAGTAGTGAGGATCGGAAAGCTGTGTAGCAGTCGTACAGTCTCATCTACGATTTTACCCGTAGATCTCTGTGATACTAGAGGGGTTTTCTTATGCGGTCTGCTGGTTACATGTTGTACGGGGAGATCTGCTGGGAAACGGAGATAGGCGGGTGGGGCGGCGAGGATGGGTTGTGCTACTTGTGGGCAACGTCAAGATTGTGTGATGTGAGTAGTTGAGGCGGCGAGGCGGAAATTGTGCAATGGGTGAACGACCGGAAGTCGACGCTGAACAAGACGGCATGGGTAGGATTCTATGTAGATCTCTGTGAGGATGTCACAAGCGTACCGGAGATAGTCTATTTCCTGATACCCCAGACATCTCCGCCCATTGCCACGACCTTGCCATCTGCTTCCAAATCGCCTAATAGCTGCTTCACTTCTTCGGCTCCGAATGGGAATCCTCCTTGAACCATCATACGCATCATCATGGTGATGCGACCCGCATTCATATTACCCTGGTTTGCCATCATGCCCAGTATGAAGGCTGTGTAGACGTCCTTCTTCTCATAGAGCATCTCACTCTGAGATTTGACAGTGTTGTTGGTGGCGTTGGCTTGGATGGTAGCTAGTTCTTCTGCTGCAGCCGCTGCATCGGCATCGTGAGCACCAGTTTTAGACGTCGGTTTGGGGAGAGACTCGATGATAGAGTAGGTAGATGGCGCGTGGAAGCGGAGTACAGACTTTCCAACCCAGAAAGCGAGAGCTTGGGTGACGAGGCTCTCGTCCATTTCTAGCATCTCTTCTAGCTGAGATACAGTGCGTGTGATACCTTCGCCGCCCTTGTCTGAGTGTTTTGCTTCCTCGTCGGGTTGAGGTTGGAAGGCGTAGATCACACTGACTTGCCAGGGTGTGAGGTGGTCGAAGTCTTCTGTACGGTCGTCAAAGGTGAGGGTTATAGAGCCGTCGCCCAAGGCATTCATCCATCGCAGTTTACGCATGCCTTTGATACGCTCGAAACGCGACTCGTACTCCTTTTGCAACGCATCGATCTGTGCGGGTACGCGGAAAGTGTCATCGCGAAGCTGTGGCCAGAAGAACGATGATAGGATCTGTGCGTTGAGCGTTGGGCCAGTAGGTGCCGCAGTGTTGGATGCAGAAGGAGTGATGTTTCGAGTTGAACGTCCGGGTCTGCGAGGTTGTGGTGTGCGTGGCTGTCGGCCGTCTGGTGTCTGAGGTTCTCTGCTACGGTGGTCTGGCGTAACAAGTGATGTTGCGGCTGGTACGCTAATTGTTGTGCGGATACTGCCGTTGATACGCTTCGATTCCAAGACATCTCGCAACATGACCTCGCAAGCTTGTAGCTTGTCGTCACCCAAGCGGACTTTGATGAGCTCCAATAGTCGAATCTCTTTCTCATATTCTGGATCTTGACATCTAAGCAAGTGATCACCATATATGTTCTTCAGCTCGTTGATAAAGTCCTCTCGCTCCCAGAGTGTTAAGAGGAACCATATCACGTCTTCAACTTTTGACTTTTTATAGTCTGGTGAGGCGTCTTGTGGTAGAGGCTGCCAATTCATGTCGTTCCAGTTGAGTTCCTCATCAGTATCTTGCCCGTAGTTTGCAAACGGCTTTACCATCTCGCTGGCAATCTCGTACGAGAGCTCGCTGTTAGATGAGAATTTACCACCAGTTTCGTCGGTCAGGTCAGTGAGCAGACTCGATATTATGATGCGTGCTGTGTCCTCTCGCTCCTTCAGGTACCGCCTGATTGGTCTAGCTACACGCTCAAGCAGCACTCCCTTGGGTTCAAGCTCGTGGAAGGAGCGAATGATGGAGATGTAGACGTTCAGTATATAGGTCGTGGTAGCTCCAGGATGTAACAGGCGTCTCGCTATTTGCTGAGAAAAGCTCGAGGTGAGATGTTGCTTCGCGTTTGAAACCCGCAGATACTCTTTGATGTCCAGGATGGCGCCCATACTTTTGTCCCAGTGTATGACAAAATCGAATAAGTTGTCAACTCTCGCCCGACCAAGCCTAGCTAGAGCCATCTCTTGCCATGAAGCCAATTCGGTCGGCAGAATGCTACTCTGCTCGCACCGCAGACATTCTAGTACCAATTCGACGAGCGGACAGAAGCCATCCTGAATCCACAGTCTTAACTGCGGCACAACTGACTTCTTGGAATACCAGTCTACCTTCAAGTAGTGGCTTGTGATGAAAGAGTCGAGCAGCTTGTTCATGGCATGTGCGAAGGCCTCCTGCGCACTATCGCCACCGAGTCCAACGCGCTCTAGGCTTTGTAGCAAGGTGATCATTCGCTTTCTGCACTCCTGTGTCTTCTCGGGTGAAGCACTCGGCTGCATGCCATCGTGTCGGGTATATATGCGGAACAAGCGACATCCAGCGTCGTACAAGACATAGCTCAACGTCTTCCCATACCGCTGCAGCGGCAGACAATGCGCAAAGACAGCCTGTATGTCCCGGCGAAACTTCCAATCTGCTGCACTCGCAGTATCTGAGTCGGCGATCTGTGTAGGTCTGCTCGGTCGAAGGGTCGCATTACTGGCGTTCTGCTGTAATGAAGGCAACAAGTGGTCGGTGAAGGGCTGGAGGTACACGTTCTGCACCTGCTCGAGGACACGCTGCGTTTCGTCGAGGATCTCCCAGGCTCGCTTGAGCTCAACTTCATCCTCCCACAACTCTTCTAGGCCAGGTCGGATATGGTTCGCAAAGTGCAACCTGCACTCGTTCGTGTACCATTCGACCAGAGTCTCCTCCTTCTCATCGTCGCTCTTGCCTTCTCCGTTCAAGAGAAAGCCCAGGGCTTCCTCAACCTCCCTGTTCTTCTGTGTTCTAGGCGCAAAGTTGACATCTTTTGGCAAACTCAAGAATCGCGTCGCGCAACTCCATGCTATGTTGCGCTTGACTGCCCTGTGCTGTCCCTGCCCATGTGCTTGCGCTGGTGTTCGGCTCTCGGCGTTCCTCAGAGCGTACGGGCTACCGAACGAGGTCCCAGGCGCTGTATGCCCCAAATCTGGTGTCGCAATCGGCGTCGGTGTGCTGTGCGAGAAGGAGAGGACTGGAAAGACGGACGCGAAGACCAGGGTGGAATGGTCCATGGCGGACGGAGGTGCGACGGAGGCCCCACTATGCGACTGTTTGGGCTCGTGTTTGTGTACGTGGTGATATGAGAGACTTCATGGACGTGCAATCGATGTACCATCTAACGACGGGTATGTTGCTGCTACAAGTCTGCTCATCGTCGGGTCTTGGGGATTGTTGTCTGTTTGTTCGCGCAGCAGCGGTCGCGACCACCGCTCATCAAGCTCGGGCCAGCTCCAACGCGTATTCACGTGGGGTAACCGCCATGTCAAAGCATGACGAAAAGCATCTGACCTTCACCGTTGTGCGCACATCTTGGTCAAATGATGATGTTTCTCAATTTCTAGTACTATATTGCCTGCGAATACATCGAGTCATGATTCGACATTGTGCAAATACGAGAGCTTAGGTCTCGAGACTACATACCTGATGGAAAAAGTATCAAGGATATCTACCATGTACGCCTCCTGCACCGTCCCATTCCAAGCTCCATTCCATGCGTACAGAAAATGCTGCAGTAATACTATAGAACACCATGCCCGTCGTATCAGTCACATTACATCAAGGCCTCAGCACGCCGTGCCGCCTCCTAAACGCCTCAACTCGTTCCTCGTAGAAAAGTATCTCTCGAACACGTAACTTTGGACCTTTTTGCGAGTCCTGCACAAACGATTCATCGTCGCTCTCAACGTCGACATCGTCACTTGCTTCGCTCTCTGTCTCATCACCGCCGGGCGGCATAGCGCCATCGTCCATGTCATCGTCGTCTTCGTCTTCCGTAGCTTCGCTCTCGTCGTCGGATAACATCGGATCATGTGTAGCGTATGCAGATCCACTGCCATCGGCATGCATGCCATCGTGTCGTAGGTCATAATTTGATGGTCGATTTTCCAGAATCTCAAAGCACTTGGTAGATAGACCCATGTAGCAGAGCTCTATCTCCGGTCGCAAGTGCACAATGTCGAGTATCTGGTATGCGAGTTCGCGTGGATCGATATTACTGCCATGGGCGTGATCGGCGATATAAGGGATATACAGGGAGCGAATATGAGGGATATACGGGAGACGTTGGAGGAAGTGGTGCTGTACAGACGTCAGTCGCATTTCGTGAAATTGTAATGAGGCGCAACATACCCAGTCTTTGTAGTCGATGGACACTGCGAGTTCCCGCAAGCTGTTCATACGGCCGCTTGTTATGTATGTCAGGATCTCGCGGTTCAGCATCCACCGTCTCCACCTTGAACTATTGGTCGTGTGTCCGTCTGGGCTCTTCTCTCCACTGTCTATCATTAGTTTCTTCAAACTTCCTCGATGTCTCCGCAATGGCCCCTTGTAGATCGCATCTACTGTTACCGTAGACGAGTAAGAGCGGCCTTCTTGGAGAAAGAGCACTTCAAGACTATTCGGCGCCAGTGTCTCTTTGAGAAAGGTGATCAGCGAAGGAGACACTGTATTAGTGTGTATTCGCTTGAGGTTGAGCTGGTATTCTGATCGAAGGGTGTAGGAGGCCTTGTACGCCTTGGATGAAGACGGTGAGCCAGGGTAGGGGGGGCGAGGGGTGTATGTTCTCCGTAGTATTTTCCACAGTTGTTCGTGATTGCTGCAGTGAAGAAGAGTCAACGTCGATAGGATCGACCAATCGAAGGCTCTGCGAAGCACTGGGACGGAGAGAGGAACGCGTTCGAGCTCCAGTACTTCAAGTTTCAGTTTGCCAGTCAGCCGCGGCTCATCTTCTGAGCCAGGAGTCTCGTCACGAGATGGAGGTGTCTTTGCAGTGACTCTCTCCGTACCAGGAGCCTGCGCAGTCTGTCCAGAACCAAACGGCTGATTGTCATTGAACAGACTAACGCCCTCTGTTATGGAGTTATCTTCCATCGGATTACCGAAATGATCCACATCCTGGTCCGGGTCGCGTTCTTGTAGTGAGAGCGAGGCTATGGAGGGCAGGGGCAAGGAGGCTGCCGATTTGGCTGGCGTTGCTTCTACTGATCGCTCTGTGACGCCGGTAGCGCTGGACTTTTGGGTTGGAGGTTCTTCCGAATGGCGCATGTTGTGTATGCGGCCGACGAGGATGCCGAGAACACCTCCTAGCCGTTTCTCTCCTATTGAACACGCAGCGGTCGATGTAGCGTTGTAGTCGACTTGTTGAAGACCTTCACCCTCCCAGACGGTCACCCAGTCCCGCTGCTGTGCATGGGCTGCGATACCGATCCGTAGTTCGCGTAGTTTCTTCTGGGATCTTGCGATCAAAATGCTCATCTCGTCGAGGTAAGGCAACTCGTCGATGTCCAAGACACTCAAACTCTTGAGCGCAGGTATGGCAGAAAAGGTAGGGTGTTCGACTCGATCTAGCGCAGACATGCTACTCGGTGCGTACGGGGGTACCACAACAACGGGGGCTTGGACGGTGCCAAGTCCACTCGGATGTGTAGCGTTCGGGGGTGGAGGGAGGTTTTGATTGTTGAGTATCATGGGTGGTGCGGGCGGCGGGATCGGCGCGTCGATTGTGTTGTCGTGCCATCGTATCCAGAGGCGGTCCAGACGGCATTCCTCACCGTCACTCCGGTGGGCGAGACTCGACAGCGCAAGCCAGACATCGCGAAGCACACCCGTAGGCATATCCCACACGAACGTCTCCAGATTGATCATGCGCGCAATCGCAAGCGCCACCAAGGTCCCCAGCATCTTTCCGCCTTCCTTGGTGATCATGTATTCCTGAACCCATGCCTGCGGTCCATTGCCAAGAGAGAACTTCTTGGTAAACTGTCCGTAGTAGTTGCCAAAGCGCCGCTGCGGAACAGGGTATGGGTTGGCGGCAGTCCTCAGCAGTGCGGTCGGCGTCTGTCCCTGCAGCCTCAGCCGGTTCTGGTGGGGGAAGCAGTCGTCGCCCATGACCAGCGTCGCGAGGCCATAGGTGAGAGCATCGACGCCAGCGCGAGGCTCGTTGTGGGTGCTCTCGTCGGGCCACACAATGTCGAAACGCGAGTATATGCATGGAATCGTGAGTCGATGGAGGGCCGAGTGACAGAGGCACAGCGAGGTGAGGTCGTTGGTGTGTGGGAGCTGTTGAGGTGCACGTCAGCATCGAGCCATGGCCGTGCCGCATGACAGGGTGCAGCGCATAAGGCGTCCCTACTCACCTGGTGTATAATTTCTTTGAGGATGTCCATGGGCAGATCCAGCAGCTTCAGCGGCCCCTTGGTCGCCTTCTCTTTCCCTTTGGGTTCCATGGCCTGCTCAGCTGATCCCGTCGCATTCACCACACTCGGCGCCGGGGCACTCGTCCGCGCACCCTCGGCGTGTCCCTGCATGTCGCCCGTCTGCGCGTCGTCCTGCGCGGGCGAGAAGGAGCGGGCGGCGTTTCTGTCGGAAGGTTGCGGCGACGCAGTGGTTGGAGTGCCGGGTGTTGAGAGTGGGGAGTCGGCCATGATGGTGCGTCGACGGCGAGTCGGTGGGGGGCATATAGGCTCCCGGAGGAGGGTAGGAAGCCAGGTGCAGAGACAGCACGGAAATCTGCTTCTCACATGGGCCCAAGGTTTGCCAGCAAGTCGAGAGGTGGGAGAGTTGTATCAGACCCGTCCATCGACGTGGTTGGCCAAGAGACCCTGGATCCCGGTGCACATCCGCCTTACCTTTTGCATACCCACTCCGTTCCCTGTACAACCCGCTGCGGCCGCTTACGCCGCAACTCGCGACTACGCTTTGCGCGGCAAACGTCACGGCCACATTACGGGATCTCTTCTTGAACACAGCGCGAGTTAAATTTTTGATCATTTTGACAGACTAGCATCCAGCCAGTATGCAGGAACGCTAGAAAAGTGACCATGGTACTATATGCATATGGCTACGAGACGTCTCACATTTCTTTCGCCAGCGGGTATATCCATACTCAAACTCCGTGACCATTGGCCCACACGACAACAACAACACCGACAAATACCAACACATTAACGCCATATTCCAGGGGTATTTCAACTCCGCTGCACATTCAATGCTGTCTGTCCGCGCTCTGGGTCTGTCATCTTGATGATCTTGACATCGGACGTTTGCGTGACATTACTCATCGACTGTGGAGTGATGAAGATGAACTGTCGCCCAATCGAGCGTCGAGCAGCCTGGATGATCATATGCATACTCCTTTCGCGGTTGACGCTGTCCATGAAGACGTCGAATTCGTCGAGGCAGCGGATAGGTGAGCCCATTGCATCCCACAGGGAGAGGAGAAGACACACGGTAGAGTACGACTTCTCACCTCCCGAGAGGGTCTTTGTCTGTCTGCCGTCTCCGCTTCGCTCCATGATATCCGGTTGAACCTGATAGAATTAGCGCCGTGTGCGAGTCGAACTGATGTCCAGACTTACATGGATGTCAAGAAGAGCCTTCTTGTGGTCGATGCTAAGTGTACCTCTGAACTTGCGCTCACTCAACAGATAGTTGAACGTGACTCGCGCCCGAACAGAGATGCCAGATCTGAATTGCTTCCACCGGTTGCGCCGGTTGTCAAGCGTAGTGATGAGTTGCTGCGCCGGATCAGCAAGAGTCATTATGATACGTGTGATCAAACTTACGTTACGTAAACCTCTTATGTCTTCAAACTCCTTCATTGCATCGTGGTGCTTCTGCTTCGCTTCAGTTGCCGCCCGCGTAAGGTCCAGCTGTGATCCACCGAGCTCCCGTTCAGCCTCTTCCCTGGTTTTCGCCATTTGAACCATCCTCCGTTGTAGGTCTTCGGAAGTTGAATTGGGGGGGACGAACACACGCTCACATATGCTCGTCGCACCCTCAGTTACTTCGGCGAGGCTTTGTTGCGACTCCAAGAGCTCTTCTTGCCAGTTTTTCTTTACATTTTCAGCTTCGGCAACCTGCTCGATGGCTTTGTTCTTTTCCTGGAGCTCTTCTTGTCGTGTGCCCTGAAGAGTTCGAACTGTCACGTGCGCCTTGTCGAGCCGGGACCGGAGATCAGCAACAAGCTTCTGTGCAGCTTCCATCTCCTGCTTGTTCGCCCTATTCTCGTCGTTGAGTTCGATCTTTCGCGTCACCACATCTTCGTAGAAATTCATGGAGTTCTTCAACTCTTGTTGAGCTTCCGCAAGCTCTGACTCCCGCACTTGGATAGCTGCTTCGTCGGGAGTTGCTTTCTCCAGTTCGATTTCAAGTCTTTCCAATTCCCTGGAAGCAGTTTGGGAAGCAAGTTTCAGATGTTTCTTCTGGCGTTCGTGGTCCTGTAACTGAGCCTTGCATTTGTTGACCTCATCATGCCGCTCACTGGACTGCTGCTGCAAGGCCTCAAGTTGTCCCCTGGCCTGGGCCAGATTCTTCTCTTCTAGTCTGTGTATGCTATTAGCGAATGATCTGATATTGAAGCGCCATACGCACTGGATTCGAGTATCTTTGTCCACCTGCATACGCAGAGCTCCGGTATACGGTGCGATCGGACTGTTGTTGATACCTCCGCCACTGTTGTAGACAAAGACACGACCTTTGGTTGTGTCGCCATCCGCAAAGGTAAAACACATCTTGACGTTCGTAGTAGGCGGCCCGCGGTTGAACATAAACTGAGCGCCTTCGTCCATGTTCTCAATGAGCACGGTTTGCTCGATTGACTGGTTGATGATGAGCTGATTTCGAACAAGATCGTCGTCAAACTACGCGATAGTTAGTGAAATACTTCTATGTTGTGGATGTATAAGGCATGTCTACCCTAAGTGCCTTCATCCATGTGGTAAGATTTTCTGCGGGCTCATTGCCATCGGTGTTTATAGGCGTCCTCTTGCCAATGTATATCGGGGCAGACCTGACATCGTTAGCGTTGTTGATTAAGCAGAAGATGGCGCGCACCAGCCAACCCTTTTCATAAGGGCTGATAGTATATTCTGGTCTGGCTTGCTAGTGACGACGAAGGCGTTCAGCGTTTGACCGAATTGCTTTTCAAGAATTCCGCCCCAATCCTGCAAGCGCAGCTTCACATGACGGCCCATGGGCCCAACTGGTTTCTCCCGGAATCTGTGCTCGGACTCGATCGCACGGAGTAGCTCGCTCAGCCTTTGGCGATTTTGATACCCATCGTCCCAATTACTCCGACCTGATTGCATTCTTTCGATGGATGCCCGTATACGTGCAACTTCTTTTTGAGCATCGTCTACTTTTCGATCTGCTTCGTCCTGCTCCTTTTGAGCAGTCGCCAGTTGGTCTTGTAGCGCTGCAAGTCCAGTATCATGGCCCTCGAATGCTAACCTGGCAGTCTCGCACTTAACCTTGGCGTCATCACGCTCTCGAATCTTTTCTGCGTGGCGGCCGTTGTCTGCTTCAGCCTGCCGTTGTCGGTACTGTGCAATCTCTGCTTCCAACTTCTGCACATTCTTTTGCCTTTCCGTCACTTCACCTTGTGCAATCCTTTCATCAGCTAGTAGCAGCACGAGTTTTCCCTTGACTTCCTGGAACTTTGCTTTGGCATCAAGTGCCTTTTGCTCTGCTGGCTCCATCTCAGTCGTGAGGTCGGTGACGTTTTGTTTGGCGGCTTCGTGGGCCTGGTCCGCCAGCTCGTAGGCCTTTCCTGCATCTTCTACACGTTGTTGTAGGGTTTGTATGATTCTCTCGGTGTCTGCGAGTCCGTTCTCATTGTGCGCAACATCATCTTCGTGTTCACGAACCGTGGCCCATGCTGCTTGTCGAGCAAATTCCGTTTCCTTGTCTCGCATCGTCTGTAAACTTGCCGCTTTTCTGGCTTTCTTCTCCAGTGCTTCCATTTCGCGCCGTAGAGTCGTGAGGTCGGTTTCTTTAACCTCGGCTTTCGTGTTCATTACTTCCAAAGATTGTTCGATCTGCTGATAGTCTCTGTTCAAGTTCTCCAACTGCGTGCCCTGGAGGAAGAACTTGTACTTGTCTTTTGGCGTGGAGTGGTTCAGAAACTGTCTTGCCATGTCCTGTGTCAGGACGTTCATCGGATTGTCAATCTGCATGGAGAAGGCGTCCAGGATGTCTTCGAGCTCCGCTTTCTTGTTGGTGACGAGTTTGTTGTTCACGTTCTTGAGCTTGAAGCCTGAAGTTCCGGCTCTGTTGAAGTGTCGTTCCACGATGATCGAATCGCCGTACTGCGCGGGCTTGTAAGCGAGTGGCCCTTGGTTCTTGATCTTGACAGTCACGGAGGCATGGTCTTTGCCCTCCTTGATGAGACTTTTGAGATTCTGGGCACGATTTGTAGCGGTAGCCTTTCCGCCCAGGCAGATTGTGAGAGCGGTGAGCACGGCGCTCTTTCCGCTGCCGTTGTGTCCGATGATGAAGTTGATCAGAGGCCCCAGGGTTACTGTCAAATGTTCATGACACATGAAGTTGATGCACTGGATTTCTTCGATAATCCCAGAATCCGTCGCGACGTTTTCCCTGTCTGCAGTTGCCCGATGCTCTTTCTGCACCTGCTGTGTCGCCCGTATTTCTCGTTCGCGCATGTGTTCGCCTTCGTCATCGGAGGAATCGCTGCCGCTGGCTACATTGGAACGCTCGTCGTCCGAAGATTGATCGCTGCCCTCGGATTCAGATTGACGGGGTCGCTTGTTCTGGGCGATGTTAGCATGCGTGCCGTTGGCTTCGGGGCGTTTGACATACGCGACTGTTACTGCCTGAGCCGTTGGGATCAAGCCCATCTGTGAGAGCGCGAGAGCGCTTCCCAGACATGACTGCGACCACAAGCCAGAGGATCGACAGGCGCGGGTGGGCTGGAGGTACGGTTGCAGGTGGAGTTTGCGAGTGAGGTAATCTGAACGCGCTCCTTCCCCGCTGAGCCGTTCAGGAACCGCGCTAGCGTCCGTGCATTGTCCAGCGAATTCACCCCCACGGTACTATCACGGCCAACGGCTCTCATTAATATTTACGGGAAGAAATCACTCGGACTGAAGACCGAAGCGAGGTGAGAGAAGACACAAGCGACGCTTTTGGATCGCTATTTGGTCATAGCCTGAGAAGACCTTGACTTCACTGCGGATTTATGCTGGCACGTGACACCGCGTCGACGCGCGCGATCTAGGAACTGCCCCGGTAGCTACTCTCGTCCCGAGTAATTCCAGGCGATTTCGCATCGCCATGGTCTTGCGACAGCCCATACTATTCGCACGTAAGACTCAAAAGAAGTTGTACAGTTGGATTGCACTACCACGGCCTGTTGGCAGCAGTGAAGATACGACTACGGTGCACGTTAGCTCGCATCCATGCACATCACGATTTGATCTCCCTGCATGCCATTGATCACAGTTCTGTCTTGTCTGATTGTATTTCGTCTATACTTAAAAGTCGCCAATGCCGCTTCACGTGTTCCGAAGATGGGTATATCGAGTGTTAGTACTGCGACCGCTCACTACTATGCAAGATCAAAACTCCGCTATGCAAAACGTCATCCAAATCGCGCTGTTCCAGCGCTCCAAAATCTACATGACGACCTGTTGGAGGTTAGCAAACAATTCTTGGTGCATACCGGACGTGCAACTTACACAATCGCCCTCCTTGGGTGCCTGCCCTATGCCCATTTCATCAAATGTCTTGGGACCCTTGCCTGCCGCCGAGGAAGCCGATGAGGCTGGCTTAGGCGGTGTAGGTGTGGCCGGCTTGTTCGCTTGTACTGGCGCAGGCTTCGGAGGTGGCTGCTGCTGTTGCAACGTCTGCACCCTGTTAGGCTTGGGCATGTTGTCGTATCCGCTGGGACGTCCTGATGAGCCCGGCCGTGAGGAGGGCCGAGATCCTTGCCCTGGCGTAGTAGTCGAGGGCCTGTCCATTCTCGAAGAGGTTCTACTCTCCTGGCCCGGTTGAACGGTAGATGGACGGGTATGCTGGCGAGGCTCGAGAGGTGCAACGTACCCGATATCGGGCAGAGTGGGCGCTTTCTTAAGTGGCGCCCCCTGTTGTTTCTGCAGCTTGTTACGTCCATCTGGTGCACTGTATCCGATATCTGGAGGCTGCGTGGTTGATGGACGGGGTTGCGCTTCCGGGCGCTGAGCACTCGGCCCTCCAGGTTGTCTGTAGCTTGCAGGTCCTCCTTGTGGCAGCGGCGTGCCACGGCCACCACTTGAAGGACGGCCGCCACGCCCTGGGCCCATATTATCTACGCTCGTGTGAGGGCGCATTGGCATCGGCCCCATATCATAACCTGGCCCGGGGTTTGGGCGCGGGCTGCCGCGGCCGTAGGGATCGTTTGGAGGGTAGACGTTGGGATTGATGTTGAACGCTGAGGACACAGGTCGAGTACTAGAAGCTCTCACCTCTGGCGCAAATCCGCCCGCGATACCTGGCCGTTGGGGGCTCAGCCGAGGAGGCCCATTGTCCATAGGATATGGCGCTGCTGTGGAAGGACGATCATAGGGTGCCGACATGGGCGCGTTTGAGATCATTGGAGGCTGGTCAGACATGGGGTATGGCGTTGTACTATCGCCCCTGGCTGGCAGTCGGCCACCTGGGTAGCTGTCACCGTAATCGGAAGGGCTGATGTCGTTGATCGACGGCATGGGAGCGTGTGATTTCTGCAGTCTCGCCGGCCGCTGGCCTCGCATGGAGCCGTGCTTTGACTTGATCATGTTGATGGCAACGTTCTCGTGGTCCTTCTTCGATAGTGTCCGCGACAACTTGGAGATGCTCTCTATACGCGCAGACGCGTCCTTGTTGCCGTTCTTCTCGGCCTTGTCGTACCATTCGAGCGCTTTGTCCAGGTTGACAGGTGTGTTCATGCCGATCTCATGGAAGTACCCCATGGCGAACTCGGCAGTCGCAAGGCCGGCTGCGGCGGCACGTTGCGCGTATTGGTATGCCAACTCTTCGTTCTTGTTGAACTCTCCCTCGTGCCCGCAGAGGAACCACTTGCTGATAGCCATATCTGCCTCGGGCTCACCCTGCCTAGATGCGAGCGCGTTGTAGTGCAGCGAAAGGGTGGGATTGAACTCACAGCCTAGACTGCAAAGCTCGTACGCAGAACCCATTTTCAGCTGAGCCTTTGCGAATCCGAGGTAGGCAGCTTTCTCGATATTCTGTCTTGCACCCTTCTCGTCGTAGGGCAGAAACATTTCCGGTACGTTGATCTGAGGCAGCTCTCGCGCCTGCAGCATGCCCAGCACGTAGGCACCCTGCGGCGCATTCTCATCCGCAGTAGCCGCAGCCTGCTTGATGAGATGCACTCCCCTCGCAAAGTCTTGTGGTTGTCCGTGCTGTCCGAGTAGCGTCATCATACCAAGGCGGTAGTTGGAGGCTGAGTCACCTTGTTCCGCACCGGCTTTGTAGTTCTGCAGGGCCTTGATCGGGTCGTTCGACTGCTCGAACTGCATGCCCATCCGGTATTCGGCCCTCGCATATCCCTTTGCAGCCGCGCGGGAGTAGCACCTGAAGGCCTCCTTCTTGTCTGCGCGCATGCCAAACTTGCCAAACTCCAGCCACATGCCCCGCATGAAGGTCGCTTTCGGATGGCCCTGGTCGGCCAGGAAGGTGACTACGTTCATGGCATCGAGCCGCAGCTGGTGCTCGACCTGTGGCGTTGCCGGCCTCGCGCCCTGGATCTCTGAAATGCGCTGCTCGTGCAGCTGCGCGGCGTCTACGTACTGCAGCGCGTCTTGGGCCCATGCCAGCTGCATCTCCGGGTCGTTGGAGTTGAGCACGGGCAGGCGCGCATTCTCCAAGACGGCCTCTTTCTCATCGTCGGACGGCGGCACGTTCGGGGGCTTGTTGGGGAGCTTGGGGAAGGGCGAGAAGTTGGGCGAATCGTGGCTCTGGGCAAACTGGTTGTAGTCGTGCGACGGCTGCTGCTGGACCGACTGCGGCTGCACGTTGGGGGGCTGGCGGAAGGCAGAGGAGATGCTCGCTTGCCGGGCGGGCCATTGGTCGTTGTGGACGGGCAGCTCGTTCTGGTAGCTCGCCTGCCGCGGCGGGAAGTTGGGGTGCTGTGACTGATTGTAGCTCTGCATGGGGGACATGGCGCCGTTGGTACCACGAGGGCCGTTGGCTTCCAACTCCAGATGCGCGATGTTTTCCTGCATGTTCTCGGGCACTTCGGGCATGATCCTACCGCCAAACCTACGTCAGCCGCAATTTCAGGGCATGCACATGGCGATGGGCTAGAACGAACCGCTGAGGCGCAGGCGAGATGACTTCAGGCGAAGGAGCCGGCATATAGTAGTCATCGAAACCTCCTGGCACAAAAGTAGCCCCCAGCTTGGGCTGGCCTTGGTGGTAGCTCATTGTCGTGGTGCGATAGGGTATGCGCTGCGGTGCTCAGATATAAGCGTCAGCCGTTGTCCAAGGGAAGCCGTCTTCGATGCACGTTGCCGCCTGGCCCCAGGGACCGTTCCGCGCAGCCCTCATCGAGGCCGCCATGCATGCCGAATGACGCGTGGAGCAGGAAATGAACGTACCTTAACTTGGTGGGGTGTGGCCCTGAGTCGCCGTCGCTAAGTGCAGACTCGCCGGCAACCCTTGCGATCTGTCGGATATCGTATACGAGAGCGGGCGATCTTCGTAGTCGTATATGGTGCAACTATCTCGCCGGGCGCGGTTGTATAGGCAGTCGAGAGTGGCGGCGGTGCAGGTTTGAGGGGGGAAAGAATAAGTCTAGGGAGAGATTCGAAACGACCGACGAGTCCGTTTGCTGAAACAGGCGCTGGAGAGTCGTGTAGTCCTGGGGTTCTGCCGTGTGTGAAAGGTGCGTTGTTTGACGTCAATGGCCGAGTGAGTTCCTCAGGCTTGCACACATGTGCACTCTAAGGGTCACAAGAACAGGAGCGAAGGATCCCGAAGGTGGTGACCGGCATCATTAACGATGTCGCCCCCCTTCCTGTCCTTCACAGTTACTATAAATGTTTCGACACACGTCTCGGAAATCAGCCTCCGAGTTCCCACCACTGCGCCATTCACTCAGAGGCTGTGCAGTGACGTTGGCGTTACTCGAACCACCACTTTCAGCCTGTGTAGACGGATCCGCGCAGGCCACATCCCGGATCTAACGGCAGGGTAAGAAGACCGTTGCGGAGATGAATATCAAGAGGCCACGTACTCGGGCCCAAGAATGGCTTGCGCGGCTGCGTGCATTCTTGCGGACGATCTGAGCTTCAACCACATATCTACTATCACGGCACGCGGTTTGTCACGTAGTATGAAGTGTTCTCTTGCTGGATCATTCGTAATTCAACTTCTTCGTGACAAGGTGAAGACTAGATCGCGTGGACACAGTGGCGAGGCGACTGCTGTCTACATGACTAGAAGAAAACCACAAGGCGGTAAATATCGCTTCCTGCTCGAAGCACCCGCGATGGCGAAGTATGCAAGCAAGGAACCCGGCGCGACATCTAGTGAACCATGACATCCGCACCAGGCTGTTGCTGCTGCGGGGCACCTCCTGGCTGTTGTTGGGCTGGCTTGTCACCGCTGGCAGCGCCCGCCTCACCCTCGTCCATCTCCATGTCGTCATCTCCGCCCTCCTCACCCTCTTCCTCCTCATCGTCTTCTGAGTCCTCGATATCGATCTCCTCGCTGCCGGCCTCGGACTCAGCGTCGTCGTCAGCGGCGGGGCCTGCAGTGTCCTCGGCACCTGCCATGGCGGCATCCTCACCCTCGGCGGCGACACCTTCACCCTCAGCCTCTTCGGCCTCCTCCTCTTCCTCTTCCTCGATACCGTATTGGTCGCCGTCGGCGGTGAGGTCGGCCTCTGGCTGCTCAGGGGGGAACTCGGGGGGTGCAGACTCGTCGGAGTCCCTGAATGGGTTAGCACTGCCAGAATAGCACCAGTGTCTGTAGCTGCGTACCACTTGATGGCGAAGCGCGTGACTCGCGGCTTCTCTGCCAGGATCTGCCTCTGCACCTTCTCAATGACGGGCTTGGTAGGCGGGTCCAGTGCCAGCGCCTCGTCTGTGTACTCGTTGTTCACATAGTATCCGACACGCACAAACTCGCGCTCATCGTAGCTGCAGCTGAGCAGGATGACTGTGACACCGATGATCTCGCTGTTGGGGATGCGCGTGAGGTTGGGAGCATCGGCCTTGAACTGGAACTTGTTGACGCCAATGGGGAGGGGGCCGACGAGGACAGAGTCGAGTTCCTGATCATACTCGTTTCTGCGGGGCATTGATCAGACGTGTTCACGAGCAGGAGCGGCAGTGGACTTACGAGGTCGCAGAGCCAACGTAGGTCAATTTCCACTCGAGATCTAAATTGCCGTTAGTCACCGTGATTCTTCTTGATGCTGGGCGCACCTACCCTTCTGTAGTTGCTCGAGACACTCAAAGGTGATCTCAAACTCGTACGGCTCGTCGAAGCGCGCGGGGTTGTTCTTGACCTCCACACCGAGAAGCGACACGACAGACATTTTGAAAGCGGAAGTGATGAAGCGAGAATAAAGGCAGGTGAGACGGTCGGTATGGACAATGTGGTGGGATTGAGAATTGAGAGGCGTGCGTGGTGGGGACTCTGCAAAAGGCGGCAGGAAAAGGTGTTTGTTATGGAAGCGGTGAGGACGTGCGTTAGATAGATCGCGGCGGCAACGATCAGTGGATCTTTGTCCTAGGCTGTCGCGGGTCGCGTTCAACTAAAAGCGTGACCAGGCGTTACGCGTTCGCGTCAGAGCCGTGTCCTACATATCTTCCACGCCTGAAGAGAACCCGGAATAACCCACCAGGCATCGCATCGCTCCGTGCTTTGTTCCAGGCCTATCATGTACTGATACTGCGATGATTCTCGCGTCTGAGTAGTCTTGATACGTACATAGGTAGCGAGACGGATCCAGTCGACTGCATTAGCTTCACCCCAGGGCTGCATCCAGGAACGTCGCAGCTACGGTCGAGGCTATCTTCAGCATTTGGAAAAGGGTCAGTCTCCCCCTGATTTAGTGAGCGGTCGCTCGCCAAGTATGAAGCCATGCTACCAAGCCACATGTCACAATCAGGCGTTGTGTTCAGGCCGGAGGCAACTGAATGTGTCGCAATGTGCCGATATTAGTACTTGCTAGACTCCAAGGAACGAATTGTCACGCAAAAGCCTCTGCTTCTTCTCTACAGTCATGTAAGATAGGTTTGGCCAGATAATGACTAGGGTAATGACGCTGACAAAGACTGATCCGCCGTAGTCGATGTATCACGGAAGCGCTAAAGCGGGGCGGGCACCTGGGCAGTCCTGCTAGGTCGTAAGCAAGCAGCCACCACGTTTCCTTCCAAAAGTCGTGGAGACGTCTTGAGTTCATGCAAGCAGGGCATCAACTTCATGTGCACGTCCTCTGACGAAACTTGGCACGAAACGTAGCTTGGTATCTACGTGGCATGGTCTTACGCCTGAACCATCCTAAACTTCCGAAGCATACCTACCTACGTAGGTACCATTCCGGAATCCAACATCCATAAGTTCCCAATAAAGTGGAGACCGGGGAAGTGAGTAACGTATTGCATGCCCTGTTCGATCCTTCGTGTACCGTGTCGCTAATCGCTGCGCAGAGACATTGCATCGGATCTTACGTCCGTAAGGATTCCGGCTTTCCACTACCAAGCTTCAACAGCACCTCAGTCATGTCGAGCCCATCGTTGTCGAACCAGAACGGATCTCAAGCTTCCCCACCAGTCGAAGTCGATAAGAGGACACAGCAGCCTGCACCGCGCGTTCGCCGCAGGAATCGACTCATCACTTCTTGTCTCGAATGTCGACGGCGGAAGTTGAAGTGCGACAAAGGCCACCCATGTACACATTGCACCAAAAACACGCGACAATGCGTTTTCATTGCCTCCGGACTTGATGCAAATGCTCAGGCAAAGCTAGCCGAGGTTAAAGAGCAGATGGGTCGTTTGGAGAGGAGCCTTGAAGAAGATGTTGCGCGCAAGACAGAAATAAACTTGAGAAATACTGCAAGCTTTTCTAGGGTTGGTACACTCCCTGGTCAGGAACAGTCAAGCGACCAAGAAGACGACGAGGACACCAAGGATCTCCGGCCGACACATCTCGTTACTGAAGATGCAGCTTACTATGAGCCTGACGACGATGTCAACGACGACATGGTCGATCTGGGCTTTCGAATGGGCAGAGTTCGCATCACAGAACGCATTGGGGGACTTGTTCGTCCAAGATTGTCGGATGAGGTGAGTCTCCACGTGTTTAGCATGTCGGATCAAACTGACACCTTCCTCGTAGCTTGCTACAACACTTAAAGAGTTACCAGATCGCGAAACTCCGTCTCTGTCTGCCATCGAAGAAGATGCCGTAAATTGGTTAGCACCCACACAAGACTATGTCGCTCCATCTTCAAACTTTGTGTTGGCGTCCGGAATCGACCAAACCGCTCTTGAGTCACATCTGCCTGCTCGGGTCGTGGTTGATAAACTACTCTCTCAGTATTGGGTTGCGGTGCATACCATAGCCCGGACCGTACACCGCCCTTCATTCGAGCGACAGTATCAGAACTTCTGGATCAGAGTCAACATGGGCATGGAGCCTCGCGCATCTTTCCAAGCAGTGCTCTTTGCAGCTTTGCTAAACTCAGTCGTTTCAATGACCGACGACATGGTGCAAGTCGAGTTTGGTGTTGAAAAGCAAACCATGATAGACAGCTTCAGGGAAGGGACGGAGGCAGCGCTTGCGCGAGCCAACTTCCTACGCACTACAAAATTGGAGACAATTCAGGCTTTCGTGATGTACCTCGTAAGTCTACCGTCTTAAAGCGGGTACACGACAATTTACACTAGTCGTGACCGTTGACTTCACCAGAATTTGCTAATAACCTCTTATAGATTCCGCTATGTCGCAACGAAGTATCTCGCGCCCACTCTGCACTAACTGGGTCACTTATTCGCTTGGCTGAATGTATGGGATTGCACCGGGACCCGACGACCTACAGCTCCTCGCCGGTTGAGATCCAAGTACGGCGTCTCATATGGTACCAAATATGTTTTCTGGATCTACGTACTTGCGAAGCTGTTGGCCCACGTCCGCAAATTCGGCTCGACGACTATGACACTCGCTTTCCGCTGAACATTGACGATGTTGATCTCGACCGTGCTGAGCGTGGCGAGGGCGAAATAGACGTCAGTAAAGATCGCAATCACTTCACCGACATGACTATTAGCCTCATGCGATTTGAAGGATACGAGATGCATCGCTTCCTTTGGACCGAGCGTCCAAAATTGGATCGCAAACGCGCTGACGGAAAGAGCGAAGTCACAATCACTTCGCTTCTGTCGCGAGTTCAGTCATTCCAAGCGGCTATGGAAAAGAAGTACCTTCCCATGCTGTCCAAGACAGAGCTATTACACGTTCTAGCGTCAGAGCTATACGGCATCGTCTCGAACCGCTTGTATATTTCCATCTTACAGAAGTACATTACTTCTGCTCGCAGCCGAATGCCGGAGCGATTACGACAATTGACACTAAGCGCAGCGACCATGATTCTGGAACATGGCATGGCAATTGAGCAGCATCCAGTGCTATCTTCCTGGGCATGGATCGTCGGTGCTCTCCATCAACACCACTGCGCGCTTCTTCTCGTAAGCGAGATTTACGTAGCAAACCCGGAACCAGCGATGGAACAGCGAATATGGAAATGTCTGGACTACTCGTTCAATCTACCCACTGGACTATCCAACGTTGAGAAAACGAGGATGGTTTTGGAAGAGCTCGTCGGCAAGACGAAAGCCTACTCTGCCTTGAAAAGAGTTCGTGTTCCTGCCGACATGCCGCAAGCAGGCCTGGAGCCTCGACAACGCGTACAGAGGGAGGAGGGCGGACGTGATGGAAGCACGCAGTCGGAGCCGAGTACTTCTGGTCCACTTTCGCATTTACTGAACAGCAATGCAAACCTGCAAAATCTCGTACCGCCTTCGCCGTCACCACCACAGACTTCTCAGGTTCAGTCCACGTTAGTACCCAGGCTCAACACGTTTCCTGGCGCTATGCCGACTGTAGACTGGGGTACCATCGACATGCCAGCGACAGTATCTGTTTCAACCTACGACGTCATTCCTGGGAATAGTCCAGGCAATCTGATGCCAACCACCGCCCAGCAAGGTGAAAGTAGTAATAGTAGTCCGATTTCTACCATGTACGAGGGTGGAATAGCAGCTGGTTCTAACGGTAACACTGCGATGGACGCTATCAACGACATCGATTGGGTAAGTAACACTCTCGCCCCACCACACACTGGCATTGCTAACGATGATGTAGAATGATATCGAGGAGATGTTCGGTGATGCTGAGATGGGGGCGGGCAATATGCTTATCCCGCCTTTCGCATTTCCTTCTTTCTCAGCTTCGAATCTGCAGTGGCCGGCTTCGGGTCGAATGCAGTAACCTCATATGGTACTATAAGCACCAATATCAACTCCGTTGTCGTATCACGCATCACTCCATAAATCATTGGTGACAGGTCGTCATACCCGGTTCAGTGTTCAGTAGTGGTTTGCTGTTGCAGCGAAGGGTTTGGTACGTTGTATTTAGCACCAACTACCTACTCTTTCACATACGATCACAAGCGTTCCTCCATCCATCGTTTCATGCTAATTGTAACTTCTCGGTCGCTTTTGATTCCACGAGCTGATATACTCAGCACCGGCCCGTGTTAGGGTCAGACCTACAATTAGACGTTGTTAGCTGTTTTCGTCCGTGCAAAGCTAACTGTGTGTATACAAAAACTTACCGGAAAAGCCAGTCAGCAGTAACTTTCTCGCCGCCGGCTTGGCAGCCATTAACCTCGTCGGTCAGTCGCTTAATGCAGTCTTCTTTGTTGAGGGTCAAGCCGCCTCGGCCTTGCCA
>Ga0265780_10000500_pt1 | contig 60597 bp, 53 predicted proteins | sample P1T30metagenome_FD_192432 | JGI IMG/M metagenome (GOLD analysis project Ga0265780, IMG submission 192432) | Plant litter microbial communities from East Loma Ridge, Irvine, California - P1 T30 | ecosystem: Environmental > Terrestrial > Plant litter > Unclassified | place: USA: California... | reverse complement strand
AGCGGAGCGTCTGCTCGTGGTGCTTCTCATCTCTTGGTCGCAGGTTCGATCCCTGCCGAGGGCACCGAGATCGGCTCAGTCGTCGGCGGGGTCGGGCGACGTCCGGCGGCGCACCTGGTGCGCGCTGACCGGCGTGCCGAGACGATCTCCGTCGTCGTCTCCGTCGTCCGACGCGTCGCGGTCGACCCGGAGGGCCGCGGTCGGGGCGGACGCCTGCTCCGGGCGATCGTCGCTGGACCGCACGGCCGGAGCGGCCGTCGGCGCGGCCTCGTCGCGCTCCGCGCGGCTCGGGGCAGCTCGCGGGAACACGGGCGCCGGGGTCGGCCGGAACGCCGTGTAGTCGTCGGACGGGGGAGTCGGGGCCGGAGCCTGGGCGGGAGCCGGCTGGCTCCGCGGCACGGGGCTGACGGGCACGAGATCCGGCGGCGTGGCGGCGTCGGGACGACGTCCGGCACTCGACGAGGTCGACGAGCCCGACGCCGGCGTCGTGTCGTGCTCCGCCTTCCAGGCCCGCTGACGCTCGTCGAAGGCCTTGTCGCTCTCCGCCTCCTCGTACTTCCAGCGCTCGAGGTCCTGCTTGAAGAGCTTCTTCGCACGGCTCGGCCGGCTCTGCCACTCGAGCAGCCGGTCGCGGAACTCTGCCAGCGACTGCTCCGACTGGAAGCTGAAGCTCGCCGAGTTGCGCTTGATCTCGGCCAGCTCGTGCTCGGCCCAGCTCGCGGCGACCCCCGAGCCCGGGATGGGCAGGAGGCGCAGCCGCACCTCGGCCTCCTGGGCGAGGTGGTCGGAGAACGCGCGCTCCTCGGCGCCGAGCGAGCTGTAGGTCGCCGACTTGCGGGCCGCGGTGATGATGCCCGCGACGGCGGAGGCGCGGGCCTCGTCGTCGTGCAGGCGGACGACCCGACGCAGGGCGGCGCGTCCGATGAGCGCTGCCACGACACCGGCGACCACGATCGCCACGAAGGGGACGACGGCGTCGGAGACGATCCGCCACCCGTCGTCGGACTGGACCCACCGCACGAGACTGTTCCACCACTGCATGGGCGAACTCTACAGCCGAGGTCGAAGGTTGCCGGGGCTGCGAGCGGGCGTGCCGTCGCGGGAGAGGGACCGGGTCACGCGAAGCGGAAGCAGTCGGTCGCGTCGCCGCGGCTCCAGAAGTCGCCGATCTCGACGAAGCGACGCTGCCGCGGCAGGAAGCGCTTGGCCCGGAACCGCTCGCCCTGGGGATCGTCGTGTCGCTCGACGTAGCCGAGCACCTCGCCCGACGGAGTCGTCACCCGGGCCAGGTCGTCGCGCACCTGGACGACGCGGAGGCCGCCGCGCCTCTCGACGAGCGGCGCGTGGGCGGTGCCGGCGGCGGGACGCGGGGTCGCGGCGGGCGCAGCGGTGAGGCGGGCGGTGGCGGTCGTGCTGGTCATGGCGTGCTCCTGAGGTCATCCGGCCGATGCTGTCGAGAACACCTCGGACGCTACGGCCCACCACCGACATCCGACCCGGCCCGGACGACCGACGGCGCCGGGCCCGGACGACCGACGGCGCCGCCCCCGGGGGGAGCGACGCCGTCGGGGAGCAGCCGGGCTCAGCGACCGGTGCCGTCGACCGCCAGGGGCTCGATCGCGGCGAGCTCGTCGTCGGTGAGGGCCTCGCCCTGCAGCGCGTCGAGGCTGTCGTCCAGCTGCGCGACCGACGAGGCGCCGATCAGCGCGCTCGTCACCGCGGGCTGGCGCAGCACCCAGGTGAGGGCGAGCTGGGCGAGGGACTGGCCCCGCGCCTCCGCGACGTCGTTGAGCCCGCGCACGCGCTCGAGGTAGGTCTCGCTGAGGGCCTCCTCGGTGAACCAGCGGCCCTCGGCCGCCCGGGAGCCCGCGGGGGCCTTGCCCGAGAGGTAGCGGCCGGTCAGCAGCCCTCCCGCGAGCGGGGAGAAGACGATCGAGCCGACGCCGTTCTCGAGCAGCGCGTCGAACAAGCCGGCCTCGGGGCGGCGGTCGAACATGTTGTAGCGCGGCTGGTGGATGAGGAGGGGCACCCCCTCGTCGGCCAGGGCGTCGATGGCCGCCTGCGTCTGCTCGGGGTCGTAGTTCGAGATGCCCGCGTACAACGCCTTGCCCTGGTGCACGGCGGTCGCGAGGGCGCCCATCGTCTCCTCGATCGGCGTCTCGGGGTCGGGACGGTGCGAGTAGAAGACGTCGACGTAGTCGAGGCCGGTGCGCTCGAGGCTGGCGTCGAGCGAGTTCAGCAGGTACTTGCGCGAGCCGCCGTCCCCGTAGGGGCCGGGGCGCATGTCGTAGCCGGCCTTCGTCGACACCACGAGCTCGTCGCGGTACGGCACCAGGTCGGCGGCGACGATGCGTCCGAACTGCTCCTCGGCCGACCCGTAGGGCGGGCCGTAGTTGTTGGCCAGGTCGAAGTGGGTGACGCCGCGGTCGAAGGCGCGCAGCACGATGTCGCGCTGGGTCTCGAGGGCGCGGTCGGAGCCGAAGTTGTTCCAGAGGCCGAGCGAGATGCGGGGGAGCTTGAGGCCGCTCCGGCCGGTCCGGACGTAGTCCAGCTTCGAGTACCGCTCGTCGTCGGCGACGTAGGGGGTGAAGGGAGATCTCATGCGCTCACCCTAGAGCCGGGACGGGGGCCGCCGTCCGCCTCCGGCAGCCCGTCCGCCTCCGTCCGCTCCTCCTCCCCGGCGGCGCTCCGGGGCCGGGAGTAGCCTCCCCGGCATGACCACCTTCGTGCTCGCCGGCGGCTGCTTCTGGTGCCTCGACGCCGTGTACCGCACCCTCGAGGGCGTGCAGGAGGTCGTCTCCGGCTACACGGGCGGCCACGTCGACCGGCCGACCTACGAGGCCGTCTGCACGGGCGGCACGGGCCACGCCGAGGCCGTCGCCGTGACCTTCGACCCGGAGGTGCTGCCGCCCGACGTCGTGCTCGACGTGTTCTTCACGCTGCACGACCCCCGCCAGCTCGACCGGCAGGGCGCCGACGTCGGTCCGCAGTACCGCTCCGCGATGTTCGCGGCCGACGATGCCCAGCGGGAGCTCTTCGAGCAGGCGCGCGACCGGGCCTCCGAGGCGTGGGGCGGGGGCGTCGTGACGACGATCGAGCCGCTCGGCGCCTGGCACGACGCGGAGGAGGAGCACCAGGACTTCTTCGCGCGGAACCCGGGTCAGGGCTACTGCGTGGCGGTCGCCCTCCCCAAGGTCACGAAGATCCGCAAGTCCTACGCGAGGTACGTGCTCGCGACCTGAGCCCGTCCCGCACGACCGTGCCGGGGCGCCACCGAGAGAGAGGGAGCTCGACGATGAGCGACCACATGATCCGTGACCGTGTCGAGCTGACGGGCCAGTCCTGGCTGGCCGTCGGACCGGCCGGAGCCGTCGGCTCCGTCCACCGCACCACCGAGGGGTTCGCCGTCCGCCTGGCGGGCCGGGACGAGTTCAGCGGCGAGTACCCGACGCTGGCCGTTGCCAAGAGCGCGCTCTTCGCCGCCCTCGGGCCCGGGGCCGAGTACCCCGACTTCCGCGAGCACTAGGCGCCGGCGGGCACGTGGCCCCGTGCGGGCGGCGTGATCCCTCCCCGGACCCGGCCGGCCCCGCGTCCTCCACAGGGAGGCGCGGGGCCGTCGTGCGCGTCGGTCCGCCCTCGCCAGACTCCCCGCATGACAGACACCATCACCCTCATCGGCACGGTCGCCACCGACCCCCGCCTCGTCACCACCGAGGCCGGCCTCGACATCTCGAGCTTCCGGCTGGCCAGCACCCAGCGCCGCTTCGACCGCAGCCGCGACCAGTGGGTCGACGGCGACACCAACTGGTACACCGTCACGGCGTTCCGGGCGCTGGCGGCGAGCATCGGGCAGTGCGTCCACAAGGGCGACCGCGTCGTGGTCGCCGGTCGGCTGCGCATCCGTCCGTGGGAGACGAGCGACAAGTCGGGCACCACCGTCGAGGTCGACGCCGACGCCGTCGGGCACGACCTCCGCTGGGGTCGCTCGGCCTGGACCCGCAGCACGACCTCGGCGTCGGCCCCGTCCGGAGGCGCGGCGAACGACGCCCCGGCCGCCCCCGACCCGCAGGCGGGGCCGCCGAGCGCCCCGGGGCACGGGTGGTCGGTCGGCCCCGGGCAGCACGGCGACGAACCCGACGGGGAGGCGGGGCTGGCCCCGGGCCCGACGTCGGGTGAGCCGGACGACGGTGAGCGCGCGCCCGCCGTCGACCCCGGCCCGGCGGACGCCGTGGCGGACCCGCCCTTCTGACCGCGGCGGGGTGACGGGGCCGAGGTGCCGCACGGGCCCGCTAGCATCGGGTCAGCTACGAGGGCCGTCCGGCCGAGAGAGGTGCTCCGTGAGCCGAACGCGCCCCCTGGTCGTCCGTGCGGGCGCCGCCCTGCTCGTCGTCCTCGCCCTCTCGGGCTGCACCACCGGAGCAGGTCCGGCACCCGCGCCGTCGTCCGCCGCCCCGGAGCCCGGCGCCGAGCCCACCCTCACCGACGCCTCGACGGGCGCCGAGGCGCTCGCCTACTTCGACGTCGTCGTGCGCCGGCACCTCGACGGAGGGGGAGCCTCCGACGGCCGGTCGATGGTCGACGCGCTCGTCGCGGCGGGCTTCGACAAGTCCGCGATGCAGGTGACGTCCGACGCGACCTCGATCGGCCGGGCCGCCGACTCCGTGCAGTTCTCCGTCCTGCGCGGCACGGACTGCCTCGTCGGCCAGGTCGGAGGCGTGGGCTTCAGCAGCCAGCTCGCCCCCGCGCTCGACGGGGGCAGCTGCCTCGTCGGCACGACCCGCGCCATCGATTGGTGACCCCCGTGGGGCTCCTGCCCCACGACGCGACGCGCGACGCCCCCACGACGTGACGGTCGAGGTCGTCCCTCAGCCGCACATCCGACCACCGGGGCCGAGCGCCCCACCGATAGACTGGATCCCATGGCCGAATACATTTACTCGATGGTCCGTGCCCGCAAGGCGGTCGGCGACAAGCTGATCCTCGACGACGTCACGATGTCGTTCATCCCGGGAGCCAAGATCGGAGTGGTCGGCCCCAACGGTGCCGGCAAGTCGACGATCCTCAAGATCATGGCGGGGCTCGACACCCCGAGCAACGGCGAGGCCAAGCTCTCGCCCGGCTACACCGTCGGCATCCTCATGCAGGAGCCCGAGCTCGACGAGACCAAGTCCGTGCTCGAGAACGTGCAGGAGGGCGTCGGCCCGATCAAGCAGAAGCTCGACCGGTTCAACGAGGTCTCGGCCGCGATGGCCGAGCCCGACGCCGACTTCGACGCGCTGCTGGCCGAGATGGGCACCCTGCAGGAGGAGATCGACGCCGCCGACGCGTGGGACCTCGACTCGCAGCTCGAGCAGGCCATGGCCGCCCTCCGCACGCCCCCGGGCGACGCCGAGGTCGCCAACCTCTCCGGCGGCGAGAAGCGCCGCGTGGCGCTCTGCAAGCTGCTGCTCCAGAAGCCCGACCTGCTCCTCCTCGACGAGCCCACCAACCACCTCGACGCCGAGAGCGTCCTGTGGCTCGAGCAGCACCTCAGCAAGTACCCCGGCGCCGTGCTCGCCGTCACGCACGACCGGTACTTCCTCGACCACGTCGCCGAGTGGATCGCCGAGGTCGACCGCGGCCGCCTCTACCCGTACGAGGGCAACTACTCGACGTACCTGCAGAAGAAGGGCGAGCGCCTGAACGTCCAGGGCAAGAAGGACGCGAAGCTCGCCAAGCGGCTCGCCTCCGAGCTCGAGTGGGTGCGCAGCAACGCCAAGGGCCGTCAGGCCAAGTCGAAGGCGCGCCTGGCCCGCTACGAGGAGATGGCGAGCGAGGCCGAGCGCACGAGGGTCCTCGACTTCGAGGAGATCGTGATCCCCGTCGGCCCGCGCCTCGGGTCGCAGGTCATCGACGCGAACAAGCTGCACAAGCAGTTCGGCGAGCGGGTGCTCATCGACGACCTCACGTTCACGCTGCCCCGCAACGGCATCGTCGGGGTCATCGGCCCCAACGGCGTCGGCAAGACCACGCTGTTCAAGACCATCGTCGGCCTGGAGCCGCTCGACGGCGGCGAGCTCAAGGTCGGGGAGACCGTCGACATCTCGTACGTCGACCAGAGTCGCGGCGGCATCGACCCGAACAAGAACCTCTGGGAGGTCGTCTCCGAGGGGCACGACTACATCCAGGTCGGGAAGACCGAGATCCCGTCGCGCGCCTACGTCTCGCAGTTCGGCTTCAAGGGGCCCGACCAGCAGAAGAAGGCCGGCGTGCTCTCGGGTGGAGAGCGCAACCGCCTGAACCTCGCGCTGACGCTGAAGCAGGGCGGCAACCTGCTCCTCCTCGACGAGCCGACGAACGACCTGGACGTCGAGACCCTCGGCAGCCTCGAGAACGCCCTGCTCGAGTTCCCCGGCTGCGCCGTGGTCATCACGCACGACCGGTGGTTCCTCGACCGGATCGCGACGCACATCCTGTCGTGGGAGGGCCTGAACGACGACGGCACCCCCAACTGGTACTGGTTCGAGGGCAACTTCGAGTCGTACGAGGAGAACAAGATCGAGCGCCTCGGGGCCGACGCGGCCAAGCCCAGCTCCGCGACGTACCGCAAGCTGACGCGCGACTGACGTGGCCCGCCTGCACGTCCCGACCCGGGTCCGCTGGAGCGACCTCGACGGGTATCGGCACGTGAACAACGCGTCGATGCTGCGCCTCCTCGAGGAGGCGCGCATCGACGCGTTCTGGTCTCCCGACGGCACGATCGACGAGTTCTCGAGCGCCGCCGTGCTCGACGGCCGCCCCGAGGCGGCGACGATGACGCTCATCGCCCGCCAGGAGCTCGAGTACCTCGCGCCGATCCCGTACCTCCGGGCTCCGCTCGACGTGCAGCTCTGGGTCGGCAGGCTCGGGGGAGCGAGCCTCGAGGTCTGCTACGAGGTCTGGTCGCCCGCGGGCGTCGTCCCGGCGCAGCTCTTCACCCGAGCGGCGACGACGATCGTCCTCGTCGACTCCGCGACGAACAGGCCACGGCGCATCTCCGACGTCGAGCGCGAGGCGTGGTCGCCCTTCGTCGAGGAGCCGCTGACATTCCGGCGTCGCTGACCGGTCCACAGGGGTCCGGTCGGGCCCGTGACGCGTGGCCGGGTGGCCCGGTGGCCGGGTGGCGGCGACGGTCAGCTGCGGGGCACCCGCACCATGCCCTCCTGGGCGACGCTCGCGACCAGCCGACCTGACCGGTCGTAGATGCGGCCGAGGGCGAGCCCGCGGCCGCCGACGGCGTTCGGCGACTCCTGCACGTACAGCAGCCACTCGTCGACCCGGGCCGGGCGGTGCCACCACATGGCGTGGTCGAGGCTCGCGACCTTGAGGCCGGGCGTCACGAGCGGCACCCCGTGCCGGCGGTACACCGACTCGAGGATGGAGTAGTCGCTGGCGTAGAGCAGCGCCGCTCGGTGCAGGTCGGCGTCGTCGGGCAGGGGAGCCGTCGCGCGCAGCCAGACGGCCTGGTGCGCGACGCGGTCGCCGTCGACCCGGAAGTAGACCGGCGAGGGCACGTGGCGCATGTCGAAGGGGCGGTCGTTCGCCCACGCCTGCGCGATGGGGTGGTCGACGGCCGAGAGCAGGTCGGCGTCGCTCGGCACGGCCTCCGGCTCGGGGAGGCCCTCCGGCATGTCGATCTGGTGGTCGAGCCCGTCGTCGGGGGTCTGGAAGGAGGCGATCATCGACAGGATCGGCACGCCGTCCTGGCTGGCCTGGGTGCGGCGCGTCGCGAACGAGCGGCCGTCGTGGATGCGGTCGACGGTGAACGTGATCGGGATGCGGAGATCGCCCGGCCGGAGGAAGTACGCGTGGAGCGAATGCACGGGCCGCTCGGGCCCGATGGTGCGCTGGGCCGCCACGAGCGACTGGGCCATGACCTGGCCCCCGAAGACGCGGCCGAGCGGCTCGTCCTGCGACGTGCCCGTGAAGACGTCCTGGCCGCCGACGACGCCGGCCGGCGCGAGGTCGAGCGTGGAGAGGAGGCTCTGCAGGGGATCAGCGGTCATCCGATGTAGTTTAGGGGGCCGATGAGCCGTTCATTCACCCTCCCAGACTCCCTGTCCCTCAGCGATCTCGCGACCTACCTGGGGCGGGCCGCGCGCGTCGAGGACGGCTCGGTGCGGCTCATCGCCGGCTCCGGCGTGCTCGCCGTCTACGTCGCCGTGCTCTACCCGGCGGGGCTGCTCGACCAGAGCCCCACGGTGCTCGGGCTCCGCACCTTCCAGCTCGCCGACCGGCCGGACTTCGACGTCGTCGTGCCCGTGCGGTCGCTCAAGGAACGCCTGGTGCGCCTCCAGAACGACGTCGTCGACCCCACGGCCGCCGTCACCGCGTCGCTGCCCGTCGAGGTGGCGACCGTCACCTGGGCGGCCATCTCCCCGCCCCGCGGCGGCTGGAGCCGGATCGCGGGCGCGGAGGAGGAGCAGCTGCGGTCGACGGCGACGGCCGGCATCGACGAGGTGGCCGCTGCGCTGCCCGAGAACACCGGCGAGCAGATCGTCCACCGGGTGCGCACCGAGGTCTGGTCACGACCCGTCCCCGGCGCGGAGCACGTGCCCGCGGGTGCCGCCTTCGCGGCGCTGAGCCTGGGCTTCCTCGGCGACGACGAACCGGTGGCGATCTTCGAGACCGGAACGTGGACCCGCCTGACGACGAGCCGCGGCCACGTGCTCGTGAAGCGCCGCAGCAGCCTGCTCTAGCCGCAGCAGCGGCCCTAGCGACCCGAGAGCTGCCCGAGCGACCCGGGCCGGCCGCGCGGCCGTGCCTCCGCGGCCTAGCGCTCGTCGACCGACGGCATGGCGTTCACCATGGCGTGGGCCGCGCGGTCGAGGTACGCCCACAGCGTGGCGTCGTGGAGGGGCGAGAGCTCGAGCTCGTCGACCGCGGCGCGCATGTGGTGCAGCCAGCGGTCACGTGCCTCCGGAGTGATGGTGAACGGCATGTGCCGCATGCGCAGGCGCGGGTGGCCGCGCTCGTCGCTGTAGGTGGTCGGCCCGCCCCAGTACTGCTCGAGGAAGCCCGTGAGGCGCTGGATCGCGCCCTCGAGGTCGTGCTCCGGGTACATGGGCCAGAGCAGCTCGTCGGTGCGCACTCCCTCGTAGAACCGCCTGACCAGCTTCTCGAAGGTCGGGCGACCGCCGATCTGCTGCCAGAAGACGCCCTGGGCGGCGTCGTCGCCGAGCCCGCGACGGAGCGTGACGGGCTGGGCGCTCTCGGCAGGCTGGCCGGGGGCCCCGGGCTCGCCCGCGGGGCGCGGCGTGAGGGGGATCCCGCCGCTCATCGACGACGCCCCCGAGCCGGCGCCTGGTGCGGGGTCGGGACCGTGTGCGGCGGCTTCGCCCCCTGCACCGAGGAGGCGCTGTCGAAGCCGGTGAGGACCACGCTCGTCAGCGACGGCAGCGTGATGCCCATCGCGTCGGTGGCCTTCTTGAGGCGGGCCCGCAGCTCGCGGTCGACGGTGTCGCGGTCGGTCGAGCGGGTCTTGACGACGATGCGGATGACGACGTGCTCCTCCGAGATGGACTGGATGCCCCAGACCTCGGGCTGGTCGAGCACCGACCGACGCCACTTCGGCGTCGCGGCGAGCTCGGTGGCCGTGGCGAGCATGGCGTCCTGGACGGCGTCGACGTCGGCGTCGTAGGGCACGGCCAGGTCGATGACGACGCGGCTCCAGCCCTGCGACATGTTGCCGACGCGGAGGATCTCGCCGTTGCGGACGAACCAGAGCACGCCGTTGACGTCGCGCACCTGGGTGACGCGGATGCCGACGGCCTCCACGACGCCGACCGCGGGGCCGACGTCGACCACGTCGCCGACGCCGAGCTGGTCTTCCGCGACCATGAAGATGCCGTTCAGCAGGTCTTTCACGATGTTCTGCGCGCCGAACGCGAGGCCCGCGCCGACGACGCTCGCCGCGCCGACGATGGCGACGACGTCGAACTGCAGCTCGCCGAGCACGAGCACGAGGGCGATGGCGGAGACGACCACCGTGACGAGGTTGTTGAGCACGCTGCCGAGGGTGCGGGTGCGCTGCACGACCCGCACGGCGGCGAGGGGCGAGGCGACGAGGGCCTGGGTGTCGTCGACGTTCTGCTTGCGCTTGATGCCGTTGACGACCTGGTCGACGGTGCGGCGGATGGCGAAGTGCAGGACGATGCGCACGAGCACGGCGATCAGGAGGATCGAGGCGATGCGGATGGGCACGCCCCACATGGCCCAGAAGGCGTCCCAGTCGAACTCGACGGGGACGTCGGGGGAGGTGGCCGCGGCGAGGAGGAGAGTCTGCATCATCGCCGACGATCTAAGCACGCTCGTCCGACACCGACCCTGGGCGGCCCGGACGCACGGACGGCGGACCCCGTGGGCAGGGTCCGCCGTCCGTGGGTGGTCGCGCGCGGCGACCCGGTGCCGCTAGGAGGCGTCGGCCGCCTGGGCGCGGAGGGCGCGCTCGACGCCCGAGACGCTCTCGCTGACGATGCGCCGGAGCGCGGGCACGCCCGGGTTCGCCTCGAGCCAGGCACGGCTGCTGTCGACGAGAGCCTGGTCGGCGAGCGGCGACGGGTACAGCCCCGACACGAGCGTGTCGGCGATGTGGTAGCTCCGCGACTCCCAGATCGACGTCAGGGCCGCGAAGTACGGCTCGACGAGCGGCTGCAGGATCGCCGGGTCGTTCGTGTGGACGAAGCCCTGCGTCGTGGCCCGCACGATCGCGTTGGGCTGCTCCGCGCTGTCGACGATCGACCGGAAGGCCGCCAGCTTGCCCTCGGTGGTCGGGATCGTGGCCCGCGCACGGGCCGCCGCCTGGGCGCCGTTGGCCGTGTTGTCGGCCTCGAGCGCCGCGTCGATCTCGGCCGTGCCGGCCGCGCCGACGAGCACGAGGCCCTCGAGGAGCTCCCAGCGCAGGTCGGTGTCGACCGTGAGGCCGTCGAGGGCGACCGAGCCGTCGACGAGGCCCTGCAGCGTGGTCGCGTGCTCGGGCGTCGACGCGATGCCGGCGAACGCCTTGACGAACTGGAACTGCGCGTCGGAGCCGGCCTCGGCCTCGCGGGCGAGGCTCCAGAGGGCGTCGCCCACCTCGGTGACGGTGGCGGAGCGGGTCGCCGGGTCGACGTAGGCCCGAGCCGTCTGCGCCAGCTGAGCCAGCGTCGTGCGGATGGTGGTCGACTCGGTCTCGGTCGCGATGTTGTCGAGCACGAGCCGGACGTAGTCGCGGGGCGCCGTCTCGGCGTCGCGCGTCGCGTCCCAGACGGAGCCCCACACGAGAGCCCGCGCCAGCGGGTCGCTGATGCGCGAGAGGTGCTCGAGCGCGGTCGCCAGCGAGGCCTCGTCGAGGCGGATCTTGGCGTAGGCGAGGTCGTCGTCGTTCACGAGCACCAGCGCGCCGCGGTGCTGGCCGACGAGCTCGGGCACCTCGGTGCGGGTCCCGTCGACGTCGATCTCGACGCGGTGGCGACGCACCAGGGCGTCGCCCTCGTGGTCGTAGATGCCGATGGCGAGACGGTGCGGACGGATCGTCGGGTAGTCGGCCGGCGCCTCCTGCAGGACGGCGAACGCCGTGACGACGCCGTCGGCGTCGGTCTCGATCTCGGGGCGGAGGGTGTTGACGCCCGCCGTCTCGAGCCACTTCTCGCTCCAGCTGGTGAGCTCGCGGCCCGAGGTCGCCTCGAGCTCGACGAGCAGGTCGCTCAGCTCGGTGTTGGAGTGGTGGTGCTTCTGGAAGTACGCGGCGACGCCGGCGTAGAAGGCGTCGATGCCCACCCAGGCCACGAGCTGCTTCAGCACCGAGCCGCCCTTGGCGTACGTGATGCCGTCGAAGTTGACCTGGACGTCCTCCAGGTCGTTGATGGTCGCGACGACGGGGTGGGTCGAGGGGAGCTGGTCCTGGCGGTAGGCCCAGCTCTTCTCCATCGCCTGGAAGGTGGTCCAGGCCTCGGTCCACTCGGTGGCCTCGGCGGTCGAGATGGTCGAGGCCCACTCGGCGAACGACTCGTTCAGCCAGAGGTCGTTCCACCACTTCATGGTGACGAGGTCGCCGAACCACATGTGGGCGAGCTCGTGCAGGATCGTGACGACCCGGCGCTCCTTGATCGCGTCGGTGACCTTGCTGCGGAAGACGTAGGTCTCGACGAACGTCACGGCGCCGGCGTTCTCCATGGCGCCGGCGTTGAACTCCGGGACGAAGAGCTGGTCGTACTTCTCGAACGGGTAGGCGTACTGGAACTTCTCCTCGTAGTAGGCGAAGCCCTGTCGCGTCTTCTCGAAGATGTAGTCGGCGTCGAGGTGCTCGGTGAGCGACCGGCGCGTGAAGATGCCGAGGGGGATCGTGCGGCCGTCGGCGCTCGTGAGCTCGCTGCGCACGACGTCGTAGGGGCCCGCGATCACCGCGGTGATGTAGCTCGAGAGCACCGGGGTGGGGGAGAAGCTCCAGGTCGCGACGTCGCCGTCGACGGCCGGCTCGGGGGTCGGCTGGTTGCTCACGACCTCCCAGCGGGCCGGGGCGGTCACGGTGAACTGGAACGTCGCCTTGAGGTCGGGCTGCTCGAAGACCGCGAACACGCGGCGGCTGTCGGGCACCTCGAACTGGGAGTACAGGTAGACCTCGCCGTCGACCGGGTCGACGAAGCGGTGCAGGCCCTCGCCCGTGTTCGTGTACTCGGCGTCGGCCACGACGACGAGCTCGTTCTCGGCCGCCAGGTCGGCGAGCTGGATGCGCACGCCGTCGTTCACCGCGGCCACGTCGAGCGCCTCGCCGTTGAGGGTGATCGAGTGCACCGTCCGCGTCAGCGCGTCGATGAAGGTCGATGCTCCCGGCGTCGCCGTGAAGCGCACCGTGGTCGAGCTGCCGAAGACCTCGGCACCCCGCGTGAGGTCGAGGGCGATCTCGTACGACTGCACGTCGACGACGCTCCTGCGCTCCTGCGCCTCGACTCGGGTCAGGTTCTCTCCGGGCACGCTTGCTCCATCCGTCTTCAGGTGTCCATGGCGGACTCGTGGTCCGGGGACGAGCCTAGACCGGGCCTGCTGCCCGGGGGCGTCGACCGTGCCCTCGGGAGCCCGGGTGTTGACTGGGCGCATGACCGACACCGTCGCCCCCGCCCCCCACACCACCGTCGACTTCTGGTTCGACCCCTCCTGCCCCTGGGCCTGGATGACCAGCCGCTGGGTCGACGAGGTCGCCGCCCACCGCGACCTCGACGTCACCTTCCACGTCATGAGCCTCGCCGTGCTCAACGAGGACGCCGACGTGAGCGACGAGTACCGCTCGATGTTCGGCCGGATGCTGCGCTACACGCGCCTGGTCACGGCCGCCTCGGTGCTGCACGGCCAGCAGGTCGTGAAGCCGCTCTACGACGCCCTCGGCACCCGCATCCACCCGGGCGGCGAGACCGACCCCGACGTGGTCATCCCCGCCGCTCTGGCCGAGGTGGGCCTCCCGGCCGACTTCGCGCGGCACGCCGACACCGACGAGCACGACGAGCAGATGCGCGCCAGCCACTTCGACGGCATCGGCCGGGTCGGCCAGGACGTCGGCACCCCGGTGATCGCGGTGAACGGCACCGCGTTCTTCGGACCGGTCATCTCGCCGGCGCCGAAGGGCGAGGTCGCCCTGACCCTCTGGGACGGCGTGGTCGCGGCTGCCTCCTACCCGGGCTTCTTCGAGATCAAGCGGACCCGCACCGTCGGTCCGATCTTCGACTGACCCCGTCCTAGGATCGAACCCATGCGCATCCACGTGGCGACCGATCACGCCGGTCTCGAGTTCAGCACGACGGTCATCGAGCACCTGACCGGGGCCGGGCACGACGTGACCGACCACGGCCCGACGAGCTACGAGCCCCTCGACGACTACCCGTCCTTCTGCATCGCGGCGGCGCGGGCCGTCGTGCGCGACCAGCGGGCGGGCCACGAGGCGCTCGGCGTCGTCTTCGGCGGGTCGGGCAACGGCGAGCAGATCGCGGCCAACAAGGTGGAGGGCGTCCGGGCGGCGCTCGTCTGGAACGACTCCACGGCGAAGCTCGCACGACAGCACAACGACGCCAACGTCATCGCCATCGGCGCGCGCCAGCACACCGAGGCCGAGGCCCTGGCGTTCATCGACGCGTTCGTCGCCGAGCCCTTCACCCACGACGAGCGCCACGTGCGCCGCATCGCCCAGCTCGCCGAGTACGAGACGACCGGGGCCATCGCCGGCCACCCGGTCGACTGAGGGGCAGCGCGTGCCCGAGGGCCACTCCGTCCACCGCATCGCCAACCAGTTCTCCCAGACGTTCGTCGGCCACCGCGTCGCGGTGAGCTCGCCGCAGGGGCGGTTCGCCGCGGGGGCGGAGAAGCTCGACGGCGCGACGATGGTCGACGCCAAGGCGGTCGGCAAGCAGATGTTCCTCGAGTTCGACAACGGCCTCTGGCTGCACGTGCACCTCGGCCTGTACGGCGCGTGGGACTTCGCGGGGGAGATCGCCACGGGCGCCTCGATGGCGGAGTCGCGCACCCGCCGTGCCGCCACCCGCAGGGCGGAGAACGTCCCCGACGACGACGGCGAGCACTCGATGGCGAGCATCGGGGCACCGCGCCGGAGCCGCGTGCGGATGGCCGAGCAGGAGAAGGCGGAGGACGACATCGAGTCGTTCCCGCCGGAGCCCGTGGGCCAGGTGCGGGTGCGCCTCCTCAGCGACACGGCCGTGGGCGACCTGCGCGGCCCCACCAGGTGCGAGGTGCTCGACGACGCGGGGGTCGACGCGGCCGTCGCCAAGCTCGGCCCCGACCCCCTCGTCGACTCGCCGAAGAAGGGCAGGGACCGCTTCGTCACGACGGTGCGCAAGAAGCGCACGCCGATCGGCCTGCTGCTGATGGACCAGAGCGTCGTCAGCGGCATCGGCAACATCTACCGGGCCGAGCTGCTCTTCCGCGCCCGGCTCGACCCGCACACCCCCGGCAACCAGGTGCCGGAGGAGGTGCTCGAGGGGCTCTACCGGGACTGGACGAAGCTGCTGGAGAGCGGCGTCGAGCTCGGCCAGATGATGACCATGGACGGCCTCACGAAGGCCCAGCACGCGAAGGCCCTGCGCAGCCGGGCCGACCGCCACTGGGTGTACCACCGCGAGGGGCTGCCCTGCCGGGTCTGCGGCACCCACATCGTGATGGAGATGGCCGCGGGGCGGAAGCTCTACTGGTGCCCGGTCGACCAGGTCTGACAGGCTCGGTCGCATGAGGAACACCCCGCACTTCGTGCTGTCCGACGTCGCCGAGGTCGCGCGCCTCGTGCGCGAGAACCCGTGGGCGACGATCGTGGCCCACACCGCGGAGGGCCTGGTCGCGTCGCACTACCCGGTCGTCCTCGAGGAGACCGACGACGGATCTCTCTCGCTCGTCAGCCACGTCGGCCGCCCCGACGAGCGCAGCCTCGAGCTCGGCGAGGGCGAGGTGATGATCATCGTCCAGGGCCCGCACGGCTACGTCTCGCCCGGCTGGTACCCGGCCGAGCAGATCATCCCGACCTGGAACCACGTCACGGCCCACCTCTGGGCCACGCCCGAGATCCTCTCCGACGACGAGAACTTCCGGGTGCTCGGCGAGCTCGTCGACCACTTCGAGCGCGTGATGCCCCAGCCGAGCTCGCTGCAGCTCGACGAGGAGGGCGCTCGCCGCGTCGCTCGCGGCACCGTCGGCGTCCGCCTGCGCGTCACCCGGTTCGACGCGCGCCTCAAGCTCAGCCAGAACAAGCCGCCGGAGGTCGTCGACCGCATCGTCGCCGAGCTCGAGCACGGTGAGCACTACGCGCAGCCGGCCCTCGCGGCCGAGATGCGCCGGGTGCACCCCCGGTGAGCACGGAGCGCCAGGAGGCGCGGGGCGTGCTCCTGACGGACGCCCGCCTCGTCGGCGGCGACGGCTCCGCCGCCGTCGACGTGCTGCTCTCGCGGGGAGCCGTCGCGGCCGTCGCACCCCGGGGCGAGCTGTCGGCGACGGACGCGACCGAGGTCGTCGACCTCGGCGGCCGCTGGCTCGGGCCCGGCCTCTGGGACTCCCACGCGCACCTCGACCAGTGGGCCCTGGTGCGTCGCCGCCTCGACCTCGGCAGCGCGACGAGCGCCGCCTCGGCGGCCGCCCTCGTCGGCCAGCGGCTGCGTGAGGCACCGCCGCAGCCGGGGGAGGCGCTGGTCGGCTACGGCTTCCGCGACGCGCTCTGGCCCGACGCCCCGCACCGCGCCCTCCTCGACGCGGTCGCCGGCGGCGTCCCGGTGGTGCTCGTGAGCGCCGACCTGCACGCCGCCTGGCTGAGCAGCGCCGCGCTCGCGGCGCACGGTCTCGGCGACGACGAGACGGGCCTCCTGCGCGAGCAGGCCGCCTTCGACGTCTCGACGGCCGTGAGCGCGGTGAGCGACGAGGTGCTCGACGCCTGGGTCGGGGAGGCCGTCGCGGCCGCCGCGGCCCGCGGCGTCGTCGGGGTGGTCGACCTCGAGATGTCCTTCTCCCTCGACCGCTGGACCCGCCGGGTCCGCGGCGGCGTCGACCAGCTCCGGGTGCGGTGCGGCGTCTACCCGCACGACCTGGAGGCAGCCGTCGCGCGGGGCCTCCGCACCGGCGACGTCGTCCCGGGCACGCGGGGCCTCGTCTCGGTCGGCCCGGCGAAGATCATCACCGACGGCTCGCTGAACACGCGCACGGCATGGTGCCACGACCCGTACCCGGGCCTGAGCGGCCCGGGGGCGACCGGGGTCGCGAGCTACGACCAGGGCGACCTCGTCGCGTGGATGCGCCGCGCCTCCTCGTCCGGCCTCGTGCCGGCGGTGCACGCGATCGGCGACCTCGCGAACCGACGCGCGCTCGACGCCTTCGAGGCGGTCGGCTGCACCGGGAGCGTGGAGCACGCCCAGCTGCTCGACACGGCGGACGTGGCCCGCTTCGCACGCCTCGGCGTGGTGGCGAGCATGCAGCCGGAGCACGCCATGGACGACCGCGACGTGGCCGACCTGCTCTGGGCCGGACGCACCGACCGCGCGTTCGCGCTCGGCTCGCTCGCGGAGGCGGGCGTCGAGCTGCGCCTCGGGTCGGACGCCCCCGTCGCACCGCTCGACCCCTGGGTGACGATGGCGGCGGCGGTGTCGCGCTCCCGCGACGGACGCGAGCCGTGGCACCCCGAGCAGCGGCTTGCTCCGCGCGCAGCGCTCCTGGCGTCGGGCGACGGCGAGGGCCTCGTCGACGTCGGGCGCGTCGCCGACCTCGTCGTCACGGACGCGGACCCGCTCTCGGCGACCGACGACGAGCTGCGGGTCTTCGCCGTGGCGGCCACCGTCGTGGGCGGCCGCGTCACCCACCGGGCCCTCTGACGACCGAGGCCGCCGCCCCCAGGGGAGCGGCGGCCTCTCGTCAGGCAGGAGCGGCGGTCAGCCGGCGACGTGCGCCGCGAGGAACCAGCGGTCCTTCTCGAGGCCGCGCGAGATCTCGATGGCGACGTCCTGGCTGGAGGCGTCGAGCTCGCCGAGCTCGTCGATCGCCGTGCGGACGCCCGCGAGGGTCGCGTCGATCTGGGCGACCAGCTCGGCGACCGTGCGGTCGATCTGGTTGAAGCCGGGGGAGGTGGCGGGGATCGACGTCTTGGCGGCGACGGTCTCGACACGGGCGTCGACCGGCAGGCCGAGGGCGACGACGCGCTCCGCGGCGAGGTCTGCCCACTCGCGAGCGTGGTCGACGACCACGTCGATGAGCTCGTGGACGGCCACGAAGGCGATGCCGCGGACGTGCCAGTGAGCCTGCTTGCCGTTGACGCTGAGGGCGGTGAGGTCGGTCACGATCGGGCTGAGGAACTGGGCGACGCCGGCGGCGACGTCCGGGTCGACGGAACCCTGGGGAACGGTGATGCTGACATCGGTCATGACGTGTCCTTTCCTAGACGACGGGTGCAACGCTATTCGGCTGCGGGGATTCCGCAAGCAAGCTGAGGCTGGGCTTGCTGAGGGCTGGCTGGCCTCACCTCCGGGCGGGTCCTCCCCGCCCCGGCCTCCTCCGGGCCGGGCGCCCGGGTCGGGGGATAACCCCACCGGAGGTCCGGGCGCTGGCACCATGGGTCTCGGGCCGCGCCTCCGCGAGGCTCGTCCCATGACCTCGGAGCACCCCATCACCGCACCCCTCGACCCCTACCGGCGCACGACCCCCGCGCCGACCTACGCCCAGCGCTGGCGGCAGCTGCCGCGACGCCTCGGCTACGTCGCCCTCTCGGGGGTGCTGGTGCTCGTGCTCGGCGCGGCGGCCCAGGTGCTGCTCTCCGGGGTGCGCACCGCGGGCGACTCGCTCGTCAGCCTCGTCGTGCTCGCCGTGCTGGTCTTCTGCGCCCTCTGGCTCTCGCGCTGGTTCGGCACCTTCGAGGTGCTGCGGCTGCGCTGGGCGATCGACCGGCCCGTCCGTCCGGTCGACTGGACCCCCAACACGCAGTGGGGCCGGTCGTCGAACCGCGCCGTGCGTGCCCTGTCGGCCTTCGCGAACCCGCACTACTGGCTCTACCTGCTCTACGCGGCCCTCGTCTTCCCGATCGTGGCGGGCGCCACGACGGGGCTCCTGCTCGGGCTGCTGTTCGGGCCGGCGCTCCTCGTCGTGGTCAGCGTGGCCTTCGGCGTGGGGGCGTGGTCGTCGTACGACCTCGGCCTGAGGGACACCGCGGTCGGCACGCTCGGGGCGGGCGGCGCCGTCGTCGGCGCCGTCGTGCTGACCGGCGTCGTGCTGGTCCTGCCCTACGTGCTGCACGCCGTCGTCGTCGTGCACCACGCCATCGCCGCCGCGATGCTGGGGGGCTTCCGCTCGGAGCAGCTCGAGGTCGAGCTCGCCGACCGCGAGATCTCCCGCACGGCGGCGCTCTCGGCGGAGGGCACGGCGCTCCGACGCCTCGAGCGCGACATCCACGACGGTCCCCAGCAGCGCCTGGTGCGCCTCCAGATGGACCTCGCGGCGGCGGCCCGCGCCGTCGACGCCGACCCGGAGAAGAGCAAGGCCCTGATCGAGGAGGCGCGGGTGCAGTCCCGTGAAGCGCTGGAGGAGCTGCGTGCCCTCTCCCGCGGCTTCGCGCCCCCGCTGCTGCTCGACCGCGGCCTCGTCGCCGCCCTCGAGTCGCTCGTCGACCGGGCCGTGATCCCCACCACGCTCGTCGACCGGGTTCCTTCGCACGTGACGGTCCCGGCCGACATCGAGCGCAACGCCTACTTCATCGCGTCGGAGCTCGTGACGAACATCGGCAAGCACTCCCAGGCGGCCTCGGCCGACCTGGCCCTCCGCACCCGCACCGCGCCCGACGGCTCCGGCACGTTGCTCGAGCTGGTCGTCACCGACGACGGCCGCGGCGGGGCGGGCCTCCGCGACGGCCACGGGCTGGCCGGCGTGCAGGAGCGCCTCGTGGGCCTCGCCGGGTTCCTCGACATCTCGAGCCCGGCCGGCGGTCCGACCATCGTGACGGTGAGCATCCCGCTCGGGCTCGACTCGAGCAGCACGGCCCCGCTCACGGCCGACGCCGCCCCGACGGGCTCGGCCCCGACCCTGCCGATGCCGCCGGCTCCGGCGGGCCCGGGGGCGCCGACCGCTGCCACGGCGCCGACCGTGCCCCTCCCGCACGACGCCCCGACCGCGCCCACCGAGCCGCTCGGCCGCGACGCGCCGTCGGGTCCTCAGGCTCCCTAGACTCGGGGGATGACCGACGGCCCCCTCGACCCCGCCCTCCGCGTCGTGGTCGCCGACGACTCCGTGCTGCTGCGCGAGGGTCTCGTGCGGCTCCTCGACGAGCTGGGGGTGCGGGTCGTCGGGGCGTTCGGCGACGCCGACTCGCTCCTCGTCGAGCTCGACGCCGTCGCTCCCGACGTCGCCGTGCTCGACGTGCGCATGCCCCCGACGCACACCGACGAGGGGGTGCGGGCAGCCATCGAGATCCGTCGCCGGCGCCCGCAGACCTCGATCCTCCTGCTCTCGCAGTACGTCGAGGTCGCCTACGCCCGCGACCTGCTCGAGTCGGGGTCCGGCGGCGTGGGCTACCTGCTGAAGGACCGCATCGCCACGATCGACGAGTTCCGCGACGCCCTCGAGCGGGTCGCGGCCGGCGGCACGGTGCTCGACCCCCAGGTCGTGAGCCAGCTGCTCGGGCGGCGCAGCGACCCGCTCTCGGCGCTGACGCCGCGTGAGCGCGAGGTGCTCACCCTCATGGCCGAGGGGCGCACCAACGCGGCCATCGCGGCGCAGCTCGTCATCGGCACGGGGGCCGTGGAGAAGAACGTCACCTCGATCTTCCAGAAGCTCCTGCTCGAGGACAGCGGCACCGACCACCGCCGGGTGCTCGCGGTGCTGGCCTTCCTGCAGCGCTGACCCGCGCCTCCTGCCGGTCGCGTGGTCGGCCGGTGGCGAGCAGGAGTCAGCTGCCGGAGGCGGTCGCCGCGTCGCCGTCGCCCTGGACGGCGTTCAGCTGCGAGGGCAGCACCGCGCCCGCGTCGAGGATCGCGTCGCGGAGGGCGAGGCCGAGCCGCTCGTAGCCGGCCGTCGTGGGGTGGATGCCGTCGGCGCTCGCTCCCGCCGCCCAGGCGTCGCCGTCGCGCACGGGTCGCCACGGGTCGACGAAGACGTGGTCGGTGGTGCGGACCCAGCGCTCGAGGTCGCGCTCGTAGCGCGCCGCCCCGGCGGGGTCGCGGGCGTAGGGCGGGATGCCCGCGACGACGACCCGGCGCGGGGCGATCGTGGCGATGATCGACTCGTACGAGGCCCGGGAGTCGGCGAACGAGACGCCGGTGCGCACGTCGTTCGTGCCCGACATCAGCACGAGCACGTCGACGTCGTCGACCGGGCGCACCGCGGCGGCCTGCTGCTGCACGGTGCTGCCCCCGCGCGCCCAGCCGCCGACGTACTCGACGCCGTCGCCCTGCGCGTAGGTCATCCAGGTGTCGGCGTCGAGGCCGTCGCTGAGCAGCCGGCCGCCGCCGGCGGTGAGGGAGTCGCCCACGACGGCGACGCGCACGCCGGTGCCGTCGCCGGGCTGCACGGGGACGAGCGTCGCGGCGGCCTGCGGGGCGCTGACCGGCACGGCCCCGGGGGAGGCGGGGGTCGAGACCCCGGCACAGCCGGTGGTGAGCAGGGCGAGGGCGGCGCCGACCAGCGCGGCCCGGGCGAGCGTCGCGCGTTCCATGGGTCGATCGTGCCGCATGCCGGAGCCCCTGTCGTACCGCCACCGGATGATGTTCCCCCCGCCGCGAGGCGGACCCGCCGGCGCGACCGGCCGCCGAGGCCGCGAACGCCCTCGAAGGACTTCAGCCAGAAGATCCATCCCCATCGCCGAAGGCAACGGACAGCCTCGATGGACTTCAGCCAGAAGATCCATCCACATCGCCGAAGGCAACAGGCAGCCTCGAAGGAGTTCGGCCAGAGAATTCATTCACGTCGCCGAAGGCGACGGACGCCGGAGGCGTCGAAAGATACGAGGGGATGACGGGAATCGAACCCGCGCCATCAGTTTGGAAGACTGAGGCTCTACCATTGAGCTACATCCCCGGAGCGGCCAGGCCGCAGCGGTGACACCAACTATAAACCATCTCGTTCGCCCGCTCAGTCACGCCCGGGCCGAGGTCGGCTAGACTCCACGAGGCCTGTCTCCACCCGACCTCAACGGGAGCCACGGGGCAGGCCGAGCCAGGTGATGCACGGGGCGTAGCGTAGTGGCTAGCGCGTCCGTTTTGGGGGCGGAAGATCGCAGGTTCGAGTCCTGTCGCCCCGACGATCGTCTACCCGCTGACTCGGTCGTGAGTCCAGCGCCACCAACACAGGAGAAGCCCTACATTGGTCCAGACCACGGTTGAGAAGCTCAGCCCCACGCGCGTCAAGCTCAACATCGTCGTCACCCCCGACGAGCTGAAGCCCAGCGTCACGCACGCCTACGGTCACATCGCCGAGTCGATCAACATCCCCGGCTTCCGCAAGGGCAAGGTGCCGCCGCCCATCATCGACCAGCGCGTCGGTCGCGAAGAGGTCCTGAACCACGCGGTCAGCGAGAGCCTCGACAAGTTCTACCGCGAGGCCGTCACCGAGACGGAGATCCGCGTGCTCGGCCGTCCCGAGGCCGACGTCGTCGAGTGGCCCGACGTGAAGGACTTCTCGGGCGACCTGAAGATCGCCGTCGAGGTCGACGTGCGTCCCGAGTTCGACCTGCCCGACTACGAGGGCCTCGAGCTCACCGTCGACAGCGTCGAGATCTCCGACGAGGAGGTCGACGAGGAGCTGTCGAACCTGCGCACGCGCTTCGGCACGCTCGTCTCGGTCGACCGCCCCGCGACGACCGGCGACTTCGCGCAGATCGACCTCACCGCCACCATCGGCGACGACGAGGTCGACTCCGCCAAGGGCATCTCGTACGAGATCGGCTCGGGCGAGCTCATCGAGGGCATCGACGAGGCCCTCGAGTCGCTCACCGCCGGCGAGAGCACCACCTTCGAGTCGAAGCTGCTCGGCGGCGACCGCGAGGGCGAGACCGCGCTCATCGCCGTCACCGTCACGGCCGTCAAGGAGCGCGAGCTGCCCGAGGCCGACGACGACTTCGCCCAGATCGCCAGCCAGTTCGACACCATCGACGAGCTGAAGGCCGACCTCAAGGAGCAGCTCGCGAAGTCGAAGAGCTTCGGCCAGGGCGGCCAGGCGCGCGACCAGGTCGTCGAGAAGCTGCTCGAGGCCGTGGAGATCCCCGTGCCCGAGAAGCTCGTCGAGGACGAGGTCCAGCGTCACCTCGAGCAGGAGAACCGCCTCGAGGACGACGAGCACCGTGCCGAGGTCAAGGAGAGCAGCGAGAAGGCCTTCCGCAACCAGATCCTCCTCGACGCGATCGCCGAGAAGGAAGAGGTCAAGGTCGAGCAGGACGAGCTCACCCAGTACCTGATCCAGGGCGCCGCGCAGTACGGCATGGAGCCCGGCGAGTTCATCAAGGTCCTCGACCAGAACGGCCAGATCCCCGCCATGGTCGGCGAGGTCGCGCGCAGCAAGGCCCTCGCGGTCGTGCTGTCGAAGGCCAAGGTCGTCGACGGCGAGGGCGCCGAGGTCGACCTGTCGGCCTTCACCGCCACCGCGGGCGTCGGCGGCGACGACGACCACGAGGGTCACGACCACGCCTGATCGCGTGTGACGACCGGAGGGCCGGGTGCGAGAGCACCCGGCCCTCCGTCGTCCCCGGCGGGCTGCCCGCGATGAGTTATTGCCGTGGGCGAACAGCCCGGAAGAGCTGCGTTGCACCCGATAGGTTCGACACCAAGCGACAACGAATGGGAGCTCCACCATGGCCGACGTGACACTGCCCAACAGTGTTTTTGACCGACTGCTCAAAGACCGCATCATCTGGCTCGGTTCCGAGGTGCGGGACGAGAACGCCAACGAGATCGCAGCGAAACTCCTCCTCCTCGCCGCCGAGGACAGCGAGAAGGACATCTACCTCTACATCAACTCGCCCGGCGGGTCGATCACGGCCGGCATGGCGATCTACGACGCCATGGAGTTCGTCCCGAACGACATCGTGACGGTCGGCATCGGCATGGCCGCCTCCATGGGCCAGCTGCTGCTCACGGCCGGCACGAAGGGCAAGCGCTACATCACGCCCAACGCCCGTGTCCTGCTGCACCAGCCGCACGGCGGCTTCGGCGGCACGAGCTCCGACATCCAGACGCAGGCCCAGCTCATCCTCTCGATGAAGCAGCGCCTCGCCGAGATCACGGCCGCCCAGACGGGCAAGACCGTCGAGCAGATCAACGAGGACGGCGACCGCGACCGCTGGTTCACGGCCGAGGAGGCCCTGGAGTACGGGTTCGTCGACCACATCCGCGGCTCGGCGACCGACGTCATCGGTGGCGCCGGCACCGACCAGGACTAGCCCCCACCCGATCATCAGCACAGAAAGAGAAGAACTCATGGAACTCCCGATGATGGGTGGCGCGGGCCGACTGCAGACCCCCAGCTCCCGGTACATCCTGCCGAGCTTCGAGGAGCGCACGGCCTACGGCTACAAGCGCCAGGACCCGTACGCGAAGCTCTTCGAGGACCGCATCGTCTTCCTGGGCGTCCAGGTCGACGACGCCTCGGCGGACGACATCATGGCCCAGCTGCTCGTGCTCGAGAGCATGGACCCGGACCGCGACATCACGCTGTACATCAACTCGCCCGGCGGCTCGTTCACGGCCATGACGGCCATCTACGACACGATGCAGTACATCCGGCCCGAGATCCAGACGGTCTGCCTGGGCCAGGCCGCCTCGGCCGCCGCGGTGCTGCTCGCCGCCGGCCAGCCCGGCAAGCGTCTCGCCCTGCCCAACGCCCGCGTGCTGATCCACCAGCCCGCGACCGGCGGCAGCAGCGGGGGCCAGGCCTCCGACATCGAGATCCAGGCCGCGGAGGTGCTCCGCATGCGCACCTGGCTCGAGGAGACGCTGTCGAAGCACTCGAACAAGACGCCCGAGCAGGTCAACCGCGACATCGAGCGCGACAACATCCTGGGTGCCGAGGAGGCGCTGGCCTACGGCCTCGTCGACCAGGTGCTGACCTCGCGCAAGAACCAGCCGGCGCTCACGCGCTGACGCCCGCCACGGCGACCGGCCAGAGCCGGTCGTCGAGGCGACCACACGAGGCCCCGGGCAGCTGCCCGGGGCCTCGTGGCGGCCGGGTGAGCTGCCACGGGGTCCGAGCGGCGCGCGGATCTGCCCGATGCGCCCGTGCGGGTCCAGGAGTGTCGGGGGATCGGGTTAGGCTCGGTGCACGTCGGCCGACAGGGGTCGACGACGAGCCAACAGGGAGGCCGGGCATGGCACGCATCGGTGAGAGCGCGGATCTGCTCAAGTGCTCGTTCTGCGGCAAGAGCCAGAAGCAGGTCCAGCAGCTGATCGCGGGGCCCGGCGTCTACATCTGCGACGAGTGCGTCGAGCTGTGCAACGAGATCATCGAGGAACGACTCGCCGAGGCCGGTGAAGAACCCGCCAGCGAGTTCGACCTCCCCAAGCCCCGCGAGATCTACTCCTTCCTCGAGGAGTACGTCATCGGCCAGGACGCCGCGAAGCGCGCCCTCTCCGTGGCCGTCTACAACCACTACAAGCGCATCCGTGCGGCGTCGACCCTCACGGCGGCCGAGTCGCTCGCCGACGAGGTCGAGATCTCGAAGTCGAACATCCTGCTCATCGGCCCGACCGGCTGCGGCAAGACGTACCTCGCGCAGACCCTCGCCAAGCGGCTCAACGTGCCCTTCGCGGTGGCCGACGCCACGGCCCTGACGGAGGCCGGCTACGTCGGCGAGGACGTCGAGAACATCCTCCTCAAGCTCATCCAGGCGGCCGACTACGACGTCAAGCGCGCCGAGACCGGCATCATCTACATCGACGAGATCGACAAGATCGCCCGCAAGGCCGAGAACCCGTCCATCACGCGCGACGTGTCGGGCGAGGGCGTGCAGCAGGCGCTCCTCAAGATCCTCGAGGGCACCGTCGCGTCCGTGCCGCCGCAGGGCGGCCGCAAGCACCCGCACCAGGAGTTCATCCAGGTCGACACGACCAACGTGCTGTTCATCGTCGCGGGCGCCTTCGCCGGCCTCGAGGACATCATCAGCAACCGCGCCGGCAAGCGCGGCATCGGCTTCGGCGCTCCCCTCCACAGCAAGGAAGACGAGGCGGCCCTCTTCAGCGAGGTCCTCCCCGAAGACCTGCACAAGTTCGGCCTCATCCCCGAGTTCATCGGGCGCCTCCCCGTGGTCACCACGGTCACGCAGCTCGACCAGGCCGCCCTCATGCAGATCCTGACCGAGCCGAAGAACGCCCTCGTGCGCCAGTACCAGCGCATGTTCGAGATCGACGGCGTGCAGCTGGAGTTCGAGCGTGCCGCCCTCGAGTCGATCGCCGACCTGGCCGTGCTGCGTCAGACCGGGGCCCGCGGGCTGCGCGCCATCCTCGAGGAGGTGCTCGGGCCGATCATGTTCGACGTCCCGTCCGACGACACGGTCGGCAAGGTCGTCGTGACCCGCGCCTCCGTCCTCGAGAACGCGGCACCGACGATCGTGCCGCGCGTCGTCGAGCAGCGGGCCGAGAAGTCCGCCTAGTCGGCCCCGCCCGTGGCGCGGGCACGGCTCAGGCCAGGCCGCGCCGCTCCAGCAGGGGCTCGACGCGAGCGTCTCGACCGCGGAAGTCGCGGTAGGCCTCGAGCGGGTCGCGTGATCCGCCGACGCCGAGCAGGCGGGCCCGGAAGCGGTCGCCTGCCGCTCGGCTCAGGCCGCCGTTCTCCTCGAACCACTCGACGGCGTCGGCGTCGAGCACCTCGCTCCAGATGTACGAGTAGTAGCCCGCGTCGTAGCCGCCCGCGAAGGTGTGGGCGAAGTACGAGCTCGAGTAGCGCGGGGGCACCGGGGCGAGGTCGAGGCCGGCCGCGGCCAGCGCCTCCTCCTCGAACGCCTCGACGTCGGCGACGGCCGTCGCGTCGGCCGACGAGAGCCGGTGCCAGGCCTGGTCGAGCACGGCGCTCGCGAGGTACTCGCTCGTCGCGAAGCCCTCGTTGAAGGCCCGCGACGCGACCAGGCGGTCGACGAGGTCCTGCGGCATGCGCTCGCCGGTCTCGTGGTGCACGGCGTAGTTCTCGAGCACCTCGGGCCAGAGCATCCACATCTCGTTGACCTGGCTCGGGAACTCCACGAAGTCGCGGAAGACGTTCGTGCCCGAGAACGTCGGGTACGTCACGTGGGCGAGCAGGCCGTGCAGGGCGTGCCCGAACTCGTGGAAGAGCGTCGTGACCTCGTCGAGGGTGAGCAGTGTGGGCGACCCCGCCGCGGGCTTCGGCACGTTGAGGTTGTTCACCACCACCGGCGGCAGCCCGAGCAGCGTCGACTGCGAGACGAGCGGGTTCATCCACGCCCCGCCCCGCTTGGAGTCGCGGGTGTACAGGTCGAGCACGTACAGACCCAGGGGCTGGCCGCCGCCCTCCGTCACCTCGAACACGCGGGCGTCGGGGTGCGGCCCGACGAGGTCGGGACGCTCGGCGAACTCGAGGCCGTAGAGCTGCGACGCGGCGAAGAAGACGCCGTCGTGCAGCACGCGCTCGGCCTCGAAGTAGTCGCGCATCGCGGTCGTGTCGACGTCGTAGCGGTCGGCGCGGACCCGGTCCGTCCAGAAGGCCCAGTCGGCCGCGGCCACCTCGTCGTCGCCCGCGGCCTCGCGGAGGGCCACGAACTCGGCCCGGGCGTTCGCGGCGGCGGGCGGTGCGAGCCGACCGAGCAGGTCCGCGACGGCGGTCGGGCTGCCGGCGGTCTCGCCGGCGGTGACCCACGACGCGTGGTCGGGGAAGCCGAGCAGCTCGGCGCGCTCTGCCCGGAGCCGCGTGATCTCGAGCACCAGCGCTCGGGTGTCGTGCTCGCCGCCGCGTCGGCCACGAGCGAGGGAGGCGCGCATCAGGCGGTCGCGCACGTCGCGGTCGGTCAGGTCGGCCAGCCACGGGTGCCCGGTCGGCAGCACGAGGGTGATCACCCAGCGGCCCTCGAGCCCCCGGTCGCGCGCGGCCTCGGCGGCCGCGGAGACCTGTCCCTCGCTGAGGCCGTCGAGCTGGCGGACGTCGTCGACGACCACGGCGAGGTCGTTCGTGTCGGCGAGCAGGTGCTTCTCGAACTGCGTGGTCAGCGTCGAGAGGCGGCCGTTGAGCCCCCGCAGCCGCTCCTTCTCGGCCTCGCCGAGCCCGGCGCCCGCCCGGTCGAGGGACGAGAGCGTGCGCTGGACGAGGTAGCGCTGCTCGTCGTCGAGATGGGCCGTCCCGTCGTCTCCGCGCTCGAGGGCGTCGGCGATCGTGCGCAGCCGGGCGTGGAGGCGGGGGTCGAGCCGGATCGCGTCGTCGTGCGCGGCGAGCCGTGGCGCCAGCTCGAGCTCGAGGGCGTCGGTGGTCGCGTTCGAGTCGCTCGACGCCTTGTCGAAGAACACGTGGCTCACCCGGGTCAGCAGCGCGCCGCTGCGCTCGAGGGCCTCGACCGTGTTCTCGAAGGTCGCCGGCGCCGGGTCGGCGGCGATCGCCTCGACCTCGGCCCGCTGCTCGGCGAGGCCCGCCTCGAAGGCCGGGGCGAAGTGGTCGTCGGCGAGGTCCGCGTACGGCGGCAGGGAGTACGGCAGCGGGCTCGGCGCGAGCAACGGGTTCGTCATGCGCCCACCCTACGAGCGCCGCCGGGCGTGCGCGTCGGTGTCGCGGGCGTCACGGGGACGAGCTGCCCCCAGGAGGCGCGCTACAGTCCCCGCATGACCCCCCGCCCCGAGGCCCCCGCCACCTACACCCACGGCCACCACGAGAGCGTCCTGCGGAGCCACTCGTGGCGCACCGTCGCCAACAGCGCGGCCTACCTCGAGGCCGAGCTCGTGCCCGGTCGCCGCGTGCTCGACGTGGGATCGGGGCCGGGCACCCTCACGGTCGACATCGCGGAGCGCGTCGCGCCGGGCCGCGTCGTCGGGGTCGACGCCGCCGAGGTGGTCGTCGAGCAGGCCAGGGCGCTCGCGGCCGCGCGGGGCGTCGACACCGTCGAGTTCGTCGTGGCCGACCTGTTCGCGCTGCCCTTCGACGACGACTCCTTCGACGTCGTGCACGCGCACCAGGTGCTGCAGCACGTCGGCGACCCGGTCGCGGCGCTCCGCGAGATGCGCCGGGTCGCCGTGCCCGGCGGCGTCGTGGCGGCCCGCGAGGTCGACTACCACGGCACCGTGTGGGCGCCGGCGTCGTCGGGGCTCGACCGGTGGATGGACGTGTACCAGCAGGTGCACCGCGGCAACGGCGGCGAGCCCGACGCGGGGCGCGTCCTGAAGCGCTGGGCGCTCGAGGCGGGCTTCACGGACCTCGCGTGCACCGCCTCCTCGTGGTGCTTCTCGACCGACGACGAGCGCACCTGGTGGGGCGACAGCTGGGCGGCGCGGGCGACGGAGTCGGCCTTCGCGGCCGACGCGGTCGGGAAGGGCGTCGCGACGGCGGGCGAGCTCGAGGAGATCGCCGACGCGTGGCGCGCATGGCGCGACGCCCCCGACGGCTGGCTGGCGATGCCGCACGGCGAGGTCGTCGCCCGCGCCTGACCGAGATGGTCGGGCACGGGCGACGTCGCGGGGCTCAGGCCTCGGAGGCCGTGCCCTCGTCGTCGGGCTCGTGGATGCGCGCCTCGCCCGTGACGGCGTCGACGCGGATCGTGGTGCCGTCGTCGAGCTCGACCACCGGGCGGTGCTCGAGGTACGTCAGGGTCCAACGCCAGGTCGACGCGTCGACGCCCTGCTCGGCGAGCTCGCGCTCGACCTGGGCGACCGCTCCGACGACCGGGGCGGGCAGGGCGGCCGGGGCCGCGCCTCCCACCGTCCAGCGGGTGCCGAGCTGCATCAGGCGCCCGCCGCCGGGGCCTGCGCCGCCGGGGCCTCCGGCAGCTCGCCGAGCTCGATCGCGACCACCGAGAGCGCCTCGCCCTCGACGAGCTCGAGCGACTGGATCTTGCCGACCGCGGCCAGGTCGGACGCCGCACCGCGGAGCACCTCGAGCTGGGCCGCCGGCGCGGCGATCGTCGCCCGCACCACCGGGGTCTTCTGCGAGGCCTTGGCGTCGGACTTCGCGCGGCGGACGCCGATCAGCGCCTCGCCGACGAGCGCCAGCAGGCCGGAGGGCTGACCGACGTCGCCCAGCTCGGCGGCGGTCGGCCAGGAGGCGCGGTGCACGGAGCCGTCGTGGGTCCACGACCAGACCTCCTCCGTCGCGAACGGCAGGTAGGGCGCGAGCAGGCGCAGCAGGCCGTCGATGGTCGTCTGCAGGGCCAGGACGGCCGACGCCTGCTCGGCGGGCGTGGTCGCTCCGTAGGCGCGCTCCTTGACGAGCTCGAGGTAGTCGTCGCAGAAGGTCCAGAAGAACTTCTCCGTGATCTCGAGCGCACGGGCGTGGTCGTAGCCCTCGAGCGCCTCGGTCGCGGCGCCGATCACCGTGGCGAACTCGGCGAGCAGGTCGCGGTCGAGCGGCTCGGTGACGCGGTGCTCGCCCGAGGGGAGCTCGAACGAGTAGACGAACTTCGCCGCGTTCAGCACCTTGATCGCCAGGCGGCGGCCGATCTTGATCTGCTTCGGGTTCTGCGGGTCGAACGACGCGTCGGTGCCGAGGCGGCTGGACGCCGCCCAGTAGCGGACCGCGTCGGAGCCGTGGTCGTCGAGCATGGCCGCCGGGGTGACGACGTTGCCCTTCGACTTCGACATCTTCTTGCGGTCGGGGTCGACGATGAAGCCGGAGATCGACGCGTTCGTCCACGGCACCGTGCCGTGCTCGAGCTGCGACCGCAGGGCGGTCGAGAACAGCCAGGTGCGGATGATGTCCTGGCCCTGCGGGCGGAGCGAGTACGGGAAGACCAGGTCGAAGAGCTCCGGGTCGGTCTCCCAGCCGCCGGCGAGCTGCGGGGTGAGCGACGAGGTGGCCCAGGTGTCCATCACGTCGAGCTCGCCCTGGAAGCCGCCGGGCACGCCGCGCTGGGACTCGTCGTAGCCGGGAGCCGCGTCGCTGGAGGGGTCGACGGGCAGCGAGGCCTCGTCGGGCACGATCACGTCGTCGAAGACGGGGTTGCCGTCGGCGTCGAGCGGGTACCAGACGGGCAGGGGCACGCCGAAGAAGCGCTGGCGCGAGATGAGCCAGTCGCCGTTCAGGCCGTTGACCCAGTTGTCGTAGCGCACGCGCATGAAGTCGGGGTGGAAGCCCACCTCGCGGCCGCGCTCGAGCAGCGACTGCTGGAGCTGCTCGTCGCGGGCGCCGTTGACGATGTACCACTGGCGCGTCGACACGATCTCGAGGGGCTTGTCGCCCTTCTCGAAGAACTTGACGGGGTGCGTGATCTTCCGGATCTCGCCGACCAGCTCGCCGGAGGCGGTCAGCTGCTCGACGACCGACTGCTTCGCGCTGAAGACCGTCTTGCCGGCCAGCTGGGCGTAGGCCTCGCGGCCCGCCTCGGACTCGATCGCGGCCGGCGCCTCGCTGACGAAGCGTCCGTCGAAGCCGATCACGGCGCGGTTCGGCAGCTGCAGCTCGCGCCACCAGACGACGTCGTTCGTGTCGCCGAAGGTGCAGACCATCGCGATGCCGGAGCCCTTGTCGGGCTGGGCGAGGTGGTGCGCCACCACGGGCACCTCGACGTCGAAGAGGGGGGAGCGCACGGTCGTGCCGAAGAGGGCCTGGTAGCGCTCGTCGTCGGGGTGCGCGACGAGGGCGACGCAGGCGGGCAGCAGCTCGGGGCGCGTCGTGTCGATGAGCACGTCGCCCTGGCCGTCGGTGCGGTGGAAGGCGAGCTTGTGGTACGCCCCGGGCACGTCCTTGTCTTCGAGCTCGGCCTGGGCGACGGCGGTGCGGAAGGTGACGTCCCAGAGGGTGGGGGCGTCGGCCTGGTAGGCCTCGCCGCGCGCCAGGTTGCGGAGGAAGGCCTTCTGCGCGATCGCCTGCGAGCGGTCGTCGATGGTGCGGTAGCTCTGGGTCCAGTCGACCGAGAGGCCGAGCGTGCGCCAGACGTCCTCGAACTGCTTCTCGTCCTCCACGGTGAGGCGCTCGCACAGCTCGACGAAGTTGCGGCGCGAGATCGGCACCTGGTCGGCGGCCTTCGACGACTTGCCGTCGCCTCCCTCGAAGGGCGGCGTGAAGTCGGCGTCGTAGGGCAGCGACGGGTCGCAGCGGACGCCGTAGAAGTTCTGCACGCGGCGCTCGGTCGGCAGGCCGTTGTCGTCCCAGCCCATCGGGTAGAAGACGCTCTTGCCGCGCATGCGCTCGAAGCGGGCCTTGACGTCGGTGTGCGTGTAGCTGAAGACGTGGCCGATGTGCAGGCTGCCCGAGGCGGTCGGCGGGGGGGTGTCGATCGAGAACACGGAGGCGCGGTCGGCGTCGTCGCGGGAGAACCGGTAGGTGCCGTCGGACTCCCACACCTGGCCCCAGCGGGACTCGAGGCCCTCGAGGGCGGGCTTGTCGGGCATCGGTGACGTCATGTGGGTGACTCCGGTTCTGTGGGCGGCATCGTGTCGGTGGTGAGACGCCTGGATGGGGACCTCGTCAGTGTACGCGCGCCCTCGAGGCCGTCAGGAGAACCTGCGGTCAGCGCAGCATTGCACGGAGCGCACTGGCGGCCCCGAGGTGGTGCTGGTACGTTCTCGGGGTTTTGCCCGACACCGCGGTCGCGCTCCGTCCCACCCACCCGGAGGTATCCCCGCACCATGTCTGCACGGAAGAACGCCCCGAAGTCCCGCCGAGAACTCACCACGGACGACGTCACCGTCGTCGAGGAGTCGATGCTCAAGCGCGCCGTCAGCGCGGCCGCCCTCGGCAACGCCATGGAGTGGTTCGACTTCGGCGTGTACGCCTACATCACGACGACCATCGCCCAGGTCTTCTTCCCGCCGGGGAACGACGCCCTGAACATCCTCTTCACCTTCGGCACGTTCACCGCCGCCTTCGTCGTCCGGCCCATCGGCGGCGCCTTCTTCGGCCCCCTCGGCGACCGGATCGGCCGCCAGAAGGTGCTCGCGATGACGATGATCCTGATGGCGGCGGGCACGCTCGCCATCGGCCTCATCCCGTCGTACGCGACCATCGGCATCTGGGCCCCGATCCTGCTGCTGCTGGCGCGCCTCCTGCAGGGCTTCTCGACCGGCGGCGAGTACGGCGGCGCCGCGACCTTCATCGCCGAGTACTCGCCCGACAAGCGCCGCGGCTTCATGGGCTCGTGGCTCGAGTTCGGCACCCTCGGCGGCTACGTGCTCGGCGCCTCCCTCGTGACGGCGCTGCAGCTCGGGCTCAGCGACGAGGCGCTGCTCGGCTGGGGCTGGCGCATCCCGTTCATCGTCGCCGGCCCGCTCGGCCTGATCGGCCTCTACCTGCGGCTCAAGCTGGAGGAGACCCCCGCCTTCCAGAAGCAGCAGGCGGAGGCGTCGGAGCGCGAGCACCAGAAGGTGCCGTTCCTGACGCTGTTCCGCGAGAACTGGCGCGCCCTGATCGTCTGCGTCGGCCTCGTGCTGGTCTTCAACGTGACCGACTACATGCTGCTGTCGTACATGCCGACGTACCTGTCGAACACCCTCGACCGCGACGCCACGAGCGGGCTGCTGTTCATCATCGTCGTGATGGTGCTGATGATGCTCGTGATCACCTTCGGCGGACGCCTGAGCGACCGCTTCGGCCGCCGGCCCGTGCTGTTCGCCGGCTGCATCGGCTTCCTGGTGCTGTCGTTCCCGGCGCTCCGCATGGTGCAGAGCGAGAACGGCGTGCTGTCGTTCGCGGGCCTGCTCGTGCTCGGCCTCGTGCTCGTCACGTTCACGTCGACCATGCCGTCGACGCTGCCCGCGCTGTTCCCCACGATCATCCGCTACGGCGCGCTCGCGATCGCGTTCAACGTGTCGGTCTCGCTCTTCGGCGGCACGACCCCGCTCGCGACCGAGGCGCTCGTCGTCTGGGCCGAGGGCCGGGGCTTCGGCTGGGCGCACGACATCCCCGCCTTCTACCTGATGGCCGCGGCCGTCATCGGTCTGGTGGCCGTGTGGTTCACCAAGGAGACCGCGAACGAGCCGCTGCTCGGCTCGGGCCCCACCGTCGCCACCGACGAGGAGGCGCACGAGCTGATCGAGGCCTACCGCGACGAGACGAGCGAGGTGTCGCAGTCCGACTGGGGCCTCGCCTTCGCCGACTCGGGCCCGATCGCGGTCATCCGGCCCGACGCCGAGGAGCAGGGCGAGCAGCCCGTGCGCTCCTAGCCACGAGGCCGCCGGGCCCGGGCCTGGCGGCCCTGCGGCCCGGGGGCTCAGACCCCCCGGGCCCGGGCCCTGGGGCCCCTGGGGTCAGGGCCGAGCTGCCAGCAGCGCGCGCGTGTACGGGTGCTGCGGCGCCGCGAAGACCTCGGCGGTGCGTCCCTGCTCGACTACGCGCCCCTGCTGCATCACGGCCACGTGGTCGCTCATGTGGGCGACCACGTCGAGGTCGTGCGAGATGAACAGGTAGGCCAGGCCCTCCTCCCGCTGCAGGTCGTCGAGCAGGTCGAGCACCTGCGCCTGCACCGAGACGTCGAGCGCCGACACCGGCTCGTCGCAGACCAGCACGCGGGGGCGCGGCGCCAGGGCGCGAGCGACGGCGACGCGCTGCCGCTGGCCCCCGGAGAGCGACGCCGGGTGGCGGTCGGCGGTGCCCGGCTCGAGTCCGACCCGGTCGAGCAGCGACGCCACCTCGGCGGCGACGCCGGTCGGGCGGGTGCGGCGCCCGGCCGTCACGGCGTCGGCGAGCACGCGCCCGACGCTCCAGCGCGGGTCGAACGAGCTGGCGGGGTCCTGGTAGACGGCGCCCAGCTGGGCGCGGCGCCCGCGGCGGTCGCGCTCGCGGAGCGGCGCCCAGGGCTGGCCGAGCAGCGTCGCCGAGCCCGCGTCGGGGTCGTCGAGCCCCAGCAGGAGGCGCGCCGTCGTGGTCTTGCCGCTGCCGGACGCCCCCACCAGGCCGAGCGTCTCGCCCGCGCGCAGCTCGAGCGAGACGTCGTCGACGGCCACGTGGGCGGCACGGCCCCGGGCCGTGAAGACGCGACGCAGGCCGGAGGCGGCGAGCACGACGTCGGGAGCGGCAGCCGGAGCCGGAGCCGGAGCCGGAGCCGGAGCCGGAACGGGAGCCGGCGCCGGAGCCTGCGCGTGAGCGGACCGTGACGGCACCGCAGCGGGAGGGGCCGGGACGACCGGACCCGGCCCGACGCCGCGCGGCGACAGCCGTGCCCCGCGGGCCACGCCGCGCGGCAGGGCCGCGAGCAGCATGCGGGTGTAGTCGTGCCGGGGGGCGCCGAGCACCTGCTCGGTCGGTCCCGACTCGACGACGACGCCGGCGCGCATGACCACCACCCGGTCGGCCAGGCGTCGCACCACCCCGAGGTCGTGGCTGATCGCGAGCACGCCCGTGCCGGCGTCCCTGAGCGCGGCCAGCCGGTCGACGACCACGCGCTGCACCTCGGCGTCGAGCGCCGTCGTGGGCTCGTCGGCGACGACCAGCTCGGGGCGCAGCACGAGGGCCGCGGCGATGAGCGCGCGCTGCCGCAGGCCGCCGGACAGCTCGCCCGACCGCTGCCCGAGCCGGGTCTCCGGATCGGGCATGCCGACCTCGGCCAGCACGTCGAGGGCGCGCTCGCGGCGGGCCGCGGGGCCCAGGCGCGTGTGGAGGCGCAGCGCGTCGTCGATCTCGCGGCCGATCGGGCGCAGCGGGTCGAGCGAGACGAGCGCGTCCTGCAGCACGAGGCCGACCTGCGGCCCGCGGACCCCGCGCCAGCCGCGCTCGTCGAGGGCGGCGAGGTCGGTCCCGCCGAGGCGGAGCCGTCGGGCGTCGACCTGGCCGCCGCTCAGCCCCAGCAGCGCGCGGGCGGTCACGCTCTTGCCCGACCCCGACTCGCCGACGACCGCGACGCACTCGCCCGCCGCCACCGTGAACGACACGTCGTCGACGACGCGGCGACCGGAGAAGGCGACCCGGAGGCCCTCGACCTCGAGCAGGGGAGCGACGCTCACGAGGCGTCCCCCCGCCGGGCGAGGCCGCGGCCGAGCACCGTCGACGCCGCCGCCGTCAGCACGACGGCGAGCCCGGGGAACACGGTGGTCCACCACGCGACCTGCACGTAGGTGCGCCCGGCCGACAGCATGGCTCCCCACTCCGGCGCGGGCGGCGGCGAGCCGAGGCCGAGGTAGCTGAGCGACGAGGCCCAGACCACGGCCTGGCCGAGGCCCAGGGTGGCGAGCACCACGACGGGCGCCAGGGCGTTCGGCAGCACGTGACGCCACAGCACGGTGCCGGGGCGGCGCCCGAGCACGACGGCGGCCTCGACCATGGCCGAGCGGCGCACGCGGCGCACCTGGCTCCGCACGATGCGGGCGTAGCCGGGGGCGGTCGCGAGGCCGACCGCGAGGGTCGCCGGCACCGCCCCCGGCCCGGTGAACGCGATGACGACGAGGGCGAGCAGCAGGCCCGGCAGGGCGAACAGCACCTCGAGCAGGCGGCTGACGCCCGCGTCGGCGGCCCGGCCCGGCCAGCGGCCGTCGCCGAACCCGGCGGCGACGCCGAGCAGCACCCCGAGCCCGGTGCCGAGCAGGGTGGCGAGCGCGCCGATGCTCAGCGAGGCGCCGGTGCCGTGCACGATGCGGGTCCAGATGCCGCGGCCGGACTCGTCGGTGCCGAGAGGGTGCGCCGGCGACGGCGCGGTGAAGGCGTCGGCGGGGGCGACGGCGAGCGGGTCGCCCGGGGCGAGCAGCCCGGGCGCGAGCGCGGCGACGACGACGCCGAGCAGCACGAGCGCCGCCACGGTCTCGGCGGCTCGGAGCCGCCCGAGCGGGCCCGGCAGGCGACGGGACCGGCGGCCGGGGGAGGCGCCCCGCCGCTCGTCGGGGCGGGGCAGCGTCGGCAGGACGGTCACGAGGCTCTCTCCCGCGGGTCGACGGCGCGCTCCGCCAGGTCGCCGAGGGCCACCACGACGACGTAGGCGAGCGCGGAGGCCAGTGCCACCCCGGTCACGAGCGGGATGTCGCGCAGCGTCACGGCGCCGAGCAGGGTCCGCCCGAGGCCCGGGCGGGCGAAGACCGACTCGACGACGACGGCTCCGCTCAGCAGCGAGCCGAAGGCCCAGCCCGAGAGGGCCAGCCCGGGCAGCGCCGCGTGGCGCAGCAGGTGCCGCCGGAACAGACCCGAGGGCGACTCGCCGCGGGCGCGCGCGGAGACCGTGAACGGGGCCGACGCGGCGTCGAGCAGGGAGTCGCGGGTCACCTGCCCGAGGAACCCCGCCACCGGGATCGCCAGGGTCACGACCGGCAGCACGAGGCCGACCGGCGTGCCGGTGCTCACCGGGGGCAGCAGCCCCAGCTGCGTGCTGAAGACCAGCACGAGCACGCTCGCCAGCCAGAAGTGCGGCACCGCCGCGGCGACGACCTCGAGCGCGGAGGAGACCCCGGCCGCGACCCGGCCGCCGAGGGTCGCCCACCACGCCGTGCCGAGGGCGATCGCCCAGGCCACGACGAGCGAGGCCAGGGCGAGGGCGATCGTGCCCGGCAGCTGGTCGAGCAGCAGCCCGGCCACGTCGGTGCGGAGCGAGTACGACGTGCCGAGGTCGCCGGTCGCGAGACGGCCGAGCTGGGCGAGGTACTGCACCAGGAGGGGCTGGTCGAGGCCGTACTCCTGCCGCACGAGCGCCAGCGCCTCGGCCGACGCCTGGGAGCCCGGGCCGCCGAGGATGGCCTCGGCCGGGTCGCCGGGCACGAGCCGCACGGCGAAGAAGACGAGGGTCGCCACGGCCCAGAGGACCACCAGCCCGCCCACCACGCGGGCGAGCGTCCAGCGGAGGACGTGCTCGGCCGCGCCGCGCCTCCTCGGGGCCGCCTCGCCCGTCGCCTCAGTCGGTGACGGACGCGTCATACAGCGTGACCGCCTGCACGGGCGGCAGGGCGCGGACGCCCGAGACCGACGAGCGCACGAGGTAGTGGTTCTGCTGGTCGTACAGCGGCAGCACCGTGTAGCTCTCGAGCACGATCTCCTGCGCCTGCTGGTAGAGGTCGGCGCGCTCGTCGGCGTCGGAGGTCTGGGAGGCGCGGGTCAGCAGGTCGTCGAGGGCCGGGTCGGAGAGCTGCGCGTGGTTGGCGAAGTAGCCGCTCGGCGCCGGGGTGATGCCGGCGGTGTCGAAGAGGATGCGCAGCACGTCGGGGCCGACCTTCGTGTAGGGCGCGCTCACGAGGTCGTAGTCGTTCGACCCGAGGGCCCCGTACCAGCTCGACAGGTCGAGGGGCTGCAGCACGACCTCGAAGCCCAGCGTCTTGGCCCCCGCCTGGATCTGCTCGAACAACGACTGCTCGGCCGGGATCGACTGGTTCGTGCTGACGGGGAAGGTCAGGGAGAGACGCGTGCCGTCCTTCGTGCGGTAGCCGTCGGAGTCGCGGCTGGTCCAGCCCGCCTCGTCGAGGAGGTCGCCCGCGGCGTCGGCGTCGACCTCGAACAGCGAGGGGTCGGAGAACGCGAGGGGCTCGGCGCTCGAGAGCGGGCTGTACGAGCGCTCGGCGGTGCCGAAGAAGAGCGAGTCGATCGCGTCGTCGACGTCGACGCCGCGGATGAACGCCTCGCGCACGCGCTCGTCGTCGAAGGGCGCCTTGCCCGAGTTGAGCTCGAGGCGGTTCGAGGCGCCGGGCCGCGGGGCGTCGATCTCGCTGATCGCGTCGTCCTTCGCGGCGGCCACGAGGGTGTCGGGCTGGGCGTTGTCGATCACGTCGACCTGGCCGGCCTGCAGCGCGGCGTAGCGCGCCGCCGAGTCGGGGATGAACCGCCAGACGACCTCCTCGAGGTGGGCCGGTCCGGTGTGCGCCGCGTCGGCGGGCGGAGACGAGTAGTCGTCGTTGCGCGACAGCTCGACCTGCTGCTGCTTGGTCCACGACTCGACGACGAACGGGCCGGTGCCGACGGGCGACTCGCAGTTGACCTCCTGGGGGCGGGTCAGCGCCTCCGGCGACTCCATGGCGAGCCAGGGCTGGGTCAGCGACTCGAGCAGGGCGCTGTCGGGGGCGCTGAGGTCGATGCGGGCGGTCAGGTCGTCGACGGCCTCGACCCCGGTCACCTTCGCGAGGGCGAGGTACCCCGTCGACGACAGCGTCGCGGGGTCCTGCACGTGGGCGACGTTGGCGGCGACCGCCGCGGCGTCGAAGGGCGTGCCGTCGGTGAAGGTCACGCCGGGCTTCAGCTCGAAGGTCCAGCTCAGCCCGTCGTCGGCCTCGGTCCACGAGTCGGCGAGCCACGGCACGATCTGGCCGTCGTCGTCCTTCGACACGAGCGACTCGGCGTACTGCGTCGAGACGAGGGCCTGCGGGTAGTTGCCGCCGACGTGCGGGTCGAGGCAGGTCGGCTCGGCGTCGCCCGTGGCGTACGTGAGCGTGCCGCCCTCGACCGGCGTGGCCTCGCCGCTCGCCTCGTCGGCCGTGCACCCGGCGAGGAGCAGGGCGCCGGAGGCGGCGAGGGCGAGCAGGGGGAGAGAGCGCGTGCGCATGGGGCTCCGGGGGATCGCGGGGCAGGACGGGTGGCGTGGGGCCTTTCTTGTACTCAGTACAAACGGGCCGTCGTCGAGTGTACCGGCATGATGGCCTGCATGGCAGACGTCCCCCGCCGACCGCTCGGTCGCCCCCGCCGCTCGTCGGCCGAGATGCTCGCCGACGCCGCCGCCGAGCTCTTCCTCGAGAACGGCTGGTCGGGCACGACCGTCGACCAGATCGCGCAGCGCGCGGGGGTCAGCCGCGGCACCTTCTTCAACTACTTCGACTCGAAGGCCGACCTGTTCTGGGTCGACCTGGACGAGAGCGCGGCCTCCCTCGGGGAGCTGCTCCGCGCCTCCTCGGGACTGTCGCCCGTGCGCACCGTCGTGGCTGCCCTCGTGGCCGTCGCCCGGGCGCACCCCGCCGACCGGGTGCCGTGGGCGCTGACCCAGTCCGACGCGATGGGCCTCGGCGACGACCTCGTGGCGTCGGCGGGGGTGCGCTTCGTCCGGCTGCGGGCGGGAGTCGCGGCGTTCCTGGCCGAGGCGTCGGGCCGTCCGCGCGACGACCTGGCCGTCGAGGTGGCCGCGTCGGCGCTGCTCGCGACGACGGCGTCGGCCGTCATCTCGTGGGCGCGGTCCGGGGTGGGCCGCGACCCCCTGGGGGAGGTCGCGGAACGCGCCCTCGGACCGCTCGTCGACGGGCTCGACGCGACGCTGCCCGGGGCACCGGGCGCGGCGACGCCGGGTCGACCGGGCTAGCGCGCGGGGGTCGGGGCCGTGGGGGTCGACGCCGTGGAGGGCGAGGTCGGCGACAGGACGTCGTCGAGCTCGGCCCGCTTCGGGAAGACGAACTTGTTCATCGCCCAGTAGCGGAAGACCATGGCGATCATCGTGCCGATGACGGGGCCGCTGACGAAGTCGGCGATCTCCTGATGGGTGCGCGTGACGTTCGGCACCTCGAGTCCGAAGCCGTAGCGCGAGAGGTAGAGGGGGGCCGAGTTGAGCCCGATGCCGATGATGCTGACGATCACGAAGAGGAGCATCTCGTAGCCCGTGTGGCGGTCGCCCCGGTCGTCGAACGACCACTTCTTGTTCATCACGTACGAGACGACGGTGGCGACGATGGTGCCGACCGCGAGGGCGGTGACGGGGTGCTGGGGGATGACGAACAGCTTCAGCCCGTAGTTGATGACCATCGTGATGACGAAGCCGATGCCGCCGACCACCAGGAAGCGCAGGGCGGAGGGGTGGGACCTGGCCAACCGGATGAGGGACTTCACGCGTTCGACGTTACCCGTCGAGGCCATGAACGCGCTGACGGCTGTCCCCCCAGCGCGGCAGATGCGCCTCCGGGAGGAGTCGCGGCGCCGCGGGCCGCACTCCGCGCGGGTCGCCCTCGGGCGGAGTGATGACGGCCGTCAGCCGACCGGATGACATCGTGCAACGGAATGGTCACGGGGTGAGATCTGCTCGCCTCTCGCCCGTACTGTCGGACGCGACGGTCCTCGACGGACCGACGAGCGGCACCCGGGGGCGGGTCGAGCGTGCCGCGACGACACCGATCCGCGTGAGAGAGAAGACCATGAAGAACACCGTGCCGGCCGCCGTGGCGCTGCCGACGGCCCTCGTCATCGCCCTGGCGGGCCTCCTGACGGCGGTCCCGGCCGCGTCCGCCGCGCCCGTCGAGCAGAGCCAGGGAGGCGCGGTGCCGGTCGAGCAGGCGACGCCGGCTCCCGAGCCCGTCGTCGACGAGGCAGGTCCCGCCGACGGGGACGCGGGGTCGTCGGAGGAGGCCGTGGCGCCGGTCGCGCCGCCGACGTCGTCGCCCGACGAGGCCACGGCGCCGACGACGCCGGGAGCACCGGCGGCCGCGACGGCCGAGATCGCCGCCGCACCGGCCTTCGACGTGACGAGCCCGCTCCAGGGCCAGGAGCTGCGGAGCGCCGGCGTGCGCGTCGAGGGGACGGCACCGGTCGGCAGCCGAGTGTCCGTGTCTCACGACGGGGGCTCCCAGATCTCGACCACGGGCAGCGACGGGGCGTTCAGCACGGCAGTCTGGCTCGAGGCGCCCTCGACCCCCGCCACGTACGTCGTCTCCGTCCAGGTGACCGGCGCCGACGGCGCGGACCTCGGCACCGTCGAGCGGACGGTGACCGTCGCCGCGCTCCCGGTGAGCGCCGCCCCGGTCATCACCTCGCCCCTCAGCGGCAACGTCGTCGGCGAGCCCGACGACCCCCAGATCGCGACCGTCCACCTCGAGGGGACCGGCACGCCCGGGGCCACCGTCGACATCGACCTCGAGCCGGTCGGCCCCCCCGTGCCGTGGGGCTACGACGACGCGCCCCCGGTGGTCCGGGCCGACGGCACGTGGAGCGACAGCGTGTTCCTGCCCTACGGCCCGTGGCGCGTCTCCGCCAGCCAGTCCTCGGTGGACGCCGACGGCTTCGAGACGGCGAGGCCCTCGAGCCGCGTCTCGGTCGTCCTCGACGTCCTCCGTGCTCCCTCGGCCCCCGCCGCCGCCCCCGTGGTGACGTCGCCGGCCCCCGGCAGCACGGTCGTCGGGCGTCCTGACCGCAGCCGAGGCGCCGAGGCGTCGTCGCTCGAGTTCACCGTCAGCGGGACCGGCACGCCCGGCACGGCGATCGGGATCTACGGGTACTTCACCGAGGGGCGCGCCCCCATCGACCGCTACGTCGCGGCCAGCCGCGGGGAGGGGAGCATCGGCGGGGAGTTCGAGCCCCTCGTCGCGGGCGTCGACCCCGTCGTCGTGGCTGCCGACGGGACGTGGACGACGACGCAGAGCCTGGTCGGACCGGGCACGTACTCCTTCGCGGCCTTCACGCTGACCGGGGACCCGTTCTACTCGACGATGTCCGACCCCAGCCAGGTGGTCACGTTCTCCCTCGTGGCTCCGACGCGCGCCGCGACCACCGCCTCCCTCGCCTACACCGGCGACGACGGCGTGGGGCCGGCCCTCGCCGGCGCCGTCCTCGCCATCGGCCTCGGCCTGCTCTCCGTCGCCGGGGCTCGCCTCGTGCGTCGGCGCGTCCGGCCCGCTGCCCTCAGGGACGCGGCTGCAGGCTCCGCTCGTCGGGCGTAGCCAGCGTCAGCACCGCCTCCTCCACCGCGTCGTGCTGCTCGAGCTCGCGCTCGACGCGGCGGAGGGCGACGGCGACGTGCTCCTCGGTGTCGTCGCCGCGCATGTCGACGGCGGCGACGAGGTAGAGCCGGCCCGGCCCGACGAACTCCGTGTGCAGGTAGGTGACGCGGTCGATCTCGGGTCGGGCGAGGAGGCGCGACAGCACCGTCGCCTCCAGCTCGTCGCTCGGGCTCTCGCCGACCAGGAAGCGCCGGTTGCGGTCGACGAGCACGAGGGCCACGACGCCGAGCAGCACGCCGACGAGGATGGACCCGACGGCGTCGTAGACGGCCGAGCCGGTCAGCTGGTGCAGCAGGATGCCGAGGAAGGCGATGACGAGGCCGACCAGGGCCGCGGCGTCCTCCGCGAAGACCGCACGCAAGGTCGAGTTCGAGCTGCGCAGCACGAAGCGCAGGGTCGGCAGCTGCCGCTCGCGGGCGCTGCCCCGGGCCTGACGGAGGGCCTGGGTGAACGACACGCCCTCGAGCACGGCCGCGACCGCCAGCACGACGTAGTTCACGAGGTAGTCCTCGGCCTCCTCCGCGGCGCCGAGCTGCGAGATGCCGTGCTGGATCGAGACCACCGCGCCGACGGTGAAGAGGCCGAACGCGGCGAACATCGACCAGACGTAGGTCTCCTTGCCGTAGCCGAGGGGGTGGTCGGCGTCCCTCTGCTTCACGCCGCGCTTGTCGGCCACGAAGAGGAAGACCTCGTTGCCCGTGTCGGCCCAGGAGTGCGCCGACTCCGCCACCATCGAGGCCGACCCGGTGAGCAGCGCCGCCACGGTCTTCGCGACCGCCACGAGCAGGTTCGCGAGGAACGCGACGATCACCGTGAGCGATCCCTCGGGCTTCGCCGCCGCCTCCGGGGGCGTGGTCGCCGGGGCGCCCGTCGTCGCGGGGCCGGCGGGGGAGGGTTCGGTCGTCATGGTCTCGATGATGCACGTCCTGCACCGATCGCGCCGCGCCTCCGGTGCGCGTACCATGGGCCGAGCATCGATCCGGCCATCACCGGGGAGCACTCGGAAGAACGCGACGACCGGCCCGTCAGGGCGGGGAGGCGCTGGTAGACCCGAGCGGGGCAGGCCCGTCACAGCCGCAGAGCGAGTGGTCGGCCCGGGAGGGTCGGCAAGCGGGGTGGTACCGCGTCCTCCGAGGCCCCTCGGCGGTCGTCCCCGTGGACGGACATCCGCACCACCTGGAGTTCCCATGGCCTACCAGCCGGTACCCGCATCGCCCCGCTTCCCCGACGTCGAGCAGGGCATCCTCGCGTTCTGGAAGGGCGACGACACCTTCCAGGAGTCGATCCGCGCCCGGGAGGGCTGCGACGAGTGGGTCTTCTACGACGGCCCGCCCTTCGCCAACGGCCTGCCGCACTACGGCCACCTGCTGACCGGCTACGCGAAGGACGCCTTCCCCCGGTACCAGACGATGCGCGGCAAGCAGGTGCACCGCCGCTTCGGCTGGGACACCCACGGGCTGCCCGCCGAGCTCGAGGCGATGCGTCAGCTCGGCATCACCGAGAAGCACCAGATCGACGACATGGGCATCGGCGAGTTCAACGCCGCCGCGCGCCGCTCAGTGCTCCAGTACACCGACGAGTGGCAGCAGTACGTCACCCGCCAGGCGCGCTGGGTCGACTTCGACGACGACTACAAGACCCTCGACGTCACCTTCATGGAGAGCGTGCTGTGGGCCTTCAAGCAGCTCCACGACAAGTCGCTCGCCTACGAGGGCTTCCGCGTGCTGCCCTACTGCTGGCACGACCAGACCCCGCTCTCGAACCACGAGCTGCGCATGGACGACGACGTCTACAAGATGCGTCAGGACCAGACCGTCACGGTCGCCTTCCCGCTCGTCGGCGCCAAGGCCGAGGCGCTCGGCCTCACCGGCGTCGAGGCGCTCGCCTGGACGACGACCCCCTGGACCCTCCCCACCAACATGGCGCTCGCCGTGGGGCCCGCCATCGACTACGTGACCGTGCCGCACGCCCTGCTGCCGGGGGAGCGCACGGGCGACCAGGAGCTGCTCACGGGCAGCGTCTTCCTGCTCGCGGCCGACACCCTCGCCGCCTACGCGCGCGACCTCGGCTACGAGTCGGCCGAGGCGGCCCAGGCTGCCGTCACGGCGACGTTCGCGGGTGCCGAGCTCGAGGGCGTCGAGTACGACCGCATCTGGGACACCTACGCCGACGCCGAGACCTGGGGCACCGAGAACGCGTGGCGCCTGCTCGTCGCCGACTACGTCGCCACCGGCGAGGGCACCGGCATCGTGCACCAGGCCCCCGCCTACGGCGAGGACGACCAGCTCGTCTGCGCCGCCGCGGGCATCCCCGTGATCGTCTCCGTCGACGAGGCCGGTCGCTTCCTGCCGATGTTCGACGAGCTGGGCGTCGCCGGCCTGCAGGTCTTCGAGGCGAACAAGACGCTCGTGCAGCGCCTGCGGGCCGACGGCCGGCTCGTGCGGCTCGCGAGCTACGAGCACAGCTACCCGCACTGCTGGCGCTGCCGCAACCCCCTCATCTACAAGGCCGTGTCGAGCTGGTTCGTGCGCGTCACCGAGTTCCGCGACCGCATGGGCGAGCTGAACCAGGAGATCACCTGGGTGCCCGAGAACGTCAAGGAGGGGCAGTTCGGCAAGTGGGTCGCGGGCGCCCGCGACTGGTCGATCTCGCGCAACCGCTACTGGGGCTCGCCGATCCCCGTCTGGCGCAGCGACGACCCCGCCTGGCCCCGCACCGACGTCTACGGCTCGCTCGCCGAGCTCGAGGCCGACTTCGGCCGGCTGCCGCTCAACGAGCAGGGCGAGCCCGACCTGCACCGCCCCTACATCGACGACCTCACGCGGCCGAACCCCGACGACCCCACCGGGCAGAGCACGATGCGCCGCATCGAGGACGTCTTCGACGTCTGGTTCGACTCCGGCTCGATGCCGTTCGCGCAGGTGCACTACCCGTTCGAGAACCAGGACTGGTTCGAGACGCACGCCCCCGCCGACTTCATCGTCGAGTACATCGGGCAGACGCGCGGCTGGTTCTACGTCATGCACGCGCTGTCGACGGCCCTCTTCGACCGGCCGGCCTTCTCGAACGTCATCAGCCACGGCATCGTGCTCGGCTCGGACGGCCAGAAGATGTCGAAGAGCCTCCGCAACTACCCCGACGTCAGCGAGGTCTTCGAGCGTGACGGCGCCGACGCGATGCGCTGGTTCCTGCTGTCGAGCTCGGTCATCCGGGGCGGCAACCTGGTCGTCACCGAGGAGGGCATCCGCGAGGGCGTGCGGCAGTTCCTGCTGCCGCTGTGGAGCACGTACTACTTCTTCACGCTGTACGCCAACGCGGCCGCCGCCGACGGCTCGGGAGGCACGGGCCGGCACGTGGCCGACGGCTACGTCGCCGAGTGGCGCACCGACTCCTCCGACGTGCTCGACCGCTACCTGCTGGCCAAGACCCGCCGGCTCGTCGCCGAGGTCGAGGGGCACCTCGACGCGCTCGACTCCCCGCTCGCCGCGGCGGCCCTCCGCGACTTCGCCGACGTGCTGACGAACTGGTACGTGCGCCGCTCCCGCGACCGCTTCTGGTCGGGCACCGACCGCGACGCGTTCGACACCCTCTACACGGTGCTCGAGACGGTCGCCCGCGTCGCCGCGCCCCTCGCCCCGCTCGTCACGGAGGAGATCTGGAAGGGCCTGACCGGCGGACGCAGCGTCCACCTGACGGACTGGCCCGACGCCTCCGCGTTCCCGGCCGACGACGCGCTGGTCGACGCGATGGACGCCGTCCGCGACATCGCCTCGGCGGGGCTCGCCCTCCGCAAGGCCACGGGGCTGCGCGTGCGCCTGCCGCTCGCGCGCCTCACCGTCGTCGCCCCCGACCCGGCCGGCCTCGAGCCGTTCAGCGGCATCCTCCGCGACGAGCTCAACGTCAAGAGCGTCGACCTCACCCCGCTCACCGAGGAGAGCCTCGGCGCCTGGGGCGTCACCCGCAAGCTCACCGTCAACGCGCGAGCAGCGGGCCCCCGCATCGGCAAGCAGGTGCAGCAGGTCATCCCCGCCGCGAAGAAGGGCGACTGGGAGCCCCGGGGCGAGAACGTCGTCGTCGGCGGCGTCGAGCTGGTGCCCGGCGAGTTCACCCTCGAGCTGGCCGTGGCCGACCCGTCGGCCGCGATCTCGTTCGTCGGAGACGGCGGCTTCGTGCTGCTCGACACGGCGACCACGCCCGAGCTCGAGGCGGAGGGGCTCGCCCGCGACGTCGTGCGCGCGGTGCAGCAGGCGCGCAAGACGGCCGGGCTCGACGTCGGCGACCGCATCGTCACGACCCTCGTCGTGGAGCCCGCGTCGCAGGCCGCGATCGAGGCCCACCGCGAGCTGATCGCGAGCGAGACCCTGACGACCGAGCTGGTCGTCGACGTGCAGGAGGACGTCGCCCAGCGCGACGAGAAGGTCGCCGTCGGTTCCGGCGCGGCCGTGACCGTGGAGGTCCAGCGAGCATGAGCCCGAAGAAGAAGAAGCACGACGACGAGCCGGGTGCCGTCGACCCCCGCGCCGGAGAGTTCGCCGAGGGCGCCCGCCGCGTCTACGACGAGCTGCTCGCCCGCGTCGGGGAGCAGGCCCCCCAGCCCCGGCTCGGGGCCACGCGCCGTGCCGCCGAGCTGCTCGGCGACCCGCAGCGGGCGTACCCGGTGATCCACGTCACCGGCACGAACGGCAAGACGTCGACCAGCCGCATGATCGAGAGCGTGCTGCGGGCCTACGGGCTCCGCACGGGCCTGATGACGAGCCCGCACCTCACGCGGGTGAACGAGCGCATCGTCGTCGACGGCGAGCCGATCAGCGACGAGCTGCTGGTCGCGAACTGGGACGACATCCAGCCCTACCTCGCGATGACCGACGCCGAGCTCGGGGCGGCGGGGGAGCAGCCCCTGACCTTCTTCGAGGCGCTCACGGTGCTGGCCTTCGCCTGCTTCGCCGACGCGCCGGCCGACGTCGTCGTGCTCGAGGTCGGCATGGGCGGCGAGTGGGACAGCACCAACGTCGCCGACGGCCAGGTCGCGGTCTTCACGCCCATCGCCCTCGACCACACGCAGCGCCTCGGCTCCACGGTCGACGCCATCGCGCGCACCAAGGCCGGCATCGTCAAGCCGTCGGCCTCCGTCGTCAGCGCCTCGCAGCAGCCGGAGGCGCTGGCCGAGCTCCAGAGGGCCGCCGACCTCACCGAGTCCACGCTCGCGGTCGAGGGCACCGCGTTCGGCGTCGAGTCGACGACGGTCGCCGTGGGCGGTCAGCTCGTCACCGTGCGCGGGCTGGCGGGTCGCTACGACGACCTGCTCCTGCCGCTCTTCGGCGACCACCAGGCCCAGAACGCCGCGGTCGCGATCGCGGCCGTCGAGTCGTTCCTCGGCAGCGGCTCGCAGGCCCTCGACCACGAGGTGCTGGCCGAGGGGCTGGCCGCGACCACGTCGCCCGGCCGCCTGCAGATCGTCGCCAACGAGCCGACCATCCTCGTCGACGCCGCCCACAACCCCCACGGGGCCCGGGCGCTCGCGAAGGCCCTCGACGACTACTTCCAGTTCGGCCGCGTCGTCGCCGTGCTGGGCGTGCTCGCCGACAAGGACGCCGCGGGCATCGTGCGGGCCCTCTCCGGCACCGTGCAGCAGTTCGTCGTGACCCGCAGCGACTCCGACCGGGCGGTCGACGCCGACGAGCTGGCCGCGATCGCCGTCGGCGTCGTCGGGGCCGACCGCGTCGTGGTCGAGACCGACCTGGTCTCGGCGCTCCGCACGGCGCGCGACCTCGCCGAGGAGGCCGAGGGCGACGAGCCCGGCGGCGTCGTCGTCACGGGGTCGATCACGCTGGTGGGCGACGTGCTGGCCCTCGCGCAGGCTCCGGGCGGTCTCTCGTGACCGGGGCACCGCCTCCTGAGGGCTCCTCGACCCCCACCGGCCGCGGCGGTCGTCGCGGGCCGGCCCGTCGGCGCGGCGCGGCCGAGAGCCTGCTGTCGATCGTGCTCGTGCTCGAGGCCCTGTCGCTCTTCTTCGTCATGCTCGTCGTCAACGGGCGCGACCTGCTGCCCGCGTCGGTCGCCTTCGGAGGCGGGCTGGCGGCCATCGTGGTCGTGATGCTCGTGTCGCGCACCGTGCGCTGGCGCTGGGGCGTCGGCCTCGGCTGGGCGGTGCAGGCCGGGCTCGTGGCCTGCGGCCTGCTCGACCCGGTCATGTACGTCGTCGCGGCGCTCTTCGTCGCGATCTGGACCTACTGCCTGATCAAGGGCACGCAGCTCGATCGCCTGAACGCCGCCCGCTACGGTGGGACGAGCGACGCCGCCTGAGCAGGCTGCCGTCCCCGCGCCTCCCGGCCGTCGCCCCGCCGACTCCCTCGACCCGTACCGATCCCCACCTCCAAGGAGCCCCTCGTGACCGACCTGCAAGAGACCCTCGTCCTCGTCAAGCCCGACGGCGTCGCCCGCGGCCTCACCGGCGAGATCCTGCGCCGCATCGAGGCGAAGGGCTACTCGCTCGTCGACCTGCGCATGCTGCAGGCCGACCGCGACCTGCTCGCCCAGCACTACGAGGAGCACGTGGGCAAGCCCTTCTACGAGCCCCTCGTCGAGTTCATGGAGAGCGGGCCGACCGTCGCGCTCCGCATCGCGGGCAACGGCGTCGTCGCGGGCTTCCGGTCGCTGGCCGGCACCACCGACCCGACCACCGCGGCGCCCGGCACGATCCGCGGCGACCTCGGCCGCGACTGGGGCCTCGCCGTGCAGCAGAACCTCGTGCACGGCAGCGACAGCCCCGAGAGCGCCGCGCGCGAGCTGGCCCTCTGGTTCTGAGCCTGCCCGGCCACCCGGTCGTCCGCCCCTGAGGGGCACGACGACGAGAGGGGCGGCGCCCCGGCCGAGGCCGGAGCGCCGCCCCTCTCGTCGTGGCGCGCCCTACGGCGTCGGCGTGGCCGTCGACTCGCCCGCGCCGCCGCCGCTCGTGTCGGACGTGGAGGCGCCGCTCGCGACCTCGGCGACGAACTGCGCGAAGACGGTCGGGTCGGTGAGCGACCCCTGGTACTGCTGCCCGTTTACCAGCACGGTGGGCGTGCCCGTCAGCTTGTCGAGGCCGGAGTTCGGCAGGGGGTCGTTCAGGGCGCGCTGGGTGGCCGACGCCACCCAGTCGTCGAACTCGCCGCCCGTGATGCAGCCCGGGATCGCGTCGTCGTCGGCGCCGGCGCCCTGCACGAGGGTCACCAGTTCGTCGTTCGTGAGGCCGCTGGTGTTCTCCTCGGGCTGCTGCGCGAAGAGCGCCGTGTTGACGTCGAGGGCGACGTCGGGCTGGTAGTTCGCCACGCAGGCGAGGGCGTTGGCCGACCGGGTCGAGTACTTCGTGCCGAGCGACGCGTTGTCGAGGAACCCGAGCGGGTGGATCTCGAGGTCGACCACGCCCTTGCTGGTCCACGACGAGAGCTGCTCGGCGTTCGCGGTGTCGAACTGCCCGCAGTAGGGGCACATGTAGTCGAGGTACACGACGATGCTCGGCTTCTCGGCGGTGCCGGCGGCCGACGGGGTCGGCGTGCCGTCGGCCGGCACGGCGTCCGTCGTGGTCGCCGAGATCGTGGTGCCGTCGCCGGAGAGGACGATGCCGTCGCTGGCCATGTTGAGCGGGCCGGGGCCCGCCGGGGCCATCGAGCGGGTGACCACCAGCACGACGACGGCTGCGACCGCGAGGACCCCGAGCACCAGGCCGCCCTGCAGGAACCACTTGTTGCGTCGTCGCCGCTTCGCGGCCGCCTCGCGGGCGACGCGGGCCTTCTCGCGAGCTGCCTCACGGCGTTCGCGCTTGGTGTCTCCGGGGCCGTCGGGTGGTGTCATGAGTCCTCGCTGTGGTCGGGGTCGTGCGGCGTGCGCCCCGACAGCTTCGTGCCCGTGGCCTTGAGCGACCTGAACGGCCGCCCGAGGATCAGCCCAGCAGCGTCGGCAGCAGCAGCGGGAACTGCACGACGATGACCGTCGCGACGACGATGCAGTTCAGCACGGGCAGCACCCACGAGTAGGGGAGGAAGCGGGCGGCGGCCCGCTGCACGCGGCCGCGCGGCACGAGGACCCCGCGGGCCAGGCCCCAGGTGAGGAACACCCAGAAGAGCGGGATGGTCACCGACCAGACGAGCATGCACCAGGGGCAGAGCGCGCCGATGACGAAGACGGTCTGCGTGAAGAGCCACGTGACGAAGACCCAGGCGAGCGACACGCCGACCGCGAAGGTCACCCAGAACCAGCGGGCGAACCGCGCCCCGGCGAGCAGGCCGAGCCCCACCGCGACGGGAGCGGCGAAGCCGACGAGCCCCAGCAGCGGGTTGGGGAAGCCGAAGAGCGACGCCTGCCAGCTGTTGATCACCGGGGAGCACCCGACGAACGGGTTGACGTCGCAGCCGAGCGACTGCGCAGGGTCCTCCAGGAGGCGGAACTTGTCGATGGTCAGGGCGAACGAGCCCAGCAGGCCGACCAGCCCCACGACGACGAGGAGCACCGCCGTGACGACGGGCGTGCGCCCCGTCGGCAGGGCGCGGGGGCGGGGCTCGGGCTGCTCTCGCGCCGCGGTCGTCGAGGGTCTCGTGGTGGCCGTCACCCCCTGATCATCTCACCGCCCGGATCGTGGTCCGCTGCGATGCGTGCGATAATCGACCCAGTCGCGGGGTGAGAGCCCCGAGATCATGACTTTCCGGGCCGTGCTGGCCCGCCGTGGCCCTCGGGCAGATGCTCTCGACCAGAGGCACCGGCCCCGAGGGGCACCACGCGGGCGCAGCTGCTTCCGGGCCAGGGCGCAGGCGCCCATCGTCGGATGGCCAGTTCCGAACAGCAACGAAGAACCGCACGTCACGAACGACACGGCGGTGACGACGACCGCAGAGACGGTCCGGAGCACCCGGTGACCGAACGTGGCGTGACCGACAACGCGTGCCGTGAGAGGGCGCGGCGGTCCGGTGACAGGCGCTCGGCGCCGACCGGCCGCGACACGAGACCACTCGCCGACGGCACGACCTCGGCGGGGCGAGGAGCAACCAGCAGTGCTGGACAACAACGACAACACCACGAACGACGGTCGACCGAAGAAGAGACGGGGTCTGTTCGGGGGGCGCCGAGCCCGCCAGACGGCTCCGCCCGCCCCGGGAGGGGAGCCGGCGCCCGCGCCGCTCGCCCTCGAGCCCGCGCCCGGCACCCCCGCCACGACCGACTCCCTCGACGCCCAGGAGGCACAGCCCGTGACCCACGACACCGACAGCGCGGGCCAGGCCCCGAGCTCCGCCACCGAGACCACCGCCGTCGAGACCGCCGCGGCCGAGACCACCGCCGTCGACACCGCCGTCACGGCGCCCGCCGTGGTCGACGCCGAGGCCGTGGCGGCCGACGCCGCCGCGGGCGAGCCCGAGAAGGAGGCGGCCGTCGCCGCCCCGGAGGCCGCCGCCGGCTCGTCGTCGCCCATCCCGGCGCAGCTCACCACGACGAGCCTGATCTTCCACGCCCCGGTCATCTCGCCGCTCCCGGCCCGCCCGGGCCGTCGACGCGCCGACGACGACGACCGGTACGACGACCGTGACGACGACCGGTACGACGACGACGACCGCGGGAGCGACCGCGACGACGACGAGCCCCAGCGCGGCACCTCCCGGCGTCGCTCACGAGGCCGCTCGCAGGACCGCGAGGAGCGCGACGCCGAGCAGCGCCAGGGCGGCGACCGCGGCAGCCGCGAGCGCCCTCAGCGCCAGGTCGAGCTCATCACCGAGCCGCAGCGCATCAAGGGCTCCACGCGCCTCGAGGCGAAGAAGCAGCGTCGCCGCGACGGTCGCGACGCCGGCCGTCGCCGCACGGTCATCACCGAGGCCGAGTTCCTCGCCCGCCGCGAGAGCGTCGACCGCCGCATGGTGGTCCGCTCCTCCGGCGACCGCATCGAGATCGGCGTCATGGAGGACGGCACGCTCGCCGAGCACTACGTCGCCAAGGCGCAGAACGTCTCCCTGATCGGCAACGTCTACCTCGGCCGCGTGCAGAACGTGCTGCCCAGCATGGAGGCGGCGTTCGTCGACATCGGACGCGGCCGCAACGCCGTGCTCTACTCGGGCGAGGTCGACTGGGACAGCCTGTCGAACGGCAACCAGCCCCGTCGCATCGAGCTGGCGCTGAAGCCCGGCGACCGCGTGCTCGTCCAGGTCACGAAGGACCCGGTCGGACACAAGGGCGCCCGCCTCACGAGCCAGATCTCGCTGCCCGGCCGCTACCTGGTCTACGTGCCGAACGGCTCGATGAACGGCATCAGCCGCAAGCTGCCCGACACCGAGCGCGCGCGCCTGAAGAAGATCCTGAAGGAGGCGCTGCCCGAGAACGCGGGCGTCATCGTCCGCACCGCGGCGGAGGGCGCCACGGAGGAGCAGCTGACCCTCGACATCACGCGCCTCACCAACCAGTGGGCCGACATCAGCAAGAAGGTGGAGGCCGGCAACGCCCCCGCCCAGCTGCACTCCGAGCCCGACCTGCTCATCAAGATCGTGCGCGACGTCTTCAACGAGGACTTCCACGAGATGGTCGTCGACGGCGACGAGGCGTTCGAGACGCTGCAGTCGTACCTCTCCGCGGTGGCTCCCGACCTCCTCGACCGCGTCAAGCGGTACGAGGGCGAGCGCGACGCGTTCGAGGAGCACCGCCTGAACGAGCAGATCGAGAAGGCCCTCGACCGCAAGGTCTGGCTGCCGTCGGGCGGCTCGCTCGTGATCGACCGCACCGAGGCCATGACGGTCGTCGACGTCAACACCGGCAAGTTCGTCGGCTCCGGGGGCAACCTCGAGGAGACCGTCACGAAGAACAACCTGGAGGCGGCCGAGGAGATCGTGCGCCAGCTGCGTCTCCGCGACATCGGCGGCATCATCGTCGTCGACTTCATCGACATGGTGCTCGAGTCGAACCGCGACCTCGTGCTGCGTCGCCTCGTCGAGTGCCTGAGCCGCGACCGCACCAAGCACCAGGTGGCCGAGGTCACCTCGCTCGGGCTCGTGCAGATGACGCGGAAGAAGCTGGGGCTCGGGCTCGCCGAGTCGTTCGCCGAGGCCGGCAGCGCCGCCCGGGTGCAGGAGCAGCAGCCCCGCAAGGGCCAGGAGCAGCGTCGCCGCGGCGGCCAGGCCGGCAAGTCCGGCGGCTCCGGCCAGGGCGCTCCCGCGTCGGCCCCCGCCGGCGGCCGCGGCGGTGCCGCCCCCACGTCGCCGGCTCACCCGACCACGGGCACGCACGCCATCACGGAGGACGTGAAGAACGCCCTCTCGCGCATCGCCGCGTCGACCATCGCGCAGGCGGAGGACGGCGACCGCAGCAGCGACTCCGCCGTCGAGGCCGCGGCCGCCGTCGAGGCGGCCATCGACGCCGCCGCGGCCTCGGTCGGAGCTGCCGCAGGCGACTCCTCGGTCGTCGAGCAGCAGGACGACGAGCCCCGCCGCAGCCGCGGCGGCCGAAAGAGCCGCCGCTCGCGGGCCGGTCGCGAGGGCGACGCCGCAGAGGCGTCGTCGACCGGCTCGGGCATCGTGACCGTGCCGTCCGTCGCGGCGCCCGAGAGCCGCGACGAGGCGGCGCAGGCTGCGCCGGCCGCCGAGCCTGCGGTCGCCCCCGCCGAGCCGGCGGCGCCGGCCGAGCAGCCGGCGGCCCCCGCCGCGCGCAGCTCGGAGTCGCGCCGGTCGCGGGTCACCGTGACGACTCCCGAGTCGTCGGTGGCGATCCTCGACATCCCCGTCGCCGCGACGCGTCGCGAGCCGCGCAAGATCAGCTCGCAGGACGCCGAGCAGCTGCTCGACTCGGTGCTCGGGGCCCTGCCGGAGCCCAAGCAGCCCGGTCAGGGACGCAGCCGCTCGCGCCGCGCCTCCAGCGCCGGCACGGCTCCGGCAGCGCCCGCCGCCGCGTCCTCGGAGGAGGACGGCGGCACCGGATCGGGCCCGTTCATCCTCGGCGTGGGTGTCAGCTCCGACGAACTGTGACTCGTCTAGGGTGACTGCGTGACCTCGACGCAGCCCGGACAGCCGACCTCAGGGTCGACCGTCCGGGCTGCCGTCGTCTCGCCGCGCGGGGAGTCCCGGGCCGACCGCCTCGTCGCCGCGGCGACCGCCGTCGGCGTCGTGCTGCTGGCCCGGTTCGTGCTGGGGCTGCTCACGATGATCGGCGCGGCCATCGGGTACAGCGTCACCGCGTTCCCCAGCGGGTTCGCCGCGACCCCCGTCGGGCAGTTCCTCGGCAGCTTCGTCCTGTACCCGTTCCCGTTCTACCTCGTGGCCTTCGTCGTGCTCCTCCTCGTCCGGCCGCTCGAGACCGCGGCGCCCCTGGCGACCGTCCTGCGCCGCGCGCTCGTGGCGGGGGCCGCCGGCACCGCGGCACTCGCGGTGGTCGGCATCGTGCCCGGCGTCCTGCTCTCCCAGAGCGGCGGCACCTGGGCCAACCTCGTGCTCTACCTCACGACGATCCCGCTCAGCGCCGGCGTCGTCGACACGGCGCTGCTGCTCGTCGGGGCCGTCCTGGCCTGGCTCTGGGCCCGTCGCGAGGGCGACGACCCCCGCGGCGGCCGGCCCGACGACGACGCCCGCACGGGCGAGGGCGACCCGTCGGAGCCCGTCGCGGAGCAGCTCGCGTCGGACTCGGCCCCGGTCGTGCCCGAGGCGGTGGCTCCCGCGACGGCGTCGCCCGCCCTCGACGGCCCTGCCGCCGGCGCGGTCCCGTCCGCCCCCGCCCCGTCGTCCGCACCCGAGCCCGCCTCCTCGCCCGCTCGCGGGCGCGCCCGGTCGAGCGCCGCCGCTCCCGACGACTGGTCGCGCTTCGCGCCGCCCGCCGAGCGCCCGGCGGAGCGCTCCGCGGAGCGCCCCGCGCGTGACGACGAGGGCGCCCGGTGAGCGCGCCCCTCCTCCACCGCGATCCCGGGCACGCACCCGGCGACGCGGGCGGCCACGGCCACGACCACGCGCACGGCGGCCCGCGCCGATCGTCGCGCACGCCCCTGCTCGTCGTGGGCGGGCTCGTCGCCCTGCTGCTCGTCGTCGTCCGCCTCGCCTCGCCGGCGCTCGGGCCGGGCCTCCTGCCCGACACGGCCCAGGACTTCGTCACCCTGACCATCAGCGTCATCGTCGAGTCGATGCCCTTCGTGCTCCTCGGCATCGTGCTCTCGATCGTCGTGCAGGTCTGGCTGCCGCAGGCCTTCTTCACGTCGTGGCTGCCGAGGCAGCCGCTGCTGCGGCGGGCCGTGATCTCCTTCCTCGGCATGTTCCTGCCGGTCTGCGAGTGCGGCAACGTGCCGCTGGCGCGCGGGCTCGTCCTCAAGGGCTTCACGGTCTCCGAGTCGATGACCTTCCTGCTGGCCGCGCCGATCCTCAACCCGATCACGATCATCACGACGCACCAGGCGTTCGGCTGGAGCGACGGGATCCTCGTCGCGCGCCTCCTCGGGGGCTTCCTGATCGCCAACCTGGTCGGCTGGCTCTACAGCCGCCACCCCGACCCGGAGAGCCTGCTGACGAAGTCGTTCGCGGCCGAGTGCGCGCTGCCGACCGACCACGCGCACGCGGGCGGACGGGTGCGCGAGAGCGTCGAGCTCTTCCGCCGCGAGATGTCGACGATGATGCCCGCGCTCTTCATCGGCGCGGCGATCGCGGGCGGCATCCAGACGGCGGTGCCGCGGTCGGTGCTCGTGACGCTCGGCAGCAACCCCGTGTGGTCCGTGCTCGCGATGATGGTGCTCGCGTTCGTCATCTCGCTCTGCTCGAACGTCGACGCGTTCTTCGTGCTGCCGTTCGCCACGACCTTCATGCCCGGCGGCATCGCCGCCTTCCTCGTCTTCGGGCCGATCATCGACGTCAAGATGCTCGCCCTGCTGCGCACGACGTACCGACCCCGGGTGCTCGCGCAGCTGACCCTCGTGGTGGCGCTGACCAGCGCCGCGATCGGACTGGTGGTGAACTTCCTTGCTTAGTGCTCTGGCAGACCGGTGGCAGGGCGTCGTGCTGACGCTCGTCGTCGGCGTCTCGACCCTCTGGCTCGCCGCGACGGGTCAGCTGATCCTCTACATCCACCCGCGCTACGTCGTGTTCACGGTCGTCATGATCGCGATCGGGATGGTGCTCTCGCTCGGCGTGCTGGCCTTCCTGCCCGCCCGCGACGACCACGACCACGGAGCCGAGGAGGCGCCGCCCGGCTCCCGCCGACCGCGCCGTCGTCGACGGGGCAGCTCCACCGCCCGCGGGGTCGCCGTCGCGGCCGGTGCGGTCGTCACCGTGGGCATCGCGGTCGCGCTCGTCGTGCTGCCGCCGGCCACCCTCACGAGCGCCACGGCGGGGCAGCGCGACGTCAACTCGTCGACGGCCTCGCTGAACGGCACCACGGTCGCCGACGCGAAGGCGGGCGACGCCGACGCCTACAAGTCGTTCTCGGTGCTCGACTGGGCGGGGCTGCTGCGGCAGACGAGCGACCTGGCCTTCTTCGAGGGCAAGACGGCCGACGTCGTGGGCTTCGTGGTGCCCGCCGGCGACGACCCCGACGTGTTCTACGTCTCGCGCTTCGTGGTGACCTGCTGCGCCGTCGACGCCCAGCCCGTCGGCGTGCCCGTGCACCTCGACGACTGGCAGTCGCAGCTGCAGGCCGACGAGTGGGTCGAGGTCTCCGGCGGCTTCCGCACCAACCAGAGCAGCACGTCGACCGACCCGGTCGCGCTGGTGCCCGAGAGCCTCGAGAAGGTCGGACAGCCGAGTGACCCCTACCTCTACTGACCGGTGGTCGGCGGAGGGCGGGGCCTCGAGCCCCGATCTCGACGAGGCCGACCTCCGCGCCCTCCAGCGGCGGCGCTTCGTCGCGGTCGTCGCCGTGCTCGTGCTCGTCTGCGGCGTCTTCGGGGTGCTCACGCACCTGCAGGGGCCGAAGCTGACCGACGTCCAGGTCGACGCGAGCGCGGTCGTCGAGCGGTCGGGCCAGCAGCTGCGCCTGTTCTCGAACCAGGCGATCGCCCACGTCGACCCCGACCAGGTCGTCGTCACCCCGGCGGCCGCCTTCACGGTGCAGACGTCGGGCGACGTCGTCTCGGTGCAGTTCACCGACCGGCTCCGCTACGACACCGACTACCACGTGAGCGTCTCGGGGGTGTCGAGCATCTACCAGCGGCAGTCGTCGACGCTGGAGGCACGGTTCAGCACCGAGCCCGCCGTCGCCTGGCGCATCGTGCACGGCGCCGACGGGGCCGACGACTCCCTCGAGCGGGCGGCCCTGAAGGGCGGCGCCGACCGCACGACCATCTGGTCGGCGCCCCGCATCCAGGCCTTCGAGGTCTTCGACAGCGCGGTCGCCGTCGTGACCGACGACGGCACGCAGTCGACGCTCAGCCTCGTCTCGCTCGACGGCGTCGCGGTCGAGACCCTGCCGCTGCCCGACGGCCAGGGCCTCGTCACGCAGCTCGGCGCGGACCGGGCGACGACGACCCTCGCGTTCTCGTGGCAGCCGACCGGGTCGCCGCAGTCCACGCTCTACACGCTCCCGCTCCAGGGGCAGCGTGCGGTCGCGCCCGTGCTGTCGATCGCGGGGCAGCCCCTGTCGGTGCTCGACTGGGCGTTCGTGCCCGGGCTCGACAGCGTGGTGGCCCAGGCGACCGACGAGCAGGTGACGCTGGTCGACCTGAGCGGCGCCGCGCCTCCTCGGCCCCTCGGCACGTTCGTGTCGCTGCAGGGCGTCTCGCTCGACGGCCGGGGCATCGTGGCGGCGACGGCCCTGCAGGCCTTCCGCGTCGACCTCGCCACCGGCGAGCAGACGCCCATCCCGTTCTCCGCCGTCGAGGGCCAGACGCCCTTCCGCGGCGAGCTGGTCGCGGTCGCTCCGACCGAGTACGTGCAGCAGGTCGCCCTGCCGACCGACGGCGGCACGAGCTTCAGCAGCCTCATCGTGGTCGACGACGAGAAGGAGGCGCGGGTCGTCTTCCGGCCGCCGAGCGGCTCGAGCGAGATCGAGGGCTTCTCGGTGTCGCCGAACGGGCAGTACCTGGCCGTCGAGACCGCCACGGCGACGAGCCCGACCGACTACACCTACACGATCGACCCGACTCCGGCCGAGGTGACGACGACGCTCGTCGACATCGCGTCGGGGGCGGTCGTCGCCAGCTTCGTGGGGCACGCCGCCGCCTGGTGAGGCCGGGGGAGGCGCGGGTCGGCGGCCCGCGCCGTCAGAGGCCGCGCTTCGTCCGCTGCGACACCCTGAGGCCGCTGCGCTCGAGCCGCCGCGCGAGCTCCAGGCCGGTCACCGGCTGGGCGCCGGCCGCCACGAGCTCGGCGAGCCGCGCCTCCGGCACGTCGTAGTGGTCGTGGTCGAAGCCCCGGGCGGGGAGGCCCTGGGCGGCGGCGAAGGCGTGCAGCTCGGCGTACGACTCGTCGCTGACGAGGTGGGCCCACAGGGTGTCGTGGGCGGGCCAGATGGCCTCGTCGATCAGGATGGTCACGCCGCCGATGCTACCCGCGCGTTGACGGCCCACGAGGCCCCCCTGTATCGTGGCTGGTCGGTGCGCGCAGGCCCGCGGTCGTGTCTGCATCCACTGTCGTCTCCGCCGGGCGCGATCTCGTCCGCCCACGGCGCCTCCTCGCACCGCACCAGCGTCTCCCGCCCAGTCGGGCCGGCGACGCGACCGAGTGACGGGCGACGCCCGCCCCCTCGTGCTCGACCCGGGGCACCTTTCCCCGGCACACAGATCCAGAAGAGACTGAACACCCATGGCCACCTTCGTCGACCACGTGACCCTCCACCTCCGAGCAGGCAACGGGGGCAACGGCTGCGTCTCCGTCAAGCGCGAGAAGTTCAAGCCCCTGGCCGGCCCCGACGGCGGCAACGGCGGCAACGGCGGCGACATCGTGCTCGTCGCCGACTCCGGCGTCACGACGCTGCTCGGCTTCCACCGGGCGCCGCACCGCTCGAGCGAGAACGGCGGCCCCGGCATGGGCGACCACCGCAGCGGCACCCAGGGCACCGAGCTCGAGCTGGCCGTCCCCCTCGGCACCGTCGTGAAGTCGACCGACGGCACCGAGCTGATCGACATGACCGAGCACGGCATGCGCTACGTCGTGGCGGAGGCCGGCATCGGCGGGCTCGGCAACGCGGCGCTCTCGTCGACCAAGCGCAAGGCCCCCGGCTTCGCGCTGCTCGGCACCCCGGGCTGGCAGGGCGACGTGCTGCTCGAGCTCAAGGTCGTCGCCGACGTCGCGCTCGTCGGCTACCCGTCGGCCGGCAAGTCGAGCCTCGTCGCCGCGCTCTCGGCCGCCAAGCCGAAGATCGCCGACTACCCCTTCACGACCCTGCACCCGAACCTCGGCGTCGTCGAGTCGGGCGACACCCGCTACACGGTCGCCGACGTGCCCGGCCTCATCGAGGGCGCGAGCGAGGGCAAGGGGCTCGGCCTCGAGTTCCTCCGCCACGTCGAGCGCTGCTCGGCCCTGCTGCACGTGCTCGACTGCGCGACGCTCGACCCGGGCCGCGACCCGCTGACCGACCTCGAGGTGATCCTCCGCGAGCTCGAGGCGTACCCGGTGCCCGAGGGCCAGCTGCCCCTGCTCGAGCGCCCGCAGCTGATCGCGCTCAACAAGGTCGACGTGCCCGACGGGCGCGAGCTCGCCGACTTCGTCACCCCCGAGCTCGAGGCCCGCGGCTACCGCGTCTTCGAGATCTCCGCGGTGAGCCACGAGGGGCTGCGCAACCTGTCGTTCGCCCTGGCCGAGGTCGTCGAGGCCAGCCGGGCCGAGATCGCCAGCCGCCCCGCGCCTCCCCGTCTCGTCATGCGCCCCCGCGCCGTCAACGAGAAGCCCTTCGTCATCAAGGTCGAGGGCGGCACCTACGGCAACGTGTACCGCATCCTCGGCCAGAAGCCCGAGCGCTGGGTCGTGCAGACCGACTTCAACAACGAGGAGGCGGTGGGCTACCTCGCCGACCGGCTCAACGCCATCGGCATCGAGGACGCCCTGTTCAAGGCGGGTGCGCAGGCCGGCTCGACCGTCGTCATCGGCCCCGAGGGCGGCATCGTCTTCGACTGGGAGCCGACGCTGACGTCGACCGCCGAGCTGATGACCGCCGCCCGCGGCACCGACCCGCGCCTCGTGCAGAACGACCGCCCGACCCGCAACCAGCGCCGGGAGGACTACTTCGAGCGCATGGACGCCAAGGCCGAGGCCCGTGCCGAGCTGCAGCGCGAGCGCGCCGCCGGCCTGTGGACCGACGACGAGGGCTTCCTCGTCAAGGAGGGCGACGAGCGGGAATGAGCTCCGAGGCCCCCCTCGCCGCGACTCCCTCGGGCCCGGTGCCCGCGCGCCCGGCGCCCGCGCGCCCGGCGCCCGCGCGACCGACGGTCGTCGACCGTGCGGGCATCGCGACGGCCCGGCGGATCGTCGTCAAGGTCGGCTCGTCGTCGATCAGCGGCGACGCCGCCGGCCAGATCGAGCCG
>Ga0265780_10000499_pt1 | contig 60632 bp, 57 predicted proteins | sample P1T30metagenome_FD_192432 | JGI IMG/M metagenome (GOLD analysis project Ga0265780, IMG submission 192432) | Plant litter microbial communities from East Loma Ridge, Irvine, California - P1 T30 | ecosystem: Environmental > Terrestrial > Plant litter > Unclassified | place: USA: California... | reverse complement strand
GCCCGCCTCGCCGGCCTGGCATAGCCCAAAATTCGGGGTCAGAGCACATTTATCTGGAAATTCGGGGTCAGAGCACATTTTTGTGCAATTTCCCCTGATGAAGAACATCGTGGGCGAAGGCCTGGCGGTCATCTCTTTGGTCCAGGACGCAAGCACTGCTCTTTCTTCAAAAAGATTTCTTAGAAAAGTGCTCTGACCCCGAATTAAGCGAAAAATGTGCTCTGACCCCGAATTAACGCGAATTAAGTGTCACACTTGCATGTTCATGATGTCGTGGTAGGCCGAGACCAGCTTGTTGCGCACCTGTACGGTGGCCTGGAAGCTGATGCTGGCTTTTTGCATGGCGATCATGGTGTCGGACAGGCTGACCGAGTCGTCGCCGGCGGCGAAGCGCTCGCCGAGGTGGTCGGCCTGGACCTGGGTGTTGCTGACGTTCTGCAATTGCGCCTTGAGTGCGTCCGAGAAGCTGACCTTGCTGGACGATTCCGCCGCCTCCGGCTTGCCGAGGCCGCCGATTCCGCCCAGGCTGCCGACGCCGCCCGCTCCGCCCACCCCGCCTGCCGCCGGTGAAGCCGCGGCCGGCTTGTTTGCCGCAGCCTTGAGCTGCGCCATCATCGCTTCGATCCGGCTGCTGTCGATGCCGCCAATGTTCATGTCCGCCTCCAAGTCTTGCCGCAGTGCGTGGCCAGAATGTTCACGCATGCCGTTTCAGCTTCACAGAATAGCAGCGGCCCATCAATTGTTGCCCTCGAGCAGTGCGGTAAACAGGGCCTTATTCGGGGCTTTGGATGTTGCCCTGGAGCTCCATAATGGCAGCCAACCTCTTACTCTCCCACGACCATGGCAAGCGCAGCGGATCCTACACTCGACAGCGACATCGATAGCGGCAACCCGGAACCCAGGCCGAAGTACTGGGAAACGCCAATGGGCAAGAAAGTCGTCGCCGGCGGCGCGGTCGCCCTGGTGCTGGCCGTCGTCGCCGCGATCTGGCTGTGGAGCTCGGCGCCGGAATACCGCGTGCTGTTCTCGAACTACACCGACCGCGACGGCGGCGCGATCACCGCCTCGCTCGACCAGATGGGGGTCAAGTACAAATTCTCCGACGGCGGCAGCGCGATCCTGGTGCCGGCCGACCAGGTGCATAACATCCGCCTGAAACTGGCCGCGCAGGGCTTGCCGCGCGCCGGCAACGTCGGCTTCGAGCTGCTGGAAAACCAGAAGCTGGGCACCTCGCAGTTCGTCGAACAGGTCAATTACCAGCGTTCGCTCGAAGGCGAGCTGGCCAACTCGATCCAGGCGCTGGCCGCGGTCGGCTCGGCGCGCGTCCACCTGGCGCTGCCCAAGCCCTCGGTGTTCGTGCGCGAACAGCAGAAGCCCACCGCCTCGGTCCTGCTCAACCTGCAGCCGGGCCGTGCGCTCGACCAGGCCCAGGTCAGCGCCATCGTGCACCTGGTGGCTTCGTCGGTGCCGGAACTGCCGGCCTCGAACGTCACCGTGGTCGACCAGAACGGCACCCTGCTGTCGGATACTGCCAACAAGGCCGGCAAGCAGCTCGATCCGAACCAGCTCAAGTACGTCGAGGCGCTGCAGCAGAACATCGTCAAGCAGGTCGAATCGATCATCGCCCCGCTGGTGGGCCAGACCAATGTGCGCGCCGAGGCGACCGCCGACGTCGACTTCGCCCAGGTCGATACCGCCGCCGAGCTGTACAAGCCGAATTCGCCGCCGGAACCGCAGGCGATCCGCAGCCAGCAGACTTCGGAGTCGACCGGCCCCGGCTCGACCAATCCCTCGGGCGTGCCGGGCGCGCTGTCGAACCAGCCGCCGGGCGCCGCCACCGCGCCGATCGAGGGCCAGCCTGCGGCCCAGCAGCAGGCCACGAACACCGGCCCGTCGCAGAAGAACGCCACCACCAACTACGAAGTCGACAAGACCCTGCGCTACGAGCAGAAGCCGATGGGCGGCATCAAGCGCCTGACGGTGGGCGTGGTGGTGAACTACCGCCGCAGCGTCGATCCGGCCACCGGCAAGGTGACGGTCAAGCCGCTGACCGCCGCCGAAGTGGCCCAGATCAACGAGCTGGTGAAGCAGGCGATGGGCTACAGCCAGGCGCGCGGCGACACCCTGAACGTGACCAACGCCCCGTTCGACGGCGTCGACAAGCCCGCCGAGACCGCGCCGGACTGGTGGAAGGATCCGTCCAACCTGCCGCTGGTGAAGGATGTCGCGAAGTACCTGTTCATCGCCATGGTGCTGGCCTTCCTGTACTATCGGATCCTGCGCCCGCTGCTGAAGCCGGTGATGAAGACCTTCGACAAGGCGGTCGAGATGCCGCCCGAACCGGAACCGGAAGTGCCGGAACCCGAACCGGAACCCGATCCGGTCGCCGAAGCCGAGGCGATGCGCCAGGCCGAGGAAGAAAAGCAGGTGGTCATCTACAAGAGCAACCTCGAGATGGCCAAGAGCCTGGCGCAGCACGATCCGCGCATCGTCGCAAACGTCATCAAGGAATGGTTGGGTGCTGAACAATGAGCGATAAAGAAAAGGACAACGTCAACAAGGCCGCCATCCTGATGCTGGCGCTGGGCGAATCCGAAGCCGCCGAGGTGATGAAATTCCTCGGCCCGCGCGAAGTGCTGAAGCTGGGCGCGGCCATGGCGCAGATGAAGGCGGTGCAGCACGACGAAGTGCTGGCGGTGCTGTCCGACTTCCGCGAGCGCGTCGACCTGCAGTCGACCGTCGGCCTGGATTCGGACGAATACATCCGCCAGGTGCTGACCAAGGCGCTGGGCGACGACAAGGCCGCCGTGCTGCTGAACCGTATTTTGGGCGGCAAGGACGCTTCCGGCATCGAGAGCCTGAAGTGGATGGACTCGCAGTCGGTGGCGGAACTGATCCGCAACGAGCACCCGCAGATCATCGCCACCATCCTGGTGCACCTCGAACGCGACCAGGCCTGCGAGATCCTGTCGCACTTCACCGACCGCCTGCGCAACGATGTGGTGCTGCGTATCGCCACGCTGGACGGCGTGCAGCCGGCCGCGCTGCGCGAGCTGAACGACGTGCTGACCAAGCTCCTGTCGGGCAATGAACACATCAAGAAATCGTCGCTGGGCGGCGTGCGCACCGCGGCCGAGATCCTGAACTTCATGAGCAGCGACCAGGAAAGCTCGGTCATGGAGAACATCAAGAACTACGACAACGACATGGCGCAGAAGATCATGGACGAGATGTTCGTGTTCGATAACATCATCGACATCGACGACCGCGGCATCCAGCTGCTGCTGCGCGAAGTGCAGTCGGAGATGCTGATCATCGCCCTCAAGGGCGCCTCGCAAGACCTGCGCGACAAGATTTTCAAGAACATGTCGCAGCGCGCCGCCGAAATGATGCGCGAAGATCTCGAATCGAAGGGGCCGGTACGCCTCTCCGAAGTGGAAACCCAGCAGAAGCAGATCCTGCAGATCGTGCGCCGCCTGGCCGACGAAGGCCAGATCGTCCTGGGCGGCAAGGGTGAGGACTCGTTCGTCTGATGGCTATTTCAAAAGAATCCCAATCCGCCTACCAGCGCTGGGAGATGACCTCCTTCGGCGACGAGCGCCCGAGCACCGTGGCCCAGCGCCAGGCTGCCGCGGCGGCGGCGGCAACGACGGCCGCGCCGCCGCAGGCCGCGCCGCAGGCACAGGCGCCGGCGGCGCCGTCGATCCCGCTGCCGACCATCGAGGAAATCGAGGCGATCCACGAAGCCGCGCGCGCGGAAGGCTTCGCCGAAGGCCATGCGCAGGGCCTGCAGTCCGGCCACGACGCCGGCTACCAGGACGGCCTGGTCCAGGGCCGTCTCGAGGCGGCCGAGGAAGTGGCGCGCCTGAAGGAGATCGCGTCCAGCTTCGGCGACGCCGTCACGCAGGCCGACGAGGCGATCTCGAACGACGTGCTGGAACTGGCCCTGCACCTGGCGCGCAATATGGTGCGCACCGCCTTCGCGGTGAAACCCGAATTGATCGTCCCGGTGGTGCGCGAAGCCATCGACTACCTGCCGGCCCTGCAGCAGCCGGCCCTGCTGCACCTGAACCCGGAGGATGCGCCGCTCGTGCGGAGCAGCCTGGCGCAGGAGCTCGATACCGGCGGCTGGCGCATCGTCGAAGATGCGCAGGTCGCGCGCGGCGGCTGCCGCGTCGATACCGCCAGCAACCAGATCGACGCCCAGATCGCCTCGCGCTGGCAACGCCTGGCCCAGGCCCTGGGCAAGCACCAGGACTGGCTCGAATGAGCGTGCAAGGCGCCGGCGCGGCGCGCCACACCGGCCGCTGGCAATCCTTCCTGAAGGATTGCGGCAACGTGCTCGACATCGTCGAGCCGATGCAGGTCTCGGGCCGCGTCACGCGCGTGGCCGGCCTGGTGATGGAATGCGTGGGCCTGAAGCTGGCCGTGGGCAGCGCCTGCACCATTCCGGTGGCCTCCGGCGCGCGCATCGAGGCCGAAGTGGTCGGCTTCGAGGGCGAGCGCCTGTTCCTGATGCCGCAGAGCGACGTCGAAGGCGTGGTGCCCGGCTCGCGCGTGTTCCCGGTCGAACCGGGCATCCCGAAGCCCGGCAGCGTGGCGCATCCGCGCCGCCGCCCGGCCGACCGCGCGCGCCACCTGCCGGTGGGCTGGGGCCTGCTGGGCCGCGTCGTGGACGGCGCCGGCCGTCCGCTCGACAACAAGGGGCCGCTCGAGACCACCGAGATGGGACCGCTCAACGCGCGCCCGATCAATCCGCTGGACCGCGCCCCGATCGCCGAGACGATCGACGTCGGCGTGCGCGCCATCAACGCCATGCTGACGGTCGGCCGCGGCCAGCGCCTGGGCCTGTTCGCCGGCACCGGCGTCGGCAAGTCGGTGCTGCTGGGGATGATCGCGCGCTACACCACGGCCGACGTGATCGTGGTCGGCCTGATCGGCGAGCGCGGCCGCGAGGTGAAGGAATTCATCGAGCAGATCCTGGGGCCGGAAGGTCTGGCGCGCTCGGCCGTCGTGGCCGCGCCGGCCGACTCGCCGCCGCTGATGCGCCTGCAGGGCGCGGCCTACGCCACCGCGATCGCCGAGCATTTCCGCGACGAGGGCAGGAGCGTCCTGTTGATCATGGATTCGCTGACCCGCTACGCGATGGCGCAGCGCGAGATCGCGCTGGCGATCGGCGAGCCGCCGGCGACCAAGGGCTATCCGCCATCGGTGTTCGCCAAGCTGCCGGTGCTGGTCGAACGCGCCGGCAACGGCCACGCGGGCGGCGGCTCGATCACCGCCTTCTATACCGTGCTGTCCGAGGGCGACGACCAGCAGGATCCGATCGCCGACGCCGCGCGCGGTATCCTCGACGGCCACATCGTGCTGAACCGCCGCCTGGCCGAAGCCGGCCACTATCCGGCGATCGACATCGAGCAATCGATCTCGCGCGCCATGCACTCGATTACCTCGCGCGAGCACCAGATGGCGGCGCGCCAGCTCAAGCAGCTGTATTCGCGCTACGAGCGCGCGCGCGACCTGATCACCGTGGGCGCCTATGCGCACGGCTCGGACCCGGTGCTGGACAAGGCGATCCAGCTGAACGAGCGCATCGAGGGTTTCCTGTGCCAGGAAATCCACGACAACACGAATATGCTGCAGAGCTTGGGGGAATTGACCTCGCTATTCGGCTGATTGAAACGTCGCGGCGCGCAATATACTGCCCAGCATGGCCAACCTGTCCGCACTCGAAACCCTGATCGACCTCGCCCAGCGCGAGTCCGACGCCTGCGCCAAGCGCCTGGGCGCGGCCCTGAAAGCCGTCGAGGAAGCCGAGCAGAAGCTGCAGATGCTGCACGGCTACCGCGACGATTACGCCAGGCGCCTCGAGGCCGCCATGATGTCCGGCATTACGCCCTTCGCGCGCCAGAACTTCGTCGCCTTCCTGGACAAGGTGGACAACGCGGTCAATGGCCAGGCCGAAGTGATCAAGCATGCGCAGTACAAGGCCGACAAGGAAAAGAAGGCCTGGCAGGAAAGCGAACGCAAGCGCCTCTCCTACCGCACCCTGACCGAGCGCGCGGCGGCCCAGGCGCTGGCCCTGGACAACAAGCGCGACCAGAAGATGATGGACGACCACGCGGCCCGCACCGCGCGCCGCCAACGCTAGCACTCCCTTGAATTGAACCGAACCGACACGACAGCGACATGCAGACCACTTCCCTCCCGATCCAGCTCAACAACGCCGCCGCGGCCGGACAGCACGGCAATGGCCTGAACGGCAATGGCAAGGGCAGCGACGGCAGCCAGTTCGGCGCCATGCTGTCGAACGAGATCGAGCAGCGCAACGCGCCGCCGCCGCCGTCCGCCCAGGCGCCCGCACCCAGGCCCCAGGCCGCCAAGCCGCAGAACGCCGACAAGCCGGCCCGGCACGATGAGGGCGCCAGGCCGGCCGCGAGCCAGCCGGCCGCCGCCGGCGCCGCCAAGGATGCGAACGCGGCCGACGATGCCGGCAAGACCGCCCAGGCCGAGGACGAGGATGCCGCCGCCGGCGAAGCGCCGGCCGATCCGGCCAGCGCCCTGCTGGCCCTGATGGCCAGCCTGCAGAAGCCGGGCGACGATGCCGCCACCGCCAAGCCGGACGCCGCGGCGCAAAGCTTCGACCTGCTGGGCGGCGCGCGCGGCAAACGCAGCGACACCGCCCAGCTGGCGGCGCTGCAGGCCGCCTTGACAAGCACGGCCAAGGAGACCGGCGCCGGCACCGGCAAGAGCTTCGCCGCCGCCGGCGTGGCGCCGAACCCGGCCCTGGGCGCGGCCGGCGCCGCACTGGGCGTCGACGACCAGGGCGCTGCGGCCGGCAAGGATGGCGCCGTCGACCTGCGCGCGCTGCCGGGCGGCGCCGTGAAGGCCGAGCTGAAGGTCGCGCCGGAAGCCGAATTCAGCCTGCAGCAGGCGCGCGACGCCGCCCTGCTCGCGGCGCAGAAGGAAGCGGCCCCGGCGGCGGCCGCGCTGGCCCCGGCGGCGCCGGCATCGCTGGCCGCCGTGCAGGCCGCGGCGACGGCCAGCGAGCAGCTGACGGCGCGCGTGGGCACCACGGCCTGGGAAAACCAGGTCGGCCAGAAGGTGATCTACATGGTCGGCAGCGAAGAGCAGACCGCCTCGCTGACCCTGAATCCGCCGGACCTCGGCCCGATGCAGGTGGTGCTGTCGGTGAGCGGCGACCAGGCCAGCGTGACCTTCTCGGCCAACCAGCAGGAAGTGCGCCAGGCCCTCGAGAATTCCCTGCCGCGCCTGCGCGAGATGATGAGCGAGAGCGGCATCGCGCTGGGCAACGCCACCGTCAATTCCGGCATGCAGGACAATCGCCAAGCCCAGGACCAGTCCGCACGCGGCCAGGGCCGTGGCCGCGGCAACGGCCGCGACGAGGACATGACGGTGGGCGAAACCACGGTGCGTCCGGCACGCACGGCGGTCATCGGCGATCGCGGGATGGTCGATACCTTCGCCTGATCGCCGCGCCGGTTCGTAGGGTGGACGGGGTCCCCGTCCACGCGTCCAGCCGGCACATGCGTCCTCGCTCCGCCTCCACGATGGACCGGCCCAACAGTTAGCCATCAAGAAACAACGAGCTGAGCCTCGTTCCCCCCTCTTTTCAACCGTTGCCGCTGCTCACTTATTCCCGATAATGACATAATCACGGGAACGACCCGAAACAGCGGAACCGAAGCACATTGAAAGCGAATCCAAAAATGAAAGCTGATCCGAAGGCGGACGCAGCAGCACCGGCAGGTGGCAAAAGTAAATTGATGATCATCATCGCAGCGCTTGTCGTGATCCTCGGCGCAGGCGGTGGCGCCGGCTGGTACTTCATGCACGCCGGCGATGCCGAGGCCGCGACCGAAGACGCGCCCAAGAAGGACCACGGCAAGAAAAAGAAGAAGAAGGAAGAGGCGCCGCCGGAATACGTGGCGATCGAGCCCTTCACCGTCAACCTCCAGCCGGAGAACGGCGACCAGTACCTGCAGGTGGCGTTCACGCTGCAGGCCGACGGTCCGGAACAGGTGGAACTGGTCAAGACCAACATGGCCAAGGTGCGCAGCCGCGTGCTGCTGCTCTTGTCGGGCAAGAAGGCGTCCGAGATCAGCACCGTCGAAGGCAAGCAGCAACTGGCGGGCGAAATCCTGGCGGTGGTCAAGGAGCCTTTCGATGCGCACGGCGACGAACAGGAAATCTCGGACGTGCTGTTCACTTCCTTCATCATCCAGTAAGCTTGGATCACTAGCGATCACTACCCTCCAGCACGCGCAGCATGGCCGATAATTTTCTCTCCCAGGAAGAAGTCGATGCCCTCCTCAAGGGGGTCAACGGCGACCAGGACGACGTCGCGGCGCCCGAGGACACCTCGGGCGTACGCACGTACAACCTGGCCACGCAGGAGCGGATCGTCCGCGGCCGCATGCCGACGCTCGAGATCATCAACGAGCGTTTCGCCAGGTACCTGCGGGTCGGCCTGTTCAACTTCCTGCGCCGCAGCGCGGAAGTGTCGGTCGGCTCGGTACGGGTCTCCAAGTACAGCGAATTCATCCGCAACCTGGTGGTCCCGACCAACCTCAACCTGATCCACATGAAGCCGCTGCGCGGCACCGCCCTGATGGTGTTCGACCCGGGCCTGGTGTTCCTGCTGGTGGATAACCTGTTCGGCGGCGACGGCCGCTTCCATACCCGCGTCGAAGGGCGCGACTTTACCCAGACCGAGCAGCGCATCATCATGCGCATCCTCGACATCGTGTTCGAGGCCTATGCCAAGTCGTGGGAGCCGGTGTACCCGATCGAGTTCGAGTACATCCGCTCCGAGATGAACACCCAGTTCGCCAACATCGCGACCCCGAACGAGGTCGTGGTGTCGTCCACCTTCACCATCGAGCTCGGTTCGGTGTCCGGCCAGATCCACTTCTGCATGCCGTACTCGATGATCGAGCCGATCCGCGACGCCCTGACCTCGAGCATCCAGGGCGAGGCGCTGGAAGTCGACAAGCGCTGGATCCGCCTCCTGACCCAGCAGATCCAGATCGCCGAGGTGGAGCTGGTGGCCGTGCTCGGCAACGGCAAGGCGAACTTCGACGAGATCCTGAACATGAAGATCGGCGACGTGATCCCGATCTCGGTGCCGGAGACCATCCAGGCCACCGTCGATGGCGTGCCAGTAATGGATTGCACGTATGGCGTCCTCAATGGACAATATGCGCTGAAGGTGGAAAAACTGCTCGCCAACAGCGAAACTTTTCACAAGGAAGGCCCCGGTGCAGGAAGCGCGGGGACCGCCCAGGGAAATTCCGGAAATTCAGGAGATCACAATGTCTGACACCCAAGACGACCAAGGCGCCCTCGACGACGATTGGGGCGCCGCGATTGCCGAACAGGCCGCCGCCGAAGCCGCCGCGCTGGCCAACCAGCAGCAGGCCGCCACCGCCGCCGTGTTCAAGGATTTCTCGAACAAGGGTCCGCGTCCGGACACCCCCAACGACATCGACTTCATCCTCGACATTCCGGTCCAGCTGACCGTGGAACTGGGCCGTACCAAGATCGCCATCAAGAACCTGCTGCAACTGGCGCAGGGTTCGGTGGTCGAGCTGGACGGCCTGGCCGGCGAACCGATGGACGTGCTGGTCAACGGCTGCCTGATCGCCCAGGGCGAGGTGGTGGTCGTGAACGACAAGTTCGGCATCCGCCTCACCGACATCATCACGCCGTCGGAGCGCATCCGCAAACTGAACAAATGACGCGGCAACTGCATGCGCGCCTGCTGATCGTCCTGGCCGCGGCCGTCCCGCTGACCGCCTGCGCGGCAGCGCCGGCGGTCCCGGGCGCCCCGCCGAATCCCGCGCAGGATACGCGCAACGCAGATGCCGGCACCAAGCCGGCATCTGTCGTTCAGGCGCCCGCGCCGGCGACGAGCGCCCAGGCCACGACGCCGCCGCCCGCCGCCAGGCCGCCGATGCCGTCCGCGGCCGAGGTCACCGCCCCGGCGACGGCCGCCGGCGCCCCCGTCCCTTCTTCCAGCGCACGCGCCGCGGCGCCCGATGCGCGGTCGGGCATCACGGCCGGCACCACCGTCGGCGACAGCGGCACCGGCGCCGCCGCCGATGCCGGCGCGCAGGACGCTTCCGCCGCCGCGCCGGCGCCCGTGACGGCCACGCCCGCGCGGCCGCCATCGACCGCGCCGGTGACGATGCCTTCCGGCTCGGCCAGCGGCAGCCTGCTGCAGACCATGTTCGCCCTGCTCGCGGTGCTGGCCATCCTGGCGGCGCTGGCCTGGTTCCTCAAGCGCTACGGCCCCAAGATGGGCGGCGGCACGGCCAACCTGCGCATCGTCGGCTCGCTCAACCTGGGTGGGCGCGAGCGCCTGCTGGTGGTGGAAGTCGGCGAGCAGTGGATCGTGGTGGGCGCCTCGCCCGGCCGCGTGAACGCGCTGGCCACCATGCCGCGCCAGGAGGGCGCCGACGGCGTGCCCGGGGGCGCTACACTGGCGGCGCACGGAACGCAGGCGGCTTCGCCCGCGCACAGCTTCGCCGACTGGCTCAAACAGACTATCGACAAACGCAAGTGATGTTCAACAAACGCTTCCTGCTGGCGCTCGGCCTGCCCCTGCTGTCCCTGGCCCTGCCGCTGGCCGCCTTCGCCGCTCCCGCGATCCCCGCCATCACCACCGCCCCGTCCCCGGGCGGCGGCACCACCTGGTCGCTGCCGGTCCAGACCCTGCTGTTCATGACGGCGCTGACCTTCATCCCGGCGGCGCTGCTGATGATGACTGGTTTCACCCGCATCATCATCGTGCTGTCGCTGCTGCGCCAGGCGCTCGGCACCCAGACCGCGCCGCCGAACCAGGTGATGGTCGGACTGGCGCTGTTCCTGACGCTGTTCGTGATGGGGCCGACGTTCGACCGCATCTACACCGAGGCCTACGTGCCGCTGCAGGAAAACCGCTTGCAGGTGGGCGAGGCGCTGGACAAGGCCATGGTGCCGCTGAAGGGTTTCATGCTCAAGCAGACGCGCCAGGCCGACCTGGCCCTGTTCGTGAAGATCTCGCGCACTCCGGCGCTGCAGGGGCCGGAAGACGTGCCGCTGCGCGTGCTGATCCCGGCCTTCATCACCAGTGAACTCAAGACCGCGTTCCAGATCGGCTTCGCGATCTTCATCCCCTTCCTGATCATCGACATGGTGGTGGCCTCGGTGCTGATGTCGATGGGGATGATGATGATGTCGCCGGCGGTGATCTCGCTGCCCTTCAAGCTGATGCTGTTCGTGCTGGTCGACGGCTGGCAACTGCTGCTGGGATCCCTGTCCCAGAGCTTCTACTAGAGGGCCCGCGCATGACTCCGGAAAGCGTGATCCAGATGGGCCGCACGGCCATGGAAGTGTGCCTGACCGTCTCGGCGCCGCTGCTGCTGGTGGCCCTGATCATCGGCCTGGTGGTCAGCATCTTCCAGGCCGCCACCCAGATCAACGAACAGACCCTGTCCTTCATCCCCAAGCTGATCGGCATCTTCGTCGCCCTGGTCGTGGCGGGACCCTGGATGATCACCGTGATGACCGACTACATGCGCACGATCTTCACCGGCATTCCGGGCATGATCGGTTGATGCCGCGCCGCTGACGCCCCGATGATTTCGTTTACCTCGGCCGAGCTGTACGCCTGGATCGGCGGCCTCCTGTGGCCGCTGACGCGCATCCTCGCCCTGGTCGCGGCGGCGCCGGTGTTCGGCAACACCGGCGTGCCCTCGATCATCAAGGTGACGCTCGGCGTGCTGCTGGCGGGGATCGTCGCCCCCAACCTCCCTCCGGTGCCGGCGGTCGATCCGACCTCCTGGCAGGGACTGTTGATCCTGACGCAGGAACTGCTGATCGGGACCGCGATGGGTTTCTGCCTGCGCCTGGTGTTCGCGGCGGTCGAATTCTCCGGCGAAGTCGCCAGCCAGACCATGGGCCTGTCCTTCGCCAGCTTCTTCGACCCCAACACCTCGGCGCGCACCTCGGCCGTCAGCCAGTTCCTGGCGCTGGTGGCCACCCTCGCCTTCCTGGCGACCAATGCCCACCTGGTGCTGATCGAGGCGCTGGTCGAAAGCTTCTACAGCCTGCCGATCTCGGCGACGCCGATGTCGCTGGCGGCGCCGCTGGAAATGGCGCGCTGGGGCGGCCGCATCTTCTCGGCCGGCCTGCAGATCGCCATGCCGATCGTCGCCACCCTCCTCGTCACCAACATCGCCCTGGCCATCCTGACGCGCGCGGCGCCGCAGCTGAACCTGTTCGGCATCGGTTTTCCGATCACGCTGGGGGCGGGTTTCCTGGTGATCAGCCTGGCCTTGCCTTATATGAATACGCCCTTGCAGAACCTGTTCAACCAGGGAATCGAGGCGAGCCGGCGGATTCCGCGGACGGGTGGACAGAGGCCACCGGCTCCTGCTGCGGCCGTGCCGCCACTACCGTCGGCGGGGACTACCTGAACGTCGGCGGGGGCCACCTGAACGTCGTCGGGGCCACCTGAACGTCGTCCCTGCGGAGGCAGGGGCCAAGTTTGCCGTGCCGCATACAACTTGGGCCCCTGCCTGCGCAGGGGCGACGTGGTTTAGGAGCAGTACCATCGCCGGGGACTACGTGAACGTCGTCGGGGCCACCTGAACGTCAGCGGGGACCACCTGAACGTCGTCCCTGCGCAGGCAGGGACCCAAGTTTATCGTGCCGCATACAACTTGGGCCCCTGCCTGCGCAGGGGCGACGTTCATGCGCTAACTGGACGGCATTGGGGCTCTGACCCCTTGTTTACTGCTGCCCCTATCTCTGCCCCTCGTTCAAGAGATGTAGTTGAACAGCGACAGCCCCGACATCGTCTTGAACGACACCTGCGCCGCCTGCAGCGTGGTTTGCTGCTGGGCGAACAAGGAGATGGTCTTCACCATGTCCAGGCCGGTCAGGGTCTCCAGCGTGTCCTGGTACTGGATGTTCAGGTCGTCGCCGGTGCTGTCGAGGTAGTCGATTTCCTTCAGGCGCGCGCCTACCGAGGCCTGCACCGTCAGCACGTTGTCGAGGGCGTTCTTCATGTTCGAGCCGGCTTCGGCCAGGCGGTTGGCCAGGGCGGCCTTGCCGCCGGAACCCTCGGCCGGCATGCGCAGCGTGGCGATCAGGTCGGTGATCGAGGAGAACGCCGACTGGCTCTCGCTCGGTTCGACGGTGAAGCTGTCGCCGTTGGCCGGAGCGCCCTTGATGTCGAGCGACATGCCGTCGAAGGCGATGGTGGCGCCCGGGGTGTAGGCCTGGTTGGCCTGGATGATGTCGGCCGGCGCCGTGAGCGCCTTGTCGCGCACATTGTAGGTGGTGACGGCGGGGTCGCCGGTCACCGAGAATTCGATCGCGTAGTCGTGGCCGGTCAGCTTGCTGCTGTCCGTCACCGCGCCCGGCGAGACGATGCCGGCGCCGGTATTCTTGTCGCCCGCCAGCGCCTGGAACTTGCCGTTGCCGGTCTTGATGGTCTCGAAGATCGCGCTGCCGCTTTCGCTCACCGCCATCTTGCGCGAGGAGCCGACCTGCAGGCTGCGCTGGCCCTGGTCGCCCTGGTAGGTGGCCCCGGTCGGGGTCTTCGAGAAGGGCTGGGTGGTCGACTTGTAGCCCGAGAACAGGTAGCCGCCGGTGCCGTCGGCGGTGTTGGCCAGGCCGATCAGGTCGCTCAAGCGTCCTTCCAGCTCGGTGGCCAGCGCTTCGCGGTCGCTCTGCAAATACGTGGCGTTGCCGCCCTTGACGATCAGTTCCTGGATGTCCTGGAACTGCAGGCTCACGTCCTGCAGGGTCTTGTCGACCAGCGACAGCGAAGCCTTCGCATTGCTGCGGTTGGTCCCGTACTGCGTGTTCATCGATTGCGATTGCGTGACCTCGAGCGCGCGCGCCGAGGCGATCGGATCGTCGGCCGCGGTCAGCACGCGCTTGTTGGTCGACAGCTGCATCTGGGTCTTGGCCATCTGGCTTTGCAGCGTGTTGATCTGGTTGGTTCCGGTCGCGTAGATGGACGCGGTACTCAGGCGCAGGGTCATGGCTGGGCTCCGTAAGAATTATGCATGGCGGCGCTTAGTGGCCGAGCGACAGCAGGGTGTCGAAGAGGCTGTCGGCGATCTGCATCACCTTGCCCGAGGCCTGGTAGGCCTGCTGGTACTTGAGCAGGTTGGCCGCTTCTTCGTCGAGGTTCACGCCCGAGACGTTGTTGGCGGCGTTCTGCGCCTGCTCCAGCAGGGCCGCGCTGGCCTCGGCGTTCACGCGCACTTCGCCGGCCTTGTTGCCGATCGCGCTGACCAGGTTGGCGTAGGCCGACTGGTAGGTGGCCTTGCCGCCGTCCAGGATGTTCTTCGATTGCAGCTCGCCCAGCAGGCCGGCGTTGCGGGTATCGCCGAGGCCGGTATTGTGTTCGATCGTGAAGGTGTCGCCGGCGTTCGGCGCGCCGTTCATGGTCACGCTCATGCCGCCGAAACTGTAGCTGGCGCCATCCTTGAAGGGCACGGCGGAGCCGGCCGGATACGAGGTCGTGGCGCCGTTCACGGTCATGCTGATGGCCTGGCCGGCCGGGAAGCCGCTCAGGTTGCCGTTGCCGCCGCCGGCATCGGTGTAGGTCAGCTTCACCGGACTGCCCGCGGCCAGCGGCGAACCGAGGTAGGTCTTGTCGACCTTGCCTTCGCTGATCTTGCCGGTGCCCTTGTTGGTGAGCGTGATGCTGGTGGCGATCGGCGCGGCGGCGGCCACCTGCGACTGGTCGGTCAGCGCCACCTTGAAGCCGGCGGCGCCGTTGATGGTCGGGCGCACCAGGAAGTTGTCGCCGGCGTCGGCATTGCCCTTGATGGCGAAGTCGATGCCGTCGACGGTCTGCGGCGTGGTCTGCGGATACGGATTGATCGGCGTCTTTTTATTGTCCGACAGGCGGATCACGTTGTAGCTGGCGCCGTCGTATTCGACCTTGTAGTCGCTGGTGGTCAGCTTGGTCGCGTCGCTGACGGTGGCCTTGATCTCGGTGGTCGAGGTGCGGTTGTTGTTGACGTTCTTGGTGACTTCGGCTGGCGGGATGGTGAACATGTCGCCGCCCGGGTTGCCGTTGGCGTCCAGGCCCAGGTGGTGCTGGTCGTTGAAGGTCTTGGCCAGGCCGATGGCGACGCGGCCCAGCGAATTCTGCGCCAGGTCGAGCGACTTGGTGCGGAATTCCAGCACCGCGCCGAGGGCGCCGCCGGTCAGCGCGCTTTCCGACAGCGGCGTGACCTTGACGCCGTTGGCGTAGCCGATCGTGATGCGGGTCTGGTCGGTCGGCGAATTCATCGCCACCAGCTCGTAGGAATTATTGCCGACCACCAGGGGCTGGCCATTGCCGATCGATACCGTCAGGCTGTTGTTGTCGCCCGGGACGACGGTGGCCTTGACCTGCTTGTTCAGCTCCATGACCAGCTGGTCGCGCTGGTCCAGCAGGTCGCTCGGCAGCTGCAGGTCGCTGCCGGCCGACAGCTTGCCGATCTGGTCGTTCAGCTTGGCGATCTGCGCGGCATACACATTGATGGTGCTGACGCTGGTTTCGAGCTGGGTGTTGACGCCCTTGCGGATCTCTTCCAGGCGGCTGTTCATGCCCTGGAAGCGCGCGGCCAGGGTCTCGGCCGAGCTCAGCATCGCGCCGCGCGAAGGCACGCCGGCGCGGTCGCCGGTCAGGTTCTGCACCGCCGCGAAGAAATCCTGCAGCGCCGGCGACAGGCCGGAGGTGCTGTCGGCCAGCAGGTTGTCGATCTGGTTGATCTGGGCCTGGTAGGCTTCCAGGCCGCTGTTCTGGGCCGTGGCCGTGCGCACCTGGGCGTTCAGGAACTCGTCCGAATAGCGCTTGATCTGCGAGATCTGGGTGCCGGTGCCGATGAAACCCCCGCTCGCCTTCATCGCCGTCGACGTCGACTGGATCACCACCTGGCGGCTGTAGCCGGCCACGTTGGCGTTGGTGATGTTGTGACCCGTGGTCGAGAGTGCCGCCTGGGCCGCGAACAGGCCGGATTTGCCGATGCTGAGGAGGGACATTGTTTATGGTCTTTCTATCTTCTGTGTCATTGACGGCAGAATTCGCCAAAACTTTATTGTCTGTCTGTCGTGCTTTCCCGACATGCTTGACCTTTCGCCAATCACGCCAGCGAATGCTTGATGATGCGCGACAGCTTGGCCGCGTACTGCGGATCGGTCGCGTAGCCGGCGCGCTGCAGGCCGTGGGCGAAGGTGGACGCGTCGCCGCCGTGCTGCAGCACTTTTTCGTAGCGCGGGTTGTTGCCGATCAGGCGCGCGTAATCCTTGAACGCATCCGCAGGGGTGTCGTAGGCGCGGAATTTCTCGACGCGGGTGTGCGGCTTGCCGTTCACGTATTCGGTGGTGACGGCGGTGGCGACCTTGCCCTTCCATTCCGCGCCGGCCTTGATACCGAACAAATTGTTGCTCGACGTGCCGTCGGCATTGCGGATCATGCGCTTGCCCCAGCCGGTTTCCAGCGCGGCCTGGCCCAGCATGAACTTGGCCGGCACGCCGGTAGCCTGCTCGGCCTGCTCGGCGGCGCCCGCCAGCTTTTCCTGGAAGTCGCGCACGTGGGCCGGCTTGTTGTCGTTATTCGTGCCGCGCGCGCTGCCGGAAACGCTCGTGGTCGCCGCGCGGTCGGTCGACATCGCGTCGCCGGCGCGCAGCATGCGCGCCGCGTCCTGCGCGCCGAGGCCGCCGGCCGGCGCCGCGCGCTCGCCGCCGATCGCCAGCGCCTGCTGTTCCATCTGGGCCAGCGCCTGCTTGCCGGTTTCCTGGGCGCCGAGCTGGCGCACCAGCACGTCGGCCAGGCCGATGCCGCGCTTGGCCAGCTTCTGGCTCATCTGCTGGTCGAGCATCGAGGTGAAGGTCTTGGTCTCCTGGCTGTCCAGCGGACCGTCCTTGGGCGTGGCTTCGCGCATGCTCTTCATCATCATGTTGATGAACATCGATTCGAATTGCGTCGCCGCGCCTTTCAGCGCTTCCGGCGAGCCGGCCTTGGCCGACTGCTTGAGGCCACCGAGGCTCTTGGTATCGAGCGCGAATTGTCCGGACAGGTCTTGGGTAGAGCCGAGCATGCTTGTTCCTCGCGTGGCCTTAGATGATTTCGAGTTCGGCGCGCAGCGAGCCGGCCGCTTTCAGCGCCTGCAGGATCGCCAGCAAATCTTGCGGGGTCGCGCCGATGGCGTTCATCGCCTTGACCACTTCGGCCAGCGAGGCGCCGTTGTTCAGCGCGATGACCTTGCCGGCATCCTTCTTGACCGAGACCGCGGTGTTCTGCGTGACCGCGGTGGCGCCGCGCGAACCGGCCGGCGGCTGGCTGACACTGGTGTCGGTGCCGATGCTGACCGACAGGTTGCCGTGCGAGATCGCGCAGGATTCCAGCGTCACCGCGCGGTTCATCACGACCGAGCCGGTGCGCGCATTCATGATCACCTTGGCGGCCGCTTCGGACGGCTTGACGTCCATGGTTTCCAGCATGCCCAGGAAGGACACGCGCTGGTCGCTCGAGGACGGCACGCGCACGCGGATCACGCGGCCGTCGAGGGCGGTGGCGATGCCGGGGCCGAACTTGTCGTTGATCGCCTCGACCACGCGGCTGGCGGTGGAGAAGTCGGTGGCGTTCAGTTCCAGCCGGATCTGGTTGTCGGCGCCCAGGGTCGAGGCGACCGCGCGCTCGACGGTGGCGCCGGCCGAGATGCGCCCGACCGACAACTGGTTCACCTGCACCGAGGCGCCGCCCGCGGAAGCGCCGGCGCCGCCGACCAGCACATTGCCCTGGGCCATGGCGTACACCTGGCCGTCGGCGCCTTGCAGCGGCGTCATCAGCAGCGTGCCGCCGCGCAGGCTCTTGGCGTTGCCCATCGAGGACACGGTCACGTCGATGGTCTGGCCCGGCTGGGCGAAGGCCGGCAGCGAGGTGGTGACCATGACGGCGGCCACGTTCTTCAGTTGCAGCTGGGTGCCGGGCGGCAGGTTGACGCCCTTCTGCTGCAGCATCGCCATGATCGACTGCACGGTGAACGGGGTCTGGGTGGTCTGGTCGCCGGTGCCGTCCAAGCCCACGACGATGCCGTAGCCGGACAACTGGTTCTGGCGCACGCCGCCGATGCTGGCGAGGTCCTTGATGCGTTCGGCGTGGGCCGGGGCGGTCATCAGCGGACCGACGAGTGCAACGCAGAGGGCGATCAATTTAAGGTTCAAGCGCATATTGGTCATGATCAGTCGGGGTCAGAGCCCACCCGTGAAAACCGGGCTCTGACCCCAAGAATTTACAAGAATTTAAAATGGCAGCATCGACTGGAAGAAGCGCGACAGCATCGAGCTCACTTCGGCGCGGTCGATCTGGCTGTTGGTGCGGTATTCGACGCGCGCATCGGCCACCAGGGTCGACGACACCACGTTGTTCTGGATCGAATCCGGATTCACCATGCCCGAGAAGCGGATGAATTCGATGCCCTTGTTCATGGCGATCTGCTTCTCGCCGACCACGATCAGGTTGCCGTTCGGGAGCACCTCGGAGACGGTCACGCCGATCGTGCCGGTGAAGGCGTTCGAGGCGGTCTGGGTGTCGCCGTCGGCATACTTGGTGCCGGTGCTGGTGGCCAGGCTGGCGCCAAGCTTGCCCTGCAGCAGGCCCGGGACGCCGACATCGACGCTGCCCGACTTGTTGCCGGTGCTGGCGCCGCTCTTGTTGGCCGAGGTCTTCTCGACGATGCTCACGGTCAGGATGTCGCCGATGTGGCGCGCGCGGCGGTCCTCGAACATCGGACGGTAGGTGTTGACGTTGTAGATCGCGCCGTCGGTCGCGGTACCGGTCTCGGCCAGCATCGGACGGGCCGAGGTCGGCTGCTTGACGATCGAGGTCGGGGTGCTGGCGCAGCCGGTCACCAGGACCAGGGTCGCCCCTGCGAAGGCAGGAGCCCACGTTTTAATGTTGAACACGTTCATCACAGTTGGGCGAGTTTCTGCAGCATCTGGTCGGACGTCGTGATCGCCTTCGAGTTGATCTCGTAGGCGCGCTGGGTCTCGATCATGTTGACCATTTCCTCGACCACGTTGACGTTCGAGGTCTCGACGAAGCCCTGCATCAGCGTGCCGGCGCCGTTGGTACCCGGGACGTTGGCGTTGGCGGTGCCCGAGGCGCCGGTCTCGACGTACAGGTTCTCGCCGCGCGACTCGAGGCCGGCCGGGTTGACGAAGGTGTGCAGCTGGAGCGCGCCGATCTGGGTCGGGGCCACCTGGCCCGGGGTGGTGACGGAGACGGTGCCGTCGCGGCCAACGGTCAGGCTCAGCGCATTGCTGGGCACGGTGATCGGGGGCTGCACCACGTAGCCGCTGGAGGTGACCAGCTGGCCGTTCGAGTCGGTCTGGAGCGAGCCGTCGCGGGTATAGGCCTGGGTGCCGTCCGGCAGCAGCACCTGGAAGAAGCCCGAGCCGTTGACCATCACGTCACGCGAGTTGCCGGTCTGCTGGGGATTGCCCTGGGTGTGCAGGCGTTCGGTGGCGACCGTGCGCACGCCGGTGCCGATCTGCAGGCCGGACGGCAGCTGGGTCTGTTGCGAGGATTGGGCGCCGGGCTGGCGCACGTTCTGGTACAGCAGGTCCTCGAACACCGCGCGCGACTTCTTGAAGCCGTTGGTGCTGACGTTGGCGAGGTTGTTCGAGATGACGTCGAGGTTGGTTTGCTGCGCCTCGAGGCCGGTCTTGGCGATGTAGAGCGAACGGATCATGGTGGAATCTCCAAACGGCGTCGGAAAAAGCTCCGTCGCCCACCATGAAATTATGTCCCAGAAGAAATCAAGTCAAAGCGAGGATCTGGGTGGCTTTCGCAGCGTTATTCTCGGCGTTCTTCAACATACTCATTTGTGTCTCGAAAGAACGTGCCAAAGAGATCATATCGACCATCGATTCGATCGCCGAGACGTTGCTGCCCTCCAGCGCCCCGCCGGCTACCGCCACCGTAGCATCGGCCGGGGCGTTGCTGCCATCCCTCATGCGGAACATGCCGTCGGAGCCGCGCACCAGGTCGGCCTCGTTCGGATTGACCAGCTTGATGCGTCCCAGCACGGTGGAAACCGAGGGCGTCTCGGTGCTCGACAGCGTGGCGATGGTGCCGTCGGCGCCGATCGAGACGGTGGTATCGGGCGGGATCGTGATCGGGCCGCCCTCGCCGGCGATCGACATGCCGCCCTGGGTCTGCAACAGGCCGTTGGGGCTGATCTGGAGCGCGCCGTTGCGGGTGTACGACTCCGAGCCATCCTGGTTCTGCACGGCGATCCAGCCGCGGCCCTTGACGGCGACGTCGAGGTCGCGCCCGGTGACCTGCATCGCCCCGGCGGAGAAATCGGCGCCGACGGTATTGTCGACCACGAAGGCGCGGGTCGGCATCCCCTCGCCCTGGACCGGCACCGCCCGGAAGTTGTCGAGCTGGGCACGGAAACCCGTGGTGCTGACGTTCGCCAGGTTGTTCGAGGTGGTCGCCTGCTTGTCCAGGATGTGCTTGGTACCGCTCGCTACCGTATAAATCAACCTATCCATCGATCTTCTTCCTCAATTCGGGGTCAGAGCACAATTTCGCAAAAATTCGGGGTCAGAGCACTTTTTTTGGCAATAGCCTAAGGGAACACGATCACTGGTTTCACGGGGAAGAATGATGGCTGCATCGCACTCATTGCTGCGAAAACGTCCCTGAAAAATCGTGCTCTGACCCCGAATTCCCAGCTAAATGTGTTCTGACCCCGAATTAAACATTAGCGCAGGTTCACCAGGGTTTGCAGGACCGAGTCCTGGGTCTTGATGGTCTGGGCGTTGGCTTGGTAGACGCGCTGGGCGGTGATCATGTTGACCAGCTCGGCGGTCAGGTCGACGTTCGAGGCTTCGGTCGCGGACGACTGCAGCTTGCCCAGGCTGCCGGTGTCCGGGGTGCCGACCGTGGGGGCGCCCGAGGAGGCGGATTCGGCCCAGGAGTTGTTGCCCAGCGGTTCGAGGCCGTTCGGGTTGGTGAAGTTGGCCAGCACGACCTGGCCCAGCGCCACCGTCCTGCCGTTGGTGTAGTGGCCCAGGATGCTGCCGTCGGCGGCGGCCGAGAATTGTTGCAGGCGGCCCGGCGGGGAGCCGTCGATCTTGGTGTGCTTCTCGCTGGTGTCGGTGCCGTACTGGGTGCTGCCGGCGAAGTTCAGCTTGATGCCGACGCTGTCCTTGGCGCCGGTCGACGGGAAGATCGGCACGTCGATGCTCAAGGGCAGGGTCTGCGGCGCCATCAGGGCGGCCGACAGCGCGCCGTTGGCGTCGAAGCGCAGGGTGCCGACCGGCTTGCCCGGCACCGAGACGGAGGCGGTGATTTCCTTGTCGATCTGGTCCGGGGTGTAGCCGGGGCTGTTGCCGGCCGTGGTGGCGGCGTCGCGGATCGCGGCGACCGTGGCGTCGCTGGCGCCGGCGGCCTTGGCGGCGGTGGCGACGGCGTCGGCGGCGGCCTTGGCGTAGTCGGCCGCGGCCTTGTCGACGTTCGCCTGGTTCAGCGGCGAGGCCTTGGTGGCGGCGGTCCAGGCGTCGCGCGCGGAGACGGTGGCGGGATCGCCCTGGCCGGCCGAGGCGGCCTTCAGGCCGGTCATCTCGAGGCCGTCGTTGCCGGCGTACACGTCCCAGGTGCCGGAATCGGTCTTCACGTAGTACAGCGCCATGTCGTGGCCGTTGCCCAGGGTGTCGTAGACCTTCATCGGCACCTGCATATTGTAGGTTTCCGGATCGTCGGCGTCGAACGGCACCTTGCTCGGCACCTTGGCGCGCGAATCCAGGTTCATCTGGGTGTCGATCTTGGAGGTGACTTCCGGCTTCAGGTCGGCGGTGTCGATCTTGATCGGCTGGGGCGAGCCGGCCAGGATCTGGTTGTTCGGGCCGACGCCGTAGCCGGTCAGCTTGGCGCCCTGGGAGGTCACGACGTAGCCGTTCTTGTCGAGCGAGAACTGGCCGTTGCGGGTGTACTGCACCAGGCCCGAGGATTCGGTGCGGAAGAAGCCGGCGCCGTTGATGGCGATGTCGAGCGGGTTGTTCGAGGTTTCGATATTGCCCTGGGTGAACTGCTGGGCGATCGCCGCCACGCTCACGCCGATACCCGCGGTATTGCCGCCGGCGCCGTTCAGCGAACGCGCGTAGACGTCGGCGAACTGGGTGGTCGAACCCTTGAAGCCGACCGTGCTGGCGTTGGCGATGTTGTTACCGATGACGTCCAGCGATTTCGCCGCGCCGTTCAAGCCGCTCAGGCCTTGTTGGAAAGACATGTAATGCTCCTGTGGATGCTAATTGCGGTGATGGTCCGAAGCGGCGCGCTTACAGGACCTGCTTGATGTCGGCCAGCGTGACCGAACCCTTGAAGGGCAGGTTGAGCTTGACGCCATCGGTGGAATTGGTGGAGACGCTGACCACGCTGTCGAAGGCCAGCGCCTTGGTGTCCTTGATTTCCTCGCCGCCTTTCTTGGCGACGACCTTGAAGCTGTAGTCGCCGTTCGGCAGGACCACCGGCTTGCCGTCCTTATCCAGGTTCTTCGGGTCGGGCACGCCGTCCCAGGCGATCGGCAGGATGCCGGCGTCCTGCGACCCCAGTTCGATGGTCTGCACTTCCTTGCCGGACTTGTCGGTGATGACCACGCTGACGCTGTCGGCATCGCTGGGCAGGTCGACGCCGAGGATGGCCTTGCCGTCGGCCAGCGTGACACGGTCGCCGTCGACCAGCACGCCGTGGCCGATCAGGTTGGTCGCCGCCAGCGATTCCGAACTCTGGTAGCTGGCCTTGAGCGACTCCAGCGTCGTGTTCAGCTTGTTCACGCCGGTCACGGTCTGCAGCTGGGCCAGCTGGCTGGTCACCTGGGCGTTGTCGAGCGGGTTGAGCGGGTCCTGGTTCTTCAGCTGGGTCACCAGCAGGGTCATGAACTTGTCGGTGTCGGCCTGCACGCTGTCGGTGGCGGTCTGCGGCTTGGCGTTCATGGTCGCCATCAGGTCGGTGATGTTCGAACTATTGGAATTATTGTTGACGGTCGTTGCCATGGAAGCGTTCCGGAAGTCTGTGGTGCGGTGAAGGGGATTACTGACCGATGGTCAGTGTCTTGAGCAGCATGGTCTTGGCCGCGTTCATGGTCTCGACGTTGGTCTGGTAGGAGCGCGAGGCCGACAGCATATTGACCATCTCGTCGACCACATTGACGTTGGGCATGTTCACAAAGCCCTTGTCGTCGGCCAGCGGATTCTTGGGATCGTAGATCTGCTTGAGCGGCGAGGGATCGTCGACCACCTCGCGCACCTTGACCGCGGTGGCGCCGCTGTCCATCGGTACCGCTTCAAATACCACCTGCTTGGCGCGGTAGGCTTCGCCGCTGGCGCTGGTCGCGCTGTCGGCGTTGGCGAGGTTGCTGGCGGTGGTGTTCAGCCGCATCGACTGGGCGGTCATCGCCGAGCCGGCGACACCGAAGACATTAAATAGGGACATGCTTACTGGCCTCCCTGGATCGCCGCCATCAGGCTGCGGATCTGGTGGTTGATCATGGTGATGCCGGCTTCGTAGCGCAGGCCGTTGTCGGCGAACTGGGTGCGTTCGGTATCCATCTCGACCGTATTGCCGTCGACCGCGCCCTGGGTGATCGAGCGGTACAGCACCGGGGTGCCGTCGGGCAGCGCCTTGCCGTCCGCGGCCGCGTTCCGGTAGTGGCCGTTCGCCGTGGTCGCCAGCGCGCCGCCCGGCTGGCTGCCCTTGGCCAGCGCACTGTTCAGGGCGCTCGAAAAATCGATGTCGCGCGCCTTGTAGTTGGGCGTGTCGGCATTCGCGATGTTCGACGCCAGCACTTCCTGGCGCTGCGCACGCAGGCTCAGTGCCGTTTCGTTGAAGCGCAGGTAGTCGTCGAGTTTGCCGATCATGGAATGCTCCGGTGGGTGAACAGGATGAATCATACGGACCCGCCACCTCTTCCAATCGGGCAATAAGGCGAGGCAAAACCCGGCTATTCGATGTTTCAGTGGGGCATCAAGAAGCCTAAGATGGCAAGCGTCGCAAAACATCCACCACTGCCCTCCTCCATGAAACCACTCGTTTCCATCGTGTTGTCCGCTTCCCTGCTGCTGGCCGCCGCTCCCGTGTTCGCACAGGGCGTCCCGGCGCCGGCCGCCGGCGGGCGCCAGAACCTGAATGCCCTGAAAGGCGTGGCGGAACAGTTCCTGAAGACCGAGGCCGGCGGCATGCCTGGCGAGGTGTCCGTGAAGATCGGCGTCATCGATCCGCGCACGGCGCTGGCCGCCTGCCCGGCGCCGCAAGCCTTCCTGCAGCCGGGCGCGCGCGCCTGGGGCAAGACCACGGTGGGCCTGCGCTGCACGGCGCCGTCGAACTGGACCCTGTTCGTCCAGGCCCAGGTCAGCGTGCAGGCCGAGTACGTGGCCGCCGCCCTGCCCCTGGCCCAGGGCCAGCCGGTCGAAGCGTCCCAGCTGGTGTTGGTAAAAGGCGACATCGCCGCCATGCCGGCCGGCATCGTCACCGATATCAAGCAGGCGATCGGGCGCACGCCGACGGTGTCGCTGGCGGCCGGCACGCCGCTGCGCCTCGACACGCTCAAGAGCAAACCGGTGGTGCAGGCAAACCAGGCGGTGCGCCTGGTGTTGAACGGCCATGGATTCTCGCTGTCGGCCGACGGCAAGGCGATCGGCAGCGCCGGCGACGGCCAGCTGGTGCAGGTGCGCACGCCCTCGGGCCAGGTGGTCAGCGGCATGGCGCGCGCCGGCGGCATGGTCGACGTGGCGTTCTGACACAAGGTTTTCCAGCAGCAATGAGCAAAAAGAAAGCGCCTGCGATGCTAAAGTTTTCGGCCCCTGGGCCGATAAACAATGCAGATCCCGGACTTTCTGCTCCGACCTGAGAAGGATGATGCTGTGAAAATCAACGATACACTCAAGAGCAACGTTCCGGCGGCCAACACTGCGCCGGCGAACAACCCGAAAGCCAACGACGCGGCGGCGGCGAGCAAGACCGCGCCCGCGGCGGGCGATACGGTACGCCTGTCCTCGCAAGGACAGGCCCTGGCTGCCGGCGGCAGCACGAACCAGGTGTTCGACAGCAAGAAAGTCGAACGCATCAAGGCGGCCATCGCGGATGGCCAATTCCAGGTAAATTCGGAGAAAGTAGCGGACGGCCTGCTGGAAACAGTACGCGACCTGCTGCATTCCCGCCAACGATAGCGAGACCATGGCCATAGCATCCCCCGGCGCAACCCTGCGCGAAGAACAGCAAGTGATCAGTTCCATGCTGGAACTCATGAAGACCGAGCAACAGCTCCTGGTCAGTGCGGATGCCGATGGCCTGTTGACCCTCACGCCGAACAAGCTGCACATGGCGCAGAAGGCCGCTGAACTGTCGCGCCATCGCCACAGGGCACTCGGGGCCGCGGGTTTCGTGGCCGCCGAATCCGGGATGGAAGCCTGGCTGGCCGTGGGCGGCAACGACGCGCTGCGCGGCGAATGGCAGCGTTTGCTGGAACTGGCGCGCCAGGCCAAGGAACTGAACCGTGTGAACGGGATGCTGGTCAACAAGCAACTGGCGCATACCCAGGGCGTGTTGAACGCCCTGCGCGGGCCGGCCAGCGGCGACGCCGGCGTGTACGGGCGCAGCGGGCAGACGATGGCCGCGGGGCCGTCGAAGCGCTTCGTGGTGGGTTGACGCCATGGTGGGCACGGATGCCCACCGCACTGCACCGTGAAATATTATTTCACCAGCACGCCGGTATTGAAATTTTCTTTCTCGAGCATGCCCTCGAGCTCTTCCGGCCATACCGGCGGACTGAAATAAAACCCCTGTACCTCGTCGCAACCGTGCGCCTTCAAAAAGGCCATCTGCGCGCGCGTCTCCACGCCCTCCGCCACCGCTTCCAGGTTCAGCCCGTGCGCCAGCGCGATGATGGCGCAGGTGATGGCGGCGTCGTTGGGGTCGGCGATCACGTCCTTCACGAAGGAACGGTCGATCTTCAGCACGTCGATCGGAAAACGCTTCAGGTAGCTCAGCGATGAATACCCGGTGCCGAAGTCGTCGATCGACAGCGCGACCCCGAGCGCCTTCAGCGAGCGCAGCACGCTGACCGCCTCGCCGGTGTCGCGCATCACCGTGCTTTCCGTGATTTCCAGTTCGAGCGAGGAAGGCGGCAGGCCGGCGGCGTCGAGCGCGGCGCGCACGCGCCGGGCCAGGCCGGCCTGCTGGAACTGGCGCGCCGACAGGTTCACCGACACCCGCAGCGGCGCCAGGCCGCGCGCGCGCCAGCCGGCCGCGCGCCGGCAGGCCTCGCCCAGCACCCACATGTCGAGCTCCTCGATCATGCCGGTCTCCTCGGCCAGCGGGATGAAGCGTCCCGGCGGCACCAGGCCCAGTTCCGGATGGCGCCAGCGCACCAGCGCCTCCACGCCCACCAGCGCGCCGTCGTCCATGCGCACGCGCGGCTGGTACTGCAGCACGAACTGGCCGCGCTCGACGGCGTGGCGCAGCAGCGCCTCGAAATCGACCCGCTCGCGGATCGCCGCGTCCATCCCGCTGGTGTGGAAACGGTATTGCGGATGGTTGCCCGAGCGCGCCCCGCTCATCGCCACCTGGGCCATCTGCAGCAGTTCGTTGGCGTCGCAGGCGGCGTCCGGCAACAGCGCGATGCCGATGCTGGCCGACAGGAACACACGCTGGCTCTTGAGCGCGAAGGGTTCGCGCATGCGCGCCAGCATGCGCTCGGCCAGCGCGCCGGCGGCGTCGCTGCCGGAATCCTTCTGCACCACGATGAATTCGTTGCCGCCCTGGCGCGCCAGGGTGTCGCCGGCCGCCAGCAGCGCGGCCAGGCGCGCCGAGCATTCGCGCAGCACGTCGTCGCCGCCGGCCCAGCCGTAGCCGCTGTTGATCTTCCTGAATTCGTCGATGTCCAGCACCAGCACCGCCAGCGTGCGCCGGTGCCGGCGCGCGCCGCCGATGGCCTCGTCCAGGGTCTCCAGGATACGGCGCCGGTTCGGCAGGCCGGTCAGGGCGTCGCAGGTGAGCTGGTCGAGCACCGCGCGCTCCAGGCGCCGCCGCTCCGACACGTCGCGCACGATCGCCACCTGCTGGCCGGTCGGCATCTGCGCGCGCCGCACCTCGGCCGGAAAGGCCGGCGCGTGCAGGCGCCGGCAGCTGGTCTCGTCCAGGCCGGCGCCGGACGGCACCAGCACTTCCAGCGGCATGCCGGCGGCGGCCTCGCGCGCCACCCCGAACAGCTCCTCGGCGCGCGCGTTCATGATGGCGATGCGGCCGTCCGCGCCGGCCAGCAGGATCGCGTCGGGCGCGCATTCCATCAGGCCGCGGAACTTGGCCTCGCTCTCGAGCAGCGAACGCTCCGAGTGCCGCAGGCGCAGGTAGGGCGCATGCACCGCCGCCACATAGACCGCGCGGAACAGGAACAGGTAGGCGATGACCTTGTAGGCGTGGGCGGCCATGCTGTAGGCGTCGTCGGGCCCACGGCACAGCGCCAGGCAGACGCCCGACAGGCTCATCACCGCGGCGGCGCCGGCCAGGCAGCGCTCGGTGCGCAGGCCGCTCCTGAGGGCGCGCGCCAGCAGCAGCAGCGCCGCCAGCCCGTACACGCCGATCAGCGCCAGCTCGACCGAGGTCTTGAACACGGTCGGCCCTTGCCCCCGGATCCACAGCGCGGGCAGCGCCAGCGGCGCATCCAGCGCCTGCCAGTAGCCCAGCGCGGCCACGCCGAGGGCGGCCAGCTGCGCGGCGTGGTGCACGCCGCGGCCGACGGTCGGCTCGCGCGGCATCAGCGCGGCGCCCAGCAGCGCCAGCGCGCCGACCGAGCCGGCCGCCAGCCAGAACGCGATGCCCTGCTCCTCGCTGCCCGGCGCGACGATGCCGGGCATGCCCGGCACCGTCATCAAATGGCCCAGCTCGAGCAGTCCGACCGCCAGCGCGGCCGGCGCCAGCAGCGCGACCCGCACCGGGATGCGCCGGCCGATGCCGTGCCAGCCGGTGGTGAAGACCGACATCGCCATCACCACCGCGAACACTTCCATCGCCGTGTGCGTAGACAGGTACCACTGCGGCCGCCACGGCAGGTCGCCGCCATGGCCGGCCGCCAGCCAGGTGACGAAGGTGGCCAGGCCGGCCACCACCGCGGCCAGCCGCGCCGATGCGGCGATCGCGCCCGGAGCGGCGCTCATGCCGCCGTGTCCTGGCGCAGCGCGCGCAGCAGGCCTTCGATCTCGGCGGCGGCGGCCGGGCGGCCGAAGCGGTAGCCCTGCATCCGGTGGCAGCCGTGGGCGTCGAGGAAGGCCTGCTGGGCCGCGCTCTCGACGCCTTCGGCGATCACGTCCAGCTTGAGCGAACGCGCCAGCGCGATCACCGCCTTGACGATCGGCACGCCGCCGCCCTCGCCGCCTGCGGCGTCGATATCGGCCACGAAGCTGCGGTCGATCTTCAGGCTGTGGATCGGGAAGCGCTTCAGGTTCGACAGGCTGGAATAGCCGGTGCCGAAGTCGTCGATGGCGAGCTGCACGCCCATCTGCGCCAGGCGCGCCATGGCGGCGGCGGCCTCGAGGTTTTCCATCAGCACGCTCTCGGTAATCTCCAGCACCAGCCAGGCCGGATCGACCCCTTCCTGCGCCAGCAGGCGCGCCACCAGGGCCGCCACGTCCTGCTGGCGGAACTGGCGCGCCGACATGTTCACGCTCATGCGCAGCGGCAGGCCGGCGCGCGCGAACGCGGCCTGCTGGCGCAGCGCGCTGGCCAGCACCCATTCGCCGATCGGCACGATCAGGCCGGTCTCCTCGGCCAGCGGGATGAATTCGGCCGGCGCGATCGGCGCCCCGCCCTGCGGCTGCCAGCGCAGCAGCGCCTCGACCCCGACGATGCAGCCGCGCGCGGCGTCGAACTGGGGCTGGTAGTGCAGCACGAATTCCTCGCGCTGCAGGGCGCGCTGCAGGCCGGTCTCGAGACGCAGGTGCTCGTCGGCGTGGGCGCCCATGGCGGCCGAGTAGAAATGGAAGCCGTTGCCGCCGCCGCCCTTGGCGTGGTACATCGCGCTGTCGGCGGCTTTCAGCAGGGCCTCGCTGTCCTGGCCGTCGCGCGGATACATGGCGATGCCGATGCTCCCGCTCGGGAACACTTCCTGGCCCGCCAGCACCAGCGGCTGGAACAGGCCGTCGAGCAGCTTGCGCGCCACCAGCGCGGCGTCGTCCGCGCTGCCCAGGTCGGCCAGCACCACGACGAACTCGTCGCCGCCCTGGCGCGCCACGGTGTCGCTCTCGCGCAGCACGCTGCCCAGGCGGCGCGCGATCTCGACGATCAGGCGGTCGCCGGCCTCGTGCCCGAGGCTGTCGTTGACGTGCTTGAAGCGGTCCAGGTCGACGAACATCACGCCGACCTGGCGCCCGCTGCGCTGGGCCTGGACGATGGCCTGGCCCAGGCGGTCCTGCAGCAGCAGGCGGTTCGGCAGGCCGGTCAGCGCGTCGTGGTTGGCCATGCGCAGCAGCGCTTCCTCGGCCTGCTTGCGGCGCGAGATGTCCTCGACCGCGACGATCAGGCGCAGCTGGCCGCTGGAGGCTTCGCGCATGGTCGAGGCGCTCAGCGCCACCCACACCGGGCTGCCGTCCTTGCGCAGGTAGCGCGTCTCGCGCTGGAAGTCGCGGATGCTGCCTTCGACCAGGCGCGCGAACAGGCCGCGGTCCTCGATCAGGTCGTCGGGACAGGTGATCTGGTGGTAGAAACGCTGCAGCAGTTCGATCTCGGAAAAGCCCACGGTCTGCGACAGCCGGCGGTTCACGCGCAGGAAGCGCCCGTCGCGCGACAGCAGCGCAATGCCGACCGCGGCCTGGCTGAAGGTCATGCGGAAGAATTCCTCGCTCTCCTGCAGGCGCAGGCGTGCCTGGCGCCGGAAGGTGACGTCCTGGCCGATCAGCAGCAGCAGGTAGCCGCCGGCCTGGCGCGTGCGGCGGATATTGAATTCGAACCAGCGCAGCCCTTCGGCATGGCCGTCCGCCGCCACCGCCACCGCCGCCGCGACGCCGTCCTGCGGCTGGCCGGACGCCAGCGCCGCGCTGGCGCGTTCGCCCAGCTCGGGACTGGGAATCAGCGCTTCCAGCAGGGGCTGCTCGGCCAGCGCCTCGGACGGCAGGCCCAGCATGTCGCTCATCGCCTTGTTCATCGACAGCACGCGGCCGCCGGCGTCGAGCACGATCAGGCCGGCCGGCATGCCGTCGATGACCTGTTCCAGGTAGTTCCGCTCGCCCGCTTCCAGGCACACCGCGCAGGCATCGTCCGGCATCGTCGCGGCCGCGCCGGGCCGGGCCGCATCGCAGGGAAGCGGCGCCTGCCCATCACTCATCGTCTTCAAGATCGTTCCTGTCCATTCCGGCTCCAGTGCGCAAGCCGGGAGGCGGGTACTGCCGTGAAAGTTTATTCAATTAAAGAATAATTACATTCTATCAATCGAAGGAACGCTAAATCGAGCATTCTCTACAGCCCATCATCAAATTGTTGCGGCGATGCAGCATGTACAAGTAGAAATCATGCTTTTTGCTTGAGTTTAGGCAATGTTCATTCTCCTGTCCGGCGCTACAACGGAAGCCTCGACACCGCGTGTAGGAGAAAATGATGAACAAGAAGCAAATCGGCATGACGGCCCTGCTGCTGGGCTTGGTCTTCGACCTGGCGGCGCAGGCGGCGCCCGGCAGCGGCGTGCAAGTGGCCGTCAAGCCGCTGCGCAGCAACCTCGGCCGCACAGACGACGTGATGGTGACGGTGACCATGACGAACGCCACCAATGCGCCGCAATACCTGCTGGCGTGGCAGACGCCGTTCGGCCGCGCGGTCGAGGCGCCGCTGTTCGAGGTGCTGCGCGACGGCGTGCCGGTGCCCTACCTGGGCATCATGGCCAAGCGCCCGGTGCCGGGGCCGTCCGACTACATCGTGCTGGCGCCGGGCGAATCGCGCAGCGCCAGCGTGGAATTGTCCTCGCTGTACGATATGCGCGTGACCGGCGCCTACAGCGTGCGCTGGCGCAGCGGCGCCGCCCAGCTCTACAGCCGTCCCGGCGTGGCGCGCGCGCGGGTGCAGGCCGAGGCCCAGGCGCCGGCCTCGATGTGGATCGAAGGCGCGCCGCGCGGCGCGGCGCCGGCCGCTTCCGCGCCCGTGGACGCGGCGCCGGGCCTGAACTACAGCAACTGCTCGAACGCCCAGCAGGGCACCATCGCCCAGGCCGTGCAGGCCGGCCACGCGATGGCGGCCGAGGCCGCAACCTATTTGCACCGCAAGACGCTGGGGCCGCGCTACACGACCTGGTTCGGCCCCCCCGATGCGGCGCGCTCGACCCGGGTAGGCAACAACTTCGTGGCGATCCGCGACGCCTTCGCCACCAAGCCGGTCACGGTCGACTGCGGCTGCAACGAGGCCTATTACGCCTATGTGTACCCGAACCAGCCTTACAAGATCTACGTGTGCCGCGCGTTCTGGGCTGCTCCGCTCACCGGCACCGACTCAAAGGGCGGTACGCTGGTGCACGAGATGAGCCACTTCACCGTGGTGGCGGGCACCGACGACTGGGCCTACGGACAGTCGGCGGCGGCGGCGCTGGCGGTCGAGTATCCGGCGCGGGCGATCGCGAACGCGGATTCGCATGAGTATTTCGGCGAGAACGAGCCGCGGCAGGAACTGCGTTGACGGTAGCGTGGACGGCTCCGCCGTCCACGCGTTCGAGCGGCGTAAAAATGATCGCGCAGCCGTTCCTGCCCCGGTTCAGGGCGCCGTATGCGGGAACATCAGGGGCTCGGTCGCCACCTCGGTGAACGCATCGAGCTGCTTCACGTCCGCCAGCACCAGCCCGCGCCACTGGATCAGGTAGGTATGCTGCCCCGGCTTGAAGGCATAGAAGCGGGTGATGTCGATGGTGTGGGCATGGGCCGAGTGCGGCGCCAGTTCGAGGTAGTCGGCCGCCGTGAAAGGCATGCGCTTGACCATCGGCCCCAGGTACGGCACCTCGGCGCCGCCGGGATGCTCGGTGAGTTCGAACAGGCGGCCGGTCAGCATCTCGGCCGAGGCGGCCGAGCGCGGCAGCCACACGCGGCGCTCGCCGCGGTTCTCGAAACGCAGGGTCGCCAGGACCTTGTCGTGGGCGGCGTCGACGCTCAGGCTGGCATGCAGGTTCATCGGTTCTTCTCCACGTGGTTCCCGCGCGCAGCCGCTGGCCAGCAGGGCCAGGGCCGCGCACACTATCGTACGTCGTTGCATCAATTCTCCTTGATTATGCCGCAGGGCGGTCACGCCGCGCCCGGCGGACGCGTGCGGTGCGCGGGAGCCCGGCGGATCATGGTCATCATTCTATGCGAAGCAAGGAAAACCGCCTGTTCTACTCTGCGTTGCCGGTCCCCGAAACGATGGTAATCGCGACCCGCCGATTGCGCGCCCTGCCTTCCGCCGTGTCGTTGGACGCCAGCGGCATGTTGGCGGCGCGGCCGACGGCGGCCAGGCGGCGTTCGGGCACGCCGGTCTCGGCGAACAGGCGCACCACGGTGCCGGCGCGCGCGGCCGACAGTTCCCAGTTGGACGGGAACAGGGAGGTGGCGATCGGCGTGGTGTCGGTGTGGCCCTCGACCTCGATCGCGTGCGGATCGTCCTTGAGCACCTCGGCCACCGACTGCAGGGTTTCGCGCGCATTGGCGCCCAGGCCGGCCTCGGCTTCGCGGAACAGCACGCTGGCATTGATCTCGATGGTCACGCCGCGCGCGGTGCGGATCACGCGCACCTTGCCGCTGCGCACCAGCGGCGCCATCACGCTGTCGAGCTTTTTCGCCAGCAGGTCGAGGCGCTCGCGGTCGCGCTTGGCCGCTTCCGCGCGCTTGTGGGCGATGATGTTCGACAGCGGCAGCGCCTCCAGTTCGACCTGGGTGTTGGTCTTGCTGGCCGCGCCGCGCCCGCCGAAGGCGTCGCCCAGCGCTTCCGACAGCACCGTGTACTTGCCGATGTTGACCACCGAGACCGCGTACATCACGACGAAGAAGGCGAACAGCAGGGTGATGAAGTCGGCGTAGGAAATCAGCCAGCGCTCGTGGTTTTCCTCGTCTTCCTGGTAGCGTTTGCGGCGCGCCATGGGGCGGTCAGCGCTCGGCCTGCAGGCAGGCGATGCGCTCCTCGATCACGCGGGTGTAGTCGCCCGTGGCGAGGTCGTGGAAGACGTCGGCCAGGATCTCGTACTGGGCCACGCGCTCGCTGACGATGCCCTTGATCTTGTTGCCGACCGGGTAGAAGAACAGGTTGGCCAGGCCCACGCCGTACACGGTGGAGACGAAGGCGACCGCGATGCCGGCGCCCAGGCGCGAAGGATCGGAGAGGTTTTCCATCACGTGGATCAGGCCCAGCACCGCGCCCAGGATGCCCACCGTGGGCGCATAGCCGGCGGCCGATTCCCAGATGCGCGCGGCCTGGCGTTCGCGGAATTCGTAGGTGTTGATCTCGGTATGCATCAGGCTGCGCACCTTGTCCGGCGCGATGCCGTCGATGACCAGGCGCAGGCCCTTCTGGATGAAGGGATCCGACCTGGCCATGTACTGTTCCAGCGAGAGCAGGCCGTCGCGCCGCGCCGACAGGCTCCACAGGTTGATGTCGCGCGCCAGCTTGACGCTGCGGTCGGCCGGCGGGAAGAACACCCAGCGCAGCATGCGCACCCCGCGCAAGAAGGCCTTGCGCTTGGTCTGCAGCAGCACCGCGCCGAAGGTGCCGACCACCACGATGGCGAAAGCGGCCGGCTGCACCAGGGAGGAAAACTTGCCGCCGTCGAGCGTGTGGCCGACGACGATGCCGGCCAGCGCCAGCGCCAGACCGAGCAGGCTGCTCAGGTCCATGCGCGTTCTTTCAGGTAGGTACGCAGGCGCGCCACCGCCTGGGTGTGCAATTGCGAGACGCGCGATTCGGACACGCCCATGACGGCGCCGATTTCCTTGAGGTTGAGTTCCTCTTCATAGTACAGGCTCATCAGCATCTTCTCGCGCGGCGGCAAGGCGTCGATGGCGTCGATCACGGCCTGGCGGAAATCGGTGTCGAGCAGGGCCTTGAGCGGATCATCGTCGTCCACCGAATAACGGTCGAGGAAGCCGGCGCTGCCCTCCTCGTCGTCGTGGAAGTCTTCGTAGTAGACCAGCTGGTGGCCGCCGGAATCGCCCAGCATCTCCTGGTAGTCCTCGAGCGAGAGCTTGAGCGACTTCGCCACTTCCGATTCGCTCGGCGGACGGCCCAGCTGCTGCTGCAGCGAGGCCATCGCCTGCTCGACCTTGCGCATGTTCTGGCGCGTCGAGCGCGGCATCCAGTCGTTATTGCGCAATTCGTCGAGCATGGCGCCGCGGATGCGCAGCACCGCATAGGTCTCGAACTGGGCGCCCTGGTTTTCCTCGTAGCGGTTGATCGCATCGAGCAGGCCCATCATGCCGGCCTGGATCAGGTCGTCGACTTCGACGGACGGCGGAAGCTTGGCCTTCATGTGGTGGGCGAGACGCTTCACCAGCGGCATATGCGCCGTCAGCAAAGAATTCTTGTCCGCTGTCCCTTTGGCCGTGTACATGGTTCCGTGTCCGTTTCAGATCGCCGCCTCAGGCGGCCCTTCCCTGTTGCATGCCGGCGCCGGCAAAGCGGCCCGCCAGGCGACGGAACGCCACCGAGGCGCCGGCCAGCGGGAAGGCGTCGACCACCGCGCGTCCCAGTCGTGCGGCGCGCTGCAGGTATTCGTCGGCAGGCACCGAGCCCATGGAACTCAGCGTTACTGCCAAGTAACGTGTTGCCGCGGATGACATATTATCGTATACCACCTTGGCCTCCGCTTCGCTTGCTCCAGTGACAAGGATACCGAAGGGCCGACGGCCCAGTTGCTGCGACAAACGCTTGACCAGCGCATAGGCGTTGGTAATGGAAGTCGCGCTGGTCGATACCTGCACCACGATCTCGGACGCGGCCATGATGGGCATCGGAAAGCCGTCGTCGTCGGAGAATTCGCCGTCGACGATCACGATGCTGCCGGCCGAGTGCTTGACCAGCACGTCGAAGGTGTTGGCGAGGCGGCGCGCGTCGTCGCTTGCGCAGCCACCCGCTCCTGCGAAGGCAGGAACGGCGGCGTGCTCCTGCCCCATCCGTACCACCGAGAAGCCCTGCGGCACCCGGTGGATCACCTGGTTCAGCGCGCATTCCTGGCGCGCCACCTGCAGCAGGCTGCCGCCCTGCCCGACGCCGAGGCGGCGCGCCACGCCGTACTCGCGCTGGCAGGCATCGACGATCATCACGTCATTGCCCGACTGCGCCAGCGAGGCGCCCAGGTTGACCAGCATGGCGCCCTTGTCGTCGGACGACGTGGCGGAGAGGAAGGTCACGATGCGTGGCTTGGGACCGGCCAGCATCCGGCGCAGGCCCTCGGCCTGGTCGAAGTCGAAACTAGCCAAGCTGCACCTCGCGCAGCGAACGGTCGTTGTTCAGGTTGCCCAGGCCGGCCATCAGCAGCGGCAGCTCGGCGTCCTGGATCTGGGAGGCGGCCTCGCGCCTGTTGCGGAAGGCGCGGTCGACCAGCATGGCGCGGTCGGCCAGGTGCAGGTCTTCCGGCACGCGCTGGCCGCTCGAGACGTAGTACAGGTTCAGTTTCTGGCGGATCATCACGTCGAGCACGCCGCCGATCGAGGCCGCTTCGTCCAGCTTGGTCATGATGCAGCCGGCCAGGCCGCTGCCCTGGTAGGCGCGCACCACTTCGTTCAGGGTCTCGTTGGTCGCGGTCGCATTCATGCACAGCAGGCGCTGCACGTCGGTGCCGCAACCGGCCAGCATCGCCACCTGTTCGGTCACCATCTGGTCGCGCTGCGACATGCCGATGGTGTCGATCAGCACGGTGTGCTTGTTGCGCAGTTCCTTCAGGGCGATGCGCAGGTCGGCCTCGTCCTTCACCGAGTGCACCATCACGCCCAGGATCTTGCCGTAGATGCGCAGCTGCTCGTGGCCGCCGATACGGTAGGCGTCGGTGGTGATCAGGGCCAGCTTTTCCGGGCCGTGGCGCATCACGCAGCGCGCGGCCAGCTTGGCGGTGGTGGTGGTCTTGCCGACGCCGGTCGGGCCGACCAGGGCGAACACGCCGCCGCGGTCGAGGATCGCGTCTTCGTCCGACATGGTCGTCAGGTTACGCGCCAGCACGGTACGGATCCAGCGCATCGCATCGGCCGCATCCTTGCCGGCCGGCAGCTTGTCGATCAGGTAGCGCGACAGGCTGGCCGAGAAACCGGCGGCCAGCATCTCGCGCAGCACGGTGGCCTTCTGCGGCTCGCGCTGCTGGGTGTTGCCCCACGACAGTTCGGCGAGCTGGGTTTCCATCATGCCGCGCATGGCGCGCAGTTCGCTCATCATGCCGCTCATCTCGGCGGCGGCGGCGTTGGCGGCCGATTCCTTGGCCTGGGCGATCGCGGCCGTCATCATCGCGGTCATCGCCGCCATGTCGATGGCCGGCGCTTCCGCTTGCGGAGCGCGGCGGTTGGCATAGGTCTGCGGGGCCGGGGCCGGAGCTGGAGCCGGCATCGCGTCTTCGCTGGCGTAGAACTGGTCGAGCAGCTGGCGCGCCGCCGGCATGGCCGGCTGCTGGAGCGGGCGCGCGGCCGGGATCGCCGGGATCTCGTCCGCCAGGTCCAGGCTGGGGCGCGGTGCCGCCATCTCGGAGTCCGCCGACGGTGCGCCCAGCGAGGCGACGTCGTCGTTGTCCAGCGCCAGGATCTCGACCACGCCGTCGACCGGGCGGTTCGACAAGATGACGGCGTCCGGCCCCAGGGCCTCGCGCACCTTGCGCAGGGCTTCACGGGATGTGGGCGCTGTAAATTTCTTCACGTTCATCTTATTCTCCGCTCGTGCTATTCGTCGTTGATTCGCTATCGGTCTGGCGGGCGCAAGCGCCTCAGGTACGGATAGGATTATTGACGATGCTCAGTGGAAACCATCGAGGGAAAAGGATGGGGAAAAAGGCCTATTTCCCCCGGGAAGGATTTTTTGATGGATTACCTCGGTGGCATGCATGGTGGGCGCCCCCGTGCCCACCATCTGCCGACATCGCTTACATCGCGCCGACCAGGCTGGTGACGCGAATCGTCTTCGACTCCGGAATCTCCGAATGCGACAAGACCTTCAGCTGCGGCAAGGCGCGGCGCAGGAAGCGCGACAGCAAGGTGCGCAGCGGTCCCGGCACCAGCAGCACCGGGGTCAGGCCCATGGCTTCCTGCTGCTGGGCGGCGTTGGCGGCCTGCTGGACGATGGTGTCGGCCAGGCCCGGCTCGATACCGGTGCCGTCGCCGCCGGCGCTCAGGGCTTGCACCAGCAGGCGTTCGAGGCGGTTGTCCAGGGTCATCACCGACAGTTCGCTGGTGCCCGGGAACAGTTGCTGGACGATGGCGCGGCCCAGCGCGATGCGCACCAGGGTGGTCAGGTCGCTGGCGTCCTGGGTGCCCGGGCCGTGTTCCGACAGGGTCTCGATGATGGTGCGCATATCGCGGATGTGCACGCCTTCGTTCAGCAGGTTCTGCAACACTTTCTGCAGGGTCGACAAGGACACGATCTTCGGCACCAGGTCTTCCACCAGCTTCGGTGCTTCCTTGCCCAGGTGGTCCAGCAGCGCCTGCACTTCCATGCGGCCCAGCAGTTCGGCGGCGTGGGTGGTGATCAGGTGGTTCAAATGGGTGGCGATCACGGTGCCGGCGTCGACCACGGTATACCCCATGCTCTGGGCCTCGTCCTTGAGGCCGGCGTCGATCCAGATCGCCGGCAGGCCGAAGGCCGGATCGGTGGTCACCAGGCCCGGCAGCGTGCCGCTGGCCATGCCCGGATTGATCGCCAGGAACTGGCCGTTCATCGCCTCGCCGCTGCCGACTTCGACGCCCTTCAGGGTGATGCGGTAGGCCGAGGGCTTCATTTCCAGGTTGTCGCGGATGTGCACCGGCGGCGCCAGGAAACCGACTTCCTGGGCGAATTTCTTGCGGATACCCTTGATGCGCTTGAGCAGCTCGCCGCTCTGGCCCTTGTCGACCAGCGGGATCAGGCGGTAGCCGACTTCCAGGCCGAGGGTGTCGACCGGCATCACATCCTGCCAGCTCGCCTCTTCCTGCTCCGCCGGGGTGGTGGCCGCGCCTGCAGCGCCGCCAGCCGCGCCGGCGGCGCCGGCCGCGCCGCCCTGGGCGCCGGCCGGGCGCGCGCCGGCTTCCTGGCCGGACTCGTCCTTGTTGCGTTTTTCCTTCAGGTAGCCGGCGCCGAACAGGGCGCTGCCCAGCAGCAGGAACACCAGGTTCGGCATGCCCGGGATCAGGCCCATGCCGCCGATGATGCCGCCGGTGATGTAGAGCACGGCCGGACGGCCGAACAGCTGGCCGACGACCTGGGTGCCGACGTCCTTGTCGCTGGCCACGCGCGAGACCACCATACCGGCTGCGATCGAGATGATCAGCGAAGGAATCTGGGCGACCAGGCCGTCACCGATGGCCAGCAGGGTGTAGTTCTTGACGGCGTCGCCGAAGGCCATGTCGTGCTGGACCATGCCGACGATCAGGCCGCCGATGATGTTGATGACCGTGACCAGGATGCCGGCCACGGCGTCGCCGTGCACGTACTTCGAGGCGCCGTCCATGGCGCCGTAGAATTCCGCTTCCTGGCCGACTTCGGCGCGGCGCTGCTTGGCCTCCGCCTCGGCGATCAGGCCGGCGTTCAGGTCGGCGTCGATCGCCATCTGCTTGCCCGGCATCGCATCCAGGGCGAAGCGCGCGCCGACCTCGGCGATACGTCCCGCGCCCTTGGTGACGACGGTGAAGTTGATGATGGTCAGGATGATGAACACCACCAGGCCGACGGTGTAGTTGCCGCCGATCAGGAAGTGGCCGAAGGCCTCGATGACTTTACCGGCGGCCGCGCCGCCGGTATGGCCCTCGGTCAGCACCACGCGGGTCGAGGCCACGTTCAGCGCCAGGCGCAGCATGGTGGTGACCAGCAGCACGGCCGGGAAGGCCATGAAGTCGAGCGGCTTGACCGTGTACAGCGCGGTCAGCAGCACGATGACGGACAAGGCGATGTTGAAGCTGAAGAACAGGTCGAGTGCGAAGGCCGGCAGCGGCAGGATCATCATCGCCAGCAGCAGGATGATCAGGATCGGCGCCGCCAGCGCGTTGCCGCGCGAGGTGATTGCTTGCATCCAGCCTGGCAGTTTGAAGCCGTTCATTGACACTCCGTCGTTTGCATCGCGTTATCGGTACCGGCGGGCCAGCAAACAACACGGCTGCTCCCCCAGGCAGGGCATTATTGCTGATGCCTGAGGGAAACCATCTGGTGAGGAGACGGGAAAAATCGCCGTATATCGGCGGGAAGCCGTTTTAACAGCGCGCCGCAACACCTCCAGGGCAGGCGCATCGCCGAAGACAGGAGCACCTACGGCGCGACGATGCAAGGCCGCCGTGGAGCTTGTGTCAAGGCTTGCCGCCGGCGCCAGGCTGCTGCGAAGCCGGATTGAGCGGGTCCAGTTCCGGCGGCACCGGCAGCTTGCTCGGGCGGTCCGGATACTGCTTGGTGTCGCCCTTGCCATAGGCGCGCAGCTGGTAGACGTAGGCCAGCACTTCGGCGACGGCCGAGTACAGGGCTTCGGGAATCTCGTCGTCGATGTCGGTATGCTTGTACAGCGCACGGGCCAGCGCCGGGGCTTCCAGCAGCGCGACCTTGTTCTCCCTGGCGATCTCGCGGATCTTGGCCGCGACCTCGTCGGTGCCCTTGGCCACCACGCGCGGCGCACCGCGCTGGCCGTCGGCGTATTTCAGCGCCACCGCGAAGTGGGTCGGATTGGTCACGACCACGTCGGCGGTCGGGACGTTGGACATCATGCGCTTGCGCGCCATCTCGCGCTGCATCTGGCGGATCTTGCCCTTGACCTGGGGATTGCCGTCCGACTCCTTGGATTCCTGGATCACTTCCTGGCGCGTCATCTTGAGCTTGTCGGCGTAGTGCCACAGCTGGTAGGGACCGTCCAGCAGCGCGATGGCGCCCAGCGCGCCGACCATGACGAGGAAGGCCTTGGCCAGCAGGCTGCCGAGGTGGGCGGCGCCGGTCCCGGCCGGTTCCACGGCCAGGCCGATCAGCGCATCCTTCTGGCCCATGATGACGGTCCAGGCCACGGCGCCGACCAGCAGGGTCTTGGCGACCGCCTTCAGCAGTTCGACCAGGGCGTTCTTCGACACCATGTTGCCCAGGCCGCTGATCGGGTTGAGCTTGCCGAACTTCGGCACGAAGGCCTTGGCGGAAAAGTTCCAGCCGCCGATCACCAGCGGCGAGGCCAGCATCATCAGGATGATCGCGCCGGCCAGCGGCAGGCAGGCCAGCATCACGTCGACGACGTCGGCGAAGATGCGTTCGAACAGCACGCCGGGATTGTAGATCTGCTCACGGTCGAGCGACAGGCCGCGCTGCAGCATGATCGACAGCTTGTCGACCAGGCCGCCGCCCATCATCCAGAGGCCCGCGCCGGCAGTCATCAGGACGACGAAGGTCGCGACTTCGCGCGAGCGCGGAATGTCGCCATTCTCGCGCGCCTGTTTGAGCCGTCTCTCCGATGCTGGTTCGGTCTTGTCCTGACCGCCGCTATCCGCCATTGCCACTCCCTGTCATGTCGGGCGAATTATCCCAGATGTTCCGGCCAGCCCATACGATAAGCAGGCGGGAGAAGCGCCGTTATTTCCGGCAGGAGGGACGAGCGCGGTCGATCCACCAGGAGCATGGCCCACACATTGAACAGGAATTGAACCACTTATGGCTGGAGATATCTATCGTGCTCAGGATTTTCGTGACTAAACTACGCGTAAATACGGTAACGCTCAGAAGATCGCCGTATTTTCATCGTGAATGAACCGATAACGAACCGCTAAAAGACAAGCTTATATACCGGAGACCGACATGAACGTACGTGATTTCTCGAAGCTCACCCTGGCGACTGCCGTCCTCGCTACCACGCTGGCCGGATGCGGAGGAGACGATGACGACGATCACATGCCGGTCGCCACCCAGGGCAACATCGCCGAGGTCGCCAAGGAAAAGGGTTTCAATGCCTTGCTGGCAGCGGTATCCAAGGCCAACATCGGCGCGACGCTGACGGCCCCTGCCGCGCAATTGACGGTATTCGCCCCGACCGACAAGGCCTTCGAAGACCTGGCGCGCAGCCTGGGCTACACCGATGCGACCGCCATGGTGAACGCCTTGCCGGCCAGCGCGCTGCAAAGCATCCTGAGCTACCACGTGCTCGCCACCAGGAAGCCGGCGGCCGACCTGCGCAGCGGCGGGCCGACCCAGGCGACCACCTATACGTATGCGAACATGCCGGCCACGCTCGCCATCGACGCCGCCAACGGCGTCAAGCTGACCGATGCCGCCCTGACCAGCGCCACTGTCGTGACTGCCGATGTCCCCGCCAGCAATGGCGTCGTCCATGCGATCGACAAGGTGCTGGTGCCGCCGGGCGTGCTGAACATCGTCCAGATGGCCCAGGTCAATCCGATCTTCGGTTCACTCGTCACCGCCGTCGTCGCGGCCGATCTGCAGGGCACGCTGGCGGGCGCCGGCCCGTTCACCGTGTTCGCCCCCACCAATGCCGCCTTCGCGGCCGCGCCGCAAAACCTCAGCGTTCCACAGCTTCGGACCGTGCTGACGTATCACGTGCTGAACGGCCAGGTACTGTCGGCCCAGATTCCGTTCGGGACGCCTGTGCCCACGGTCGCCGGACAAACGATCGCCTTCACGGCCGGAACGCCGCCCACGATCCGCGACACGACGGCCATCGCCGCCAAGCTGGTCGCCGTCGACGTCCGCGCCAGCAATGGCGTCATCCATGTCATCGACAAGGTGCTGATCCCGGCCCTGTAGGCAAACGGCGGGCAAGCTTCCTAGTCGAACCGCTCTGCCTCGGCAAATGGCTTGCCTGCCGCATCCTTGGCCGCCAGCTGCGGCGTGAAATCGATCGGCCAGTCGATGCCGAGTTCGGGATCGTTCCACAGCAGGCTGCGCTCGTGTTCCGGATACCAGTAATCGGTGGTCTTGTAGAGGAACTCGGCCGATTCGCTCAGCACCACGAAGCCGTGGGCGAAGCCGGGCGGGACCCACAACTGGCGGTGGCTGTCGGCATCGAGGATCGCGCCGACCCATTGCCCGAAGGTGGGCGAGGACGTGCGCAGGTCGACGGCGACGTCGAACACCCTGCCCTGCACCACCCGCACCAGCTTGCCCTGGGCATGCTGGATCTGGTAATGCAGGCCGCGCAGCACGCCCTGGGCCGATTTGCTGTGGTTGTCCTGCACGAACTGGACATCGAGCCCGGTGACTTCGGCGAAGTCGCGCGCATTGAAGCTTTCGAAGAAGAAGCCGCGCGCATCGCCGAACACCTTCGGTTCGAGCAGCAGCACATCGGGGATCGCGGTGGGAGTGACGGTATAGGGCATGCGTGGTCGTTCGGGTTATTTCAGCGGATGTTATTTCAGCAGATTCAGCAGGTAGGCGCCGTAGCCGTTCTTTTTCAGGGGCGCGGCAAGCCGCTCCAGGTCGGCGGCGCCGATCCAGCCCTGGCGGAAAGCGATTTCTTCAGGACAGGAAACTTGCAGGCCCTGGCGCTTCTGCAGGGTAGCGATGAAGCTGGCGGCTTCAAGCAGGCTGTCGTGGGTGCCGGTATCGAGCCAGGCAAAGCCGCGGCCCATGATCTCGACGTTCAGGGTGCCACGGTCGAGGTAGCACTGGTTGACGTCGGTGATCTCGAGTTCGCCGCGCGCCGAGGGTTTGATGTCGGCGGCGATGCCGCACACATTGTTATCGTAGAAATACAAGCCGGTCACCGCATAGCTCGACTTCGGCTGCGCCGGCTTTTCCTCGATGCTGATGGCGCGCTGGCCGGCATCGAATTCGACCACGCCATAGCGTTCCGGATCCTGCACGTGGTAGGCGAACACGGTGGCGCCGTCAGGACGGGCGTTTGCGCTCTGCAATTGCTTGACCAGGTCATGGCCATAGAAGATGTTATCGCCCAGTACCAGCGCGCTCGGGTTGTTGCCGACGAAGTCGCGCCCGATGACGAAGGCCTGCGCCAGGCCGTCCGGAGACGGCTGCACGGCGTACTGGATATTCATGCCCCACTGGCTGCCGTCGCCCAGCAGCTCGGCGAAGCGCGGGGTGTCGGCCGGCGTGCTGATCAGCAGCACGTCGCGGATGCCGCTCAGCATCAGGGTGCTGAGCGGGTAATACACCATCGGTTTGTCGTAGACCGGCATCAATTGCTTGCTGACGGCCTGGGTGACGGGATACAGCCGGGTGCCGGAGCCGCCGGCCAGGATGATTCCCTTGCGTTTCAGGTCGGACATCGTCGCCTCTTAAAAAATTTGCTCGAGCACGTGGCGCACGCCGTCCTGCCAGGGCGGCAGGCGCAGGCCGAAAGTGTCGCGGAAGCGGCTGGTATCGAGCCGCGAATTGGCGGGACGCCGCGCCGGCGTCGGATATTGCACGGTACTCAGCGGCAGCACCTGCTGCGGGCTGGTCTTGAGCGGCTTGCCGGCCGCCAGCGCCGCGGCGATGACGAAGCGCGCGTACTCGTGCCAGCTGGTCGCGCCGGACGCCGTCACATGATACGTCCCATACGGAAAGCCGGAAGCGCCTTCGCGCTGATATTGTCGGATCAGTTGCGCGCTGACATCAGCCAGCAGAGCCGCCGAGGTCGGCGCGCCGAACTGGTCCGCCACCACGCCGAGCTGTTCGCGTTCAAACGCCAGGCGCAGCATGGTCTTGGCGAAGTTGCCGCCATGCGCGCCCACGACCCAGCTGGTGCGCAGGATCAGGTGGCGCGGGTTCGCTTCGGCCAGCAGGCGTTCGCCGGCCAGCTTGGTGCTGCCGTAGACGCCCTGCGGCGCCGGATGGTCGTCCTCGGTATAGGCGCCGGCCGCGGCGCCGTCGAACACGTAATCGGTCGAATAATGCAGCACCAGGGCGTTCAGGCGCGCAGCTTCCTCGCCCAGGATGCCGGGCGCGGCGGCATTGACGGCGGCGGCGCGGTCGGCGTCCGATTCGGCCTTGTCCACCGCCGTGTAGGCGGCCGGGTTGACGATCACATCGGGCGCCAGCTCGCGCACCAGCGCGCGCAGGGCCGCGCCGTCGCCCAGGTCGCAATCGGCCTGGCCGATGGCCACGAGCTCGCCCAGCGGCGCCAGCGCGCGCTGCAGCTCGAAGCCCAACTGGCCATTCTTGCCTGTCAACAGGATCTTCATTTCAGCTCCCGTATTGCTTGCCGACCCACTCGCGGTAGGCGCCGCTGGTGATGTCCTGCACCCAGTCCTGGTGCTCCAGGTACCACTGCACCGTCTTGCGGATGCCGCTGTCGAAGGTTTCGGCCGGTTTCCAGCCCAGTTCGCGTTCCAGCTTGCCGGCATCGATCGCATAGCGGCGGTCGTGTCCGGGACGGTCGGTCACGAAGGTGACTTGCGTGCGGTAGGACTGGCCATCGGCGCGCGGGTTCAATTCATCGAGGATATCGCACAGGGTGCCGACGACCTCGAGGTTGGCCTTCTCGTTCCAGCCGCCGACGTTGTAGACCTCGCCGACCCGGCCCGCTTCCAGCACGCGGCGAATCGCCGAGCAATGGTCTTTCACGAACAGCCAGTCGCGCACCTGCTGGCCGTCGCCATAGATCGGCAGCGGCTTGCCGGCCAGCGCATTGTGGATGCACAGGGGGATCAGCTTTTCCGGGAAGTGGTAGGGACCGTAATTGTTCGAGCAATTGGTGGTCAGCACCGGCAAGCCATAGGTGTGGTGGTAGGCGCGCACCAGGTGGTCGCTGGCGGCCTTGCTGGCCGAGTACGGGCTGTTCGGCTCGTAGCGATTGGTCTCGCTGAAGGCGGGGTCGTCCTTGCCCAGCGAACCGTAGACTTCGTCGGTCGACACGTGCAGGAAGCGGAACGCCGCCTTGTCTTCCTCTTCGAGGCCGCTCCAGTAGGCGCGCACCGCTTCCAGCAGCTGGAAGGTGCCGACCACATTGGTCTGGATGAACTCGCCCGGGCCGAGGATGCTGCGGTCGACGTGGCTCTCGGCCGCGAAGTTCAGCACCGCGCGTGGACGGTGTTCGGCCAGCAGGCGCGCCAGCAGCGCGGCGTCGCCGATATCGCCCTGCACGAACAGGTGGCGCGGATTGCCGTCGAGGCTGCGCAGGTTGGCCAGGTTGCCCGCATAGGTCAGCTTGTCCAGGTTCAGCACGGGCTCATCGAGGCCGGCACACCAGTCGAGCACAAAATTACTGCCGATAAAGCCGGCACCGCCAGTCACCAGAATCATGGATATCTTCCCTCATTACCTTCATTGCCGCGTCGTCCGCGTTGCCGTATTACACCGGCCGTTCAAATATTGCAATTATATCTAGCATTACAGAAATTGCGCGCACTCAAGTTTCCTTTGTGACAGTTTGGGCACACTCGAGGCTTTTGTGCCGCCGCGGAGGCATCGATGCGCATCGACACCTTTTCCATGCTCCTGGCCGTCCTGCTCGCGTGCGCGACCGGCGCCGCCATCGCGCAAGCCTGTCAGGAGGCGCCGGGCAGCGGCAGGCTGGCGGCGGCGAACGTGCCGACCGACGCCGACATCGTCCAGCGCGAGGCCGAGGCGCGCGCCGCCACCGCCGAGGCCCGGCGCGCCGAGCTGCTGGCGCGCCTGCCGCCCGCCACGGCCAGGGCGCCGGCCGGCAGTGCCGAGCTGCGCCAGTTCGGCGCCGCCGGCCTGGTCAAGGCCTTCGACCTGGCGCGCGAACTGGCGGCCGAACTCTGCACCGCTCTGCCCGCCGGACGCGAGGTCGTGCTGTACGACGCCGCCGCCGCCCAGGGCGTGCTGGCCGCGCGCCTGGTCGGCGACGGCATCGCGCGCCTGGACGCCGACCTCGTCGCCCGCAACAAGGAACTGCAGGAAGTGATCGACGCCCATGCCCCGCCCGGCGCGCGCCTGGCCGCCGCGTTCACCGTGCTGACGGTGGTGCCGGCCACGGTGCGCGCCGCGGCCGACCTCGGCGCCCTGTTCAAGACCAATGTCGCCGCCGAGGGCATCGCCTATGGCGAGGGCGCGCGCAGCCTGTTCGCGACCGCGCTGGCGCAGCGCTGCCCGGACCGCGTCAAAGGCCTCGGCAACGGCTACCTGGGCGAACTCGACAAGGCCCGCTACGACGGCCTGCTGGCGCGCGTGCGGCGCCTGGGCGCGCGCCGCGGCGAATTCGCCAACCGCGTCGCCCTGCTGCAAAAGCTGGCCGAGGCCGCCAAGGGCGAGGAAAAGAAGGAACTGGCCGCCGTGACCGCCGCCGCCGGCGCCGTGCTCAAGACGGTCGACGGCTTCGTCGACTCGCTGCGCGCCGGCGAGACCGGCGCCGCCAGCCCGCTGTTCAACGCCGCCCGCTACCTGGCCTACGCCGCGCGCACCGAGGGCATGGCGGTGCTCGACCTCGACCTGCGCCTGGAAGGCATGACGATCGTGAAGGAAGGCCTGTTCGGCGGCCAGCGCGTGCGCCTGTCCGGCGTCGCCTTCCTCTGGTACCGCCTGCACGAGCCGGACGGCGGCATCGTGCTGGCCGATGCGCTGCGGCGGATCAGCCGGCCGGTCGAGATCGATTTACGCGGCCAGCAGGCCAGCGGCGATTTCTGGACCGTCGGGTGGGCGGCGGAGCCGTCCGCGCGCTGATAGGCGGCGGTATGAACGTCGAGCGGGTCGGCGCAGCCGTCCACCCTACGGTTCCAGGCGCTTCACCGCCTGCTCGATCGCCCCGAAGATCGACTTGCCCGCCTCATCCAGCATCTCGATGCGGATGGTGTCGCCGAAGCGCATGTACCCCGTCACCGCTTCCCCGCTCCCGATCGCTTCCAGGCTGCGCTGCTCGGCAATGCAGGAATAGCCCTGCGAAGCATCCTTGTTCGACACCGTGCCCGAGCCGACGATGGTGCCGGCGCGCGCATTGCGGGTCTTGCACAGGTGGGCCAGCAGCTGGGCGAAATTGAAGACCATGTCGGTGCCGGCGTGCGGCTGGCCGACCAGGCGGCCGTTCCAGGTCGAGCGCAGCCGCAGGTGCAGCTTGGCGTCGCGCCAGGCATCGCCCAGCTCGTCCGGGGTCACCGCCACCGGCGAAAACGCGGTCGCCGGCTTGGACTGCAGGAAGCCGAAGCCCTTGGCCAGCTCGGGCGGAATCAGGTTGCGCAGCGATACGTCGTTGGCCAGCATCACCAGGCGGATCCGGCGCAGCGCCTCGTCCGGACCGGCGCCCATGGCCAGGTCGCCGCTGACGACCGCCACCTCGGATTCGAAATCGATGCCCCATTCCTCGTGCGCCAGCACGATGTCGTCGTGCGGGCCGAGGAAATCGTCGCTGCCGCCCTGGTACATCAGCGGCTCTTCCCAGAACGAGGCCGGCATCTCGGCGCCGCGCGCGCGCCGCACCAGTTCCACGTGGTTGACGTAGGCCGAGCCGTCGACCCACTGGTAGGCGCGCGGCAGCGGCGCCATGCAGCGCGCCGGGTCGAAGTCGAAGGGACGGCGTGCGCGACCGGCGTTCAGCTCGGCGTACAGGGCCTCCAGTTGCGGGGCGATGAAGGTCCAGTCGTCGAGCGCGGCCTGCAGGGTCGGCGCGATGCCGTCGGCGATGTGGGCGGTCTTGAGGTCGCGCGCGACGACGGCGAGCTGGCCGTCGCGCGAACCATCCTTGAGGGTGGCGAGTTTCATGGCAGGGAAAATGTGGTCCGGGCGCCATTGTAGGGCACGGACCGCAAGGCGCGCCTAGAAAGTACCCTGCACGCCCAGTCCCAGCGAGTTCTGGTAGTAGTTGTAGTCGATCAGGCTCTGGCCGTAACCCGAGAAGTACTGGACATAGCCCTTGAAGTGGCCGGCCAGCGGGAAGGCCCAGCCGAGCTGCACGGCACCGCGCTCGGTCGAGAAATTGCGGCGGATCAGGGCCGAATAATCGTGGCCGTTGTTGCGGTAGGTGACGTTCAGGTCGCCGCGCCCCATGTAGTTGACGATGTCCGGATTGTTGTCGTCGTTGGCCGCTTCGTTGATGCGCTTCCAGACGCGCCCGACCACGGTCCAGCTGCCGCGCTCCAGGCCCACCTGGGCATACACGCGGTTCCAGCTGCGCGACAGCGTCGAGGCCTGTCCGTTCGATTGGTGCACGATGCCCAGATTAAGGAAGCGTGCGCGCATCCCGAGTACATTGAAGTCCAGCGGCGTGACCGCCATCAGCTCGGGCTGGTAATTGGTTTCGCGGAAGGGGCTGGAGGCCTTGCGGTTACCCGCCTGCCAGAAGCTGTTCTGGGTATAGCCGAACCACAGGTCCAAGGGCTTGTTGAATGCGCCCTCGACCAGCTTCGTCTTGAAGCCGAGCTGGAACACGAGTTCCGAATGCGACAGATCGGTCGCCAGGTCCGAAATGTCGCGGAATGGCCGGTACGGCGCGTCGTTCGGATGGGCGGTGCGCGTTACCATCAGGTAGTTCGGATGGTGCGGGCGGAAATTGAAGATGCCGCGCTTGTGCGCCTGGTCCAGCTCCCAGTGGTCAGTCAGGCTGAAACCGCGCAGCTTGTCCGGCGACAAATCCATGGCCGCCTCCACTTCCGGATCGGTCCTGGCCGCCGGCGTGCCCGGCGCCGGGGTGGTGCCGGTCTGCGCCGCGCTGCCGACCGTGGCGGCGGCCGCGCCCGGGCTGCTTGCGGCCACGGCGGGCGCCGCGCCCAGGGTGGCGGGTGCGCCATCCACCGGCTTGACGCCGGACAGTCGGTCGTAGCAGGCCAGGCGCTGGGCGGCATCGCCGATGCCGGTACAGGCGGCCAGTGGCGCCTCCGCCTGCTGGGCGAAGGCTGTGTTGATTGCGAGAAGGGGTAACAGCGAAAGGAGGCGGTAAGGTGTCGCGGGCATTGTCGTCATCTGGTTTGAGCTGACTCTTGCCGGTTTCGATAAAAACTTGACAAGAGAAGAATGACGCAGTGTCGCGGAAATTCAACTTGTATGGCGCACGCGAATACAGTCGAGTTCGCTTATCGGCCGAAGACCGACGGCTTCCCATCCCGGCCGCCGTCCAAACGGCGGCGAGTCGCGGCTGCGCGGCCCGTTCGAACGCGCATGAAAGGCCGCCCTGCCGTCGTGCCGGAAATGGTGTCCCGGCCTGCCTAGGGCGCTGGCGCGGGCGCCGGCGCCAGCAGGTCGAGCTGGGCCTGCTCCAGGAAGCACCACTCGCCCTCCTGCAGGCCGAGCGCCTCCAGCGTCAGCGCGCCGACCTGGGAACGGTGCAGCGCCACGCAATGGTTGCCGGCCGCGGCCAGCATGCGCTTGACCTGGTGGTACTTGCCCTGTTCGAGCACGATCTCGAGCTGGTGCTCGCCGCGCTGGACGCAGGTCTGCGCCGCCAGTGGCGCCGGCTCGTCGTGCAATTGCACACCCGCCAGCAATTGCGCGACCAGGTCCGCGGTCACCGGCTCCTGCGTGGTCGCCTGGTAGACCTTGGGAACGTGGCGCTTGGGCGAGGACTGGGCATGGATGAAGGGGCCGTCGTCCGACATCAGCAGCAGGCCGGTGGTGTCGTGGTCGAGGCGGCCGACCGGCTGCACCTCGCGCCAGGTGAACTGCTCCGGCAGCAGGGTCAGCACGCCGGGGTGGTGGCTCGGCTTGCGCGAGCATTCGAAGTTGGCCGGCTTGTACAGCGCGATATACACGTGTTCGCGATAGACCCATTCTTCGTCGAATACGGTCAGTACCAGGCCGTCGGTGTCGACCAGGGTCTTGTAGCTGCTCTGGACTGTGCCGCCGATGGCGACGTCGCCGTCTTCGATCAATGCACGGCAATACTTGCGCGTGCCAAAGCCCTGCGATTGCAGCACGCGGTCAAGGGATAGTTTACTCATGGGCGAGACTGTAACAGATGGTTGGCAAGCAGCAAAGGTTCAAGTGTTTAGCGTTTCCATCCTAAGCAAGAACTCGTTTGATACGCGTCAAGCGACGAGAAAAACCCATTGTTACACTGAAATCTCATTAGGAATCGGACTACAAGAGTGAGTTGTAGGACTACGAAGATCGGACTTGTAGGATTTGAACCGATGGTTTTTCAACCCAAAACGAGGCAAACGTGCAGATCGAAAAAAAACAGTATCGCAGCACTCCTCCGGCGCTGGCGGCCACAAGCCGCAAGGCTAAGGTAGCCCGGGACCATACTGCGCTCTTTCCCACGCGGCTTGCGCTGGCGCGCTGGACGCGTGGCGGCGATATCCCCCATGTGTTCGCATCCGCGAACCGCCCCTTGCGCGCGGCCTGGTATGCCCAGGCCGAGCACGGCTTCCAGTCCTGGCTGGAAGAAGGCGGCTTTCACCAGCCCCGCCCTGCCTGCGCCAACCGTATCGAGGAAGCCTGCCGCGACGCCTGCGGTGGCGACGTACTGCCGGAGCACGCCGCTCCCGACAAAGACGGCAAATGAAAACGACGGCTTGCGCCGTCGTTTCCTCCCCATTGCGGGGCGCCAACTCGAGGAATTGATTTCTCTCTAAACCGCACGCATGCGGGTCTGCTATCGGTTCGGGATCGGCGAGAACGGTCTACACCTTCTCGCCATCTGATCGAAACGACCACATAAGCACTATAGCCTATGAGATCCGGGTTTCAAGGTAAATATTGAAAACGGTCAGCGGTATCAACGCAAACTGGGCACCGCGCCGCGATAGAGCGAATGCACTGCGCCGGAACCGACCGAAGCGCCGAATTTCTTCAGCACGCGCTCCGACAGGTTTTCATGCGAGGTGTAGTCGATGATGTCTTCGGCCTTCACCACGTCGCGCGCTACCGTGTCGACGGTGCCGAAACCGTCGGCCAGGCCCATTTCCACCGCCTTGGCGCCGGTCCAGTACAGGCCCGAGAATATTTCCGGGCTTTCCTTCAGGCGCTTGCCGCGGCCGGCGCGCACCACCGCAATAAATTGCTCGTGGATCTCATTGAGCATCGACAGCGCATGCTGCTTCTGCGGGTCCGATTGCGGGCTGAACGGATCGAGGAAACCCTTGTTCTCGCCCGCGGTCAGCAGGCGCCGCTCGATGCCGAGCTTGTCCATCAGGCCGGTGAAGCCGAAACCGTCCATCAGCACACCGACGGAACCGACGATGCTGGCCTTGTTGACATAGATCTTGTCTGCCGCCGCGGCGATGTAATAACCGCCCGATGCGCAGATCTCGTCGACGACCACGTACAACGGCTTGTTCGGATAGGCCTTTTTCATGCGCTGGATTTCATCGACGATGATGCCAGCCTGCACCGGACTGCCGCCCGGGCTGTCGATGCGCAGCACCACCGCCGCCGAACCGGCATCGGCAAAGGCCTTGTTCAGCGCCGGGATCACGGTATCGGCCGAACCGCTGCCCTCGGCCTCGATGGCGCCGTCGATCTCGATCAGGGCGGTGTGGCGGCCCAGCGATTCGATGTCGGATCCACTGAAGTTGAAGTCGAAATAGGCCCAGATCGCCAGGAATGCCACAAGCAGGAAGGACACTTTGAAAAAGATGCCCCAGCGCCGCGCGGCGCGCTGTTCGCGCACGGTGGCGAATACCAGGCGTTCGAGGGTCTCGCGCTCCCAGTTGTTGAAGGTGGCGGGGGCGGCCGGGCGGCCGTCCTGCGCAGTGTCGTTCCCGGATTGTTCGCTCATAAATGCCTGGTGATGATTAGCCCTGCCCCGCCGGCGCCGGTGGCCGTATATGCTGGTCGGGCAGCCAATAGATGCAACCTTCGGCCTCGCGCACGCCGATCGCGCGCAAGCGGCCGCCACGGCAGGGGCCGCCCGTGCAGACGCCGCTTTCCGGCGCGTAGATGGCGCCATGCGTCGAGCACATCAGGTAACGCTTGTCCGACTCGAAGAACTCGCCCTTGAACCAGTCCAGCTCGACCGGCACATGGGCGCAGCGATTCAGGTAGGCATACGCCTTCCCCGCGTAACGCACCACGAAACCGGTCGCATCTGCGCCAAACGCGCTGACCGGGAAGCGTACGCCCGTGCCGCCGTCCGCGACGGCGGAAGACGCGCACAGATAGATTCCCGGTGTCTCGCTCATGCGTTCCCGATCAGCCATTCGTGCAACTCGGGCACGTTCCTGGCGGTGAAGATGGGGTGGCATGCCTGCAGTTGCTGCAAGGGATGGGCACCGTATTCGACCGCGATGCCGGCTGCGCCCGCGTTATTAGCCATGAGCAAGTCATGCGTCGTGTCGCCGATCATAACGGTGCGGCGCATGTCCTGGCCGAGTTCCCTTGTCAGTTCTTGCAACATTGCAGGATGTGGTTTGGAAAATGTCTCGTCTGCACAACGCGTCGCATCGAACAGCGACAGCAGTCCGGCCGCGTTGAGCGCCCGGTTCAAGCCCACGCGGCTCTTGCCGGTAGCCACGGCCAGGAAATAGCCGAGTTGCGACAATTCGTCGAGCATGGCGCGTACGCCCTTGAACAGCACCAGTTCGTGGTCTTTTGTCAGGAAATGGTAGCGATAGCGCTCGACCATGCGCGGATACTGGGCCGGCTCGAGGTTCGGCATGACCGCCTGCATGGCTTCCGACAGGCCCAGGCCGATCACGTGCGCGGCCGCGGCGTCGCTCGGTACGGCCAGGCCCAGGTCCTTGGCCGCCGACTGTATACATTTGACGATGGTGGCGGTGCTGTCCATCAGCGTACCGTCCCAATCGAAGACGATCAGGTCAAATTGCTTTCGTGCCATGTCTCCCGACGCTTTCGACGCCGGCTCCTCGTTCCCGCCCAGGGGGCGTATCGTTATTGATTGTGTGGCGATTTGACGTCGCTTGCCTGCCCCAAGCTTACCAAGAAACGCTCGCATTCCGCCGGCAAGGGTGCTCGCAGCGTCATTGCCTCGCCGCTTTCGGGGTGGGTGAAGGTAATCTGGTAGGCATGCAGGAACATCCGGCGCAGGGCGCCGCGCTGCGCGTTTGCCTTCTGAAGCTGCTTGTTGAGCGCGAAATCGCCGTATTTCTCGTCACCCGCGATCGGAAAACCGCTCGACGCCAGGTGTACGCGGATCTGGTGCGTGCGTCCGGTCTTGAGTTCGGCTTCGAGCAAGGCGAAATCCTGCCACTTGCGCAGCAGGTTGAATACCGTATGCGCTTCCTGGCCGCCGGCCTGCACCACGACGCGCTTCTCGCCTTCCGCGGTATTGTATTTATGCAGCGGCAGGCGCACGTGCTGGCGCGCGTTCTTCCAGTCGCCGCTCACCAGGGTCAGGTAGCGCTTGTCGGTGGTGCCGGCGCGCATCTGCTCGTGCAGATTGGTCAGCGCCGAGCGCTTTTTTCCGATTAGCAGCAGGCCCGAGGTTTCGCGGTCGAGGCGGTGCACTAGTTCCAGGAACTTGGCGTCCGGCCGCGCCGCGCGCAGCTGCTCGATGACGCCGTAGGACACGCCCGAGCCGCCATGCACGGCGACGCCGGCCGGCTTGTCGATCACGAGCAGGTGGCTGTCCTCATGGACGATGGCGAATTCGGCGCCCGGCGCCGGGGCCGGGCCGGCGGCGCGCTCGGCGATGCGTACCGGCGGGATGCGCACGACGTCGCCGCTCACCAGCCGGTACAGCTGGTCGATACGGCCCTTGTTTACACGCACTTCGCCGGAGCGAAGGATACGGTAAACATGACTTTTGGGAACGCCCTTGCAAATGCGCAGCAGGTAGTTATCGATGCGCTGTCCGGCGTCTTCTTCGTCGATTGTGACAAACTGGACGGCGGCGGCGGGACGCTGATCCGACTGTGATGAAGGGGGAACGACATCGTCCTGCACGGTCATTCGCTTTGTCTTCCCAGAAATTCTCTCTAAGTCCTTCATTTTGAATATATAATCGACAGGCGGCGGTCAAACCTCTGCTGGTGTAAGAATTAAAAACGATATTTTACACAGGGGGCGTCTCCATCGGTCCCGCTAAAATGCAAATTCGATGGAAAAAAATGGAATCGTAATAAACCTCGTCAGCGGCGGCCTTGTCGGCCTGCATGCGCGGCTGTAGCTGGTACGGCGTGCATCGCAAAGCCATCGGGCAAAGCGCAGCGGATTTTGCGCGTTTCCTTAATGTGTACGCACATTCCTGTGCGGGCCGGGGTTGCACCGCAGTTGCAATCGGGTCGAGCACAGGATTGCAGGATTGGATTGTTTGGAATCATAAGGATAAGTACCGGCAAGCCAGTCCAGGCTGGCTCGCCGGGTGATGGCGTCGATAACGCTTGTCGTTCTCGCCCGACCGATGCAGGAGTCTTTGAAGCCGTCGCGAGCGGTAGCACTGTTGTGGGATACCTCAGTTCGGGGAATGCGGCTGCCATGCAGCGAGCACGGCGCAGATCTGCGCGCTCCGGACCGGCGATTCCGCCGCAATGCAGGAAGCAGCAGGTTGATAGATTCCGTAAGCGGCGTCCGGCGTCGCGCGGACCATGGCCGATGTGCCTGGTCCGGCCCGCCGAATGCTTGTGCCGAGGTCTGGCTTTTACCGCACCCGCCCGATGGTTGCAGTGCGCTCCGATGGAGCCACCGGACCATGCAAGGACGTCGTGCGCGACAATGACGTTCGATGTCATCTGCGCCCTGTGGCCGGCATTGCCGTGCCACGCCCCGGGCATACCACCGCCAACACTCCCCTCCCCGCGTACATCCCTGCACCTGCTGTCCTGAACAAGGATGGCGATGACACGGCCTACGGGTCGCGGAGTTTATAAAAATGAAACGTATGTTGTTTAACGCTACGCAGCAAGAAGAGCTGCGCGTAGCGATTGTCGACGGCCAGAAACTGATCGACATCGATATCGAAACCGCTGGTCGCGAACAGCGCAAATCGAATATCTACAAAGGCGTCATCACCCGCATCGAACCCTCCCTCGAAGCCTGCTTCGTCAGCTACGGCGAAGACCGCCATGGCTTCCTCCCTTTCAAAGAAGTCGCCCGCACGTATTTCCGTGAAGGCGTCGACGTCCGCAATTGCACCATCAAGGAAGCGCTGCGCGAAGGCCAGGAAATCATGGTCCAGGTCGAGAAGGAAGAGCGCGGCAACAAGGGCGCGGCCCTGACCTCGTTCATCTCGCTGGCCGGCCGCTACCTGGTCCTGATGCCGAACAACCCGCGCGGCGGCGGCGTATCGCGCCGCGTCGAGGGCGAAGAGCGCCAGGAACTGCGCGAGACCATGGACAAGCTCGACCTGCCGCAAGGCATGTCGGTGATCGCCCGCACCGCCGGCATCGGCCGCAACGTCGAGGAACTGCAGTGGGACTTGAACTACCTGATGCAGCTGTGGCGCGCGATCGAAGGCGCCGGCAAGTCGGCTGCGGGTCCCTTCCTGATCTACCAGGAATCCTCCCTGGTCATCCGCGCCATCCGCGATTATTTCCAGCCTGACATCGGCGAAGTCCTGATCGACACCGACGAGATCTTCGACCAGGCCCAGCAGTTCATGAGCCACGTGATGCCCGACATGGCGCACCGCGTGAAGCGCTATACCGACGACGTCCCGCTGTTCTCGCGTTTCCAGATCGAACACCAGATCGAGACCGCCTATTCGCGCACCGTGCCCCTGCCTTCCGGCGGCGCGATCGTGATCGACCACACCGAAGCCCTGGTCTCCATCGACGTCAACTCGGCGCGCGCCACGCGCGGCTCGGATATCGAGACCACCGCCTTCAACACCAACTGCGAAGCCGCCGACGAAGTGGCGCGCCAGCTGCGCCTGCGCGATCTCGGCGGCCTGATCGTGATCGACTTCATCGACATGGAAGTCGCCAAGAACCAGCGCGAAGTCGAGCAGCGCCTGAAGGATGCCCTGCACCATGACCGTGCGCGCGTCCAGATGGGCAAGATCTCGCGCTTCGGCCTGATGGAACTGTCGCGCCAGCGCCTGCGTCCTTCGCTGTCGGAAGGTTCGCACGTGACCTGCCCGCGCTGTTCCGGCACCGGCCACATCCGCGATACCGAATCGTCCGCCCTGCAGGTGCTGCGCATCATCCAGGAAGAGGCGATGAAGGAGAATTCGGCGACCATCCACGTCCAGGTCCCGGTCGATGTCGCCGCCTTCCTGCTCAACGAAAAGCGCGGCGAGATCCTCAAGATCGAGACCCGCCACCGCATCACCGTCATCCTGATCCCGAACAAGCACCTCGAGACCCCGCATTACAAGCTCGAGCGCATCAAGGTCGACGATCCACGCCTGGAAGAAGCCGCCGCCAGCTACACCCTGGCCGAGTCGACCGAAACCGACATGGCCTATGCCAAGCGCCAGAAGGAAGAACAGAAGCCGCGCCAGGAAGCCGTGGTCAAGACCATCACCCCGGCCCAGCCGGCCCCGGTGGTGGAGCGCCGCGAACCGGTCCGTGCCGAAGCGCCGGCCGCCGCCGCTCCGGTCCAGGCCGCGCCGGTCGCGCCGCAGCAGCCCGAAGGTTTCTTCGCCAAGCTGCGCAACTTCTTCTTCGGCAGCCCGGCTCCGGTCGCGTCCGCCCCGGTGCCGGCCGCGGCGCCGGCCAAGCCGGCCGAGGCAGCATCGAACGCCGAACGCGGCGAGCGCAACGGCCGCGGCCAGCGCACCCGCACGCCCCGCAACGGCAATGGCAACGGCAAGACCCGCCCCGAGCGTGAAGAGCGCGAGCTTGGCGCCAAGCCGGTGAACGGCGAGGAAGGCGTCAAGCCGGTCGAGCTCGATGCCAAGCCGCCACGCCAGCCGCGCGAAAAGCGTCCGCCGCGTGAAGCCCGCGAGCCGCGCGAGCAGGCCGCCGACGCCCAGGCGCCGGCAGTCCGCGCCGAACGCGGCGAGCGTGCCGAACGCCCTGAACGCGCCGAGCGTCCGGAACGCGCTCCGCGCCAGCCGCGCGAACGTGCCGAACGCACCGAGCGCATCCTGGCAGCCGAAGCCAAGGCCGAGGACGTGAGCCTGGTGCAAGCCACCACCGCGACCAGCATCACCGTCGCGGAAATCGGCCCGAACGGCGAGCAGGACGTGATCCACGAGGAAATCGTCAAGACCGTGACCGCGATCATCCCGAACGGCGAAGAAGGCGACGATGGCGACGAGCCGCGCCGCCGCCGCCGCCGTGGTGGCCGCAACCGTAACCGCCGCGACCGCGACCAGGCCGAAGGCATGGAGCAGGATGGCATCGACGGCGACGCCACCCCGGTGTTCAACCCGGTTGCCGACGAAGAAGCAGCCAAGGTCCAGGCCGAAGCCCGCGCCGCCAAGGCCAGGGCCGACGTCAAGCCCGCCAAGGTCGACACCGGCAGCGGTCCATGGCCCTTCCCGACCAGCGCGTCGGTGACGGCAGCCACCGTCAAGGCCGCCGCCGCCGAGCAGGCCGCCGCGCAGGCAACCGCCGCCGCCAAGGCCGAGCAGGCCGCCGCTGCAGCCGGCACGCCGGCAAGCATCCCGGCCCAGGGCGCATGGCCGTTCCCGACCGCACAGTCGGTGGCCGATGCCGTGGCGCGCGCCGCCGCGGCACAGGCGCCGGTCGAGCCGGTTCAGGTCCAGGCCGCTCCGGTCCAGGCTGCTCCGACTTTGGCCGAAGCTGCTGCGGCTCCGGTCCAGGTTGCCGAGGCTCCGGTCCAGGCTGCCCCGGCAGCGGCGCCGCTTGCCGAGCCGGTCAAGGCCGAGGCTGCGGTGCAGGAAACGGCTCCAGCCGCCGCGGTGGAAACCGCTGCAGCGCCGGCCGCCGCCCCTGCGCCGGTCGCACCGGCTGCCGTTGCACCTGCAGCCGCAGCACCGGCTGCCGCAGCACCGGCTGCCGCAGTACCGGCTGCCGCCGACATGGACGATGTGCTGGCCAAGGCCGGCCTGACGCTGGCCTCGACCGATCCGGAAAAGCTGCGCGCCGCCCAGGAAGCCGCTTCCCAGGCTGCGCCGGTGGAACGCCAGCGCCGCACCCGCAAAGCGTCGCCGCCGCCGGTGGACGAGCCGCTGGTACAGGTGGATACGCGCCAGTAAGCACGACCTGAAGTAAAGGAAACCGAACCAGGCCTGTCTCGTCAGGCGGCCGGGTTCGCTTTCCACCCGGAGGGCCGGATCCTGTATTGCACAGGATCCGGCCTTTTTCATTCAGGTTCTCATCCATAAAAAATGGGCTACGCCTTGCGAGCGTAACCCATCATCAATACCGACTGTCTTTCAGGTCGACTCAGCCGTTCTTACGCCGACGCAATACGCCGATGCCGGCCAGACCCGCAGCGAGCAGGCCAAGGGAAGCCGGTTCGGGCACGGGTTGCGGCGTTGGCGTCGTCGCGAAGTCGGCTGTGATGTACAGCCTGGAAGTCCGGTCCTCCGGGTTATACCAGTAATTGTTCGACAAGGTACCGGCACCGGTGCCGAGTTTGTATTTCAAGTCCGAAATGGTCACCCCATTCAGCGAAAACTGCAGATTGGACAAATCCGACAGGGATAATCCGGTGATGTTATCGCCGGTAGTGTTTGTCGGATTGCTGATTTGCAGATCGAACGCCTCCGTATCGGTACTTGCATTTGGACTGGTGAAATTGATTTTCAGCGTATAACGCACACTGAATTGATCCGGCGTGATGTTGGAGGACGTGGCGAGATTGGTCCAGACGAGTTCGGCCAGTACGAGGTCGTTTGCATTCGTGGCCTGGCTGAAGCTCGTCGTCACCGCGGTCAAGGTCGAACCTGGGTCACCGAACAAGCCGGTTTCATACCCCCATTCCACCCTCGTATTGTTGCCGTTGCTGGTGTTGGTGATACGGCAGTTATCGCCCGGGCACACCCCACTATTCCCGGGAGTGGTTTTCGCAAAGCTGCCACTGGAACTCCCGGTGATCACGGCGGCGCTTGCCGCACCGGCAGCCAGGAACATCGGAGCCGCGAGTATCGAAGCACGAATGAGGGAACGAAGCATGAACATTTTGCATCCTTTCAGGAATGATTATCGTGGTTGAGAGCTTTTACCCTCGTTTTGCGCACCTCTAGGTGATTTAAAATTTCTATTATCGAGCTTGCGCAAATAAATATTTAGCGAGAATCATGCCATGCTTATAAAGCATTGATTTTGAACGGATATGCGTGACAAATAAGCGAATTTGTAATTCTTTTCGACAATCAACATAGGTAATTAATTACTGCTGAGATACTAAGTGAATTTTTTCGAAAAGATAATCGCGTATTTACAAGGGTAGACATCAATAACTTCCATTTCGAGGAAACAAAATTTCTAACAAGTATTAATAATTGTGTAAATTTAATCGACATACCCAAATACCGCGTCGACGGCAGCAATATCCCGTCGATACGCTGAATGGCACTTTATCCATGGTGAGCAGCCAAGACGGCCAGGCATGGCTTATGGAGGAAGCGACTTCACGGCCTTGTGCTAACTTGGTAAAGATCCCGGGTGCTGGACCGGTCTGGTCGGTGCGGAAGGAGCAGGCATGCAAGTCTCACTAAGGCAGGCGCGAGCCGGTGGCGATCACCGTCATCGATCCGGGCTGCCACCTGAAGACCTTCTGCCGCATGGATGAGGCGGCGCCGGGATTGACGGACCTGGCAATGGGCAAGGCCAAGACCGCTGCGCTGTTTGCCTGCGACAGCGAAGACATCCAGGCGCGGTGCGGACCGACGGACCGTTTCCCGGGCTGGAGCGAAGCCATGGTGGCTTGACGATCTTTACTGGCGGCATGCTGCTGGCGGCGCCGGACGGCGCTATCCTTGGCAATAATCTGTCGGAACGCGGCCTGTCTTTGCCGGCTTGGCCGCGCTGACAAAAATATACCTGCGGCAATGCCTGGACGCCCCGCCAATGCGGCGAAGCGTTTGCGCCCTGCGGCAGGCCGGTGCCAGCCCGGCAACTACCGGCCCGCGTCGAACACCAGCGAGCGGTGCGCGCCGATGCCCGCCAGCGCACCGTCGCCGATCGCCAGCGACAGGCTGGCCATCATGCGCGCCGCGTCGCCGCAGGCGAACACGCCGGGCGCCGAGGTGGCCTTGAAGTCATCGACCTGGATCAGCGGCCCGAACGGTCCATCGGCCAGCGCACAGCCGAGCTGGGCGGCCAGCGGGCCGAGTTCGATGCGCGTGGCGGTGAACAATCCGTCGAGCGCGACCGTGCGGCCGTCGCGCAAGCGCACCGAGGCGCCCGCGCCGAACACTTCCACCACCGCTTCGGTCTCGAGCGCCACGCCGCGCCGCGCCAGCTCGGCCTGCTGGGCGGCGTCCGGTGCAAAAGCACCGTTGGTAAAGAGCGTCGTGCTGCCCCACTCCGGAATCAGGACGGCCTGGTGCATCGAGATCTCGCCGACGGCCAGCACGCCCAGCCGCCCCTGCATGAACTCGTAGCCATGGCAATATGGGCACGGCACCACGGTCCGGCCCCAGCGCTCGGCCAGGCCGGGCACGTCCGGCAGGCGGTCGACGACACCGCTGGCCAGCACCAGGCGGCGCGCACGGAACAGCGCGCCGTCGCCGGTGCGCACGGCAAAATCGTTCTCGCTGCCCTCGACGCTTTCCGCCACGCCCTCGTGCCAGGCCAGGTCCGGGTACTTGAGCAACTGCGCCTTGGCG
>Ga0265780_10000498_pt1 | contig 60637 bp, 54 predicted proteins | sample P1T30metagenome_FD_192432 | JGI IMG/M metagenome (GOLD analysis project Ga0265780, IMG submission 192432) | Plant litter microbial communities from East Loma Ridge, Irvine, California - P1 T30 | ecosystem: Environmental > Terrestrial > Plant litter > Unclassified | place: USA: California... | reverse complement strand
TTTCAGCTTCCGGATTGATCAGAAAAGCCGGACCGTGGTCCCTGCACCATGCATCATTGGTGGGATGGAAAAAAAACTCGATATTGTCAAGATCCGCGCCTGTTTTACTGATATAGCTGAGCGCAAATTCCTTCATCTTTTCATCGGCCACGTTGATCCTCACCTTCTCGCTCAGGGAAAGAACTTTAATGAACTGGCTGTAGCCCGGAAATATACTGTTGATCTTGCCCGGCCAGCTTGCTTCTTTATGCGGCCAGCTTAACCAGGTGGCTTCATGAACAGCAAATTCGGCCGGAAAAAAGTAGCCTAGTTCCCTGGGTGTCTTTGATGTATAGGACTGGAAGTTATTATTCATCAGATGTTGGTTCAATAGCTTTTAGTCCTCGTCTATATATCTTTTAGTGATCTGCCCGTAAGAATCGATCCTGCGGTCCCTGAGGAAAGGCCAGTGGGTACGGTAGCGATCCGATTTTGAAAGGTCAATTTCCTGTACGATCAGATCTTCTTCGGTATGAGAAGCCTGGTAAAGTACCGTGCCGAATGGGTTGGCTACAAACGAACCGCCCCAGAATTTCATCGGTCCCTCATTCCCTATCCTGTTCACGCTTACCACATGCACACCGTTGGCAACGGCATGGCTCCGCTGAATGGTCTGCCAGGCATTATACTGTTCTGTATTTGTATCTATATCCTGGCTTGATGCCCAACCTATAGCTGTAGGATAAAAGAGTATCTGTGCTCCCATGAGGGCCGTGATCCTGGAGGCTTCAGGATACCACTGATCCCAGCAGATCAATACGCCGATGGTAGCATATTTTGTCTTGAACACTTTATATCCCAGGTCGCCGGGGGTAAAATAGAACTTCTCGTAATATCCCGGGTCGTCGGGGATATGCATTTTACGGTATTTGCCAAGATATGAACCGTCGGCATCGAGCACGGCTGTTGTATTATGATAAAGTCCTTCAGCCCTCTTTTCGAACAGAGAAGCTATTATAACTACGTCAAGTTCTTTTGCCACGGCACTTAATGCATCGGTTGACGGTCCGGGAATACTTTCTGCCAGGGCGAAATTGTCATAGTCTTCCACATCACAAAAATACAGTGAAGTAAAAAGCTCCTGCAGACAAATTATTTCGGCTCCTTTGGCAGCGATTTCGCGCACTTTAGCAATAGCCTTAGAAAGGTTTTCCTCTTTGCTCGCGGTGCAGGACATCTGCACCAGCCCAACTTTTACATTCTTCATAATCTGTTGCGGTTAAAAACGGTTGCAAAAATAGTTAAAGCTATCCAAACAACATTCACGGAAATTTCAGGTTTATTTAAAATATATTAGTTAAAACATTAAAAATCCTTATTTTCATAACCCTAACTCATATGAAAGCTAAAGAAGGAACAATTAGTAATATCCCCGAGATCAGGGATGAATTTTTTAAAGAAGAAATAACGAAGGTATCGGATTTTAAGTTCGGCACTAAAGTGGCCAACGTTTTCGACGACATGGTAAACCGCTCTGTTCCTTTCTACGGTGAGATGCAGAGAATGATCGCCGAACTGGCGGCAGACTATGCACAAGCCGGGACGAATGTGTACGACCTGGGTTGTTCAACTGGTACTACAATGATCGGCATGGACTCCATGGTATCTAACGATATCAGGTTTATCGGCATTGACGACTCAAAGGAAATGCTTGAAAAATGTGATGTCAAACTCAAAGAGGCCGGGTTTACCAGACCTTATGAACTTACCGTAGCCGATCTGCAGCAGGGCTTTAAAATTGAAAATGCTTCGGTAGTGGTATTATGTCTTACTCTCCAGTTTATAAGGCCGCTTTACCGCGAAAAGGTATTAAAGACGATTGCTGAGGGCATGGTTCCGGGAGGCGTACTGATCCTGGTAGAGAAGATACTTGCTGAAGAAAGTGTGTATAACCGCAACTTTATCAAGTATTATTACGACATGAAACGCCGCCACCATTATAGCGAAATGGAAATTTCGCAAAAAAGAGAGGCGCTTGAAAATGTGCTTATCCCTTACAAATCCAGCGAGAACATGCTTATTCTGAGAGATTCCGGATTTTCTTATTGCGAGGTGTTTTTTAAATGGTATAATTTCACAGGCATAATTGCACTAAAACAACAAGATGATAACCATAGGTAATTTCTTTTTTAAATACAGGAACTTTCTTTTCATATTCTTATACCTGGCCCTTTTTGTACCTTCTCCTGAGGTTTTCAGAGAAGAGCAACTGGGAAGTTCTTATTACTTGTGGCCTATTATACTGGGTCTTGTGATTACGGTATCCGGTCAGCTTATAAGAGGTATTACAATCGGACTTGCCTATATAGTACGGGGCGGCAGGGATAAAAAGGTTTATGCGGATGACCTGGTGACACAGGGCATCTTTAATCATTGCCGCAACCCGCTGTATGTCGGAAATATTCTGATGCTGCTTGGTGTGGGCATACTTTCAAATTCCCTGATCTTTCTGGGGATACTGATGCCTTTGTTTCTCTTTATTTACCAGGCAATAGTCCTCGCTGAGGAAAATTTTCTGCGGGGCAAATTCGGCGAACAGTTCAACGTGTACTGCAGCAAGGTGAACAGGTGGATGATAGACTTCAGGGGAATTGGTGCTACGATGAGAAGCATGAGCTTTAATGCCAGGAGATGGATATTAAAGGAGTATAATACGCAGTTCGTATGGCTTACCGGGATTGTTTTGCTGCTGCTGCTTAAATATCCTGATGTGATCAGCACGGATATTGAACTGAGAAATACGCTGGTTAGTATTATACTGCTGGTATTGGTACTGGCGTATCTGACGGTGAGGTATTTTAAGAAATCCGGCAAGATCAGGGAATAATTTATTAACCTGAGATTTTGAAAGGAGTCTTCTGGCTTGGAAGCGGTTGCTTAACGGGTCTGAAGACTCCTTTTATTTGTCAATGACAGGATTCTTCAGACTCCGCTTGCCGCTCAATATCTCCGATCCAATTAGATTTCCACCCTCTCCCCTTTCGGTCTCCAGAGAAAGTACACGGGCAAACCAATAAGAACAATTATCAGCCCCGGCCAGGTATATTCCGGTTTATAGAAGATGAGCAGGCTGCAGAATGTTAATCCCATTAAAATATACAGAGCGGGCAGAACCGGATAACCAAATGCCTTGTAAGGCCTTTCAGCATCCGGAAGCTTTTTTCTCAGGATAAAAATTCCTGCTATAGTAAGCATATAAAAGATCACCACCACAAAGGACACCATATCCAGCAGGTTTCCGTATTTCCCGCTCAGGCAGAGGATACAAGCTACCAGGCATTGTAACCAGAGTGCAAAACCCGGCACTGCATTTTTGTTAAGGTTTGCTGTTTTCCTGAAAAATAAGCCATCCTTCGCCATGGTATAATATACTCTGGCACCTGAAAGGATAAGTCCGTTATTGCAGCCGAAGGTCGAAACCATGATCATAAGGGCTATTATCGTTGTACCGATGCCGCCAAAGATAAGCTGCGAGGCTTCTACTGCTACACGGTCTTTCTCTGCTATGGCGATTTCATTCAAGGGCAGTACGGCTATATAAACCATATTGGCCAGCACATATATCACTGTAACGATCAGGGTACCGAGGAAAAGGCTTAACCCGATGTTACGCTTCGGGTTAACGATCTCTCCTGCAATAAATGTGACATTATTCCATGCGTCGCTGCTGAAAATTGAGCCAACCATTGCAGCAGCAATAGCTCCCATTGCGGCAGCCGGAAGATAACTTTCGAAAGAACCGTCTGTATTGAGCTTCTGCAGGGTCCATGCATTTGTCCAGTTAGCATCCCATACATCCTTTTTCAGCATAATAAATCCGAAGATGATGAGCCCGAAGAGACTTAGCAGCTTGGTAAGTGTAAACGATGTCTGTATGATCTTGCCGGTTTTGACACCTTTGGTATTAATATAGGTTAACAGTACGATGATTACGATGGAAAGCAGCTGCGCCGGCGATAATTTAAATGAGCCGACACTCAGCAACACAATATCCTCGCTTACCTCGGGAATAAGATAGGCGGTAAACTTTGAAAAAGCAACGCCTACGGCGGCGATGGTGCCGGTCTGGATCACGGTAAAGAAACTCCAGCCATACAGAAACCCGATCAGCGGATTATATGCTTCTTTAAGATAGACATACTGTCCGCCCGCCTTAGGAAACATTCCGCTGAGCTCTCCGTAACTCAGTGCAGCGGTGATCGTCATGAAACCGGTGATCAGCCAGATCAGAATGAGCCAGCCTGCAGATCCCACATTCCTGGTAATATCTGCACTGACGATAAAAATACCCGACCCGATCATGCTGCCGGCTACTAATAATGTAGCATCCAGCAAACCGAGCTCGCGTTTCATTGTTAATTTTTCCTGAAGTTCTTCCATTTGATAAAAAAGCGTTCACTAATATATCCAAAAATGTTGTATGGCTATCTGAAACAAGAAATTTAGCATGAAATAAGCAGAATAAAGCTTAAAATTATTTGCAGGACTGATTAACCGTTTTATATTTGATATTAACTAACCAAAAACTAAATCTGATATTGTATGAGTTTTTTATACAACAATTTAATCTATTTTATTCCTCTTACGGGAATCATCGGCATTCTTGTGATGTTAAACAAATCGGCCTGGATTAAGAAACAGGACCCGGGCGATGAGAATATGCAGGAACTGGCTGGATATATTGCCAGCGGAGCGATGGCTTTTCTTCGGGCAGAATGGAAAGTGCTGAGTTATTTTGCAATAATAGCGGCCATACTGCTGGCCTGGTCTGGTACCATGGTCGAAACATCAAGCCCGGCCATTGCCGTTTCATTTCTTGTAGGAGCATTCACTTCTGCCTTTGCCGGTTATATAGGAATGAATATCGCGACTAAAGCAAATGTACGCACCACCCAGGCTGCACGAACAAGTCTTGCTATGGCCTTAAAGGTTTCTTTTACCGGCGGCAGCGTAATGGGCATCGGGGTTGCGGGCCTGGCTGTTCTGGGCATGGGATCTTTGTTTATTATCTTTTACCAGTTCTATGTAGTGCAGACAGGGGCCGGTGTTAACGGGCGGGAGATGGAGAAGGCGCTGGAGGTACTGGCTGGTTTCTCGCTGGGGGCAGAGTCTATCGCCCTTTTTGCCAGGGTTGGCGGCGGCATTTATACCAAAGCCGCAGACGTAGGCGCAGACCTTGTAGGAAAAGTTGAGGCAGGGATACCGGAAGATGATGTGAGAAATCCGGCTACCATTGCAGATAACGTCGGAGACAATGTTGGAGATGTGGCAGGAATGGGGGCCGACCTGTTCGGATCGTATGTTGCAACTATTCTTGCTACGATGGTACTTGGCAGGGAGATCAGTTCTGACGATGCCTTCGGCGGTATTGCCCCTGTGCTGCTTCCCATGCTGATAGCCGGCCTGGGCTTGCTCTTTTCTATTGTATCTACCTACCTCGTGAAAATAAACAAGGAGAGCGACAGTGTTCAGAACGCCCTTAATTTCGGCAACTGGACTTCCATAATACTAACAGGCATCGCTTCCTTTTTTGCGGTAAAATGGCTGCTTCCCGATAATATGGAGATACGAGGTTTTGCATTTACCAGTACCGGAGTTTTTCTCTCTATCATGGTTGGCTTGATTGTGGGTGCGCTTATGAGCGTTATCACTGAGTATTACACGGCGATGGGAAAAAGGCCGGTGAACTCGATCGTAAACCAGTCATCTACAGGCCATGCTACTAATATAATCGGAGGTCTTGCTGTAGGCATGGAGTCTACGCTGCTGCCCATTATAGTGCTGGCAATAGGAATTTATGGCTCTTATTATTTTTCGGGCCTCTATGGTGTTGCAATCGCCGCTGCGGGAATGATGGCTACCACTGCTATGCAGCTTGCAATTGACGCCTTCGGCCCGATAGCTGACAATGCAGGTGGAATTGCGGAAATGAGCCAGCTGCCCGAGGAAGTGAGAAACCGGACCGATAACCTGGATGCTGTTGGCAATACCACAGCTGCCGCCGGAAAAGGCTTTGCCATAGCTTCGGCAGCGCTAACCTCGCTTGCCTTGTTTGCTGCTTTCGTAGGTGTAGCCGGGATTAACAGCATTGATATCTATAAAGCGAATGTACTTGCCGGACTTTTCATCGGCGGAGGAATCCCTTATATATTTTCGTCCCTGGCAATTTCGGCGGTAGGCCGTGCCGCGATGGACATGGTACAGGAAGTGCGCCGCCAGTTCAGGGAAATACCCGGAATTATGGAATATAAGGCAAAACCCGAGTATGAAAAATGTGTAGCTATTTCCACAAAAGCTTCGCTGCGCGAAATGATGCTTCCGGGAGCTATCGCCCTGATCGTACCTGTCATTATAGGTTTTGGATTCGGTCCGGAAGTATTGGGAGGCACCCTGGCAGGAGTTACTGTTTCGGGAGTACTGATGGGTATGTTCCAGTCTAATGCCGGCGGCGCATGGGATAATGCAAAAAAATCTTTTGAGAAGGGAGCAACGATCAACGGAGAAATCCATTACAAAAAGTCGGAACCTCATAAAGCTTCTGTTACGGGAGACACTGTAGGCGACCCGTTTAAGGACACTTCGGGCCCATCGATGAACATATTGATCAAACTTATGTCTATCGTTTCGCTTGTTATTGCCCCTCATATATCAGAAAACGGCGGAAAGCATGTTGCAAAAACAGAAATCAAAAAAGAAATCAGGACAATTATTAACAAACCATCAATAAAACCCGGCAAAAGTTAATAATCACCACAATCAGAGCGGCAAACAGGCGGCATTTTAACACAAATTCCCTTTTCTTTTTAAAATAAAAATCTTTAGGTTTGAGAGCCCGGTTAAAAAGCCGTGAAACTAAAAAAATTTATGAGTTTATTTCTTAAAAAACCTTTAAGCCATCTGCTCGCTGATGCATCAGAGTCAGAAAAAGGCTTAAAACGTACACTTTCAGCCGGATCTTTGGTTGCATTAGGTATCGGTGCTATTATTGGAGCAGGACTCTTCGTAAGAACTGCCTCTGCAGCAGCTCAAAATGCAGGCCCTTCTGTAACAATCGGATTTATCGTAGCGGCCATAGGCTGCGCGCTTGCCGGCTTGTGTTATGCAGAACTTTCTTCATCCATTCCCATCGCGGGCAGCGCTTACACCTACAGCTACGCTACGATGGGAGAACTTGTTGCATGGATTATCGGCTGGGATCTTATTCTCGAATATGCAGTTGGTGCAGCTACTGTTGGAATTGCCTGGAGTGAATACCTGAACAACCTGTTGGTCAATGTCTTTCACTGGAAAGCGATACCTTATGAATTCTGCCATTCTCCGTTTGAGCATACGGTGGATGGCGTACATGGCATCATAAATCTCCCGGCGCTCGCAATTGTTACCCTTCTCACGATGCTTCTGATAAAGGGCACGCAGGAATCTGCATTGGTAAACGGCATTATTGTTATTGCCAAGGTTGCCATTGTAATCCTGATCATCATTATAGGATGGGGCTTTATAAACCCTGCCAACCATGAAGTTTACATTCCGGAAAACAGCGTTTATACAGATCACCAGGGTATTTCCCACCATTTCGGCGGTATAATGGGAATACTTGGAGCTGCGGGCGTTGTATTTTTTGCCTTTATCGGCTTTGACGCTGTGAGCACCGCAGCCCAGGAAGCAAAAAATCCAAAAAGGGACATGCCTATAGGGATTCTCGGATCTTTAGCAGTATGTACAGTTCTTTATATTCTTTTCGCACACGTGCTTACAGGTGTTGCGTCTACCGAAGATTTCAGAACATCAGGAAAAGAAGCTTCTGTAGCTTTTGTTATAAATAAATACATGACGGGTTATGCATGGCTCGGCAAACTGGTTACAGTGGCAATCCTCGCAGGATTTTCTTCTGTAATATTAGTTATGCTATTGGGGCAGTCAAGAGTATTTTACTCTATGAGCCGTGACGGCCTGTTACCTAAAGCCTTCAGCGCAATACATCCCAAATACAAAACTCCTTATAAAGCCAGCTGGTTCATATTAATTCTGGTAGGGCTTTTTGCAGCGTTTGTTCCCGGAGATATTGTGGGTGATATGACCAGTATCGGTACACTCTTCGCCTTCATGCTGGTTTGCGCGGCGGTTATCGTTCTTCGTAAAACCGATCCTGACCTGCCCCGTGAATTCAAAACACCATGGGTTCCTTTTGTTCCTATTCTCGGCATTGTTGTCTGCGGAGCCATGATCTTCGGACTTGGATGGACAAACTGGCTGAGGCTTGTAGCATGGCTGGCCATCGGATTTATTATCTACTTTGGATACAGTAAGAAAAATTCAGTATTGCGTAATAAACACAAAGTAGTTTTCCCTGATGACCCCAATCCTAAAATCGTAGAATAAAGTCAAAAAAGGCTCCGGACAAACTAAGATCCGGAGCCTTTTTCATTTTCAGGATGTTTACGATTTGATTTTTATCTTTGCAAAAAAAATCCATGGAATACCTGAGGTTCGATCATAAACAAATTCTCTCGATATCTATGATCCTGTTCGCGATCATCGATATAATTGGTTCCGTACCGGTTGTGATCGCTTTACGACAGAAAGCCGGCCATATCCAATCGGGGAAGGCTTCCCTGGTATCCATGATATTAATGATACTTTTCCTGTTCCTGGGAGATGAACTGCTGAAACTTATAGGGCTGGACGTTGCTTCTTTTGCCATAGCAGGATCTTTTGTTATATTTTTCATCGCCATGGAAATGATCCTGGGAATTAACTTCTTTAAAGAAGAGGTTCCGGAGAGTGTTTCTATCATACCTCTGGCATTCCCCCTCATTGCAGGCGCAGGAACTATGACCACTCTCCTGTCTCTAAAATCTGAATATGCTACCCAAAATATCGTTGTAGCAATAATCATCAACATGGCATTTGTTTATATTGTATTAAAAAATACAATCAGGATAGAGAGGCTGCTGGGGCATTCCGGGTTGAGCGTATTGAGAAAAGCTTTCGGTGTAATACTGCTCGCCATTGCCATAAAGTTATTCAGATCTAATACGGGGCTATAATACGGACAGCCATACACTGGTATGCGTACAGCTATCTTTTCAGCAGCCGGGTAACAAACATGGTATCCGCTTTTCGGGTGTACCCGTTCAGCAGCAGCTGATCTTCGATCTCAAGGTTAAAATTTGCCGCCAGAAATTCTGCATTTTGCTCATTTTCTTCTTTAAACGCAGAACAGGTAATATATATGAGGGCTTTGCCTGCTTTTAAATATTTGACGACGTTGGCACTGACAGAACGCTGCAAATTCTGGAAAGACTTTATCCTGCCTTCCCTGAACTGGCTTATCATTTCAGGGCTTCGGCCCCATGTTCCGGATCCGCTGCAGGGAGCATCCAGGATAATACCGTCGAAAGCATAGTCGTGAAGATCCGGATCGGGGTTCTTAGTAAGATCGATAATCTTTTTATGATATTTACGTAAACCGGCATTACTAAAACGTTCATCCAGGTTACTGAGAACGCTTTCGCGGATATCTGAAACCAACAGGTTTATCTCCGGTTGCTGGTGAAAAAGGAGGAGGGATTTGCCTCCGGATGCAGCACAACTATCCCACCAGTAATCCCATTTATGCGGCTTAAAATACTGGCCTGTCTGCTGTGATGACAGGTCCTGCACCTCAAATACCGCCTGCTCCGGGAACAGCTGATCCAGTTTTGTGCCGTTCGGCAATCTTATGCTAAGCGGTGTTTCCTCAACATAAGAAATCTGCTCGTCTTCCAGCTTTAATTTAACCAGCTTTTCTTTGCCCGGGTGGATCCTGATAAACAGATCAGGCTGTACGAAAAATGATTTAAGAAATTCAGGAATGTCTATACCTTCTGAAAGATGACTGGTAAAAGGAAATACGTCTTCCGGTTTAAAACCATAGTGCTGCTGAACATAGGCCATCCTGTCGTCCAGAGACAGGCCGGCTTTTGCATTCAGCTCCGGGCTGAAATGCTCAAGGAAGGCATCGGGGGAGTTATTACAGAGAAATTCTGCAATGAACAGGCGTTCTTCGGGCTTTAATACAGCACATGCCTTTCCAAGCCTGAAATAGTTATACAGCAGGCGGCTGGCCACTCTCCTGTCCGTAGAGCCCATTTGTTTATTTGCCCGGAAAAATACAGGTAAGAATTTGGCTAAAGGGGTATCATTCTCATAATCTGCCAGTATTCTTAAAAATGTTTTTAACTGCTGTTCCTGCCTCATCTGTACTTGAATATTTTAATACAACTGGCATGCCGGCGGCGGCTACCAGTCTGACACTGCAAACTATTTATAAAAAATAAAGCTCCGGCAGAGCGAAATGTTTACACAACAGCCCGCTCCGCCGGAGCTTTAGTATGGAGCGGCATTTGCTTTCTGCAAACAGATCGCAGCGCCGGAGTCAACATACAATTGCCGGAGCAAATACCTCATATTTCTGATAACTTACTCCCATTCAATGGTAGCAGGCGGCTTGGAACTTATATCGTAAACCACCCTGTTTATGCCCTTTACGTTATTAATGATCTCATTAGAGATCTTGGCAAGCAGCTCGTAAGGAAGATGGCTCCAATCGGCCGTCATCCCGTCTACCGAACCAACCGCACGTAGGCAGATCACGTTTTCGTAAGTACGCTCATCACCCATTACACCTACCGACTGAACAGGCAGGAATATTGCGCCGGCCTGCCATACTTTATCGTACCAGCCGGAAGTTTTAAGATTATTAATATAAATGGCATCGGCTTCCTGCAAGATAGCAACCTTCTCCGGGGTGATATCCTCCAGGATACGGATAGCAAGGCCTGGTCCGGGGAAAGGATGGCGCTGCAGGATGATATCATCTATACCGAGAGCCTTACCTACGCGGCGCACTTCGTCTTTGAACAACGTATTCAATGGCTCAACAACCTTCAGTTTCATAAAATCAGGCAACCCGCCAACGTTGTGGTGAGATTTTATTGTAGCAGAAGGGCCTTTTACCGAGACAGATTCGATAACATCAGGGTAAATGGTGCCCTGACCGAGCCATTTTACATCCTGTACCTCATGTGCGGCATCGTCAAACACTTCAATAAAAACACGTCCAATCACTTTTCTTTTATGCTCTGGATCCTTAACACCCGCCAGCTGGCTGATGAAACGATCGCTGGCATTTACTCCGCGAACGTTAAGTCCCATATGCTGATAAGAGTCGAGCACCTGGCTGAATTCGTCTTTACGCAAAAGCCCGTTATCTACGAAGATGCAATGAAGATTTGGCCCTATAGCCTTGTGAAGGAGCACGGCGGCTACCGATGAGTCTACTCCGCCCGATAAGCCCAGCACTACTTTATCATTTCCTATTTTATCACGAAGAGAAGATATGGTGGTTTCAATAAACGAATCCGGCGTCCAGTTCTGCGTGCAGCCGCATATATCTACCAGGAAATTTTCCAGCAACTGTTTTCCGTCTGTACTATGCGTTACTTCAGGGTGAAACTGGATGCCATACGTGGTGGAATCTTTTATATGAAAAGCGGCAACCTTTACGGTATCTGTACTTGCAATAATTTCAAATGAACCGGGGATCTCTGCAATGGTATCACCGTGAGACATCCATACCTGCGAATCTTTAGGAATATTCCTGAGCAGCGGGTGGCTCTCATCAATATACTGCAGATTGGCACGTCCATATTCCCTGATGGTGGAGGGTACAACCTCACCCCCGGAATACTGGGCCATGTACTGAGCTCCGTAACAAACTCCCAGCAATGGCAGTTTATTATGAAACAAACCAATGTCAATCTGCGGAGCATCTTCCTGCCTTACGGAATAAGGACTTCCGGATAATATAACTCCCTTAACACTGTTATCAAATTCTGGAAGATGATTGAAGGGATGAATTTCGCAGTAAACGCTAAGTTCTCTTACTCTCCGGGCGATCAGCTGTGTGTATTGCGAGCCGAAGTCAAGAATGATAATTTTTTCTTGCATGGGCAAAGATAGAAAAATGTTGACTTTAATAAAATCATACTGAAAATATTGTGATGATGCCGGACCATAATTTTCAGCATCATACTATAAGTACATAAAATACTAAAATACCTTTATTTTCAAGCTGCTTCCTGCTTTTTTCGCTTACGTTCGGCCTTCAGAAAATTCAGCAATACTTTTTCATCCGCAGTTAATGCCACATCAGTTATTTCTGAAGACGCATTTTTTACCTTTTTGAGATAGGGTAAGAGCGTTCCATTTTCAAAAGCATCTATCAGCGGCGGAAAAACATAATATTTCTTACATACTGACCGCGTGTTTCCCAGCCTGGAAGATACTTCATCCAGAACTGCCAGGCTGATCTTTTTCCGCTTAGCTTCACTATCGGGAAAATCATACTGAGCATAAGTCTTTAAAGCTTCCAGGGAACCGTACCATGTGCGAAAATCCTTTGCCGTAAAGTCGCAATCTGTGATCTCCCTGATATAGCGGTTTATCATTCCTGAATCTACAGACTTTCTCTCACCCCCGGGAGTATAGTACTGAAAAAGTTCCTGCCCGGGAATATCCCTGCACTTTTTCACCAGCCTTGCCAGGCTGCGGTCTGTAAGACGTATATCATGCATAACCCCTTTTTTGCCGCGGAATGATAATTTGAGGTTATTTCCTTCGATCTTAACATGTTTGTCTCTGAGCGTACTTAATCCATAAGAGCCATATAGCTGTTTATAAGATTCGTTGCCTATACGGATAAGGGTTTTCTGCATAAGGCTAACTGAAATAGCCAGCACCTTACGTTCGTCGTATTCTTTCCTCTTCAGGTCCTTACTGAGATTTTTTCTGAATTCGGGCAGTTTTTTTCCAAATTCCATCAGGCGGAAGAATTTACTCTCGTTCCTTGACCTTGCCCAGTCGTTATGATACCTGTACTGTTTGCGGCCAGCCTGATCAATGCCGGTGGCCTGCAGGTGAGCGTTAGCCCTGGCAGCAATCCACACCTTCTCCCAGGCAGGGGGCAATACCAGCTTTTTTATTCGTTCAAGGGTCTTCGGGTCTGTTACCGGCTCGCCGTTTTTGTTTATATACTCAAATCCATTCTTCCCGGCCTTCCTGGTTATCCCCGGCGTGGCATCAGTAACATAAATAAGATTATTTTCTTCCAGCAGTACTTCCGTATCGGTCATTGCTAGAATAAAACAATCATACTGGAAAATGTTTGTTAAGAAAGCTACTGAGCAGCTGATTAAAAACTTCCGGATTTTCAAGATTAGGCAGATGCCCGGCCCCCGGGATCTCAAAATATTCTGAAGGCCCCGCCCCGCTTGCAAGTTCTGCGGCTTGCTCCGCCGTCATGAGCTTATCTTCCTGCCCCCTTAAGATAAGCAGCGGCAGACTGGATGAGCTTAAAAACTCCATAGTAGAAGTGCGTGAAGCCAGGGCAAGCTGTGCAGAACAGATAACAGAGCCGGGAGTACGCAGGATGATACGTTCTATAAGCTCAACTGCATTTCTGTTCGTATCGAAGGTATGTTCAGAGAACAGGTTTTTGAGAAAGTTAGTACAGAATTCTTCCTTACCGCCTGCCATAACCTGCTCTATGGTTTCAAAACGTTTTAACTTGCCGGTGTCGGTATCCGCCTGCGCATTTGTATCAGACAATACCAGTGCTGAAAAGCGTGCAGGATTGATCTCTGCTGCCCTGAGCGCAATATAACCTCCCATGGAAATACCGCAAAGTACTGTCCGGCCTGTGCTCATATGATCCACAAACGTTAAAAGGTCACGCGCAAAAAGGTCGATACTGTAAAAGGTGTGTCCGGCAGAGGTATTTCCAAATCCCCTGACGTCATACGCTATTCCCTGTACATTATCCGACAGCGATTTAAGCTGACTGAGCCAGATGGTACTATCGAACGGAAAACCGTGAATAAAAACGAGCGTAAGCGGGTCTGGTTCTTCCGAAGGTTTCAGGAGGTATGAAACCGTGATATTATTGACCCTGGTCTGATGAGTTTCTACCATAGCATTTCAAACTTAGATAAATTTCCGCTGAATAACACCTTCCGGTAGATTATTCCGGAAAAGGATCTAAGAGAGAACCAATTGCTGTTAAATATAACTCTACCAGCGATTGGAAGAAAAAGGCATATTATAAATAAACTTTAGTGAGGGACTGCTTCTTCGCTCGTTCGTTAAGGGATTAAACTCCCCGAATGTATACCCGCAGCCTATACCCAGATTTTCTTTAATCATAATATTCAGGCCCATACCTGTTTCCAGTCTGATGGGCGAACCCATATTGACCATCGAATGGCTATCGCCATTGGTAATGTCTCCCTGTATATACAGGTCTATAATTCCTGTAAGATGCATTTGAGAATAGATACGGGCTCCTATCAGGCTGGTCATCTTCTTGTTCATCATATAGTTCTTGGCAACCGGCCCGAATGCCAGCTGCTGGCCTTCCTGATTTCTGAATCCGGCGAGTACCGCACCATTCATACCGGCCGACCTGTAGTCGCTCGCGCCTGCATGAGCCGACACAAACCAGGTAAGATCCTGAGCATTTGTAAAAACGAAAGAAATCAGAAGCAGCGACAGGAGTAGAATTTTTCTCATGTCTTAACAGATGCAAAAGTAGAGCCATCTGCTCGGGTAAGCCTGAAAAACAGAAACTTGCGGACTGTTTACCTCATACAAATAAAATAAACGCAGGTTTCTGTTTTCTGCAAAAAGACACGCCACGATTCCCCTGCGAAATTGTTTTCACAATTTCCACGAAGCGGGGAAATACCTACACGAACAAAGTCATTCTTTAACGTTATTACAGTTTAAATATCAGCCAGTTGGAAGCCCTGAAACAAAAACAGCCGCTGCTCTGGTAAAAATTTTAACACTTATTTTCCTTTGAGCTTTCTAAAGTTCTACATTGCAGTTATGGCCTCTAATTTTACTAACCGCAAGGCAGCTCTGGGATTTATATTTTTAACACTTCTGATAGATGTTACCGGGCTCGGTATCATTATTCCTGTTCTGCCGAAGTTAATAGCAAACCTGATTAATGGTAATCTGAGCGATGCAGCCCGCATAGGCGGCTGGTTAACCTTTGCTTATTCCATAATGCAGTTCGTTTTTGCACCTCTTCTCGGCAACCTTAGCGACCGTTTTGGCCGCCGTCCGGTACTTTTATGTTCCTTAGTGGGTTTCGGCATAGATTATATATTACTGGCATTCGCGCCTAATATCGAGTGGCTTTTTGTGGGAAGAATCATTGCAGGTATCACGGGTGCCAGCTTTACTGTAGCTTCAGCCTATATTGCCGATATCAGTACAGACGAAAACCGCTCGCAGAATTTTGGAATGGTTGGAGCAGCATTCGGGCTCGGCTTTATCATAGGGCCGGTAATCGGCGGCGTGCTTGGTCATTACAGTCACCAGCTCCCCTTTCTTGCCGCCGCCGGATTAAGTCTTCTCAACGCACTTTATGGCTTTTTCATTCTTCCGGAGTCACTGCCTCCTGTTAAAAGGAGAGCTTTTGAGTGGAAAAGGGCAAACCCCATGGGCTCTCTGCTCATGCTGAAAAAACACCCTTCCATCTCCGGTCTGATCACCTCGCTTATCCTTTTATATATTGCTTCGCATGCGGTGCAAAGCACCTGGACTTTTTACACTATGCAAAAGTTTAACTGGACGGAACAACTTGTAGGGTATTCCCTTGGTGTTTTTGGTCTGCTGATCGCCGTTGTGCAGGCCGGCGTTATCCGGATCGTGATACCCAAACTCGGGCAATACAAAAGTGTAAATACAGGCCTGGTACTTTATACTATTGGCTTTGTACTGTTTGCTTTTGCAAATAAGGGATGGATGATGTTTGCATTTACAATCCCTTATTGCCTGGGTGGCATTGCCGGCCCTGCACTCCAGGGCATAATCAGCGGTGAGGTCAAGCCGGAAGAGCAGGGCGAACTTCAGGGTGCGCTAACCAGCCTTATCAGTGCAACATCTATAGTGGGGCCTCCGCTCATGACATGGCTGTTTGCGTATTTTACCAGCAGCAGGGCTCCCTTTCAGTTTGCTGGCGCTCCTTTTATTGCGGCAGCGGTATTACTGCTTATAAGCACGCTGCTTACAATGAAGAATTTTCGCATAAAAACAGCCGGGGTTAACCATTCACGCTCCGAATAATTCCTTTTAATTATTATTATTGTTAAAAAACCAACCATGCAAAAAAACCTGCTTATTTTATTATTTACGCTGATATACGTGACTGCAAACTCGCAAACTGTGATTCCTCTTTACCCTGGAAATGTTCCGGGCGCTATTGCCGGGCCTGACGAAGAAATAAAGAACGTCAATGCGGCAGGTGAGATACGTTATGAAAAAGTTTCAAAGCCCGAACTGGAAATCTATCTTCCGGCAAAAGAAAAGGCCAGCGGGGCTGCTGTTGTAATTGTGCCGGGAGGCGGATACAGGATTGTTTCTTATACAAACGAAGGAACTAATATAGCTGAGCAGTTTACCAGGATGGGAGTTGCTGCATTCATTCTTAAATACAGGCTTCCTGCTGATAAAACAATGAAAGATAAAAGTATCGGCCCGCTGCAGGATGCACAACAAGCTATAAAAACGGTAAGGAGCAGAGCGAAAGAATGGGGCATTGACACGGCCAAAGTCGGAATTATCGGATTCTCGGCCGGTGGCCACCTTGCTTCTACTGCCGGTACTCATTTCAACCGCCCGGTAATTGAAAACAAAGAAAAGGTAAACCTTCGTCCTTCTTTTATGGTGCTGGTTTATCCTGTAATTAGTTTTAGCGATAGTTTAATGCATAAAGGTTCCAGGGATAACCTGCTGGGCCCGGCTCCTTCTCCTGAACTTATTAAAGACTTCTCCAACGAATTGCAGGTAAGTGCGCAAACGCCTCCGACTATGCTTATCCATGCTGCCGACGATAAGACGGTAAAGGTCGAAAACAGCCTGCGGTTCTACGAAGCTTTGTTAAAGAACAGGATATCGGCAGAAATGCATCTTTACCCTAAGGGAGGGCACGGTTTCGGTATCGGGCCAGACCGCGCTCCTGACCACTGGACAGACCGGGTACAGCATTGGCTGAAAGGCCTGGGATTTATTAACGAATGACACCGCCGGGTGGTTAACAAGGAAGCCTTAAGCAGGGACATTCCTCGTTAACCACTCAAATAAACGCATCGCATCTTCGGTTTTAAAAAGCTGCGTCCCTGAATTCATAGTAGCTGCGCTACCGCAGGCCACTCCCATTCTTACCATTTCAGAAAAGCTACCGCCTTTTGCCAGCACAGATACCATACCAGCCACCATACTATCGCCCGCTCCTACGGTGCTCAGTTTTTTTACCGCCGGAGCCGGCAGGTATTCACTTTTGTCTTTGGTAACCAGGCAGGCTCCCTGCGGACCGAGCGATACTACCACTACCTCTGCGCTGCCTCTGCTGATAAGTTCGCGCGCAGCATCATCAGCGGCATCATTATCCAGCGACTCCAGGCCGACCAGCTTAGCCAGCTCTCCCAGGTTGGGCTTAAGCAGATAAACTCCCAGATCTACCACCTGCTGCAGGGCTTCTCCAGACGTATCGGCAACGATCAGGGCATTCCTCAATTTACATACGTTTATGATTTCTTTCAAAAAAGCCGGCTCCATACCCGGAGGCAGGCTTCCGCTGATCACAATGATCTCAGGAAAAGGATCGAGATCTGATATCTTCGCGATCATTCCGGCCTGCTCGGCAGTGCTGATCTCTGAACCTGGCATCCCAAACCGGAACTGCTGATTGGTCGAGGATTCTACGACGATAAAATTCTCCCGTGTTCCGGCATTCACTTCAAAGCTGTTATGTGCGATATTTTCATGTTCAAGCAATTCCTGAAGTAATTTTCCGGTTCTTCCGCCCGAAGGGAAAAATGCCTCAGAAGCAAAGCCCAGCCTGCTTAAAGCCCGGGAAACATTTATTCCTCCTCCACCAGGTTCAAACTTAGGGGATTCACAGCGTAATTTCTTTTCGGGTACAAGCTTGTCTATACAGGTGCTTTTATCTACAGTGGGGTTAAGGGTAATGGTAAGTATACGTTTCATTGCTGATTATTTTACCGGTTAGGTTTTATGCCGCCGGGCTGATTCTGATACAAACAACCCGAAAGGCTGAATGTTGAAAATACTCTTAAATAACAAGCCCTGCATGTGCAGGGCCTGTATATATCGTGTTTATATTTTACTCTGGAAAACGGCTTCGGCAGCTTCAGCCAGTTTCTGATCTCCCAGGTAACTCCATCGTATACTACCTACATACTTTTTCAGCACGGTATTCATTTCTTTCAGGTTCACCTTATTTATTCTTGCTGCGGCTTCGTCTGCAATCTTCCAGTCGCCCATAATCTCAGCATTACCCAGTGCCGACGCAATGGCGCTGCTGCTCTCCTCCTTTACGTAATTGTTGGTAACGAAATTACTTTTGGCAGAGCTGAGCTCTTCCTCCGTAAACCCGTTATCCCTGAGATCTTTCAATTCCTGTATCATTACTTCTACGGAAGCTTTAGGCTCTGTTGTACTTACGTACATTACAGCAAAAGGCATCAGCCTGGTAGTAGTATAGGCGTAGGGTGCGTAAGAAAGATTCCTTTTGGTTCTTATTTCCCTGAAGAGCCGGGTACTAAGGTTAGAAATGGCCAGCCTGAAAGGCAGATAATCACTGCTGTTAACCTTAGGTGCATTCAGGCTTCCGGTAATATAGTTGGTAGCGAGTTGTCTCTGTTCAGACATTAACTTCCCCGGAGCTGCAGGTTCTGCGAACAGAAAAGGTTTATACGCACCCGCGGGCAGCGAAGCAAAAGATGCTGTGATCCTCTTCGTAATTTCCTCCCTGGAAATCTTCCCCACCACTACAATGAACATCCTGTTCTTATTCAGGAGTTTTTTGTAATAATAATCCTTTATCTGCTGTGCTGTAAGTTTACCCAGGCTGGTTTCATCGCCCATCGGATTTACAGCATATGGCGTTCCGGCGAAAGCATTGAGCATAGTAAGCTGTTCGATACGTTCGTCAGGATCTGACTCCGCCTGTTTAACTCCGGAGATAACCTTTTCCTTCAGCATGGATATTTCCCGTTCATTAAACACAGGATGAGCAACGGCTTCAGCAAAAAGATCCCATCCTTCATTAAAAAAACGGGAGATACAGGTCATGCTTACGGTGCCATAGTCATATCCGGATGTACCGCCTATATCAACACCATAAGTATCTGCCTTGTCTTTAAAGGCATTTGCATTGTATTTGGATGTTCCGGTTTCTGTTGTAGCGGCAAGTGCAATATTTTCTATCCCAGCCTGTGTTGCCGGATAATTTGCCACCCCTCCCCTGTAATACATGTTAACATCTACCACCTCTTTTACAGTAGGCTTGAGAATCACTTTTATCCCTGCCACAGTAAATGATACAGCCGAAGTCTGAGCATATAGATTTACAGATATGAATAAGAGAAATATATTGAAAAAAGTACGTTTCATAGATTACTGCGCTTTAAAATATTGTTCTGGTTGTAATTGTTTCCTGGCCTCTGAGCTGATAAGCATACCTGCAGCATAAGGTTTATCCTTAATATATTTTCTCACATATTGTTTAAGATCTTCCCTGTTTACTTTCCTGAGGTTTTCGATATAAGTATTCAGGTAGTCGATAGAGGCAGATGCCCACCAGAAAGATATAGTATGGGTAAAATTAGAAGTGATCTCTTCATCTTTGACCTGACTTATTTCAAGCTGCCTCTTGGCTGTTTCGATCTGTTCGTCGGTGATATACGTATCAGTATCCCACACGGCGATCTGTTTGCTCACCTCAGCTATACATTCCCTGATCTTCGAGGGATTAGGCACAACAAAAACGCTTATGGGACCGGTATGTTTTAAAGTAAGATAACCTACATTAACTTGTAAGGCGAGTCCGGCATCTACCAGCGCTTTGCTGAACTTTGAGGAATTCTGGTTGATGATATACGAAAAAACATCGGCAGCATAGGTTGCCTGGATATCTCTTCTTGTATCTGGTCCGTGCCAGTTATACATAACAAGCGGAACCCTTGAAAGATCTGATTCTACTATAAAATAATCTGTTTTCTGCAGAGGCTTAAATTCGGGGATAGGCCATTTTTTTGCGGGATCAAATCCGGAAGGAGCCCAGTCGCCAAATAACGTCTCCACCTTGCTGAACACATCGTCGTGTTTAACGGCCCCGGCAATAGTAAGCAGGGAATTATTAGGCCAGTAGTACTTGTTCTTTATCGTATCCATTTTTGCTGGCGTGGCAGAGCGGATAACTTCATGATCTCCTATGGTATTTTTACGGCTGTAAAGGTTGCCCCACAGGCGGCGGTTCATCTCATCACTGATAGCAAAATATGGATTGGATTCATTCCGCTGAAACTCTCCGTCTACAACTACATTTTCTTTTTCCATCTCCTCCTTATCAAATTTAGGATAGCGGATAGCGGAGTTCATGAACTTAAGTCCTTCATTTAAGTTAAACTCCGGAAGGGTGAAATAATAATTCACCAGTTCAAAAGATGTAGTGCCGTTAAACTGTATTCCGAGCTCGCTTACCCTGTTCAGGAAATCCTCCTGGCTGGGGTAGTCTTTGTTTGCCTTAAAGAACATATGCTCATATAAATGACTGAGTCCGTTATACTCCGGAGGTTCTGTATAGGCGCCGTTTTTGACAGCTATTTCTATGGTCGCCAGAGGCACGCTATTATCTTCGAGCACCAGCACGTCCAGCCCGTTAGCCAGTTTCTTATAAAACATATTGGGCGGAAGTTTCGCCGGTGCTTTTGTTGTCTGTGCTTTTAAGGAAATACTTATGAAGCAGATAAAAAGGAAGAAAAGAATTTTTTTGAACATAGATCTGATTGAAATAAGCAGCGGTACATTTTTCGAAAGTGAATGGTCCCGTATCTGATTTGTTAACAAATTAAGAGGGTCCATATATCGAGTAAATATATCAGAAAAACTGAATATCATTGAAATTATTGCGGAGAACGCGAGTTATTATCTTTCGTACAAAACCCTGTAATTTGCAATACAAAGGCCAAACTAATAGGGTGTGCAAGCTGTTAAACAACAAATAAATTAAATATGCCTTCAAAATCAGTAATTGCCTGCTGCCATAGCCTGCTTGCGAACGAACTTACCATTGCTTTTGCGGAGAGTGCCACCACTGGCCGCCTGGTATACGACTTTACCTCTGTACCCGAATGTGGCAAAATTGTAAAGGGAAGCATCGTTTGTTACGACAGAAGCGTTAAGGAAAGCCTTATGCAGGTTCCACCGGACATCATCGATCAGTATTCTGCCGAATCGCCCGAGGTGACCAAACTTCTTGCCGATTCCCTGAAAACACTTATCCCTGCCGATATATTAATTGCCGTTACAGGCCTTGTTTCTCCCGGCGGAAGTGAAACGCCTGAAAAACCTGTAGGGACGATGTTTGTACATGGTTATATAAAAGAAAAGCCCTGGATGACCAGATTGGCGTTTGAGGGCTCTCCGGATGAGATAGTTGCACAAACTATAGATGCTATTGCCAGCATTCTGCTTGAGGAGCTCAGTAATATGTCGTAGAAGATGCCTTAGCTTAACAACAGTTGATTTCCTGCTAACCCAGGCTGAGCCCGGGCTCATCAGCTGTTGCCCTTATCGCCTCCACACCGAAACGGTTCAGAAAATCGACTCCTTCATCAGAAGGCAGCCCCTTATAAGCTGCATAAGAATTTTTAAAGTACACCTTTTTAATTCCTGATGAAAAAATAATACGGGCGCAGGGTAAACATGGCGATAATGTAACATACAGGGTAGCCCCTTCCAGGTCTGCCCCGTTTTTTGTTGCATATAAAATAGCATTTTCTTCTGCATGCAAAGCCAGGGAGCAGCTGCCACGGGCATCACGCGGGCAACCTGTATCGGGCCATTCTTCATCACAGTTATGCGTACCGGCAGGCGGACCGTTATATCCGATAGAAATTATACGGGTATCCTTTGTCAACACAGCTCCGACCTGGGCTTTTACGCAATGTGAGCGCAAAGCCAGGTCGGAGGCAAGATTCATAAAAATGCTTTCGAAACTTGGTTTCCTGTTATTCATTAAAAAGATCTAAATGACCGGCAAAGTAAATCATTTTCTTTTTAATCCGACCAAATGGCCGCTTATTGAGTAATACAGGATATATAAGTAGCTGGGAGCCATGATCAGGAAGAACACCCATTGAAAATCATGAAATTCTTTAAAATAGCCGAAGGTAAGCGGTAAAACAGCACCTCCGGAGATTCCCATGATCAGCATAGCTGAACCTACTTCGGTAAATTTGCCCAATCCCCTGATTGCCATTGGGAAAATAGCAGGAAACATCAGTGCATTCGCCAGACCGAGCCCGGCTACAAAACCGACCGAAACATATCCATGGGTAAGAAACGCTCCTAAGCTAAAAGCCAGACCAAGAATGGCAGATATCTTCAGACTCTTTTCCTGCGAAATATATTTTGGAATGGCAATGATACCGATCACATAACCAACGAGCATTGCCCCGAGAGTAATAGAAGTAAAATACTTTGTCTCATCCAGCGGAATCCCGAAGCTCTTTCCGTAAATTCCGATAGCATCTCCGGCCATTACTTCAACTCCTACATACAGGAACATACACAAGGCACCCAGAAGCAGGTGGGGAAATGCTAATACACTAGTTTTGCCCTGCGCCAGTGAATCGCCTGCGGGCTCTGCATTAGCACTTGCAGCATCAATCTCGGGCAGCGATGACCGTTTGATCCAGAACGCCAGAATAACAAGCACAATCGCCATAACAACATATGGAGGTATTACCCGCCCCGAAAGTTCATCCAGCAGCTGGTTCCTTGTAAGTTCATCTGTCGCACTGGTGATCCGCGTTTCCAGGCTGCTAGCATCTTTCAATACGATAACACCTAAAATTATCGGGCTCAGAATTCCGGCAATCTTATTACAGATACCCATTATGCTGATACGCTGAGCAGCACTCTCTATCGGCCCTACAATGCTGATATACGGATTTGAAGCAGTCTGAAGTAAAGACAAACCCGCTCCCTGAACAAACAGGCCGGTCAGGAACAGGGCAAAGCTCCTGGCATTCGCCGCCGGGATGAAGATAAGTGCCCCTACCGCCATAACGATAAGGCCAAGCCCCATACCATTTTTAAGTCCGGTCTTTTTTAGAATTCCTGACGATGGGATAGCCAGAAATAAATAGGCCATATAAAAAGCAAAGGTTACAAAAAAGGCCTGCGCATCACTTTTCAGATTACAGGCAAGCTTTAAAAAAGGAATGAGCGTTCCGTTCAGCCAGGTTACAAAACCAAAAATGAAAAATAACGCACCAATAATAATGATCGGCTTTGAACTGTACTCAGTTCTTTTGGGCAGGATTTGTTCCATCAAGCAATTCTTTGTATTTGTTTTGATGAGCAATATAAATATAAAGCGTTAAATTATGTAAGAAAAGCAAAGTTGAGACAACAGGATTGTATACTTTAACAGCAAACAGTACGTTTTTGATATAAGTTTAATTGTAAAAGCTCATGAAGACGGGCGTTTTAAGCACTTACAGCTTTCGTTTTAAAAAAAAAGCTGCGGGCGGGAGTAGATTATGAGCAATAGGAAGTGAAACTTTCTTTAAATCCTGCAGCAGACGAACAGAACCCCTGATAGGTGCCAATCCATTAAACCATAAAAAACTATAACAGAACAACAATTTTTCGGATGAAAATTGCATATTCGCAACATTTGGAAGTGCCCATATATGCTTGAATCGATTTTATCGGGTATAGGACTTGGTATTGTACTGTCATTTGCCACAGGACCTGTATTCTTTGCTTTATTGAAGACCAGCATTGAGAAAGGATTTCATGCTGGAATGTGGCTGGCTGCAGGTGTTGTTTTAAGTGACGTAGTATATGTATCGCTGGCTATCTATGGATCATCTTTTATTCAGTTCGAGAATCAGTACCGTCTTCCTATCGGTATTACAGGCAGCCTTGTACTATCGGGCATAGGGTTTTATTACCTCTTTAAGAAAGTTAAAATCAATTATCAGAATACTACTTCCGGAAGGAGAAATACGGGTTACTTCTTTAAAGGATTCCTGATGTGCATATTTAACCCCTCCTTGCTGTTGTATTGGGTGAGTGTTACGGGGAGCATTATTTCGGTAAGCGGCGAAATCTCATCTGACAAGATTGTTCCTTTTTTTGGATGTATACTGATCACCCAGTTCAGTATGGATACGCTTAAAGCGTACTACGCCAATAAATTCAGATATAAAATAAAGGAACAGACTATTATTAAACTGAACAGGATAGCGGGCGGGCTGATCATTATCTTCGCCCTTAAACTTATCTACAGCCTTATCTTCGCGCAATCACTGATCTGATTACTGGTATTTACTTATTTATGTTAAGTTTTGTTTATCTCGTCCGCGGCTTGGGGGAGAGCAGCGATTTTATCGTTTTGTATGCATTATAAATGCATCTCTCGATCATCCTCGTTACAAACGAGGACGATGAGCGTGAGCAGACCCCAACATCTTATATTCTTTTATCGTCCCGCGTTGGAAACCGTTTATCGTCCGGGCTTATAACGCGGATGCAGCGAGATCAGCGATTTTATCGCTCTTATATGCATATAAATGCATCTCTCGATCATCCTCGTTACAAACGAGGACGATGAGCCGGAGCAGACCCGAACATTTTATATTCTTTTATCGTCCGCGTTGGTAACCGTTTATCGTCCGCGTTTGTAACGCGGATGCAGCGAGATCAGCGATTTTATCGCTCTTATATGCATTATAAATGCATCGCTCGATCATCCTCGTTACAAACGAGGACGATGGGGATGTTCCAAAACTCTGATTCTTAAATGATGGTAAAAAGAAAAGAGCCTTCAGAGCGGCAGATAATATACTACCGCTCTGAAGGCTCTCTGTATCTTCAAATATCTGAACGCTGCTATCCAGGCCGATGCACCGTTGATTTACTTAATAATTATACATACGCCCTCTGATTCTTACCCTCCACCCAGTTCATAAAGGCACGGTTAACAACCTTATTACCTCCCGGAGTCGGATAATTACCTGAGAAATACCAGTCGCCAAGGTGATCCGGACATGCTGTATGCAGGTTATCGAGCGTCTGATAGATCACTTCCACTTTTGCATTAATTCCCGGAGGCGAGATTATCCTGGCTATTCTTGCAGAGATTTCATCGTCTGTGAAAGGCTCGTAAATAGCTTTAATATAATTCTCGACATCTTCCTTATCCATAGAAAGCGATGCCTTGCATTTCTCGTAAGCTTCCCAGATTATATACTCCCTGTCTGTTTCTTTAAGAAGGGAAACAGCTGCTTCAAAAGCAACAAATTCTCCCATCCTGGACATATCGATTCCGTAACAGTCGGGATAACGGATCTGCGGAGCAGAAGAAACTATGATAATCTTTTTAGGGCCAAGACGATCGAGTATCCTGAGAATACTCTGTTTAAGGGTTGTCCCTCTTACGATAGAATCGTCCAGCAGAACCAGGTTATCGTCGCCTGATTTAACCAGCCCGTAAGTGGTATCATAAACATGTGAAACCATATCCTGACGATCGGTATCCTGAGTAATAAAGGTACGAAGTTTAACATCCTTTATTGCGATCTTCTCCACCCTTGGGGCGAGACTCAGCATTTCCTCAAGTTCGGCATCTGATATTTTATCTTCCCTGTTGAGCAGTCTTTCTTTCTGTATCTGTTTAATATACTTGTGAAGACCTTCCACCATACCATAAAAGGCAACTTCGGCGGTATTGGGGATAAATGAGAATACTGTATTTTTCAGATCATAATCCACACGGCTCAGTATCTGGTTGCATAACAGGCGGCCAAGCTGTTTCCTCTCCCGGTATATCGCGGCATCACTGCCCCTTGAAAAGTAGATACGTTCAAAAGAGCATGATTTCTGTTCCTGTGGCTCCCTGAACTGCTCTTCAGAAATTTCGCCGTTCTTTTTAATGATCAGTGCATGACCGGGTTTTATTTCCTTAACTGCACTGAACGGAACGTTAAATGCTGTTTGAATTGCCGGACGTTCCGAGGTAACAACCGCCACCTCATCATCACAATAGTAATAGGCCGGGCGTATACCTGAGGGATCACGCATAACAAAGGCGTCGCCGTGACCGAAGATACCTTCAATAGTATACCCACCATCCCATGTCTTTGCCGAGCGTCTGAGTATTTTCGCTACATCAAGGTTATCGGCTATAAGATGGCTTATCTCTGCATTACTATAACCCTGAACTTTAAACTGATCAAAAAGTTCCTGATTTTCGTCGTCAAGGAAGTGTCCTATCTTTTCCAGTACGGTAACCGTATCGGCACTTTCCTTAGGATGCTGCCCCAGCTCAAAAAGCTGTTCCAGCAGTTCATCAACATTTGTCATGTTGAAGTTACCGGCTATCACCAGGTTTCTGGCCATCCAGTTATTCTGACGAAGAAAGGGGTGGCAATTTTCAATACTGTTTTTTCCGTGAGTACCATACCTGAGGTGTCCCATCAGAACCTCGCCGGTGAAGCTGATATTCTGTTTGAGCCACTCAGCATCCTGCATCAGATCTGGAGGAACGTCTGCAAACTTTTTCTGAACATACTCGAAGATATCAGAGACTGCGGTAGAGCCCATTGCCCTGTGCCTGCTGATATACCTGTTGCCTGGTTTTACATCAAATTTAATTGTGGCTATCCCTGCTCCATCCTGTCCGCGATTATGCTGTTTTTCCATCAACAGATACAGCTTATTAAGGCCGTACAAGGAAGTACCATATTTCTGCTGATAAAATGAGAGAGGTTTTAAAAGACGGATGAGTGCAATACCGCACTCATGTTTTACTGATTCACTCATGACTTTCTCTGAGTATGCAAAGTTAAATAATTAAACGTATAAGTGTTAAAACATTTAACGCAAAATAATCCCGATAAATATATCCGGAAATATTCCCGCTATGATTAAAAGCATGGCCAGAGCCACAATTACATATGTAAGCAAGTTTACTTTATAGGAAAGGACAGTTGAATGTTCATTATTACGCAAATAAACGTTCAGGGGAATTTTGAAATAATAGAACAGGGAGACCACTGTTGTGATGGCTCCGGTTATAAGCAGGGCGAGAATCCATATGGAGCCAGTAGCCGAATATTTCTCGAAGGCGGCAGAGAAGACAAGGAATTTACCTATAAAACCTGCCGTCGGCGGAAGCCCAGTGAGCGATACCAGCACGATGACAAAACAGGCCATTTCGGTCTTCATAAACTTTCCAAGCCCCTTATAACCTGATGATGTGGTAGCCCCTGTAAGCTCCTCAATCCGGCCGGCCAGCATAAATGCCACCATATTCATAAGGGTGTATGCAGTAAAATAGAACAGCAGTGCATTTATCCCCGTGCCGGAAAAAGCAATAACAGCCATCATGGCAAAACCGGTATGGCCGATAGAAGAATAAGCAAGCATCCGTTTTACGTTATTTTGCCATAAAGCGGCAAAATTACCCGTTATCATGGTCGCTATTGCCACGACAGACAGGCAGGTCTCAAAATCAAAGAGCTGCTGATGTGTAGTTGCGGAACTGTAAAACGGGCCCAGGAATTTTATGAGCAGGGCGAAGCCCGCGATCTTCGGTGCGGTAGACAAAAATGCGGTAACCGGAACCGGAGCTCCTTCATATACATCAGGACTCCAGAAGTGAAGCGGAACAAATGATAGCTTAAACCCGATACCTGCCAGGGTCAGAATAATGGCCAAAGCCACAGCCGGTGAAGAAACAATACTCAGGTGGGAAAGGAAAGCCGGATCTGTAATAACGATCGAGCCGGTGAATGCATAGAGAAGTGAAATTCCGTAAAGCATCACAGCCGAACATACAGAGCCGAAGAGTGCGTATTTCATAGCGGCTTCAGCCTGCCTGCTTTCTCCGGAAACATATCCGACCATGAGATAGGAAGCGATAGAAACCATCTCTATCGATATATATATCATAAGCAGGCTATTACTCATAGCCATCAGGTTAAGACCCAGCAGTACGGCAGGTACCAGCATATACAGATCGCCAATCCCTTTTTTATGTTCCTGCAACTGCCGGTTATTCTTTATAAACACCATGAAAAGCACTACGGACAACGCAAATACCAGCTTAAAGCTGGATGCAGCTTTGTCCAGGCCTATACTGCCGGTAAACAATATCAGACTTTTCGCATTGGCGGGCATATCTGTTACAGTAAAAGCGGCCGATACAAGAATACCACCCAGGCATATCCAGAATGCCAGCCGGGATTTCTGTTGCGGAAAAAAAAGGTCGGCCAGAATAACCAGCAGAAAGGTAAAAGCCAGCGCAAGCTCCGGCCTGAAATAGGGCAGTCCGGAAAGCGCTCCGTTCAACAACTCAGAAAGATATGGCAGGTATTCGTTCATGCCTTATTTTAAGTTTACCAGCCGGATTAATTCCAATACAGAAGCATTCATCTTATCAAAAGCCAGTGAAGGCATTATCCCCAGTACCAGGGCCATTACAGACAAGAGAGACAGGGCAATAATTTCCCTGCTGCCCACGTCTTTCAGTTTCGCTTTCCACTCTTCTCCTCCCCTTAACCGTGTTTGTCCGAAAAACATACGCTGTAATGTCCAGAGGAGGTAAGAAGCGCTAAGTAATATGCCGAAAGTACCGCATACAGCCATCCAACGCGGCAACAGGCCATTTACACTTTCCGAATTAAATGCCCCGATAAGGCTGAAAGCCTCTGCAATAAATGCAGAAAAGCCCGGCAATCCCAGAGAAGCAAAAAAGCCGATCATGATAAATGTAGTATACCTTGGCATGATCAGGGCCAGTCCGCGGAAACTGCTGATCTCCCTGTTATGCACCCGCTCATAGACGACCCCTACCAGGAAGAACAGCATAGATGATAAAAAGCCATGACTGATCATCTGCATCATGGCCCCGCTGATGCCTTCGGGCGTCATAGAAGCAATACCCAGGATAACAAAGCCCATATGAGATACGGAAGAATAAGCAATGAGCCTTTTCAGGTCATTCTGAGCCAGGGCATTAAATGCACCATAGAGGATAGAGACGACCCCTATCAGTCCGAGCCACCAGGCACTTTCGGTAGCGGCATCCGGGAATATGCTTATACATACCCGTAAAATTCCGTAACCACCGATCTTTAACAGTATCCCGGCCAGTATAATTGACACAGGAGTAGGAGCCTCTACGTGTGCATCCGGCAGCCAGGTATGCAGAGGAACTATAGGGACCTTTATGGCGAAAGCTATAAACAACACGATAAATGCAAGCAGCCTGGCCGGAATGCCGAATAACTCTTTAGCGGCAATAGCTGAGAATATGGACCCATCGACATAATTCGCCGGATTCATCATATGCAGCATATTGAAGGTATGGTTGCCTGTATCAGGGTCTGTTACAGAGAAATAAAGGCCGATAATAACCAGCAGCATAAATACCGAGCCGAACAAAGTATACAGGAAGAACTTAATAGCCGCATATTCGCGCCTCACTCCTCCCCACATTCCGATCAGGAAATATAATGGAAGAAGCATCAGTTCATAAAAAATATAAAAAAGGAAAAAGTCGAGCGCTGAGAATACTCCCATTACAGCCGTATCCAGCAGCAGCAGCAAAGCGAAATAAGCCTTGAGGTTCGTTTTTATTTCCCATGAAGAAAGAAGTCCAATCAGCATCACCAGTGAGGTGAGCACCAGCAGCGGCATAGAAAGACCGTCTATTCCCAGAAAGTAATCTATCTGAAGATCTCCCAGTGAGCCAAGGCTCAGGTGTATCCATGGAATACGTTCTACCAGCTGAAATTTATCCTGTGAGTCGATACCCGAAAAAATATCAGCATCAAAGTTAAGATAGATCCATGCACTCATCAGAAGCTGTATAGCTACTGCTCCCAGCGCAATATACTTATACCTCTCCTGCCATTGGGATGGAAGAACCAGTACCAGCAAAGCTGCTGCCAGCGGAATAAATATCAACAGAGAAAGCAAACTCATATCACCAGGCTAAATATTTTAAAATAAAAAAAACCAGTATCACCAGCAGCATCGTCACAAAGTAATGCTGAAGCCGGCCAGACTGGAAATGGCGGACAAACTTTCCTATGCTTCCTGCCAGCGAAGCTATTCCGTTGACGATTCCGTCAATAATATACCGGTCTGTCCAGTCGGCCACATACGATACCGCAACTCCTACTTTCCCGAAAGCATTTACACCGCGGTCGATAACAGCCTTATCAAAAGAAAAAGCAGACCTTGAAATGCCCAGAACTGCCGCTACAAAGGTATTATTGTAAAACTTATCCAGGTACCATTGCTGCTCGGAGAATTTAAACAGCCAGCTCCCTGAAAAATCAGGAGCAGCAGCTCTTTTTACATACCAGTTATAAGCCATATATATAAGCATTACCGCAACCACATTTACCGTAAGCGGTATAACAGTATGATAATTATAAACAGACCGTATAATTTCGTGAGGCAGCCCCTGCAGCAGCCATGATTGTTCATAAGATAAGGGACTCGCTGAGAACACCGGGAACAAGCAAAACATCGCAAGCACTACCAGTACATATTTCATGGCAGGGGGAGCTTCATGTAAAACCAGCGCAGTTTCTGTTCCCTTATTTATACGCAGCTGCCCGAAAAAAACCTTGAATATAAGCCTGAAAATATAAAATGCAGTTAACCACGAGGTGATGAGAGCAGAATAAGGAACCAGGCGGGCTATCCAATGTTGGTTATCAGACCATTCAAATGCCTGTATAAGTATGGCGTCTTTTGATAAATATCCCGAAGTTAATGGAATACCGGCCAGGGCCAGGGATGCCAGCAGCATGGTGATAAAAGTAAAAGGCATATATTTTTTCAGGCCACCCATATTGCGTATGTCCTGATGATCGAAGTCAAGGCCGCTCTTATCTTTCAAGTGATGCATCTCATGAATAACCGCACCGGCGGCCAGGAAGAGCAGGCATTTAAAAAAAGCATGAGTAACCAGGTGGAAAATTGCCGGAGCAAACGCCCCGATTCCCATAGCCAGCATCATAAAACCGAGCTGAGAAATAGTAGAGAAGGCAAGTATCCGTTTAATATCATTCTGGGTGAGGGCTATAGACGCAGCCATAAACGCGGTAAAAGCACCTGTTGCAGCGATTATAAACAATACGTCGTGGTTGAACAGCGGATAAACACGCCCTAGTAAGAACACCCCTGCCGCCACCATTGTGGCAGCATGAATAAGCGAAGAAACGGAAGTAGGTCCTTCCATCGCATCGGGCAGCCAGGTATGCAGCGGAAATTGTGCTGATTTTGCCACGGCCCCGAAAAAGAAAGCGAGGCCCGCTATGGTAAGCCAGATTTCCGGCATAGTATGCTGCGCAGCAACCCAAAGTCCGTCAGTTACAACGGCTTTATTTATCAGACCGTCTTCTCCGAACAGGCTAATAATATCCAGCGTGCCGAATTGGGTATACATGATCATGATGCCGGTAAGAAATCCGAGGTCGCCCAGGCGGTTCATAAGGAATGCCTTTTTATTGGCTATAACAGCAGATTCACGCGTAAACCAAAAGCCGATAAGCAGGTAGGAAGAAAAGCCGACCAGTTCCCAGAACATATAGATGAGCAGCAGGTTATCCGTAATTACCAGACCAAACATCGAAAAGCAGAAAAGACCGAGGTAGGCCCAATACCTGTAGATATACGAATCGCCTTTCATATACCGGGTAGAATAAATATGAACCAGCAATGCAATAAAAGCTACCAGCAATGCAAGTATAACAGACAGGTTATTAAGCAGGATACCCGCTTTAAAGGCTGAATCGCCGATGCTGAACCAGGTAAACTGTACATGAACAGCAGGCTTGTTCCAGATACATCCGAAAAGAATAATTGCAGCAACAAGACTTACCGTAATATTAAAAACGGAAAAGATAGAACCTCTGGTTTCTTTTCCCGGAATTAACAATATCCCCAGAAAAGAGAGGAGCGGCATTAAAGCAACAATTAACGCTAATAACGCTAGATTTCCCTGTGTAAAAGTGTCCAAATTAATCTCTCAGCTGATCTATCTTAGTAGGATCAATCGTTTTATAATATTTATAAACATTTAATATAATAGCCAGGGTTACTGCCACGGCTGCCGCCGCCAGTACGATCGCAAATAGTGCGAATACCTGCCCTCCGGAGGCAAATTTATCATGCCTGCTAAAGGCTACAAAATTAAGTATAGCCGCATTGAGCATAAACTCTATGCCGATAAGAATAAGTATTGAATTTCGCTTGGTTAACACTGCATAAAGGCCGATGGAGAATAAAGCCGCACTTATGAACAGGTAATGAGACAAGGGGATCATGTATTCTTCTCCTTTCTTGCCAGATGGGCCGCGCCAATAAGTGCCATCAGCAGCAACACTGATATCACTTCAAAAGGCAGCAAATATCTCGTCATAATATTTATACCCAAATGGTGTATCGTATTATCAGATGGCTGTAAAGTGTTACTGCCGCTTTGCTGCACCCATTGCAGTTTATCCGGATCAGCATTTAATAATGTTACTGTTAATACCAGGAAAAACAGCAGCGCAATCAGTAATCCCGGCAAATGATGAATGTTAAGCAGTTTAGACCCAGCAGCTTTGGTGTTATTCAATAATTCGCGGTTCGACAGAAGAAAAGCGAAGATCATGAGTACCAGCACCCCTCCTACATAAATTACCAGCTGCGTAATTGCGACAAAATCTGCCAGTGCAAAAACAAACAACCCGGCCATACAGAAAAGTGTGATAAAAAAAAGGAAAATAGAACGCACCAGGTTTTTAAGGCATACGACCATCAGTGCTGATAACAGCACCATAGCCGCAAAAAGATAAAAAACGATCTGTTCTATATTCATATATCTCCGGTTTTCAACCTTTATTCTTCATAGCCGCCTCTTTTGCGGCCTGTTTCTCTGCCATTTGCTGAGCCAGCTCCTTCCTTTTCTCCTCCGCCTCCTGGGCTGTCATTTCAGAGAAACGGTATGTCAGATCCATGATATTGGTAACACTGCGGTCGTACTGGTTGGTCATCGTAATGCATTCAGTCGGACAAACAACTGTGCATAAACCGCAGTAAAGGCATTTAGCCATATCAATATCAAACTTCGCGGCATAAAGACGTTTAGTAGTACCATCTGAAGTCTGCCCTATCGGGCCTGTAGATTTTATACTTTCAATTTCAATGCAATCTACCGGGCATATCTTTGCACAAAGATCGCATACTATACAATCGTCAATTTCCACATCGAGCTGGTAACGGCCCACCTCAGGAATTGGCATTTTCTCTTTAGGATATTGTACCGTCGATAAGCCTTCCTGTTTATCAAAATAGCCCTCGTCACGGATATTAGTACTCTTACGGCTTTTAGTTGCAGCAAAAAAGTGCTTCATGGTAAGAGATAATCCCTTCCAGGCAGTAGTTAAAGCCGATATCGTATTCTTAATTATCAATTTCCTTTATATTTTTTATCATCTGAATTTCAACTACATCACCCACAAACGCCATACTCCTGAGATCATCATACATAAAAATGCCAGGGGTGTTAACACTTTCCAGCAAAGGTTCATGAGCTGATCGACCCTCAGACGCGGCAGGGTCCATCGTATCCACATCTGTATTCCAACTACTGTAAGTACTTTGACGAATATCCAGAATATTCCCCATGCCGCACCTGTGGTCCAGTCGGCCAGTCTGATTGCCCCCATATTAGGTAAAGGAGTGTTCCATCCACCGAGGAAAAGCACAACGCCAAACATCCCTACCAGGAACATCATAGAGTATTCACCAAGAAAGACGAGTGCAAAACGGATACCCGTATATTCTGTATGGAAGCCCGAAACGAGTTCTGATTCCGCTTCCGGAATGTCGAAGGGAGCCCTGTTACATTCAGCAAGTGATGATATAAAATAAATAATATATGCTATGATAAGATGGGGAGCCTGGAATATATTCCATGAAAGGAAACCTCCGGTATGGCTAACATCCCATACGCCGAGAAACTTCATATTCGTTTCAGACAAAATACCCTGCTGAACAGCGATTTCCTGCAGATTAAGTGTCTGAGCGATCATAACGGCAGAAATTATGGCTATACCCGCAGGGATCTCATACGAAACCACCTGGGCAATTGAACGTATGGCACCCAGAAGGGAATATTTATTGTTAGAGCCCCAGCCTGCCATCAATATCCCTATAGACTCAACAGAAACGATGGCAAAAACATAAAATACACCAAGGTTGAGCGACGAAGGTGTTAAACCCGGCCCCCAGGGCAGACTGGCAAACCCCATATATACAGACAGGAAAATAATAACCGGTGCGGCTGCAAACAATATCTTATCGGCGACAGCCGGCACTATCAGTTCCTTCTGCAACATCTTCAGAATATCTGCAAGGGTTTGCAATGAGCCATAGATACCGGTCTCCATAGGTCCCAGCCGGTCCTGAATAAAAGCTGATACTTTTCTTTCTGCGTACACCGCAAATAGCGCGAACACTGCTGTAAACGAGAATAGCAGCACACCTACCAGGATATATGTAATGTAAAAGCTCAAAGCAAAAGAATAGGCTGCAAACTTAAACAATACGACTGAAAATAGCTTCCTCGCTTTGCAAAAAACCTATAGTTTTAGTAGAAATTACTTTTGATAAATAAATATCCCTGTTCTTACCGCAGTAGCTTAGCTACAGAGCCGGGTGCGGCTTCAATGACTTTATTTCTTCCCGGATAATATCGTGGTAACAAGCTTACCTACAGTAAGTCCCCGTATTACTATAGAGAATGACCGCAAAACAGGTTACAGACAGCAAACGAGTAACAGCCTTTGTCCATAGACAATACCAGCGCAACCGATACACCCCCCTAGCCATCTCCAGTGCAGGATCTCAATGTACCGCTGCTCAATTTATTCCGGAACGGACTGAGCAATCAGCAGCATAAATAAAAAAACAGCGAAGCAATAGCTCCGCTGTTTTTTATAAGTTTTTATTATTTAACGGTCGTTTACTTTTTAGGCGTCGCTGCTGTAGTAGCAGGAATACCTAATTTAGCTCTAACTGGAATTAAAAGATCATCACCACCGTCGAAATATACAACACCTGGCTGAGATACGTCAAATACGTAAGAATATCCCTTTTCTTTTGACACAGCTTTAACTGCATCTTCTGCTTTTTTGTAGATCGGCTGGTAAAGTTCAGACTGTTTTGCCTGCAGTTCCTGCTGTGCTTTCTGCTGAGTTTCGGCGATACGTTTTTCCATATCCTGGATCTCTTTTACCAGCACTTCAATCTCTTTACCTAAAGTTTCTTTATTAGCTTCGCTAAGCATACGGGTCTTCTCCTGGTAAGTAACGATCTTTTTCTGACGTTCTGCATCCATCTGTTTAAGAGCACCTTCTTTCTGCTCCTGGAAGGTTTTGAAAGTTGCATCAGCCGATTTCATTTCAGGCATAGATTGCAACAGATCACCTGAATCTATATGACCAAATTTCTGCTGCGCCCGGACCGCACCAACTGTAAAAAATAATCCAACTGCTACAACTGCTACTTTAACTAATTTTTTCATTTCTGCTATTAAAATTTATTTCCTTGGTTTTTAAGGTCTTATTTTGCCAATGTGCCTGGTTTATAACCAAGCCTGGTTATTACGTCATTACTTTTATCTAAACGTAAACTTGCATATAACATTATAACATTGCTGTTTTTATCTAAAATAAGATCAAACTGCCCATTCTCTGCCACAGCTTCAACTGCTCTGGCTACGCGGTCCTGGATAGGTTTGATCAGCTTGATACGCTGCTGGTAAAGCTCACCTTCAAAACCAAATTTAAGTCTTTGAAATTCTTTTGCGGCTTTTTCTTTCTCAACAATATCGTTCTCACGCCTTTTCCTCATATCATCGGTTAACAGTACCTGGTCTGCCTGATATGCTTTGTACATCTTTTCGATCTCTGCAAAACGGGTATCCACATCCTTTTGCCATTGCGCAGAAAGGGCATCGAGCTGTTTCTGAGCCGATAAATATTCAGGAATATGTTTTAATATGTATTCACTATCGACATATGCAAAACGCTGGGCAAAGGCAGATACACCTGCAAAAAAAGTAAATGAAATTATTAATATTAACCTTTTCATATTCAAATATAATTAAAATCCACCATTTAGCTGCTGAGCAATGCTGAAGTGGAACTGGCCTTTATTCGCATCCGGCAAGCCTGGTATCTTATCAAATCCATAACCATAATCTATGCCAAGAAGACCAAAGATTGGCAAAAATATCCTTGCACCCACACCTACTGAACGGCGAACGTTAAACGGATTAAAATCCTTGAACCTGTTCCAGGTATTACCGCCTTCGGCAAATGCAAGCATAAACACAGTTGCCTGCTGGCTTAAGGTAAGCGGATGCCTGACTTCTAAAATATATTTATTGAATATCGGGCTTCCAGATCCCATTGCAAGGCTGGCAGTCGAACCATCAGGGATTACACTGTTATTCTCATAACCACGCATGGCAATTACTTCAGAGCCCTGAAGGTAATCAAATCCCTGCATTCCGTCTCCCCCTAATTTGAAGCGTTCAAAAGGAGATTGTCCGACAGCCTTATTATAGTGGCCAAGGAAACCAAACTGAGCCTGCGCTTTCAACACCAGTTTACCGGATATACGCTGATACCACTGCGACTCAAATTTCCACTTATGATATTCAATAAAGCGGTAACGCTCCTGGTCTGTTGCTGTGCTGTAGTTAATATTATTCCACAAAGAATACGGAGGAGTGGCCTGTATGGTCAGTTTCAGATGAGATCCTGATGTTGGATAGATAGGTGCATCTACCGAGTTACGGCTAAACTCCTGGGTAAGGTTAAAGTTATATGCAGTACCATTGGCAAAAAGGAACTGTCCATAATAATTTTTCAGCTTATACTGCTGTATATTGATAGCTGTATTAACCTGGAAATAATCATCAGGCCATTTTAAACGCTGCCCAAGGCTGAAAGTAACCCCATTGAGGCGGATCTGGTATAACTGATCATCGGTATAACCGTAGTAATCTGCCAGGTCATTATTAGAGTTAAGAGATGTAAATGCACTTACTCCGAAATAAACCGGTTTTTTACCTCCCAGCCACGGCTCGGAGAAGGAGAAACTATAAGACTGGTAAGACTTTCCGTTCGTTTGTCCGCGGATACTCAGTTTCTGACCGTCACCCTTAGGCAGTGGTTTCCATTCTTTAAAATTAAACAGGTTACGTGCAGAAAAGTTATTAAACGTTAAACCAAGCGTTCCGATAATACGGCCTCCGCCAAAACCACCGGATAGTTCGATCTGGTCTGAAGGTTTCTCGGCTACTGTATATTCGATATCAACTGTTCCGTCGGCCGGGTTAGGAATTGGCCTTACATCGGTTTTCTGTTCATCGAAATTCCCCAGCTGGGCAATTTCACGTGTGGTACGCATTACAAGTTCTTTAGAGAACTTCTGTCCCGGTTTGGTCCGGATCTCGCGCATTACCACCCTGTCGTTCGTAATATCGTTGCCTTTCAGGCTTACTTTATTGATTGTATACTGAGGACCTTCGAACATTCTCAGTTCCAGATCTATTGTATCGCCATGTACCCTTGTCTGAACCGGATCCACCTGGAAGGTAAGATAACCGTTATTCAGGTAAAGAGAAGAGATATCTTCTCCGTTAGGGCTTCCGCGTAACTTTTTCTCAAGTTTTTCTTCACTGAATACATCTCCCTTTTCAATACCCAGGAGATTCCTGAGGTATTCAGTAGAATAGATGGCATTCCCGGCCCATGTCATATCACCAAAGTAATATTTGGGACCTTCATACAGCTTTATACCAACATTTACAGTTTCATTCGGATTCCTGATAACAGTATCACTTACTATTTCAGCATCACGGTATCCCTTATCCTGCATTTTAGCAATAAGGTTACGTTTGTCTTCTTCATACTTTTCCTGCAGGAATTTGCCTGAGCGTAAAAAGTTAAGCGTTGATTTCTGTTTCGTCTTTTTCAGGTATTTCTTCAGCTGCGCAACTTTGAAGTCTTTATTCCCTTCAAATGACACCTTCTCGATTTTTGTTTTTGAACGTTTGTCTACATTGATCTCCAGTATAACATTATTTGCTTCGCTCTCGTCCTTTTTCTGATTAAACGTTACCACAGCATACAGATAACCTTTATCGTTAAAGTACTTTTTAATGATCGCAGTAGTAGAGCTAAATAAGGCCTCATTTACAATCTTACCGGTTTTGTCATTTAGTTTTTCCCTGATATCGTCTGTTTCGCCCTTGCGCATCCCTTTATATTCCACACGGGTAAGGCGGGGTCTCTCAGTAACTTTGATGCCAAAGAAAACGGTATCTCCCCTTACCTGGTCTATGTTAAGCTGCACATCGTCAAACAGGCCCTGAGCCCAGAGATTTTTAACCGCATTGGCGGTCGCTTCTCCCGGCACTTCGATCCTGTCGCCGGTAATAAGTTTGGAGATCTGTATCAGAATATCCTTATCCAGGTATTCGGTACCGGTTACACTTGTACCGCCGATAACATATTCCTTGGGATTAAGATAACTTAACTCGTCATCGGCGCCCGAACGGCGTATTCCACCCTGGCGTCCGCCGCCTATCTGGGCCATCGCAGCCGAACTAAAAATGAGAAGATATAATGTTATGAGAAACTTATTCATTTGGATTTTTAACGTCGTAAAAATAGCTTAAACAGTTGTTAAATTTTGTTAAATGGGAAATTAGTTGATTTGCTCACTGGTTTTGCCAAAACGCCGCTCTCTTTTCTGAAAGTCTATAATAGCTTCATACAGATCTGCTCTTCTGAAATCCGGCCACAATTTCTGCGTAAAATAAAACTCTGCATAAGCCAGCTGCCACAACAGGTAATTACTGATCCTGTGTTCGCCGCTGGTCCGTATCATGAGCTCCGGATCAGGAATACCGGCTGTCGTTAGATGCGCTGAGAATACTGACTCATTTATGTCTTCAGTCTTTAACAGTCCCTGTTTTACCGCTTCACTTATTTTCCTGGCAGCCTCGGTGATCTCCCACCGGGCACTGTAGCTAAGAGCCAGGGTAAGCGTACAGCGCGTATTACCGGCTGTTTTGTCTATCGACTCCTGAAGCTGTTTCATACATCTCGATGGAAGCTGCGATAAGTTACCGATGGCATTTAAACGAACGTTATTATCCATCAGGGTTTTCGTTTCCCTGTTTATAGTAGCTACCAGCAGCTCCATCAGGGCCGTAACTTCCAGTTTCGGGCGGCTCCAGTTCTCCGTCGAAAAAGCATAAAGAGTGAGATATTGAATACCAAGCTCTACCGCACCTTCAACAGTGTCCCTTACAGCCAAAACACCGTTCTGATGGCCAAAAACACGCAGTTTTCCTTTTTCCTTAGCCCAACGGCCATTGCCATCCATTATCACAGCTACGTGCTGGGGTAACCTGTTCTTATCTATTTGATCCAGTAAACTCATCTTTTACATAAAAGCCTGAAAGGCCGGATATTTGGGGCTCAAAGGTAAGAAAATAGCGGAGATTCTTTATGCTAAAAAGAATAAAAGGGCGGGCAGCTAAAACGAAGTAAAGATGTAACAGTATGAATTTAATCTACTACCGGGCATTTGTCGCTAAAGAGCGAATAGGTAATGCTTAATCCCATGAAGAGATAAGTATCTTTTTTACGATAATCTCCGCGCTGGGTTCCCGGTACGCCTGTTTGATTGAGGGAACGGTCTGCCAGCCCCTGCCGTATTTCAGAAAGGTACTGGCTGTTATCTGATGCCAGCTGCGCCGGATAGGGGTATTTGCCACTTACGTCGTCAAGATAATCAGTATGGGCTGTACGGTAACCAAGCTCTCCTCCCAGAGTCCATTTTCCCCAGATATTGTATTTTACACCGGCGCCGTAGGGAACGCTGATGGCCGAGCGCTTGTAAGGTTTCGAGAGGCTCTGCCCCTCTGTTCCATACTTATACAGTACATATGTTTCTCCGTCGATTTCAACTTTAGGATTAAATGAAACCATCCCGATACCTGCAAACAGATACGGCGTAAAACGATTCCGGCTTATTGAAGGAATATATTTAAGAAAATTAAATTCCGCCTGCAGACTTATTTCTGTGACAGGCGAAAAGAAGCCAAGGTTCCTTTCGCGGAAATGCGAATTATCTGAATTTTTATCGTCAGCCTCTATCTTACCATGCTGAAGATTAAATTTCAGCGACCAGTACGGATCGAAACTGCGTTTTACCAGTATGCCATAAGCAAGGTTGTTTACTTCAAGAGGTTTTACCGGATTCAGATCGCCCATATAACCGGAGCCGCCAAGAAAGGCTCCGAAATCCCAGCTCTGAGCATTAACCCCGGCAAACGGGAATATAAATACGAAGAGGAATATAAAGCTGAACCGGAATTTTCGTCTATTCACTGTACCTGTCGTTTCTGTTTTATTTTTTAATACGGAAAGTTCATTTATTGTTTGAACTAAAGTCCGTCTGAATCCTGATCTCATGCCCGGAAAATATCCGCCCTCTCCTGTTATCTCTTTCAAATCCTTTAATAATTCCGTGTATCGATACCCCACAATAATTTGTTCCTTAACGTAGACAGGTAGCTTTCATTATCCAGCCTCACTAAATTTATATGAAAACCTGCTTTCCTGACACTGAATTTCAAAGAGCAGTCTATTACTTCGGTTCTTGAATCGCAGGATAACAGGTATTTTGAGCTCCTGCCTTCCAGTTCAAATGAAAGCACATTCGAATCTGATATAATAACCGGCCGGACGTTAAGATTATGAGGAGAAACCGGGGTGATCACAAAGTTCTCTGAACGGGGAAAAATGATCGGGCCTCCGCAGCTCAGCGAATATGCCGTCGAACCTGTAGGTGTAGCAACAATCAGCCCGTCTGCCCAGTAAGAATTCAGAAACTCGCCATTCAGATAGGTATGTATCAGCATCATTGCCGAATTGTCCCGGCGATGAATCGTGATATCGTTCAGGGCGAAGCCTTCATTACCGAAAACCTCGGTTTCAGAATCGATGCTCAGGAGATCCCGGCAATCCAGTGTATACCTGCCATTTACCAGGCTATCTATTGCGGGTTTTATATTGTCTTTATTGATACTGGCCAGGAAACCCAGCCTTCCGAAATTTATACCGATAACAGGGATACCGGAATCTCTGATAAGAGTGACCGTATCCAGCATTGTTCCGTCACCGCCAAGGCTGATCAGTACGTCGACCTGGCCTTTAAGATCTGCATAGTCTCTGAACTCGCTTAACTTACCGGAAAGAGTGACTTTACCCGAGATAAATTTATTAAACTTATAATAAACAAGCGGAGAGATAGCATATTCTTCCAGGCAGTCAAAAACCTGCTGAATATAGGGAAGAGCATTATCACTGAACTCTCTGCCGTAAATTGCAATCTTCATTTATTTATTTATTTCTAAGGGGCAACGAAATTACCTCTATAAGCTAAAATCAATTGCTGTTTACAGGAGGAAGCTTAAAATTGTTTCAATAAAATAAAAATCAGGCCTTTTTATTTTTGCCGTTTTTCATATGTTCAGATAATTCATGAGCTGATCGTACCTTCCATTGGCATCATTATCTGTCTGTATATCATTAAATGTGTCGATAACTTTATAGTCATACCTGATAAATGCAGCTACAATACCAGCGATATCATTGCGGTTTACCTTTATGGTCACCTCCAGTTTTGTAGAATCAGCAAAAGAATTAATATAAGAACTTAATATCTGTGCATTATTCGATTCGACGATCTGCGCGATATGTGCCAGGGAATTATTGCGGTTGCTGATCTCGAGCACAATTATGCCGCCGGGTTCTTTAACTGCCGTGATACCGGCCATATACTCTACCATGGTGTTAACCGAAATAGCTCCGATATAATACCTGTTTTCATCAATTACAGGCACCAGGCTCAGCCGTCTTTCATAAAAAAGACGGATCACCTCATAAATATGAAGATTCTGATTAATACCTAAATTATCAAAGGGTACACTGGCATTACCGATTGAAAGGGAATAATCGGGCAATTCTATAAAATCCTCGTCTGAAACTAATCCGAGAAACTGCCCGTCTTCCACTACAGGTAAATGATTAACACGGAATTCATACATACGATCAAGCACCTTCTGAATACTATCAGAAGTATTTACCGGAAGTATTGAATCTGATATCAGTTCCCGTGCAACCATAGTCCTTATTTTAATAAAACCCTGTCCAAAAATGTTTTGAGATAGCCGATAAATTGCTGAGGCTGTTCCATCATCGGAGCATGTCCGCATTTTGCAACCCAGTTTAACTCTGAATTAGGCAACAGATTATGAAACTCTTTTGCTACATCCGGCGGAGTTACCTTATCATCTTCTCCCCATATAAGACATGTAGGGATAGTAATTTTATGCAGCTCCTTTGACATATTGTGCCTGATAGCAGACTTTGCCATGGCAAGTATACGAATTACCCGGTTTCTATCATTCACTGTGGCAAAAACATCATCTACGAGTTCCTTTGTAGCCATTGCCGGGTCATAGAATGTAACAGCCACCTTCTCTTTGATAAAATCGTAACTTTCTCTCCTTGGGAAAGAACCTCCGAAAGAATTCTCGTATAAACCCGAACTACCGGTAAGTACCAGGGCTTTTACAAATTCCGGATGACTAAGCGTAAAGATCAGCCCCACATGCCCGCCCAAAGAGTTCCCCAAAAGAGTAATATTCTTTAACTTTTTATGTTTTACAAACTTATGCAGGTGTTTTGCCAGCGTGGTTACTCCTGTGGTTATTATGGGCAGGTCGTAAATAGGAAGAAGGGGAATAACAACCCTGTACTGGCCTTTAAATTCATTGGTAACGTCTTCCCAGTTGCTCAAAGCTCCAAATAAGCCATGCAGCAAAAGAAGAACATCGCCTTCGCCTTCTTCAATATATTTAAATCCGTTTTCTTCTTTAACAGTAAAACTCATATGCATCTAAACAATTACGTTTAGCTCGATCTAATAAAGGGTATAATTAATTCTTCTTGTATTAAGGTAATAAATGTAAGCTTTTATGCCTTATATTTAAAAGAATTGCTGTAAACAAAAATTATGCTAGCAATTTTTTTATCACCTCAGAAATCGTTTTACCATCTGCCTTACCTGCTAACTCCTTATTAGCCAAACCCATTAATTTACCCATATCTTTCACAGATACGGCGCCAGTGCGGGTTATAAGGTCTTTTATATAGGATTCGATCTCTTCTGTGCCCATTTGTTTAGGCAAAAATTCCTCGATAACCTCAAGCTCTTCGGCCTCGATCTGATACAGGTCTTCCCTGTTCTGAGCCTTATAAATATCGGCCGACTCCTTACGCTGCTTGGCAAGTTTTTGCAAAACCTTAAGTTCTGCATCTTCAGTTAACTCTTCTGAAGCACCTTTTTCAGTCTTTGCCAGTAGTACTGCAGCTTTGATAGCCCGCAGTCCGCGCAAACGTACATTGTTTTTTGCCAGCATGGCAGTTTTTATTTCCTGGTTAATCTTTGCTTCTAACATATTATGATAAACAGTTAATGGTAATTATTAGTAGAACGGGCGGGAGAGTATATCCCGATTCAGCTCTCTTTTTTCAAGTGAGAGGTACTTGCCTGGGCGGTAGGCATGATCACCAGGTCGTTGATATTTACATGCCCCGGACGGGATACAACAAACCATATTGTTTCCGCTATATCCTTAGCTACTAAAGGTTCAAAACCGGCATATACACTTTTCGCCTTTTCTTTGTCGCCTTTGAACCGCACCTCAGAAAATTCGGTCTCTACTGCTCCGGGATGAATGCCGGTTACCCTTATGCCATAAGGCAGCAGATCTATTCGCATCGCTTTATTTAATGAATCGACCGCATGTTTGGTTGCGCAATATACATTTCCGTTTGCATATGTTTCTTTTCCGGCAATAGATCCCAGGTTAACAATATGCCCCTGTTTTCTGCGAACCATCCAGCCCGACACTATTTTTGAGACATACAGCAGCCCTTTCACGTTGGTGTCGATCATGGTATCCCAGTCGTCTGTATTGCCTTCATGAATCGGATCCAAACCCTGGCTGAGTCCGGCATTATTTATGAGAACATCTATGTCCTGCCATTCCTGGCCGAGCGATTCCAATTCACGGTTTACGTCCTGTTTGCTCCTTACATCCAGTGTTATCGTCTTTACTTTTACTCCGTACTTTCCGGTTAGCAGGGCAGCGAGATCATCCAGCCGCCCGGTACGCCTGCCTGTAAGAACAAGATCATATTTCTGTTCAGCAAACAATACCGCGCAGGCCTCGCCTATTCCAGCTGTAGCCCCCGTTATTAATGCTATTTTTGACATTCTGTAAAATTTAAAGGCCGAAATTACTATTAAACCACGAGATGATTTAATAAAATAGCACTTTGGCTATTCGAAATACAGGCTGAACTGCAGATTCCTTAAAAACAGCTTGTCTACCGGTGCACTGTAAGGGTGTGCTTCTTTACCCCTGTCTAATACATTGCCTATGGAGTTCGAAAGCTTAATTTCAGGTGAGAGCTTGAAGAATTCGAAGTACAGGTCTAAGCCTATCCCTGCTTCATAAGAAAGAAAGCCGCGTTTGTTTTTAACAAGCTTCTCTGCCAGCACTAACTGCGAATCGTCTGTTTTTTTCTTTGAAATGATATCTATAGAGTATTTAGCTCCCCCGAGTAAATAGGCTCTGAAATTTCCTCTCCTGTCAGACTTAAGCTTGAAGCCCAGAGGAAGATCGACCATCGTAGACTGTACCTTCTTTTCTATTTCAGTATCCGGATTATTGTCGGCATAAGCATATTTAAGCAGGCGGTCTGTAAAGATCAGAGAGGGAGTAATTCTGAAGTCGGCATTATTTCCCAGACGCAGGTTGGCAACAAAACCTAAGCCGAAACCCGGATTGACAGAGCTGCTTATGCTGTACAGAGAGTCTCTGACCAGAGCACTGGTCTCCGGGTCATAAAAGGGCTCCCGCCAGCTGGCCTTCTTGAATATTTTATACTCTGCACCAACATAACTGAAGTTGAATCCAAAATGCACATTCTCATCATCAACGCCCCCGCCCCAGTTCTGTCCATAGCTGGTGATCGTCAAAAACAAAAGTACAATCAGGGTATAAAAACGTTTCCTCATTTAATCCCGGTATATATTGAACAAATCCCAAACGCTAAAGGGCGGTTTTTAGTTTCCCTGTATCCTACTTTTTTCATCAATGCGGTAAAACTGGTGCCGTCAGGGAAAGCCTCGACTGACTCAGGAAGATATTTATATGCACTGTTGTCCTTGGAAAAGACCCTGCCTATTGCCGGTAAAATTGAGTGGAAATAGAAATTATACAGCTGTTTTACCGGGAATACCCTGGGTTTGGAAAACTCAAGAATCACGGCCTTGCCTCCTGGTTTTAATACGCGGTACATGTCTGAAAGCCCTTTTTCAAGATTTTCAAAATTCCTCACACCATACGCTACGGTAACCGCATCAAAGGTATTATCACCAAATAGAAGTTTTTCAGAATCGCCCAGTTTCACTTCAAACTTATCCTGCAGCCCCCGCTTCCGTATCTTCTCCCTGGCAATATCGAGCATCCCCTGCGAAATATCCACCCCTGTGATCTTTTGTGGAGCCAGGATCTTAAGCGATTCAAAAGCAAAATCACCTGTGCCGGTAGCGACATCCAGGATATGAGCAGGTTTATCCTTTTTAAGTTCTCTGATAGCCATTTTCCGCCAGATAATATCAATGCCAAGGGACATGAAATGATTCAGAAAATCGTACGTTTTTGATATATTATTGAACATTGTTGCTACCTGCTCTTTCTTGGTAGCGCTTTTATCTTTATATGGAGTTACCGGTTGCGACATATTGAGGCAAAGATAGGAATTGTAAATTAGGGTAATGAATATGAGCGATGAATTATGCCTTACCTCCGCATCTCTTAACTCATAATCGATACTTATACCCTCCCACTTACAATTTTGTTACCTTTGCGCCAATGATAATTAAATCGGCTACTTTTGTCTGCAGTAATACAAGGACGGATAAACTCCCTGCTCCGAGCCTGCCTGAATATGCTTTTATCGGGCGTTCCAACGTAGGAAAATCGTCTCTGATCAATATGCTCACCCAGAAAAAAGGCCTGGCAAAAACATCCCAGACCCCTGGAAAAACTCAGCTTATTAACCATTTTCTGGTTAATGAAAACTGGTACATCGTGGATCTTCCCGGATACGGATATGCGAAAACATCCAGAAGCCTGCGCGGCGAATGGGAGCGCTTTATACGTTATTACCTTAAAAACCGCGAGAGCCTGCAATGCGTATTCGTTCTTATAGACAGCAGGCTGGAGCCTCAAAAGGCCGATCTTGACTTTTGCGCATGGCTTGGCGAACAAGGTATTCCTTTTGTACTTGTATTTACCAAAGCCGATAAGCAATCGAAGCTTAAAACGAGCCAGAATGTAGAGGGCTTCAAACAGGCTATGCTGCAATATTTCGAAGAAGTTCCGCCACAGTTCATTTCCTCTTCAGAAACCAAAGAAGGCAGAGAAGAAATACTGCTGTTCATAGGCGATATAAACAGCAGGTTCGAAGCGCTGCCAAATACTATTTAACAATCCGGATATTATTTGATGTATCGGCATCGAGGAACAGGTCGCCGTCTATTTTCAACGACCTGATCTCCTTTGGCGTCTTAATGGCAATCACCGCCTTTTTCTCGTCTAAGCGCCAAACTTCCGGAGTGTAATGCGTTTGCGCGGCAGTGCCGTCGCGATATTCCAGCAATACATTAAACGGGATAGCGAAACCTCCTGTATTTTCTACGGTAAGGGTATACCCTGTTCCGGTTCTGATCACAGAGTTTACTGCCAGATCGATATGGTTGGCCGAGAAAAACCAGTTCTTCCAGAACCAGTTCAGCGATTTCCCGGATACATCATTAAAGCTGTGGAAAAAATCCCAGGGAAGAGGGTGTTTTCCATTCCACCTGTTCATATACGTTTGCAGGCCTTTTTTAAACAGCTCTCCGCCAAGCAGATCTCTTAAAGCCATATAAGCAAGAGAAGGTTTGCCATAGGCATTAGGCCTGTAAGCTTCCTTGAGCTCGGTAGAAGGAGTAATGATCGGAACGTCTGCATAGGCAAAATCAGGATTGCTCCAGGTACCTACCCGGCCTTTTTTATAATTGGAATCTGCAAAACCTGTATTGTCGTACGAGCGGCCAATCAGAAGTTCGAGCGTTGTTGCCCAGCCTTCATCCATAAATCCGTAACGGCTTTCATTGGTGCCCATAAAAAACGGGAACCAGGAATGCGCAATTTCATGATTGGTGATCCTCCTGCCGTTAAGCCCTTCGATAGAAGTATCGTTGATCATCATCGGATATTCCATATCAGCGTTCCCTTCAAATGCAGTCATTTTCGGATAGGGGTATGGAATTCCAGGCATTACATGCGAAAACCAGTTCAGCGCATACCTTCCGTCCTGAACCATTTCTCTAAAGCCTGCCGCCTTCTCAGAATATGCCGCATGCATCTCTGCGCGCCTGCCGGTTTTACTGTCGACAACTACACTCGCTGCCTCCCAGATAAAATGATTGCTTATCCCTGCAGCTACATCAGAGACATTTGCCGATTCGAAATGCCAGGTATTAACATCCTTTTTCAGGGTCACCTTGCCTGCCGCCTGCTCCTGCAGACCTGCAATTACGATTGTCGAATCGCTGGCCGGCACCTTGTTGAGCCGCTGCACTATTGCCGGCTGCAGTACTTCGCCGGCATTTTTCAGATCACCTGTTGCCCATACCAGGTAACCTGCAGGGACATTCACCTTTAAAGAATAGCTGTTAAAATCATTGTAAAATTCGGGACCGCCTGTAAACTCCGTTTTATCCCAGCCGTTATAATCGTCGTAAACAGATATCCGCGGGTAAAAATAGGCCAGAAAGAAACTGGTTGAGTCGATCATACCTTCCCGCCCCGACTGCCGTGAAATGGAATAATGCCAGTCGACCGCCATTGAAAGCGAGCGTCCGGGTAACAATGGCTCTTTGAGTTTTACTTCCTGCGAGGTAGTTTGTCCCATTTTATCATTCCATAAATCTTCTGTACCGTTAACCACAAAGCGGTCTATGGTAATTCCGTCTGTAATGTAATCCTTTCCTGAGTTTCCAAAACGCGCAGCCCCTGCCTTATGATTATTTTGCACCAGCCTGATCACGATCGATTTAAGTGTATCAGGACTGTTATTTGTGTAAGTTATGCTCTCGCTGCCTTTTACCGCTCTGGAGGGAGGCAAAACGGTAACTTCAATGTCGTACACTGCAGAGTTCTGCCAGTATTTGAGTCCGGGCCTGCCGTCTGCAGATCGGGAACCTTTCAGGTACGCCTTTTTTACATCCGGCGGTACTTTTAAAGTCTGCGATTTACAGAGTAATACCGGAACGAACAGAAAAAGCAGCACAAACAAGAAGGTATTGAAAAGATTTCTGAAACCTGACATCGAAAAATTATTTACGAGAGAAAATAAAGCAAAAAAACGCAGAAAATACATCTCATTATAAAATTATTGTTTTAAAAGTTCATTAATGGCAAGCCCAGGCCTTATCCCGCAAAAGGATACAAAGCATAAATTGATCTGTATCAATTTCCACATTCAATAAAAACTACGAACTTTGCGGGCCAGCACTGATCATGAAAAAATATCTTTCACTTGTACTTTTTGCACATACCATATTTGCGATGCCTTTTGCATTTATTGGTTTTTTCCTTGCACTCACCACCACAGATTATACTTTCAGCTGGGTAAAACTATTGCTGGTAATAATATGTATGGTCTTTGCCAGGAACTCCGCGATGGCATTTAACCGGTACCTCGACAGGAATTTCGATGCCAGGAACCCAAGAACAGCTGTAAGGGATATACCAGCCGGAAGGATACCGGCAAAAAATGCCCTCGTTTTTACCATTACGAACTGTATTCTGTTCGTATTTGCCACATACTTTATCAACCCGCTTTGCTTTTACCTCTCGCCGGTTGCATTGGCCGTAGTGCTTGGTTACAGCTTTACGAAACGTTTTACTCCGTTGTGTCATCTCATATTGGGTATCGGACTCGGACTTGCGCCACTCGGTGCATACCTGGCCATTACGGGCGAGTTCGCTATGCTCCCGGTCTTCTTTTCTCTTGCGGTAATCTGCTGGGTAAGCGGCTTTGATGTCATTTATTCACTGCAGGACGACGAGTTTGACAAGAATGAGAAGCTCTATTCCATACCATCTGTGCTGGGACGGAAAAATGCCTTACGCGTTTCTTCCCTCCTGCATGTATTTTGTGTACTATTCGTCATACTGCCATTGTTCTACACCCACCTTGGCGTTTTCTATATAACCGGCATACTATTTTTTATAGGCTTGCTGTTCTACCAGCACAAACTGGTAAAACCGGATGACCTTAGCCGTGTAAACCTCGCGTTTGGAACCACAAATGGCATTGCCTCTGTAATATTTGCAGTATGCTTTCTGCTCGACGTATATTTCAGAACACATTTTTAGCCAGCTCTGCTCCAATGGTATGCACAGGCCGGCTTTCAGAAAACCTGGGGTCAGTTGAAATTATATCATAGAGATTTAAATAACTTAGCAAACCAAATCTAAATTTATGATTAAGAAACATCCAAGAGTTTATATACCAGAAAACTTAGACATTAACTGGGAAAACCTGGAACCGCTTTTCCTTGAACTGAAATCGCGCGAGATCAACTCCGTAGAACAACTCGAGAACTGGCTAAAGAACAGGAGTGAGCTTGAAGCCGCTCTTGAAGAAGATTTTGCATGGCGCTATATCCGCATGACCTGCGATACAACCAATGAGCAGCTGCTGAAAGATTTCCAGTATTTTGCTACAGAGATAGAGCCCAGAATAGCTCCCCTGTCAAATGAACTAAACCAGAAGTTCATAGATTCGCCTTACAGCGACGACCTCGACAAAGAAAAGTATTTTGTATACACAAGGGGTATCAAACGAGCCCTGGAGCTTTTCAGGGAAGCTAATATCCCGATCCTTACGGAGATACAGGTAAAACAGCAGAAATACCAGTCGCTCACAGGCTCGATGAGCGTAACGCTCGACGGGAAAGAATATACTTTGGAACAAGCTTCGGTATTTTTAAAAAGCACAGACAGGGAACTGCGTCAGCGGGCCTGGGAAGCCATAACGGCAAGGCGGCTGCAGGATAAAGACGAACTCGACGACCTCTTTAATGAATTACTGGAACTGCGGCACCAGGTAGCCCTTAATGCCGGGTTCGAAAACTTCAGAGATTATATGTTCCATGCCCTTGGCAGGTTTGACTACAACTCGCACGATTGTTATAAATTCCATGCGGCAATAGAGCGGGAAATAGTCCCTATACTTCAGGAAGAGGCCGAAAAAAGGAAAAAAGCACTTGGCCTTGACTCACTGAAACCCTGGGATCTTGATGTTGATATTTCCGGAAAACCGGCTTTAAAGCCATTTAACAATGGCGCCGAACTTATCGAAAAATCTATAGCATGTTTTGAAGGGCTCGATCCTTATATCGGCGAGCGGCTTAAAATAATGAAAGAGAACAACCTGTTCGACGTAGAAAGCAGGAAAGGAAAAGCTCCGGGAGGTTATAATTATCCTTTGTCAGAAACCGGCGCCCCCTTTATTTTCATGAACTCTGCCAATACTTTCAGGGACCTTACCACTATGGTTCACGAAGGAGGCCATGCCGTTCATACTTTTATTTCGGCCGATCTGGAACTGAACGATTTTAAACACCTTCCATCCTAAGTGGCCGAACTTGCCTCCATGAGCATGGAGCTGATATCAATGGATAAATGGGATGTCTTCTTCGACAACCCGGAAGACCTGCTTCGTGCCAAAAAAGATCAGCTGAGAGACGTTCTGAAAACACTGCCATGGGTAGCCGTAGTAGATCAGTTCCAGCACTGGATCTATACAAACCCTGATCATACCACCAGGCAGCGCAAAGATGCCTGGAAAGAAATATTCAGGCCATTTGGAAACAACTTCGCAGACTGGACTGATAATGAGGAAGCACTTGAAAACCTATGGCAGAAACAGCTTCATATTTTTGAAGTTCCTTTTTATTATATTGAATACGCCATAGCCCAACTGGGAGCCATTGCCGTATGGAAGAACTATAGGGAAAATCCCCAGGAAGCTCTCAGCAACTACCTTGCTGCTTTAAAACTTGGTTACACCAGGACCATTAAAGATATCTACCAGACCGCAGGAATAAGCTTCGACTTCAGCCAGGATCATGTACATGAGCTGGCAAAGTTCATAAAAAAGGAAATAGAAAAACTGGAAGAATAATCTGATCTTTCAAGCGGAGCAGCCCAAAAGGGCAGCTCCGCTTATTTATCTTCAAGCCTCTCGGCGTTTATCCAGTCAGAAAGCCTGAGTTGCAGGAGCCGTTCTCTAAGCTGTCTTATTTCCGGTTCAGACTCTACTTCTATCGGGACCCTCATTGTAAATGGTACCCGCTCCATTTCAAAATCCCTTATATTAATTTCAGAGAATTCACTATACGACTTCAGTTCCCTTAAAATGGGCCGGATGTTGGCCGTCCTGTTCACGCCGATCTCGAGCAGCCAGCGCTCTTTTTTCCCCTGCACAGCGGCTCCTTTTTTCTTAAACGTCGACTCAGGATAAGAATAAGCATCCTTTGTGCTGCCACAGCCTGTACAGAATATCAAAAACGAACTAAATAACAGGCAGCCGGCCAGTAAAACAGCCTCGCGGCGTATTGAAAGAGATAGTTTATTCACGTGTATTCTTTTTAATGATCCAGCCTCCTTGCACTTCATTCGCCAAGCATCCTGAAAGTGTCAGGAAAACATTTCACCCGGTAACAAAGTTAAGAGGTAATACTATGAACAGACAGGAGCTATTGTTCAGCGCTCTTAGTCAATAACGAAGTTACTATGAAAAAGACACATTTTGCTATACTATTTATATTCATATGCCTTTCGGCTTACGCGCAGCAATGGAAGCCGTACAAGATTGACGATTCCGTACAGGTATCACTTCCTGAAAAGTTCACATCGAAAGATACGCTTGGCCAGCAGATCATCAATTCAACTGCAGGATTCGGAATTATACAGATCACCATCTCTCCCGACAATCCAAAAACAACGCCCGATATCGAGAAAGAACGCCACCTGAAAAAATACTACGACAACTTTGTTAAAAGGATCCGCAGTTCGTCGGGAGGCGGTACTGTGTCTGAAGCGAGAGATACGGTAATAGGCAAATTAAAGGCGAAAAACTTTACGATGGTAGTAGACGATGCAAGCGGCAAGCAATTCAGGAATTTCCTGATCCTGCATGAGAACGGCAATACGTACACCTTTCAGTATCTGTACAAAGACATTCATACAGAATATGCTTTACCGGAGAACAAAACGTTCTTTTCTTCGATCCGCATCCCACCTGATGCCGATATCAAAACACAGTTTACTTCTCCCGGCACTACCACAGGTCATAGTCCATCGGCAAACAGAAACAATTTGCTGGCGGGAGGCGCTGCAGCCATTTTAATTGTTTTAGCGATCATTTTAGTCAGAAGAAGGAGAAGGAAGGAGCTCTAGATCAATTTTTGACGCGTTAAAGCCAAATATTTTTTATGTTTGAACATAATTAACAGCTATTCGCGCATGCTAAAATCTCTTTTTCGCAAAAAACCCATTATTAATATATTATCTGATATAGAACAAGGCTATAGTGACGGTGAAAATCCGGAAATGGGGAATACGCGGCTCAGCAAAGTCCTGAAAGTTAAAGATCTCACTTTTATGGGCATAGCTGCAGTGATCGGAGCAGGCATCTTCTCCACTATCGGCGAAGCTGCGTTTAACGGAGGTCCCGGGGTTACCATACTATTTGTCTTAACGGCAGTGACCTGCGGTTTTTCAGCGTTGTGTTATGCTGAATTTGCATCGCGCATACCGGTTTCAGGAAGCGCCTACACCTATGCGTACGCATCATTCGGAGAGCTGATAGCATGGATCATCGGCTGGGACCTGCTTATGGAATATGCTATCGGCAATATAGCTGTCGCCATTTCCTGGAGTAAATATTTCACTAACCTGCTGGAAGGTTTCAGTATCCACCTGCCTTCTTATATTACGATGGATTACCTGTCGGCATACAGGGGTTACAATGAAGCGCAGCAATTAAGCTCTTCGGGCAGGCTTTCAGAAATAACCACCACATTGCAGGCACAGGCTGCAGCCTGGACTGAAGCGCCGGGCATTGCCGGCATAAAGCTGATCGCTGATGTTCCTGCGCTTGTAATCGTGGTACTTATTACCTACCTGGTATATATAGGTATACGCGAGACAAAAAAGGTAACCAATGCCATGGTAATACTTAAGATAGCAGTAGTGCTTGCCGTTATCTGCCTGGGCTTCTTTTACATCACTCCGGAAAACTGGAGTCCATTTATGCCTAACGGGTTTTCGGGTGTTATGAAAGGTGTTTCGGGTGTGTTTTTTGCCTATATCGGGTTCGACGCAATATCTACTACTGCCGAAGAATGCGAAAATCCTAAAAGGGACCTGCCGCGCGGTATGATCTATTCGCTGGTAATATGTACTGTACTCTACATACTCATCGCCCTGGTACTTACCGGAATGGTTAATTATAAAGAGCTGCAGGTTGGAGATCCGCTGGCCTTCGTTTTTGCACGCGTGGGTTTACACGAAATAAGTTATATCATATCTGTAAGTGCAGTGATAGCAACAGCTAGCGTATTGCTTATTTTCCAGATGGGACAACCCCGTATATGGATGAGCATGAGCCGCGACGGCCTGCTGCCCAAAGCCTTTTCAAGAATCCATCCCAAATACAGGACCCCATCTTTCTCTACCATAATAACCGGAATTGTAGTCGCCGTGCCCGCTTTGTTTATGAATCTTACAGAAGTGACCGACCTCACCAGCATAGGCACCCTGTTTGCCTTCGTGCTTGTATGCGGAGGAGTGCTTGTACTGGAAGAAGATAAAGACAGGCAGCCCGGCAAGTTCAGGATGCCTTATATAAATTCAAAGTATATAATCCCCGGACTTATGCTGGCAGCCCTTATCACCTTCTGGCAGCCCATTTTACAGCTCCTCAGTTATTCGGGCGACTGGCATTCGTACAAAGACAAGCTGCCCTATTTCCTGTTTATCATACTTGCTGCCTTTATTTCGGTACTATGTTTTACGAAAAACCTGTCGTTAATACCGGTGATGGGTTTATTGAGCTGCTTTTATCTGATGACGGAACTTGGTTATACCAACTGGCTGAGGTTTCTTATATGGCTCGGCATTGGCCTGGTAATCTTTTTCGGCTATAGCCGGAAGCACAGTAAGCTGAATCTCTTAAAACAATAATCCAGTTTGCCGAAACCTGTGTTCTGGCATGAGATCTGGAACAAAACAAAAAAGCCTGCACTATATACAATATAATGCAGGCTCAGCTCTATTAATATTGCGATCCCTATTCTATACGTTTAAGGCTGATATCTTCAATATTTGAGACCATAAGCGGCACTTTTTCCACAGTAACAAAACTGAGATCCAGGCCAAAGCCCCGTTCTTCTGAGAGACTGAACCTTTTCAGAATGAAATAATAGGCCATGATCATCCGTTCGCGGAAATTAAGCTTGTTTGAACGTGAGAGCACTTTCTCCAGTACTACGAACCTGAAGTCTCCTACTATTTTGAACTTGTTCAGTGATTTATATTTACTGGTAATATCAACTTCGCCCTTTCTTACCAGCTCCTCTACCACCAGCCTGTACAATATGTTTATGCGCTGCTCAACCCTGAAACCGAGTCTGAAGTCTATCCGGATAAGCTTACCCGGCACCAGGAAATCTACTTTATACTCCGAAGTATAAGGCTCGTCTGTTACATCAACGTGCACAAGCCAGTATACATCGGCACGCTTTGGCTGTTTCTGCAGAATGGAATAAATTATTTTTGACTCAATCTCCGAATTAAAGTTAGCACTGGTTAAGTAAACCAGCTGCGATGCGTATTTCGGAACAGTCTCATCCTCTGTAAGATCACTGATGATCTCATAATAATCTTCTATTTCGACGAATTTAACGTACCTGTTCTTAATCCGCCGCGCATTGGCCCATGACCACATCACAGAAAAGATGATTATGGAAAGTAACATGGTAAACCAGCCGCCGTGTAAGAACTTGGCCATATTACCCGTAAGGAATGTTAATTCCAGTATTCCATACAATACTCCAAAAATGACTACAAAATAAGTCGGAAATTTTTTCCTCTGCAGGTACACACACATTAAAATAGTAGTCATCAGGAAAGTCAGTGTAATAGCTAACCCGTAAGCTCCCTCCATGGCCTGCGACTTCCTGAATATCAGTATTACTACTATACATCCCAGCCATAAAAGCCAGTTAATAGAAGGTACATACAACTGTCCTTTCTGGTTAGATGGATAGTTAATCTTCACTTTTGGCCACAGATTTAACCGTACGGCTTCAGAAATTAATGTAAATGACCCGGAAATCATTGCCTGGCTGGCAATTACGGCCGCCATAGTGGCTATCACAATTCCGAAAATCAGGAACCACTCGGGCATGATCAGGTAAAAGGGATTTTCGCCTTCGCCCAGTGTGGTAGCCTGATGCTGCCATAACCATACTCCCTGTCCGAAGTAATTCAGCAGCAAACAGGTTTTTACATACATCCAGCTTGTCCGTATGTTGGAACGGCCGCAGTGCCCCAGGTCTGAGTACAAAGCCTCCGCTCCTGTAGTACAAAGAAAGACTGCACCAATAATAAACAAAGCTTTCGGGCTGGTTGCTAAAATATGATATGCATAATACGGGTTAATTGCCTGCAGGATCTGAGGATACTGTATGACATATGTAAAACCCAATACCGCCATCATAGTGAACCATAAAAACATAAGCGGCCCGAATGCCCTGCCAACAAGTGATGTTCCAAACTGCTGGATAATAAACAGCAATGAGATGATCAGAATAACGATCGGTACAGTAGGCAGATCCTTATAAAAGATCTGTAACCCTTCAATTGCCGAAGAAATAGTGATCGGCGGTGTAATCATACCATCGGCAAGAAGGCTCGCCCCTCCTATCATAGCCGGTATAACCAGCCATTTAGCCCTTCGTTTAACGAGCGAATACAAGGAAAAAATGCCTCCTTCACCTTTGTTGTCGGCCCTTAATGTGATGATTACATACTTAATTGTTGTCTGGAGTGTCAAGGTCCAGAAGATGCAGGATAAAGCTCCCAGAATTAAATCTGTCGTGATCAGGTTATTCCCGATGATGGCTTTAAATACATAGAGCGGAGATGTACCAATATCCCCGTAAATAATTCCTAAACTTATAAGCAAGCCGGCGCCGGTTAGCCTGTGAAGATCCTTGTGATTTGCCACTTTCTAATTTTATAAACGGGCACAAAAGTACATTATGCCGAATAATTAAACAATGTTGATTTTCAGTAGTTTTAATTAGCAAAAATCTTTTAGTGGTCCGTTTTTTGTTAAATTTTGTTAAATAGCTTTATTAAGGGGAGGAATAGTTCTGCTTCTCTCTTTTTATTTATAAATTTGTTTAAAAGTATACTGGATGAAAAAACTTTACTCTTTAGTCTCTATATTCTGCTTTCTGCTTTTAACCGCCCAGGCTTATAGCAGCAATTATATGCTCATGAAAAGGGCAGAGGGAGCTATTGATACCAGCAAAAGGGCGGCAACGGCTACAAAAATAACCGATACCCGGCGGGACAAGCCCTCTTACCTGAAAGCAGGGGTTAATGTTTCAATTGTGCCCTTTAAGCCAGGGGTGGTCAAAACACTTCCGGCCGGTTCTTCCGGTTCTGTGCAGACCAGCAGGAGCCTCTCTCCTGATGTGAAAGTATTAAGCAATGTTAAAGTGTACCCTAACCCGGTAGACGATCAGCTTAATCTTTCTTATTATGTGAATAAGGAAAGTAATGTTACCATCAAGATAATGGATGTGCTGGGAAATGAAATTGCCACCTTACTTTCACAAAAAATGCCCGCAGGAGAACAGATAAACTCTTTCCCGATCGCATCAAAACTTAGCAGCGGATATTATTTCATCCGTTTGATGGTGGGTAATGAGACCGTAGTTAAGAGAATTTCTGTATTATAAACTGCCTGCTTTCTACCTGTTTCTGTCATTTCACGTTAATCCGCTGATTTTATTTTTTGCATTCTCAGTTCTGGAGATTAATATTGCTTTTCTTGTAAAACAATATTATCCATGAAAATTATTGCTGTAGGCCGGAATTACGCGGAACACGCCAAAGAGTTGAACAATGCTGTGCCAACTGTGCCGGTTATCTTTATGAAACCCGATACCGCATTGTTAAAAGATAACAAGCCCTTTTATCACCCCGAATTTTCTGAAGACATCCATCACGAAATAGAGATCGTCCTTAAAATATCAAAGGAAGGAAAGCATATTTCAGAAAAATTTGCAGGCAATTACTTTGAGGAGATCGGGCTGGGGATCGACTTTACGGCTCGCGACCTTCAGCAAAAACATAAGGAAAAGGGACTTCCATGGGAACTGGCCAAAGCGTTCGACAATTCTGCTCCTGTAAGTACATTTATTCCAAAGTCAAATTTCAGTGATCTGTATAATATTAATTTCCATCTGGATATTAACGGCAATCTTGTACAGCAAGGCAACACAAAAGACCTGCTTTTCCCGTTTGAGAAGCTGATAGCTTTTATCTCCCGGTATATTACGCTCAAAAAAGGCGATCTTATATATACCGGAACTCCGCAGGGAGTGGGTAAAGTTAAAATTGGCGACCGGCTTACCGGCTATTTGGAAAACGAAAAACTACTTGATTTTGAGGTTAAATAAACAACAGAACAGATTAAAAACAATATCATCATTCCTGCTCCTTCTTTTTTCAATCCCTCATTTGTATGCGCAGGAAATAAAAACAAACAAAACATACCCTTTAACAGATTTCAGGCCGCCACTTGACCTGCCGCCCTCACTGGCCGGGTCATTCGGGGAACTTCGTGCCAATCACTTTCATTCGGGCCTTGATTACCGTACAAACCAGCGGGAGGGTTATCCTGTATATGCTGCTGCCGACGGTTATGTATCACGCCTCAGGGTGCAGATAGGAGGTTTTGGAAATGCTGTTTATATCAGTCATCCTAATGGTTATACTACCGTTTATGCGCATCTTCAGCGTTTTAATGAACGCATATCGCAGATAATTAAAGATTATCAGTATAGAAAACAGCTTTATGATGTAGATTTCCCTCTTATGATGCTGGAAATCCCTGTAAAAAAGGGCGAAGTTATAGCCTGGTCGGGTAATACGGGCGGATCTGCAGGACCGCATCTTCATTTCGAAATCAGGGACAGCAAAACGGAAGAAACTATAAATCCACAGCTTTTCGGCATTGATATTCCCGACAAAGTAAAACCGGTAATATCCGGGCTCTACCTGTATCGTCTTAATGGCAGAGCTTTTAGCGAAAAAACGACCAGCCAGGCTATCCAGCTTTCGGGAGCTAACGGCAATTATATTGCCGCCCAGGGGAAAACTGTTATGATCAGCGGAGAAACCGGCTTTGGTATCATTACCATCGACCGTCAGCTGGCCGGGGGCAATACAAACGGCGTTTATTCTATTGAAATGCTGCTCGACGAGCAGCTTATTTTCTCTTCCGCACTGGAACGTTTTGCTTTTGATAATTCAAGAGCCATAAATTCTCATATCGACTACCCTGGCAAACTCCGTTCCGGGCGTACAGTGCAGAAAAGTTTCATTGAACCGGGCAATCCTCTTGGTATCTATAAAACAGCGCCAGGTTCCGGAACTATCATTCTTAAAGACCAGGAAGTCCATAAAATAAAATATATCGTAAAAGATATTAAAGGCAATACCAGTACGCTGAGTTTTAATATAAAGAATAGCCAGGAGACAAGCGCCGACAGCAGAGAGAGCAAACAGGGTACAAATTATTTCAAGTACAATGGGCTGAATCAGTTTGAGGCAGAAAACCTGAAAGTCAGTATACCCAAAGGAGTGTTATACAGCGATATCGACTTTATTTATTCCAGGACCCCGAGAGCTGCTGCTTTTTCTTCAGTACATAATGTCCACACCCGACTTATACCGATACACAGCGGATACGACCTATGGATAAAACCTGAGCGAAAATTACCCGAACACTTGAAAAGTAAAACCCTGATAGTAAACACGCAGGGTGCTAACCAGGGAGGCAGCTTTGACGAAAAAGATGGTTATGTAAAAGCCAGCCCGAGAACATTCGGATCTTTTTATATTGCAGTGGATACTATTGCGCCAGTTATAAGGCCTGTAAACATCAGCGACAACAAGTCTATGACCGGCATTTCCAGGATCACGCTTAAAATATCTGATAACCTTTCAGGTATACGCTCATTTACAGGATCTATCGACGGACAATGGGTGTTGATGGAATTTGATTCAAAAACCGCTACATTGTGGCATACATTCGATTCTCATACCGGCCCGGGAAAACACCTTTTCCAGTTGACGGTTACTGATATGAAAATGAACAGCAGAACTTATACCGCTAATTTTAATAATTAATGTTATGCAAGAACTCAAAGAAGGAGATAAAGCTCCTGAATTTACCGCTAAAGACCAGAACGGGAAAGAAGTTTCTCTGAAAGACTTTCTGGGAAAAGATGTAATACTCTATTTTTATCCCAAGGACGACACCCCGGGCTGCACAGCCGAAGCATGCAGCTTCAGAGACAATTACCAGGCTTTACAACAGCAGGGATTCTCTGTGATCGGAGTAAGTACGGATGATGAACAGTCTCACCAGAAATTTGTGAGCAAATACCAGCTTCCGTTTACTTTAATAGCCGATGAGGATAAAAAGATAGTTGAAGACTATGGTGTCTGGGTAGAAAAGAACATGTACGGCAAGAAATACATGGGCACTGCCCGTAAAACATTCATCATCGGAGCTGATGGCAATATCCGGAAGATCATTGACAAGGTTGATACCAAGGATTCTTCTAAACAGGTGATAGACCTGTTGGCGTAACAGAACGCTGCCGGCCAGGATACAGATTAACGTGGCATCGTGCTCACGATGCCACGTTAATTTACCCCCTTCTTTTAATCCCAACCCTACAGTACTACAGATAAGACAATAAAACGTTATAACCAAACCTGTGCTCTGCTTCAACTGAGTCCAGGGTATTTCCATAATGACAGCGGGGTGTGTACACG